>OGPV01000038.1_pt1 | contig 86513 bp, 94 predicted proteins | sample 1553001 | NCBI WGS metagenome assembly OGPV01 (sample SAMEA2580268, study PRJEB22360) | human gut metagenome | biome: human gut; feature: human-associated habitat; material: faeces | place: Denmark | collected 2008/2010
CGGTGTCGCAAAGATGGCCGATCGGATCATAAATATCGAGGATGGAAAGATAATATAAATCATTGTATTTTGCATTGTTTTGTGCTATAATTTAATAACTTTACGGGGGGATTAATATGGAAAATAAATTTAACTTAGATGAAAAGTTAGATGAATTCGTTAAAGAAGAAAAAAGAGGAACTACTCAAACAGTAGAACAAAAAGTAAATTATAAAAATGCTAATAGAGGTAAGAAAAAAAAATGGCCTGTTAGACTTACAGTTTTTGGAGCAGCAGCAGTATTAGTATTTGTAGGTTATAAGATTCATGATAGAGAACCAGAAATTGATTTAGAAAATTCTAAAGTCATTGATTCAGTTTCTGATGAAAAGTCTATTGATGAGGTAATGGGCTTATACGATGCAGAATTAAACTCAAAATATGGTGATGGTGAGAGAGCAACTTCTTTAGGAAATATTTTATCCAATGAAACAGATCTATCTGCAGCAATCGATACCATTGAAACACTTACTAAGCTTTCTAATGAATTAGATGAATTTGAATTAGAAAAAATTGTAGAAGATGGTGACGGTTTAAGAAAATTAACAAAAGAAGAAGAATTAACTGTAGAAAGTTTAACTATCAGTGATTTAGAAGAAAAAATGGCTCACTTTGGTGAAAAATCAAACGTTGATTACAAAGAATTTAGTCAAGAAGCTATTGAATACAATAGAGAAGCAATGGACTTAAAATATGCTAAAGACTTAATCAACAGTCAGTTATTAAGAGAAGGAAAATCTTTCTTAGCAGACTATGGTGATTTAATTATTCAAAGTATTATAATTGATAAAACAAACTTACCAGTTGAAGAATATGATGATATTGAAATTAAAGCGAATGATAATAGATATTCTCTAAAATATACAGCTGAAGCAACAGGACAACATTTCACAGTAAATATAGATGATAATGATGTTAGAGAAATTTTAACTAGTAGTGATTATTTTGATAGTACTATAGACAAAAAAGTTAATTTCAAAGACTACAAGAAAAAAACCTTAAAAGCTATTAATGCTTACAAAAAGGCATTATTAAGTACTTATGAATTAGATAAAGAATATAGTGATGCTTGGAGTCTATCAAATGAAAGTACTAATAGTGAAATTAGAGAAAAGGTAAAATCATTGTCATAATAATACTAAAATAAATAATTATTAAAAACTCATCTCTTAGGACAGAAATGAGTTTTTTTGTGAAAAAAATTAAAAAAATTGTCAACTTATTTTATCTATATAGACTAATTTTTGTTTTTGTTATATTATAAAAATAGGAGGAAATATATGATAAAAGTAGCTATTAATGGATTTGGAAGAATTGGAAGATTAGTTTTCAGACTTATGGAGGAAAGCCCAGATTATGAGGTAGTAGCCATTAATGATTTAACAGATGCTTCTCAGTTAGCGTACCTATTAAAGTATGATACTAATCATCGTAGTTATAGAACAGAAGAAATCAGTTCTGAAGATGATAATTTAATTGTAGGAAAAAGAAGTATTAAAATATATGCTGAAAAAGATCCTAATTTATTACCATGGAAAAAACTAGGAATAGACGTTGTTATGGAGTGCACTGGCCACTTTACTGACAAGGAAAAGGCCATGGCCCATATAAATGCTGGTGCCAAAAAAGTTATTATATCAGCACCTGCGAAGGGTGATTTAAAAACAATAGTATATAATGTTAACCACTTCACTTTAACAGGCACAGAAAAGGTTATTTCAGCAGCTAGTTGTACTACAAACTGTCTAGCCCCTGTTTTAAATGTTTTAGAAGAAAACTTTGGTATTGAAAATGGCTATATGACAACTATACATGCCTATACAAATGATCAAGTTATTTTAGATGTTACACATCCTAAAGGAATTAAATCAAGAAGAGGAAGAGCTGCCGCAGCAAATATAATACCAACATCAACCGGTGCTGCTAGTGCCATAGGAAAGGTTATACCAAGTCTTGATGGTAAATTACAAGGTGGGGCAATGAGAGTGCCAGTACCAACAGGTTCTGTTATAGACCTTGTATTAGAGCTAAAGAAAAAAACAACGGTAAAAGAAATTAACGAAACATTTAAAAATAATGCTAATGAAACATTGGGATATACAGATGATCCAATTGTTTCAAGTGACATAATTGGAGATGAACATGGTGGCGTAGTTGATGGACTACTTACCAGCATCAATGAAGTCGATGGAAAACAACTAGTAAAAGTAGTTGCTTGGTATGACAACGAAATGAGTTACTCAGCTCAGATGGTTAGAACGGCTAAATATTTAATGAACATGGGTGAAGTTTTATAACTTCATCTTTTTATATATCAAAAATAATGTTATACTATAAGTACAATGAGGGTGAGATAATGATAAAGACAGTAAGAGATATTAATTTAAATAACAAGAAAGTTTTGATTCGTTGCGATTTCAATGTTCCAATTCAAGATGGAGTTATAACAGATGATACAAGAATTGTAGAAAGCCTTAAAACTATCAAGTATGTTCTAAGTAAGAACTGCAAAATAATATTATTTTCTCATTTAGGCAGGATAAAGGAAGCATCAGATCTTGCTAAAAACAGTTTGGATAAGGTTGCAATACGTCTACAAGAACTATTAAATAAAAAAGTAACATTTATACCCGAAACAAGAGGCAAAACATTAGAAAAAGCCATTAAGGAGATGGATAATGGAGATATAATCTTAGTACAAAATACAAGATATGAAGATCTTAATGGTAAAAAAGAAAGTTCAAATGATCAAGAATTAGCTAAATACTGGGCAAGCCTTGGAGATGTATTTATTAATGATGCATTTGGAACTATTCACAGATCTCATGCCTCAAATGTTGGAATTGCTAGTTATTTAGAAAGCGCAATTGGTTTTTTAGTAGAAAAAGAACTCAAGGCATTGCAAGAATTAAATAATCCAAAAAGACCATATGTTGTAATATTAGGTGGTGCGAAAGTATCAGATAAAATAGGCGTTATTAATAATCTAATCAACAAGGCTGACTATATCTTAATTGGTGGTGGAATGTCTTTTACTTTTCTGAAAGCAGAAGGCCATGAAATAGGAAAATCTCTATTAGATAGTAGTCATTTAGAATATTGCTCAAATATTTTAAAAGAATATCAAGATAAGTTAATCCTACCAATAGATATAACTACATCTAAAGAATTTTCAAATGATACTCCATTTACCACTAAAAGTATTAATGAGATTGAAAAAGATGATATAGGATTAGATATAGGAATAGAAACTATAAAATCATTTGAACAAATTTTATCCACAGCTAAAACTGTAGTATGGAATGGTCCCCTTGGTGTATGTGAGATGTCAAATTTTAAAAAAGGTACCTTAGATATCCTAAATTATCTTGCTGAAAATAATATAAAAACAATTATTGGTGGAGGAGATACTGCTGCTGTTATTTCAAATAATAAGAGTTTGAAAGACAAGATTTATCATATCTCTACAGGCGGCGGAGCTACTTTAGAATATCTAGAAGGAAAAACTCTCCCTGGCCTTAAGGTATTAGATAAAGAGGCGTAATATGACTCAAAACATAATAATTACAGGAAACAGACATAGCCAAAAACATATTAATATTATGGAAATGGATCCATACAATTCTAAAACGGCTAATCTATTGCATGAATATGACACAAAAAATAATACCTCATATTTTAAATTTAATGAAAAAACATGTGAAAAATATTCTAAGAGGGAATATGAAATAGCCAGGATGACAGAACCAGTATTTAGTATATTATTATATACTTTGAACAAAGAGGAAAATATTAAAAGTATTTGTCTGGTTGAGTATGAAAATGATCTAAAACAATTAAGAGTATCCATTGATAGTAGTAATAAGGATATTATAGGTGATGTAGCCGACTATGCTTTTAAGAACATGAAAATGGAATCAATTATAGTTTTTGCAAATAAAAATGATAAAAATATATTAAAAGAGCTAATATCAAATGGATATACACCATTATTTGATGATTATGATTCTAAGGAACAACTACCATTCCTTATAGAAAAAGATGGTAATACTTATAAAGATGAAAGGAGTATTATATGCGTATAGGCTTATTTACAGATACTTATGAACCACATATAAACGGCGTTTCTACAAGTGTAGCAATGTTAAAAAGAGCCCTTGAAAAAAAGAATCATATTGTTTATGTAGTAACAGTAAATGATAGCGCCATAAAATACAATTATGATGAAGAAAATAGGATTCTGCGCATTCCCGGTATTCCGACAGGTATATATAATTATAGACTTAGCCAAATATATCCAATTAAAGTGGTAAATAAAATAAAAGGGTGGAAATTAGATGTTATTCATTCTCATACAGAATTTAGTGTTGGTACGTTTGCCAGATTGTTTGCCAAGCAGTTTGATATTCCCTTAGTCCACACTTATCATACTTGGTATGAAGACTATGTATATTATTTAACAAAGGGTCATGCTGAAAAGGCAAGCAAAAAAGCCGTTGAATATCTGGCTAAGTTTTACTGTGATACAACAGCAACAGAATTAATTGTACCAACCAAAAAGATTTATGACTTATTTAAAGAAAAATATAAATTTAGCAAAAATATTAACATTATTCCAACAGGCATTGAGGTAGAAAGATTCTTTCCAGAAAATATAGATAAAAAAGATGTTAATGCCCTAAAGAAAAGATATTCCATAAATAAAAAAGATTTCATAATTATTTTTGTTGGTAGATTAGCGGCTGAAAAAAATATTGATTTCATCCTGGAAATAGAGCAAGAACTTATAAAAAAGCATGGTAATATAAAGCTGTTAATAGTTGGAGATGGTCCCGAAAGAATAAAGTATGAACAATACTCTGAAGAACTTGGTATTGCTTCAAATGTCATTTTTACAGGTAAAGTTCCTTGGAAAGAAATCCCAAATTATTATAATTTAGCCGACTTATTTATCACTGCATCGACCAGTGAAACTCAAGGATTAACGGTTTTAGAAGCTATGGCATCAGAAGTTGTTCCTCTTTGTATAGATGACGAGGCGTTCACTACGACTGTTATCAATGACTTTAATGGTAAAGTATTCAAAAATAAAGAAGATGCAATTAATGATATAATAGAATTATATAATGATTCTAAGAAAATGGCTAATTTGAAACGCCAAGCTAAAACATCCGCTGAAAGATGTGGAACAAAATATTTTGCAGAGTCTGCTCTTGATGTGTATCAAAGGGCAATTCAGGAAAAGAAAAATAATAAACCTATTTTTAGTAAAATTATTGATAAAATAAAAGGAGATAAATAATGATCATTATCTTAAACAATAAAACTAATTTTACAAGGGATGAATTTTTAGATTATAAAAATCATCTATCTCAAATTAATTACTACCATCCCTTAATTTTGTGTCCTAGTTCTTGCTATTTACCTTTTTGCCAAGAAACTACTCTTGGACTAGGTGCTCAAAACGTTAGTAAAACAAATTCCAAATCAGCAACTGGAGAAATAACTGCTCCACAATTAAAATCTCTAAATGTAAATTATTGTTTAGTAGGACATTCTGAAAGAAGAATACATTTAAACGAAGATAGTAATGACATCAGTGCAAAAATTAAAAATTTATTAGCAGAAGATATTATTCCAATATTATGTATTGGAGAAAATGAGGAAGAGTACCAAAATAACAAAATAAAAGAGGTACTCCTAAAAGATCTAAAGGCCTCTTTTTCTGCCGTTTCATACTTAGATCAACAAAAAATAATAATTGCATATGAACCAATATGGGCAATTGATAGCGATACCATTCCAACAAACAAGGAAATAGAAGAAACTACGGAATTTATAAAAGGAATATTTCCAAATAATATAGTTCTATATGGAGGCGGAGTAACATCCGATAATATTTACGAACTATCCCAAATAAAAACAGTTGATGGCTTTCTACTAGGAAGGCTAGGAAATAATATCAATGAATTAGAAGAGTTTTTAAAAAATATTTAAAAATTCTTCTTTTTTTGACATAAATTTACTTATTCGACAAAAGTTGTCATTTTTAGTACCTACAAAAAGTAAGAATTTTGTTATATAATGAAATAGCGTAGTAGTGTATGAAAGGAGAAAACATGGCAAAAACTCGCGTACTAATGATAGATGATAATATAGAGTTAGTAAAAATGGTAAAGGAGTATTTTAGTAAAGAGAAGGATATCAGTATAGTCTTAGAGGCACATAATGGAGAAGAGGGCTTCAATATTATTGATAAAAAGAGAGATGAATACGATCTTATCCTATTAGATTTGGTGATGCCTAAAAAGGATGGCAAATCAGTTCTTGAAGATATGAAAACTAAAGGTATTGATAAAAAAGTCATTGTACTTACATCATATAATACCCCGGACATAATAAGAAAAACATCAGAGCTTGGAATAAGTTATTTTATCTTAAAACCTTTTGAATTAAAGGCTCTCGAAAAATGCATTAATGAAGTTATGGATCAAGATAAATATAGTTCGAAATCAATCGATTTATACCATAACAATTTGGAAAAATCTATTACCAAAATATTGCACGAACTTGGTGTACCTTCACATATAAAAGGGTATCAATATATAAGAGATGGCATTATTATGATTTATGATTGCCCGGGGATAGTTGGAGGAATTACTAAAGAACTATATCCTGATATAGCAAAAAAGTATGATACCACAGTATCGCGCGTAGAGCGAGCAATTAGGCACGCTATCGAGGTTAGCTGGAATAGAGGAAATTGGGATTTGATGGAGGAAATATTTGGCCATAGTGTCGACATTGATAAAGCTAAACCAACGAATTCTGAATTTATCGTTACAGTAGCAGATAAATTACGTTTAGAATTTCATGAAAATACGGTAACTTTTTAAAGTATAAGACAAGCAGTAGTAGTCTTTTTTTTATATCTAAATTTATTGTAAAAATATGTAAATTATAAGATTTTATGACAGATAAGTCTTTTTTTATGATAACATTTATTTAGGAATAATTTTATAATAGGAGATAAAAATGAATACTAAAAAACGTAAAATATTATTATATTATTAGTGACATTTGATACATCCTATTCAATAACTTCTGTAAGCGAAGACTCTCAAAAAATAATAGTTTCATCGTATGAAAATCATGTAGTTATTGAAAATGATAAAAAAATACTAGAAATTCCAATCTCGCAATGTGATAGTTTAAGTTTTTTAGAAAAAGGTTATATATGCGGATCTAGCAGTAGTTTCCTTAAAACTTTGCTAGATAAAGCTGGAAATCCAGTAGCCGAAAATGTTATAGCTTATATAAATTATAGTAATTATATTGTTAAGGATAAAAATAATAATCATAATTATAACTTCTATGAAAATGAAAAGTTAAAGAAAACTATACGTCTTCTAGATATTGAAAACGGAAAAACAAATATAGCATATTTAGCAAAAACGTATGACAATAGTTATAGTTATTATACTTCAATAGGTGAAAAACTAAATGATTCAGCATATTTAAGGGGTAGCACGAAATTTAATAAAGATGGTTATGCGATTGCAAAAACAGCTATGCAAAAATACAATATAATAAATAAAAATGGTAAAGATACATTCACATCTTATCAAACATTATATCAAATTAGTCTGGAAAATTATTACTGTGGTACTAATGGTCCTACAAAATACTTACTAGACAGTAATGGAAATATAATAGCTCAAGGGTTTAATAATTATGAATATATTCAAACTAAAGAAACATTAAGAGCTAAAATTTGATTCTTATTATGCATATGAGATAACTGGAGATACAACTAATTATTATTCATATGAAAATGGAGATAAGTTTTATACGTTATCGGAAACATAATTAAAATGTTATTTCTTACATATGTTGACTAAAATCAAAAAGAAATATATACTTATTTTATAAAATATGTGCGGAGGTGACAATTAATGGAACGAAAAATAACAACCTACTTACAGAAATGGAAAAATGACTTAGTTAGAAAGCCTTTATTAATATATGGCCCAAAACAAGTCGGGAAAACATTTGCTATTTTAGAGTTTGGTGAAAAAGAATATAAAAACGTGGTCTATTTTAATACCGATAATAATAAAGAACTAGATGATTTATTTACCAAAGAAAAATCTCCTGAAAGAATTATTTTATCACTATCATTATTATCAGGAGAAACTATCTTAAAAGATGATACATTAATAGTTTTAGACAATGTTGATAACTTAGAACTTATCAAAACTATTAAACTTTTTGGTAGTTATCTCAGTAAATATCATATTATTATGATTACTTCACATAGGGATAACCTAAATAAATATAAAGGCGAAGAGCTACAATTTAAATTCATGACAAACATGGACTATGAAGAATACCTATGGGCTAGAGGAGAAAATGAACTAGCTAATTTAATTAGAGAGTCATTTAATAAGCGAAAAACATGTCCCTTCCACCGGTTGGCACTAGATTTATTTTCTGAGTACTTAATGACTGGAGGAATGCCTGAAGTAGTAGCGGCAAATATCAGTGGACTTGGTGCCTATAAAATTGATGCAATCAAACAAAAAATAAAAGATATATATATAAAAGAATTAACCGAGTCAACAAACTTAATAGATATCGAAAGATCTATTGCTGTGTTTAATTCTCTACCATATCAATTAAAGAAAGACAATAGAAAGTTCCAATATGGACTATTAGGATTTGGACGCAGAAAAAAAGAGTATGATAATGCTATTAGTTATCTTGTTAATAATCAAATAGCCTATAGAAGCTATAAAATTACAGATGTGAAATCACCACTTAGTAGTTGCCGTCAACCAGATAGCTTTAAATTATATATGAATGATGAAGGAATTCTATATTCAATGCTACATCTTTCACAAAAAGAATTTATGGCTAATGAAAAAGTACGTCAAATATTATATGAAAACCATATAGCAAAAACACTTGCTGAGGCTAACTATGCCTTATATTACTATCAATCAGAAGGAAAAGCTGAAGTCGATTTTGTTATACAAAACAGAATGGGAAAGATTATTCCAATAGAACTTGCAACCATTTCTAATTCTAAAGCTAAATCTCTATCAGTATTTATGAAAAAGTATACTGTTTTAGAAGCTTATAGAATTACGGAGAATAACTTTTCTACTAAGAAAGAAGTAAGATATTTACCAGTATATGCAGTTTTTTGTTTAAATGATTTAAAAATATAGGAGGATTTATGACAAAAATAATATTTACAATTTTAGATGGTTTTGGATATCGTGAAGAAAAACACGGGAATGCAATTTTAAACGCTAATATTCCAAATTTAAAAAATATATGGGCAAACTATCCACATAGTCTATTAACCGCTAGTGGAAAAAAGGTTGGATTACCAGAAGGACAAATGGGTAATAGTGAAGTAGGACATTTAAATATTGGCGCCGGTAGAATAGTTTATCAACCGCTAGAAAAAATAAATAAGAGTATTGAAGATAAAGAAATATTTAATAACAAGGAATTATTAGCTACCATGAATCACGTTAAAAGTAATGATTCCTCATTACATATTTTTGGCCTATTAAGTGATGGAGGAGTACATTCTCATATAAATCACCTTTTTGCACTTATTGATATGTGTAAAAAAGAAGGTCTACAAAAAGTTTATTACCATGTTTTTTTAGATGGACGCGATACCTTACCAAATATAAAAGATAAATTCTTGACTGAATTGGACAATAAAATAAAAGAAACATCAACAGGAAAGATTGCTACAATCTCAGGAAGATATTATGCTATGGATAGAGATAATCGTTGGGATAGAATTGAAAAAGCTTACAATGCCATTGTAAATGGTGAAGGAATGCAATTTAATAACTATCATGAACTAGTTGATTATACTAATGAGAATAATATTACAGATGAGTTTGTAATACCAGCAGTAATAGATAAAAATGCAACATTAAAAGATAATGATGGATTAATTGTTTTCAACTTTAGACCAGATAGAATACGTGAATTATTTATGGCTATTACTAATCCTAATTTTAAGGAATTTCCTGTAAAACATTTTAACAATATAAAATTAACTACCATGATGCATGTTTCAGATGATTTAGTATCTACTCAAGCATTCCCAAATGAAAACATGCTTAATACTTTTGGTGAATATATTAGTAATAAAAACCTTACTCAATTAAGAATAGCCGAAACGGAAAAATATGCTCATGTTACCTACTTCTTTGATGGTGGTGTCGAAAAAGACTTACCAGGCTGTAAAAGGATTCTAATTCCATCTCCTAAAGTTGCAACATATGATTTAAAACCGGAAATGAGTGCTAATGAAATAACAGATAAGTTACTGGAAGTAGTTGATAATTATGATGTTGTTATTTTAAATTTTGCTAACTGTGATATGGTTGGGCATACAGGGAATATGGAAGCTACAATAAAGGCCATCGAAACAGTTGATAAAAATATTGGTCGTATATTTGCTAAAGCTAACGAATTAAATGCCACTATGTTAATTACAGCAGATCACGGTAACTGTGATATCATGCTAGATGATAATAATAACGTTATTACATCTCATACCACATCACCAGTTCCATTTATTGTAACAGATAAAAATATCAAGCTAAAAAATGGAAAACTAGGTGATATAGCTCCAACGATGCTAGAGATATTAGGCTTAAAACAACCTGTTGAAATGACTGGAGAAAGCTTAATAGAAAAATAGGTATATAAGACAAATAGACTAAAAGAGTTGCTATTTGTTTTTTTATAAAAATAGAAATATTTGGTATATTGCATAAATAGAACAAATGTATTAAAATTAAGCTGGTGATATTAATGAAAGAGGGAGAAAAAAGAATAATATTTCATATAGATGTTAATAATGCTTTTCTATCGTGGACAGCAGTAAAGATGCTTAAAGACGGTGAAAAATTAGACATAAGAAAAATCCCTTCAGTAATTGGCGGCGAGGAAAAGGAAAGACATGGAATAGTTTTAGCAAAAAGTATGCCGGCAAAAAAGCGAGGAGTTCAAACAGCTGAAACACTATATAGTGCCAGACAAAAATGCCCTAATTTAAAAGTATTTAAACCGGATTATAGTTGGTACTATGAACAGTCTAATTTAATGTATCAGTATTTGACAAGATATACTCCCCTTATAGAAAGATATTCTATTGATGAATGCTTTTTAGATTTATCTGGAACATCATTACTATATAAGAATTATGAAATGTTAGCCGAGAAAATAAAAAATGATATAAAAATAAATTTTGGTTTTACCGTTAATGTTGGCATAGGAAACAATAAACTTTGTGCTAAAATGGCCTCAGACTTTGAGAAACCAGATAAAGTTCATACCCTATATAATGAGGAGATAATGAAGAAGATGTGGCCCCTCCCTATCGGGGACTTATTCATGGTTGGAAAAAGTACAGCCGCAAAGTTAAGAGATCTTGGTATTGAAACTATAAGAGATCTAGCAATATGTAAACCAGAAAAAATACAAAGGTATTTCAAAAATCAAACCTCATTCCTCATAAATTCTGCTAACGGAATAGATGAAACAAAAGTTACTCCTAGAACAAATAAATCCGATAGCATAAGCATATCGGAAACACTTCCTTATGATTGCTCGGATATAGAAGTAATAAAAGATATATTATTTAGACAAACAGAAGAAGTAAGTAGAAATTTAAGAAATCAAAAACAATATGCTAAAACAATAGCGATAACATATAAAAATAATATCTTTAATAGTTACCAAAAACAAAATAAACTACCTCATCCAGAAAATTTAACGGTAGAAATATATAAGGCGATTATAGATCTTTTAGAAAAAAGTTGGCGTAATGAACCAATCAGAAATATTGGAATGAGACTTGGAGACTTAACAGATAACAAAAATGAACAAATTTCATTGTTTAGTGAACCGGTAATTGAAGATGAATCAGATAAAATGCAAGAAATTGTTGATGATATAAATAATAAATATGGTGGAAACGTTATAATACCAGCATCAATTAAATTAATAGGTAAAAAAAATTCGAGAAAAAAGCTTTATTAAAGTATTATAAAAAATAAATTGCAAAAAAACGAAAAAATTGTTGCAAAATAACAACTTTCATGCTAAAATTATAGCTGTGTGACTGCTTAGATGTGTGAGGTTGCTGATACTCCAGGCAAAGTTGTTATTTGGATATCAGGTTATTTGCACGGAGCAAGTCTATACTAAGATATAGGCGAAGGGAGGATTTTTAATGTCAACAGAAAAAATACGTATTAGAATGAAAGCATACGATCACAAAGTGCTTGATAATGCAGTAACTAAAATAGTTGAAACAATTAAAAGATCAGGTGGAGAAATCTCTGGACCAGTTCCACTTCCAACTGAAATCGAAAAGTTTACAATTTTAAGAGCTGTTCATAAGTACAAAGATTCTCGTGAACAATTTGAAATGCGTACACACAAGAGATTGATTGATATCAAAAACCCAAGTAAGGAAACAATTGAAGCACTAGCTCATTTAGACTTACCAAGTGGCGTAGAAATTGAAATCAAAACAAAATAATAGGAGGAAATAATAATGAAAGGAATCTTAGGTAAAAAAATCGGGATGACTCAAGTATTTACTAAAGATGGTAAATTAATTCCGGTTACTGTTATTGAAGTAGAACCAAATGTTGTTACACAAATCAAAACAGTAGAAAATGATGGTTATGAAGCTATTCAATTAGGAACTGATACAATTCGTGAAAAATTGAGTAACAAACCAGAAATGGGTCATACAAAGAAAGCTAATACTGAACCTAAGCGCTTCTTAAAAGAAATTAGAGGAGTAAATGTTAACGAATATACATTAGGTCAAGTAATTGGTGCAGATATCTTCGAAGAAGGAGAAATCGTTGATGTTACAGGAACTAGTAAAGGAAAAGGTTTCCAAGGTGTCATCAAACGTTATAACCAATCTCGTGGTCCAATGGGACATGGTTCTCAATATCACAGAGGTGTTGGTTCATTAGGTACTATGAGACCTATGCATGTATTAAAGGGTAAAAAACTTCCTGGTCAAATGGGTAATGTTACAAGAACTGTTCAAAATCTTGAAATTATTCAAGTTGATAAGGAAAATAATTGTATTTTAGTTAAAGGTAATGTTCCAGGAGCTAAAAAGTCTTTTGTAACTATTAAAACTGCTGTTAAGAATCCTGAAAAAAAGAATGAAAAAGCAGATCTAATTAGTTATGAAGAAAAAGCAGTTGAAACAAGTGAAGCTACAACTGAAAATGCAGAATAATCATCACTCTATAAAATATTTTAAAAATTAATATTGTGATGAAAGGAGGAAACAAGAATGAAAAAAGTAGAACTTTTAAATCTAAATGGTGAAAAAGTAAAAGACTTTAAACTAAATGAAAATATATTTGATATTACCCCAAACGATAAAGTTTTATATGATGCAATCATTTTAGCAAGAGCATCTTTAAGACAAGGAACTCATAAAACAAAGAACCGTTCTGAAGTTAGTGGTGGAGGAAGAAAGCCATGGAGACAAAAAGGAACAGGTCGTGCAAGACAAGGTTCAATAAGAGCTGTACAATGGGTTGGTGGAGGAAATTATGGAACTCCAGTACCTAGAGATTACAGTAAAAAACAAAACCGTAAGGAAAGACAATTAGCATTAAGAACTGCATTAACTGAGAAAGTTAACGATAAAGAATTAATTGCAGTTGAAAATCTTACATTAGAAACTCCAAAAACAAAAGATATGATTAATCTACTTACTAATTTAAAAATTGCTGATAAGAAAGTATTAATCGTTGTTAAAGAATTGGAAGAAAACTTAATTTTAGCTTCAAGAAATCTTCAAAATGTTGCTTTAATAACAGCAGATGAAATCAATGTTTTAGACTTAGTAGCAACAAACGTTGTATTAATCACAGAAGATGCACTTAAAGCTATAGAGGAGGTGCTAGCATAATGGATACTAAGTATTTAGAAATAATTAAAGCACCAGTGATTACAGAAAAATCACAAAATGCAATGCAAAATGGACAATATACATTCAAGGTTGATCCAAAAGCTAACAAAACAGAAATTAAAACTGCTATTGAAAAATTATTCAATGTTAAGGTAGTTAAGATTTCAACAATTAATGAAAAACCTAAAAAGAAAAGAGTTGGCCGTTATACAGGTTTAACAAACCGTTCAAAGAAAGCTATCGTAACATTAGCTGAAGGTCAAACTATTGAACTTGGTTAGAAAGGAGAATGAATTATGGCAATAAGAAATTATAAACCTACTACACCAGGTCGTAGAAAAATGAGTACATTAATCAATGACGAAATTACAAAAGCTACTCCTGAAAAAAGTCTAACTGTAACATTAAAGAAAAACAGCGGACGTAATAATCAAGGTAAAATTACAACTCGTCACCAAGGTGGAAGAGTTAAAAGAAAATATCGTATCATTGATTTCAAGAGAAATAAATTAAATGTACCTGGAGTTGTAGCAAGTATAGAATATGATCCAAACAGAACAGCAAACATTGCTTTAATTAATTATGTAGATGGAGAAAAAAGATATATAATTGCACCAAAAAATTTAACAGTTGGTACAAGAATCGAAGCTGGTGAAAATGTTGATATTATAATCGGTAATGCTTTACCACTTATGAACATTCCAGTTGGTACAGTAGTACATAATATTGAACTTCGTCCTGGTAAAGGTGGAGAATTAGCAAGATCTGCTGGTTCATCTGCACAAATATTAGGTCGTGAGGGTAAATATGTAATGCTACGTTTATCTAGTGGTGAACAAAGAAAGGTTTTAGGAACATGTATGGCAACAGTTGGAGAAGTTGGAAATGAAGACTCTTCACTTGTTAAAGTTGGAAAAGCTGGACGTAACCGTTACAAAGGTATTAGACCAACAGTACGTGGTTCTGTTATGAACCCTAATGACCATCCACATGGTGGTGGTGAAGGACGTGCTCCAGTAGGACGTAAGGCACCAATGACTCCATGGGGTAAACCAGCACTTGGATATAAGACACGTAAGAAAAAACAATCTGATAGTTTAATTGTACGTCGTCGTAATAGTAAATAGGAAAGGATGATTAAAAATGGCTAGAAGTTTAAAAAAGGGACCTTATGTATTTGATAGATTACTAAAAAAGGTTCGTGAACTAAATAAATCTGGAAAAAAAGAAGTCATTAAAACTTGGTCACGCCGTTCCACAATTTATCCTGATTTTATAGGACATACATTTGCGGTTCACAATGGTAAAGAATTTATTCCAGTTTATGTAACCGAAGATATGGTAGGACATAAATTAGGCGAATTTGCTTTAACACGTAAATTTGGTGGACATGGACAAGACAAATAAATTAAATAATGACTAGGAGGGAAAATATGGAAGCAAAAGCAATAGCTAAATCACTTCGTGTTTCTCCAATTAAGACAAGAATAACAATTGACTTAATAAGAGGAAAAAAAGTGAGTGAAGCACAAACCATATTAAGTAATATTAATAAAAAATCAGCAAGACTAATAAAAAAAGTATTAGACTCTGCTGTTGCTAATGCTGTCAATAACAATGGAGCAGATGCTGCAACATTATATGTTAAAGAAGCAAGAGTAGATGCTGGTCCAGTTATGAAACGTCATTTATTTGATTCACGTTCTCATATTGGACATAAAGATAGAAGAACTAGTCACATTGTTATTACAGTGGCTACAAAATAACAAGGAGGAAAAAGCTATGGGACAAAAAGTTAATCCTAATGGACTTAGACTTGGTATCAATAAAGACTGGGAAGCAAAATGGTATGCAGGCAAAAAAGATTTTGCTAAGACTTTAAAACAAGATGTCTTAATTCGTGAATATTTTGAAAAAAACATGAAAAATGCCGGTATTGCTAAAGTTGAAATTGAAAGAAATGCTAAAAGATGTGAAGTTACAGTTCATACTTCAAAACCTGGTGTAATGATCGGTAAAGGTGGAGAAGAAATAGAAAAATTAAAAACTACATTGTCTAATATCACAGGTGAAAAAATTCAAATTTCAATCGTTGATATTAAAAAGGCTGAATTAAATGCTCAATTAGTAGCAGATGATATAGCTAGACAAATTTCAAATAGAATTTCATTCCGTATGGCTCAAAAGAGAGCTATAAGAAATGCAATGAAAGCAGGAGCAAAAGGAATTAAAACTTCTGTATCTGGAAGATTAGGTGGAGCTGATATGGCTCGTAAAGAAGGATATACAGAAGGAACTATTCCACTACATACATTAAGAGCAGATGTTGATTATGCAACATCAGAAGCTGATACAACATTTGGTAAGATTGGTGTTAAAGTATGGATTTACAAAGGAGAAATACTTTCAAAATCAAATAATGATGCACCAAAGAAAGCTCCAAAAAAAGAAAAAACTGAGGGAGGTAAGTAATTATGTTAATACCATCAAGAACAAAATATCGTCGTGTTCATAGATTACCTCATGAAGGAAAATCTCGTGGAAACACAGAACTACATTTTGGTGAATATGGATTACAAGCAAAAGAAGGTGCTTGGATTACAGCTAACCAAATAGAAGCAGCTCGTGTTGCCATGACTCGTTATATGAAGCGTGGTGGTAGAGTATATATTAATATTTTCCCACATATGCCATTAACAAAAAAACCTATCGGAACTCGTCAAGGTAAAGGTAAAGGTAACGTAGAAGGATGGGTAGCAGTAGTTAAAGAAGGAAAAATCATGTTTGAAATTTCTGGAGTTACAGAAGAAGTAGCACGTGAAGCTCTAAGACTTGCTAGTCATAAATTACCTATCACTACAAAATTTGTAAAGAAAGAACAGGGTGGTGAATAAAATGAAGGTTAAAGAAATTAGAGAATTATCAACAGAAGATATTAATGCTAAGTTAAAAGAAACAAAAGAAGAATTATTCAATTTACGCTTTCAACAAGCAACAGGTAATCTTGAAAAGCCTTCAAGAATTCGTGATTTAAGACACACTGTTGCAAGATTAAAAACAGTTCTAAAAGAACGTGAAACAGTTGAGAAGGAGGGTTAATGATGAAAGAAACTATTAAGAAAGAATTAGTAGGAAAAGTAGTAAGTGCAACAAACAACAAAACTATTACAGTTTTAGTTGAAACTTATAAAACTCATCCTTTATATCATAAAAGAGTTAAGCAATCAAAGAAATACGCAGTACATGATGAAACAAATAAAGCAAAAGTTGGTGACGTTGTACGTATCGTATCTACAAAACCAATTTCAAAAACAAAGCGTTTCTATTTAAAAGAAATAGTAAAAGAAGCAGTAATTATATAATGCTTGGTGAAGGAGGAAAATTATGTTACAACAAGAAAGTAGATTAAAAGTAGCTGACAACTCTGGAGCTCGTGAATTATTAGTAATTCGTGTACTTGGAGGAAGTAAAGTCAAGACTGCTAACATCGGTGACGTTGTAGTTGGAACTGTAAAAGATGCAATTCCAAATTCTAATGTACCTAAAGGAAAAGTTGTAAAAGCAGTTATCGTTCGTAGCCGTCAAGGTGTTCGTCGTGAAGACGGAAGCTACATAAAATTCGATGACAATGCTTGCGTTATCATCCGTGATGATAAGAGTCCAATAGGAACTCGTGTTTTTGGACCAGTAGCAAGAGAACTTCGTGATAAAGATTATATGAAAATCGTATCTTTAGCAAAAGAAGTACTATAATAAGGAGGACAATATGAACTTTAAAGTTGGAGATCAAGTTGTAGTTATTGCTGGTTCTAATAAAGGAAAAACAGGAAAAATAATTAAGACATTAAAAGCAGAAAACAAAGTAGTTGTTGAAGGTGTTAACATAGTTAAGAAACATGTTCGTGAAACAGCTAATAGTACAGGTGGTATTCTTGAAGTAGAAGCACCAATTCATGCATCAAATGTTATGATTGTAGATCCTAAAACAAAGAAAAGAACTAGAATAGGACATACAACAAATAAAAATAATAAAAAAATAAGAATCACTAAAAAATCAAACGTTGAGCTTGATTAATTGGAAGGAGGGTAAAATATGAACCGCCTAAAAGAAAAATACTTAAATGAAGTTGTTCCAAGTTTAAAAGAAAAACACAATTATAATTCAATAATGGAAGTACCAAAATTAGAAAAGATAGTAATCAACATGGGTGTTGGTGATGCAACTACTAATTCAAAATTATTAGATGCAGCTGTTGCTGATTTAAAGAAAATTTCAGGACAACAACCTGTTATTACTAGAGCTAAGAAATCAATCGCTGGTTTCAAGGTAAGAGAGGGTCAAGCCATTGGATGTAAAGTAACTCTACGTGGAGAAAATATGTATACATTCATGGATAAATTAATTTCTATCTCATTACCTTTAGTAAGAGATTTCCGTGGTGTTAGCCCAAGAGCATTTGATGGTCGTGGAAATTACACAATGGGAATTAAAGAACAATTAATCTTTCCAGAAATTGAATTTGATGATGTTGTAAAAGTTCGTGGTATGGATATCGTATTCGTAACAACAGCAAAAAGTAATGCAGAAGCATTTGATTTATTAAATGAACTAGGAATTCCTTTTAGAAAGTAATTGGAGGGTAAAATGGCAAAAAAAAGTATGATTGTAAAAGCTAACAGAAAGCCAAAATACAAAGTACGTGAATATACTCGTTGCTCACGTTGTGGTAGACCACACGCTGTTATGAGTAAATTTGGTATATGTCGTATTTGCTTTAGAGAATTAGCTTATAAAGGACAAATACCAGGTGTTAAAAAATCAAGCTGGTAATTGGAAAGGAGGATATTTATGGCAGTAGTAACAGATACAATTGCAGATATGTTAACACGTATACGTAATGCAAACCAAATGCGTTATGAAAGCGTAGAAATCCCTGCTTCTAAAGTAAAAAATGATATTGCTAGAATTTTAAAAGAAGAAGGATTTATTAATGATTATAAAGTAGAAGGTAGAACTCTTACTGTAAATTTAAAATATGCAGATAAAAAAGAGAGAGTTATCACTGGACTAAAGAGAATTTCCAAACCAGGACTTCGTGTCTATGCTAAGAGTGAAGAACTTCCAAGAGTTTTGAATGGCTTAGGTATTGCAATTATTTCTACTTCAAAAGGAATAATGACAGATAAAGAGGCACGTAAGGAAAACATAGGTGGAGAAGTTCTTGCTTATATTTGGTAATTTATATAGGAGGAAATAAAAATGAGCCGTATTGGAAATCGTATAATAACGGTACCTAATGGTGTAACAGTAGCTAATGAAGATGGTATAGTAAAAGTTACTGGACCAAAGGGAACATTACAACAAAAAATGTTGAATAAAATCACGATGAAACAGGACGCTGACAAGTTAGTTCTTGAACGTAGCGATGAATCAGCTAAAGCTAATCATGGTACTATGAATTCTTTAATCACAAACATGATTACAGGAGTTACAGAAGGATATCAAAAAGGATTAGAAATAATTGGTGTTGGTTACAATTTTAAAGTTCAAGGTTCAACACTAACTATTAAAGCTGGTTATTCACATCCTGTTGACATGAAAGTACCTGAAGGTTTAACTGTAGAAGCAGTAAGTAATACTGAAATTATAGTTAAAGGTATTGATAAAGCACAAGTTGGTAAATTTGCTGCTGAAATTAGAAAAGTAAGATCACCAGAGCCATATAAAGGTAAAGGTATTCGTTACAAAGGTGAACATGTTAATCGTAAAGAAGGAAAGAAAGCTGCTAAATAGTAGGAAGGGAGAATAAAGGTTATGATAAAAAAAGAATCTCGTAATAGTATGCGTTTAATTCGTCATAAACGTATTCGTAATAAAATTATGGGAACAAGTGAAGTACCAAGATTAAGCGTATATCGTTCAAATGCTGGTATTTATGCACAAATTATAGACGATGAAACAAGAACTACTCTAGTATCTGCTTCCTCATTAGATAAAGATTTAAACTTAAAAAATGGAAGTAATGTAGAAGCAGCTAAAGTTGTTGGTAAGAGTATTGCTGAAAAAGCAAAAAAAGCTAACATCACAAAAGTAGTATTTGATAGAGGTGGTTACCTTTATCATGGACGTGTAGAAGCATTAGCAAATGCTGCACGCGAAAATGGATTAGAATTCTAATAGGAGGGTATTATGCAAAAGAAAAACATGGAACCTAAAGCAAAATTACTTGAAGAATTAGTAATTGACGTTAAAAGTGTTGTTAAAGTAAACAAAGGTGGACGTCAAAGACGTTTTTCAGCTACAGTTGTTGTAGGTGACAGAAACGGAAAAGTTGGATTAGGTACAGGTAAAGCTGCCGAAGTACCTGATGCAATTAAAAAAGCAATTCAAGATGCCAACAAGAACATAATTCAAATACCTCTAATTGACGGAAGAACAATTTCTCACGAAACAATTGGAACTAGTGGAGCTGCACGTGTAATTTTAAAACCTGCTAAAGCTGGTACTGGTATCATTGCTGGTGGATCTGTTCGTGCAGTTCTTGAATTAGCCGGAGTACGTGATATTGTATCTAAAGCATTAGGTGCAAGAACTAAGTTAAATATGGCACAAGCTGCTATAAATGGACTTAAATCAATTAAAACACCAGAAGAAGTTGCCAAACTTCGCGGTAAAACAGTAGAGGAGATATTAGGATAATGAAGTTACATGAATTAGAAAAAAATATCGGAGCTACTCATAGTAAAAAGCGTGTTGGACGTGGTTCTGGTAGTGGATTAGGAAAAACTAGTGGAAAAGGACAAAAAGGTCAAAAGGCTCGTAGTGGTGGTAGCATCAACCCAGTATTCGAAGGTGGACAATTACCACTATATCGTCGTATTCCAAAAAGAGGTTTCTCAAATGCCTTATTCAAAACAGAATATTCTATTATCAATGTAGAAGATTTAAATGTATTTGAAGATGGAACAGTAGTAACACCTGCATTATTAAAAGAAGCAGGACTTGTAAAAAAAGAATTAGATGGTATTAAAGTACTAGGTGAAGGAAAGTTAGAAAAGAAATTAACTGTACAAGCTAACAAATTTTCTAAATCTGCCATTGAAAAAATCAATGAATCAGGTAGCAAAATTGAGGTGATCTAGTATGTTCAAAACCATGAAGCAACTATTTACTCCAACAAATAAGGATTTAAGACACAGGATATATTTTACCTTTCTTGTTCTAGCAATATTCATCATTGGGTGCTCAATAAGGGTTCCTGGTACTGAAAATGTTAGTAACAATTTAGGCTTCCTTGAGTTATTAAATTCTATGGGTGGAGGAGCATTCAAGAAATTTTCAATATTTGCTTTAGGGGTTATGCCTTACATCACAGCATCTATTATAATGCAACTACTAGAAATGGATATTTTTCCATATTTTGCAGATTTGGCTAAACAAGGTCATACTGGTAGACAAAAACTAAATAAAATAACAAGATATATGGGAATTGCTTTTGCATTTATCGAAGGATATGCCTTTGCCTTTGCTTTCTATGGCAAGTCAGGAAATCCTCTAGATTATTTATATATATCTACAGTTTTAACTGCTGGAACAGCCTTCCTATTATGGTTAGGTGATCAAATAACTGAAAAAGGTGTAGGAAATGGTATCAGTTTAATAATTATGGCAGGTATCATTGCTACTTTACCAGAGATGTTTGTTACAGCTTTCGAAAGTTTAGTTGCTTTTGATACAGCTCAAACAACAGTACTTGGTATTGTAAAATTTATAATATTTACACTTATTTATATTGGAATATTAGTAGGAATAATCTTCATTCAAGAATCAGAAAGAAGAGTACCTATACAATATGCAAATAAATCAACAAGTTCTTATTCTCAAAGTCAGTCATATGTTCCAATCAAAATAAATTCAGCAAATGTAATGCCAGTAATCTTTGCATCAAGTTTACTTAGTATTCCAAGTATTATTGCAGCAGCAATAAACAAAGAAGGATTCTCATTATTTGTTCAAAAGTATATTAGTTATACAACCCCAACAGGTTTTATAATGTATACTGTACTTATATTTTTGTTTTCATATTTCTATACTTTCATTCAAATGAGACCTGATGAATTTTCTAAAAATTTACAGGAGAATGGAGGATATATTCCAGGAGTAAGACCAGGAAAAGAAACAGAAACTTACTTAAGTAAAATATTATCTAGAATTACAGTTTTAGGTGCAGTATTTTTAACTGTAGTCGCAGGAATACCTATTATATTCTCTGCAGTTTCAAACTTACCAACAAGTGTTTCAATTGGTGGTACAGGAATATTAATCGTTGTTGGAGTTGCTCTTGAAACTTATAAACAGTTAGAGGGAAGTCTCCTAACAAGAAATTATAAAAAAGGATATAGTAGAAGATAAAATGAAAAATATAATGTTTATTGCTCCACCCGCCGCAGGAAAGGGAACACAAGCCGAACTAATAGAGGAACGGTATAAAATTCCCCACATCTCAACGGGTGACATATTAAGAGAAATAGCAAAAGAAAACAGTGAAATTGGTAACTATGTACATGAAACATTAATAAGTGGAAATTTAGTTAAAGATGAAATAACTTATCAATTAATAGAAAAAAGACTATCAGAAGATGATTGTAAGAATGGATTTATTATTGATGGCTTTCCACGAAATTATGAACAAGCTATTGCTTACGATAATATACTAGAAAAATTAGGATATGAAATAGGAATAGTAATAGCGATTGACATAGATAAAAAAGAGTTAGAAAAAAGAATAACTGGAAGAAGAATATGTGATAGTTGCCATGCTGTTTACAATATTAATGAAGAAGCAAAAAAACCTATAATTGAATCTGTTTGTGATAAATGTGGTGGCAAGTTAAGACAACGTAATGATGACAATATAGAAGCCTTTCAAAACAGATACATTACATATCAAGCTAAAACAGAACCAATTATTAAACACTATGAAGAAAAAAAGGTTTTATATCATGTAAACGGTAATCAATCAATTAATCAGATATTTAACGATATAGAAAAAATTATTAATAATAATAATTAATTTGAAAGTTGGTGATTAAAAATGATAACAATTCGAAGTGAAAGAGAGATTGCACTTTTAAAAAAGGCTGGTAACATAGTTTATCAGACACATCAATATTTAAAGCCATATATAAAAGAAGGTATTAAAACTTCTGAATTAAATAGAATGGCTGAAGAATTTATTCTAAGTAAAGATGCAACCCCTTCATTTAAGGGATATGAAGGATTTCCATATACTTTATGTATTAGTATAAATGATGAAGTAGTACATGGATTTCCAAGTAATAGAAAATTAAAAAAAGGTGATATTATCACTATCGATATTGGAGCATGTTATAAAGGATATCATGGTGACTCTGCTTGGACATATAAAGTTGGAGAGATTACTCCAGAAGAAGAGGCCTTGCTAAAAAACACAGAAGAATCACTATTTATAGGTTTAGCACAAATAAAACCAGGAAATCGAATTGGTGATATTGGTAATGCTATAGAGCAATTTGCCAAAAAGAATCATCTAGGTGTTGTCAAAGAATTATGTGGTCATGGCGTTGGTACCACAGTGCATGAATCACCAGACGTTCCAAATTATGGAAAAGCTGGTACAGGACCATTACTAAGAGAAGGAATGGTAATAGCAGTAGAACCAATGCTAACATTAGGCAGTCCATCAATTTATATTGAAGATAATGATTGGACTGTTGTAACACAAGATCATAGTCCATCAGCTCACTATGAACATACAGTAGTTGTAACCAAAGATGGATACGAGATATTAACAGGAGAGTGAAGAGATGGCAAAAGAAGATACAATTGAAATGGAAGGCAAAGTTCTAGAAATTATTCCTGGTGGAAAATTTAAAGTAGAGCTTGAAAATGGCCATATGATTGAAGCCTACGTTTCTGGTAAAATACGAATGAACTACATTCGCATTCTACCGGGTGATAAAGTAACGATGGAAATTTCTCCTTATGACTTAACACGTGGGCGTATTATCTATCGTAAATAATAGGAGGGAAAATTATGAAAGTAAAACCATCAGTAAAACCAATCTGTCCAGATTGTAAAGTTGTAAAACGAAAAGGTATAGTTAGGATTGTTTGTAAGAAAAATCCTAAACATAAACAAAAACAAGGTTAATTGGGAGGTGAATAAAAATGGCACGTATTAAAGGTGTAGATATACCAAATGATAAGCATATCGTAATTTCATTAACTTATATATATGGTATAGGAAGAAATTTAGCAAAAACAATTTGCGAAAATGCAGGTGTTGAACCTACAAAAAAAGCAGGAGACTTATCTCAAGAGGAATTAATTAAACTTCGTGATGAAATCAATAATCATTTAACAGAAGGTGATTTACGTCGTGAAGTTAATATGAATATAAAAACTAAGATGGAAATTAATTCTTACGAAGGTACTCGTCATAAAAAAGGATTACCTGTAAGAGGACAAAGAACTAATCGTAATGCCAGAACTCGTAAGGGTAAAGGTAAGACAGTAGCTAACAAGAAGAAAGTTTAATAGATAGGAGGTTAAATCATGGCTTATAAGACTAGAAAGAAAAAAGTAAAGAAGAATGTTCCTGAAGGTGTTGCACATATCCAATCAACATTCAATAATACTATCGTAACTATTACTGATAAAAACGGTAGCGTAATTAGTTGGGCATCAAGTGGAGCATTAGGATTTAAAGGAAGTAAAAAATCTACTCCATATGCAGCAGGATTATCTGCTGAATCAGCTGGTAAAGCAGCTTATGATATGGGAATGCGTAAAGTAGAGGTTTTTGTTAAAGGATTAGGTCCAGGACGTGAAACTGCAATCCGCTCTTTAGCAACAGCAGGACTTGAAGTAACAGCAATTAACGATGTAACACCAATTCCACACAATGGATGCCGTCCACCAAAACGTCCACGTGGATAAGAGTTATAATAGAGATTAAAGGAGGTTAGTTTCATGTTACAATTTGAAAAACCAGTTTATAAAATTACAGATTCTGTAGAAAGTAATTTCTATGGAAAGTTTGAACTAGAACCATTAGAAAGAGGTTTTGGTAATACTATAGGTAATGCCTTAAGAAGAGTAATGTTATCTTCATTACCAGGTAGTGCTATCAGTAGTATCAAGATTGATGGTGTTCTTCATGAATTCCAAACAATTGATGGTGTATATGAAGATGTTGCAACTATTATCTTAAATTTAAAGGGTGTAGTTATTAAAAACCATACTAATGGACCAAAAACACTTCATCTAAATGCAACAGAAGAAGGTGAAGTAACAGCTGGTGACATTGAAAGCGATCCAGATGTTGAAATAATCAATAAAGATAAAGTAATTGCCACTTTAAGTAAAGGTGGAAAATTAAATATGGAAATCGTAGTTACTAATGGTCGTGGATATGTTGATAGTGAAATTAATAAAAAACTATTAGATATCAAAAAACCAGGTGTAATTGCAATTGATTCTTCATATTCTCCAATTGAAAGAGTATCATATGAAGTTGAACCAGCACGTGTTGGTCAAGATGAAACATATGATAAATTAGTTCTTGAAGTTTGGACTAATGGTTCAATGAAGCCAGAAGAGGCAATCGCTTTAGCCTCTAGAATATTAATAGAGCACTTTGAACTATTAACAGATTTATCTTCTATAGCAGATGTTAGCGGTATGATGATTGAAAAAACAGAAGATCCTAAGACTAAGGCCTTAGAAACTTCTATCGAAGACTTAGATTTCTCTGTACGTGCATATAACTGCTTAAAAAGAGCAGGTATTCATACTCTACAAGACCTTGTTAATAAGAGTGAATCAGATATGATGAAAATTCGTAATTTAGGTAAAAAATCATTAAAAGAAGTTCTAGATAGAATTAAAGATATGGGCCTAACATTACGTGATGAAGACTAAAAGAAGGAGGATGTATTATGGCATATAGAAAACTAGGACGCGATAATAAACATAGAAGAAGTATGCTTTCAACACTTACTAAACAAGTAATCGTAAATGAAAGTATTACTACTACTGAAACTCGCGCTAAAGAAGTTCGTAAATTCGTTGATAAAATGATAACTTACGGAAAAAAAGGAGATTTAGTATCTAGAAGAAAAGCATTAGCTTTCCTTAACAATGATAAAGAAATCGTAAGCAAGGTATTTGATGACTTAGCAAAACGTTATGAAAATCGCAATGGCGGATACACTCAAATTCTTAAACTTGGTGAACGTCGTGGAGATGATTCACTTATGGTAATTTTAAAATTAGTTGAAGAACCAGTAAAAGTTGAAGAAAAAGCAAAAAAAGCTCCTAAAAAAGCTGAAAAAGAAGAAGCTAGTAAATAATACTACTTCTTTTCTTTTTGCTTAAATATTGATATAATTAAAACATAAGAGGTGATATTATGAAAGCCTTAATAACTGGAGCATCTAGTGGGATTGGCATGGAAATAGCTAAAATTTTAGCCAAACATAAATGTGAACTAATTTTAGTAGCCCGTTCAAAAGAAAAACTAGAGGAGTTACAAAAAAAATTACCCACTAAGTCAACAATAATTGTGATGGACTTGTCAAACGAACAAAAGGTTAAAGAGTTATATATAGTAACAAGAAATCAAAATATCGATATAGTTATTAATAATGCTGGCTTTGGATTATGTGGGGATTATGAAAAAATACCAATATCAAAAGAATTAGAATTAATTGACACTAATATCAGAGCACTACACATATTAACAAAATCATTTTTACGTGACATGATAGAAAGAGATAGCGGTTATATTTTAAATGTTTCTTCATCAGCATCTTTTTTACCTGGTGGTCCACTCATGACAACATATTATGCATCTAAATCATATGTGAGTAGTTTAACTAACGGAATTTATTATGAATTAAAAAAACGAAAAAGTAATGTGTCTATATCACTTTTGTGTCCCGGACCTGTTAATACTAATTTCAATAATGTTGCTAATGTAGAATTTGGTGTCAAAGCATTAGATCCTGAGTTTGTAGCAAAGTATGCCATTGACGAAATGTTCAAAAAGAAGCGCCTAATTATTCCAGGTTTTAAAATGAAATTTGTAAAATTTATATCGAGATTTGTATCGGATGAATTCTTATTAAAAGCAAATTATAAAATTCAAAAGAAAAAAGTTAGAAAATAGCTTTCTTTTTTTTCAAAAATAATTATAATAAAGTTTAAATATTAGAGGTGGTAGCAATGGATAAAAAAAATATAATAAGCGTCAAAAACTTAAAATATAAAAATATCTTTGATGGATTAGATTTATCAATAAAACAAAATACCATCACTGCTATCTCAGGTTCAAATAATTGTGGTAAAACTACACTAATTAAAATATTAAGCGGCCTAATTACAGTAAAGGATACTGTAAAATTTAATGACTTATATCTAGAATCAATTAACAAAAATAAATTGTTTTATGATGAAGGGATAGTTATATTAAATGAAAAAATTGATTTTCTTTTTGATACAGTAAAAGAAGAGATACTATTCGTTTTAGACAATATTAATATTAGTGATGAAAAGAAAAAAGAAAGATATAATTTTATTATAAAATTACTTAATCTAACCAAGTATGAAAAATTAAATCCCAACGAGTTAAATAGAAATATAAAAATAAAAGTTTTACTAGCCATTGCAGTTATTCATAAACCACATGTTTTGTTTATAGATGATCTTTGTACAATGATGAGTAAAGCTGAAAGACATGAAATGGAAAATATTTTAAACTATTTAAACTCTGTAGAAAAAATGACAATTGTTATGACTACTAATAATTTAGAGGAAACAATTAATTGTGATTATTTATACATACTAGATAAAGGTAAAATAGCTTTGGAGGGAAAACCTCTTGATATTTTAAAAGAAGATAACATCATCAATAAAATAGGTCTAAAAATACCATTTATGATAGATTTAAGTGTAAAACTGCAAGATTATGATTTAATTAGTAAAATGACTCTTGATATGAATGGAATGGTGAATAAATTATGGAAATAAAAGTACAAAAATTATCATATAAAGATTTAAAAGATCTAACCTTCACCATTGAAGATAAACAAATAACGGGTATAACAGGTTCAGGTAAATCAAGTCTACTAAAACTTTTAAATGGTATAGTTCAGGGAAAAGGAATTATTAAGTATAATAATGAAAGAAAAACATTAAAGAATAAAAGGGGACTAATAAAGAAAGTAAGTCTTATAAAAACAACATTTGAAAATACTTTCTTTTGTAATACGGTAGAAGAACATTTAATATATTTCATGCAATATTATAAATTAAATATTAAGGATCCTCAAAAGAAATTAGAGGATTCTCTAAAAATAGTAGGCTTAAATCCCAAATATTTAAACAGAAATATTTCTACTTTATCTACGAGTGAAAAAAAATTATTACAAATAGCAACAGCTCTACTTAGTAATCCTGAACTCATTCTTTTAGATGATCCATTTATCAATTTAGATAATAAGAATGAAAAAAAACTCGCTCGTCTCCTTGATCAACTTAATGATAGATTTAATATAAGTATAGTCATTGCGACTAATGACTCAGAAATATTATACCAATATACAAAAAAGTTAATACTTCTTGAAAACAATACAATTCTTTTAGAAGGAAATACTAAAGAAGTATATGAAAATGTCAAATTTATGAGAGAACACAACTTCGAAATACCAGATATAGTCATGTTTACCTCAATAGCTAAACAAGAAAAAAATGTAAAAATAGATTTCCACCGTGATATACGTGACCTTATAAAGGACATATATAAACATGTTTAAAAGCAAAAATCCGTATTTCACAATCACTCAATTTATTTTACTATTTTTATCATTATTTTTTCTAAAAAATAGTATTATTGAACTTATATTATCGCTAGTACTTTTTTCCACAACTTTTTCCCAAAAATATAAAAAACTTGCCAAAATAACACTTTTTACAGCACTTTTCAACACTTTTTGTGGAAAACTCACCTTTTTTTGTAATATTTTACTACTTATTGACACAATTCTGTGGATAACTCTTAATATAAAAAAAAGACAAATACTTAGTTTTATTAATTCCATTTCAGGCAGCATCAAGTTAAAAAAAACTGTTATAAAACTCATTTATTTCCCAAAATATTACCAGAAAAATTTAAAAACTAAAAATACCTTAACTAATAATAAATCTATAATACTAACATGGAATCAAAACTATAAGTTAACTGTAACTCAATTAAAAAATTTAACCAACACCTTCGAAAGAAGATTATATTTTAATTCTTGCAATAAAAGTTATAAATATAGTAAAAAGGATCTTGTGTCTTTAATATTTTCTATATTAATATTCATTTTTTTTGCAACCATAGGAGGAGTTAAATATGCGCTATTTAATTAAATTTTCATATGATGGAAGTAACTATTGTGGTTATCAACGTCAAAAAGGCCTGAATACTATCCAAGAGCAATTGGAAAATGCATTATTTAAGATTAATAATTCAAAGTATACTCCCTTAACAGCGACAGGAAGAACAGATAAACACGTTCATGCTCTAAGCCAATATGCACATACAGATATTGATGTAACAATAACGCCATATAAACTTAAAAGGGCCTTAAATAGTAATCTTCCAAATGATATACACGTAATAAAAGTATATTCTGTAAAAGATGATTTTCATGCAAGATATAATGTCACATCTAAAACATATAAATATCTTATTAATACAGGAGAATATAGTCCGATTGAAAGAAATTATGTCTATCAATATAATTATGTTTTAAATATTTCTAAGATGCAACAGGCCATAAAATATTTAATTGGGACTCATGATTATCGAGCCTTTGTCACTGAAAATGAAAATAAAAGTAATTGTGTTAGAACAATTACTATGGCAGATATTACAACTGATTTACTAAATCCAGAAAAATATATAATAACCTTTACAGGAAATGGTTTCATGCGCTACCAAGTAAGGAACATGGTCGGCTTACTTTTAAAAGTTGGCCAAGAAAAAATAGATCCTATCATGGTAAAACAAATATTGGATAGTAAATCCCGAAAGAAAAATGGTGTAACAGCTCCTGCTGAAGGTCTATACTTAGTAAATGTAGAATACAACAATCTAGAAGAATCCATCATAGAAGAATAAAATGCCGAAAAAACTAAAAAAAGCCCAGAAAATAAAAGAAAAAACTTGATTTTCTAATAAAGTTTTAGTATAATCATAATCGGTACATTGAAATATCCCCACATAAATTAAGTCGTGGGAAAACTTAATTTAGAATGGATAAAGGAGAAAAATTTTATGACAAGTTATGTTCAAAAGAAAGAAACAGTAGAACGCAAATGGTATGTTATAGATGCCGAAGGTAAACCATTAGGACGTGTAGCTAGCAAAGCAGCTCATATCTTAAGAGGAAAACATAAAGCAACTTATACACCAAATATTGACTGTGGTGATTTTATCATCATCATTAATGCTGAAAAAGCAATTCTAACTGGAAATAAGTTAGATAATAAAAAATATTATAATCATTCTGGATATCCAGGAGGATTAAGAGAAAGAACAGCTAGAGAAATGCAAGAAAAATATCCAATTGAAATGGTAGAAAGAGCAGTAAAAGGAATGCTTCCTAAAAATAGATTAGGACGTCAAATGTATAAGAAATTATTCGTTTATACAGGTAGCGAACATCCACATTTAGCTCAAAAACCAGAAATAATGGAGGTTAAATAATGGCAAAAGAAAAGAAAGCTTATATTGGAACTGGTAGAAGAAAGACATCTGTTGCACGTGTAACATTAACACCAGGTACAGGAAAAATTACAGTAAATGGTCAAGACGTACATGATTACCTACCATATGAAGTATTAGTAATGGATTTACAACAACCATTAGAAGCAACTAATACAAAAGAAATTTTTGATGTAGATGCAAAAGTAAATGGTGGAGGTTTCTCTGGTCAAACAGGTGCTATCCGTTTAGGTATAACTAGAGCATTATTACAATATGATGCAACAACTCCTGCTGACTCTGAAAATAGTTACAGAAAAGTATTAAAGAAAGCTGGATTCGTTACTCGTGATTCTCGTAAGAAAGAACGTAAGAAACCAGGATTAAAGAAAGCACGTCGTGCTCCACAATTCTCAAAGAGATAATATCAAAAAGTGTTGGTTTACAACACTTTTTTTGTAACATAAATTTCATCCTTTCATATAATATAAAGAGGAGGAACTATGTTAAAAATAAATCTTTTAGAGCAAATGCTCATAATATCAATTGCCCTAAGTACCATAAGCTGCTCATTTGTTCAAAAAACAAAAAGATACTTTCCTTGTTCCAGTTGCCTTTGTTTTTATAGTTTATTTGTTAATATTGTCATGGGCTTATTATTTTGCATTTCTTTTACCAGTATTACTTTTCCTATGAGTCTATGGATAGGAGTATTTAGCTTCTTAGGAGCAGATACAATCTATAAATCATTAGAAGGGAAATTAACACCTTACCGAGAAATATTAAATAAAAATGTTGTAGAGGTTCCAAAAGAAAATATAATTTCGACGGGAAGTGATAAATGATGGAAAAGCCTATTTATCCTAGTCCATATATGCGTATTACTCAACAACACAACGTGGGAACACATATTGATAGCTTTGCTATTGATGAAGCTGGAATGGATGGAGGAATTGACTATATTTTAGCGCCTTTCACAGGTATCATAAAAAAAATATATACTAAAGATGCCAATGAAGTATGGTTAGAAAGTTTAGACAAGGTTGAATATCCTGATGGAACAATAGATTATATGACAGTTATGTTTGCTCACGCCAATGATGTAAGTAATCTATTTATAGGTAAAAAAATTAATCAAAAAGCAAAGTTTTATTTTGAAGGTACAAAAGGAAATGCTACAGGAAACCATTGCCATATTGAATGTGGCCAAGGAAAATTTACTGGAACAGGTTGGCATGCTAATTCAAAAGGTTATTGGGTAATAAACAATGGCAAAAATCCAAGTGATTGTTTTTGGATAGATGATTCTATAAAAATACTAGACTCAAAAGGATATACTTTTAAAAGTGTACCAAAAGAGAACCAAAACTCTAATAATAATGGTAGCGATGGTCAAAAAGAAAATGATAATAATAATCAAAAAAATAATGACAATAATACTAATGACAAAGAAAACACTCCTACAGATGAATCAAAAAAATTAATATTTACTTGTGAAAAAAACGATATTTACGCTATTAACCTAGAGGTTGGGGATAAAATTTTTTTAGAGCGTAACAATATGTAAGCATTTTGATTATAAAAAAAAGAAAGATTAGTCTATAACAAATAATTATAGGCTTTTCTTTTTTTCTTTATACCTTGCTAAAAACAAATAAAAAAGATATAATTAATATGATATAGTAACAATAAGAGAATATGGGGTAATAAATATGATTATTAGATTGATAAAAAGGACAAAAATTTATAATTTTCATCTCCCTACTACAGTTCAAGGAAACTACTGGATTACCGATTTAGATAATCTAGGTAATGTTAGAAACTTGGTTAATGTAGAAGAAGATGATGGGGCATGGCGCCTAAAAAGTAATTTTGAAACAAAAATTGTTGTAAATAATCAAGAGTTAGATTCGGTTATCCTTAGGGAATATTCTCTATATTTTCTACGTATTAATTCTGACAATAGTTATATTTTATTATATTGTTCACCATCAGTAGATGCATCCATTAGCAAATTAAAGGTTAAAGGTGATTGCCAAGTTATAATTGGTAATAGTCCTGATTGTCAAATAAGTTATAATTATCCGCTAGTTTCAAAAGCCCAAGCGGTCCTAACTTATAGTAATTCAAACTGGTACATTGAAGATTTGGGAAGCAAGTATGGAACTTACGTAAATAATGAATTGACTCAAAAAAAACATCTTGACCACGGAGATATCATATTCATTATGGGACTTAAAATAATAGTTCTTGATAATACTATTATTATTAACAATATAGGAAAGTTAGTAAAGGTAGCTCCCTCCTTTTTCTTACCTGTAACTCCACTTGTTCAACCAATAATTAATGATGATAACGTTTTAGAGGAAAATGTAGAATTTTTCAAGGAAGAGGATTATTTTTTTAGGTCTCCTCGTTTCAAAGCTGGAATAGAACAAGTAGACATTAACATAGATGCCCCACCAGCTAAGCAACAACAAGATGATACCCCTATAATGTATGTAATCGCACCAATGATTTGTATGGGAATGACATCGCTCATGACAGGATACACTTCTGTGTCAAACCTAGTAGCGGGAAACTCTACCATAAAGTCATCACTTCCCACCCTTATTACTTGTTTCGCAATGCTGCTTGCAATGATACTCTTACCACTAATGAATAAAAGATATCAGAAAAAACAACAAAAGAAAAAGGAAGAGTTACGTCAACAAAAATATACAGAATATATTGAAGAAAAAAGACAAACTATAAAAAACGAAATGGAAAAGCAAAAACAGGCTCTACTTGAAAATAATATTACTTTAGATGAATGTGCCAAAATAGTATTAAATAGAAAAAGAAATTTATGGGAAAGAGAAATTGATCAAAGTGACTTTCTAAATCTACGCATAGGCATAGGAAATATTAACTTTAATGGAAAAGTAAATTATCCGGAAGAAAGATTTACCTTAGAGGACGATAATCTTCAAGAACTAGTTTTCTCATTAGGTAGAGAGTCAAAAGAGTTAGAAAATGTACCAATAAACTTTTCTTTAATTAATCATAATATTACGGCCATTATAGGAGAAGGAGCTCAAAAAAATAGTTTTATAGATGGGCTACTACTCCAAATAATGACATTTCATAGTTATGAAGATTTAAAAATAATATTATTTACCAACGAAAAAAACGCTAATCGCTGGGATTATTTAAAAGTTTTACCTCATTGTTGGAATAACTCTAAAACAATACGTTATTTTGCAACTAATCAAGATGAAGCAAAAGAACTATCTCTCCACTTAGAGCAAGAGTTCCAAGCCCGTAAATTTAAAGATGGAACAAGAGAATTAGATAATTCCAATTACTTATATCATAAACCATATTACTTAATAATAAGTGATAACTTTAAAGCAATTCGTGAATTAGAAATTATTAAAGATGTTTGTAATCAAGAGATTAATATTGGGTACAGCTTGATGATCATTAATAATCGTATTACAAATCTACCTAATGAGTGTCACAGTTTTATAAGTATTGGAGACAAAATGTCAGGCTTATTTGAAAATGAGTTAGTTTCTAATAAACAAAAAGAATTTGTAGCGGATTATAACACAGAAATTGATATGTATAAATGCAGTGAAACACTATTTAATATTCCAATAGAAATAGCTAAAGAAAATAGTAATTTACCAACTATGATTAGTTTCTTAGAAATGTATGATGTTGGTAAAGTTGAACAATTAAATATCACTAATCGTTGGAAAAACAATGATCCTACAAAATCTCTACAAGCTCCAATAGGAGTTGATAAAAACCGTGAATTATTTAAACTAGACTTACATGAAAAATTCTATGGTCCACATGGTTTAATAGCCGGAATGACAGGATCCGGAAAATCTGAATTTATTATTACTTATATTCTATCAATGGCTATTAATTATAGCCCAGATGAAGTCAGTTTTATTTTAATCGATTATAAAGGTGGAGGATTAGCGGGGGCCTTCCAAAATAAAGAAACTGGAATGAAGTTACCACACTTAGCCGGTAGTATTACAAACCTTGATACAGTTGAAATGAACAGAGCTTTATCATCTATTCAAAGTGAATTACGTAGAAGACAAAGAATATTTAATGATGCAAGAGATGCATTAAATGAAAGTACCATAGATATCTATAAGTATCAACGCCTCTTCAGAGAAGGACTAGTCCAAGAACCAGTTACTCATTTATTTATAATTTCAGATGAGTTTGCCGAACTAAAGAGCCAACAACCAGAATTTATGGATCAATTAATTTCTACAGCCCGTATCGGACGTAGTTTAGGAGTGCATTTGATTCTTGCCACCCAAAAACCAGCCGGTGTAGTTGATGATCAAATATGGTCCAACTCAAAATTTAGAGTATGTTTAAAAGTTCAAGATAAATCAGACAGTATGGATATGATAAAATGTCCAGATGCTGCCTCTTTAAAAGAAACAGGTAGGTTCTATTTACAAGTTGGTTATAATGAGTTATTTGCTTTAGGTCAATCAGCATGGACAGGAGCAAAGTACTATCCTACAGAAAAGAGAAAGAAAAAAATAGATGAAACAATCAATATAGTTGATAATGTTGGTAATGTAGTAAAGAGTCTAGATACAATTAAAAAAGATTTGGATGTAAAACCACAAGGTGAAGAGATTACCAATATTATTAAATACCTTATAAAAGTTTCAGATGAACGACATATATCTGTAAAGCAACTATGGTTAGATAAAATTCCAGAATTTATTTATGTAGAAAAACTACGACAAAAATATAATTATTTACCTGAAAAAGGCGTAATTAATCCTATTATTGGTGAACTAGATGATCCAAATAATCAAAGACAAGATATTTTAACATTATCACTTAGTGCTGACGGAAACACCATTATTTATGGTTCAGCTGGTAATGGAAAAGAGTTACTCTTAACAACCCTAATTTACTCAACTATTGTTGATCATACACCATCAGAAGTAAATTTCTATATCCTAGATTTTGGAGGGGAAACATTAAGAGCATATAACAACGCTCCGCAAGTAGGTGATGTAATTTTATCCTCTCAAGAAGAAAAGGTTAATAACTTATATAAAAAATTGTTATATGAGTTAGATAACCGAAAAAAATTATTTGTTGATTATAATGGTGACTTTGAGTTTTATTGTAAACACAGTGGAAAAACTTTACCAATGTTAATAGTAATTATAAATAATTATGACTCCTATGTTGAAAGTTATGAGGATCATGAAGAAGATTTTAATATTTTAACAAGAGAAGGTGCTAAATACGGTATTGTTTTCATAGTAACGGCTAACAATACTAATACACTTCGTTATAAATTAAGACAAAACTTTAAACAAAATATAGTACTACAATTTAATGATACAGGTGACTATTCATCTATTTTAGGAAATGTTCAGAAGAAATATCCATCTAAAATTTATGGCCGTGGTTTAGTATCACGAGATGACATATATGAATTCCAAACAGCTTATCCATATCAACACGAAAAGATGAATGAATATATTAGAGTTATAAGTAAAAAATTAAATGACATATTTACAGATAAAGCCCCAAGTATACCGGTTTTACCAAATGTTGTTACACACGAAACGGTATCCAATGCTTTAGGAAACTTAGAAAGTGTACCAGTAGGTATATTTAAAGAAAGTCTAAATATTGCAATTCTAAATACTTTAAAAAATTATACATCAATTGTTAGTAGCAATGATATATCAGAATATAGTAGCTTTATTAAAAATTTATATAAAACATTTACTTATATTAAAAATGAAGAAATATTTGTTTTTGATACCTATGATATAATAGATAATGCTTTAGAAAATACTACCCTTGTAACAAAAAATTATGAAGATGCATTAAACCCTATATTACAAGAGATGTCAGATGAATATCAAATATATACTAATAATAATTATGAACGCAGTAGTTTAAGTGATAAGAGTCATAAAACAATTATTATAATAGGTATTAATGAATTATTATCTCGTATTTCTCAAGACAAAAAAATGGAATTTACAAAAGCTCTATCAATGATAAAGGATTTAGGTACATATCATATAGTATTAATTGACAATTCTGATAAATTAAAACAACAAGCCTTCGAAACATGGTATAAAGCCGCAGTAGATCCTAGTAATGGTGTTTGGTTAGGAAGTGGCGTTCTAGATCAATATGCTCTAAAATTATCTGTTTCTCCACGTGAATTAAGAGAAGAATTAAAACCAGGTTTTGGAGTATACGTAGATAAAGGTAAGCCATATATCATTAAATTACTAGAAGGTGATAAAGATGAACAATAAAATATTAATAAGATTATATATACCATTAATTGAAGAAGAATATGACATATTTATTCCAATTAATAAACGTGTTGGTACTATAAAACAACTCTTAGAAAAATGTATTAGTGAACAAAATGATAATGGTTATGTGCTTGCGGAAGATACCAATCTTTACAGTAAAGAAACTGGTAAAGTATATGATGTTCAACTATTAGTTAAGGATACTGATCTAAAAAATGGTTCCAGAGTAGTTTTATTATAGGAGAAAGTGATATGAATAATCTAGAAATATATACGACAGCGGTTAATAATATATTTGCTTGTCTAGAAAAATTGGATACAGGACTTAATAACCAGGAAAACTCAAACAATATTAGTAATTTAAATGAATATAAAGAATCAGCTATCAGTTTTGCAAGACTAATACAAGAGGACATGCAACAAAATACTGTAGAAGGAGCGAGTGATAAATGATAGGAAATTTAAGTTATGAAGAAATAGAAAATCTAATAACTATCATGGCAAGCTCTTCAGAAAATATTCGTAGTGTCTTAAATAGCTATCAAGATAATAATAATATTTCATCAAGAACAGAAAAAATGCTTCATTTTTGCTCAGATATTGATAAATATATTGCTAATCTAAAAGATAACATTCTTTTAAATAAAGATGCTGATATTGTTATTGAACGTATCAAACAAAATAATGCATAAAAACTTCAGTTTATATTCTGAAGTTTTTTTATACATATTTTTTAATTTTACAAGTCGGAAAATAATAATTAAGTATTTGTAAATAATTACATCCTGCCTTAGAAAGTTCAGCAGAGCCGTTCAGTGAAAGCCCCAAATTATCGCCATGACCTCTATTGACAAAAGTTATATATTTATCGTCAATTAAAATTGTCATGTCTTTTGATGGGAGATTTAAATTTTGTCTAAACTCCTCACCATCAAATATGGTATAACCTACTTTAACTTTATTGATACATCCACCCTCAGTTAAATCCAATATTTTTATGCCAAATAAATCATCTTTGTCTAAATTTAATAATTGAGCCACCTTCTCCACAGTATATCTTGTAATATTTAAATACATTGAAGAGGTTAAATCCCACAAACTTGGTACCTTAACAAGATATTCAACATTAGGAAGAACATCGGTATTACCATTATTAGTATTATGTATATAAGGTTTTATAAAAATATTATTATATGTTATAAACATACATTCAGTTTCATTTATAGCTCTAAGCATATTCTTACTAATTTTATCATAATCTTTAAACCATAATAATTTGTAATATGAAATATTTCTAAATTTAGCGAAGTGATCATCTATTTCTATATATCCAATTTTTCCCATTTGTTTATATGCATAAGTTCGATATAGAATAGCAACACTTTTTAAAACTTCGATATCGAAATCATAGTTTACATTTGTAAGCATTAATCCTAATAAATAATCGCTTAATTTCATACTAATAGTTTCATATTCATTTTTGACTCTTACAATAAATTTATTATTCGTATAAGGTATTTCTTCATCTAATGTTTCAACATTTACTTTTCTATTACTTATGTCCATACTCTTTACTACTATTCCGTTCATTACTAAATAAACTGGACCATTGGAATAATTAATATTGTTTTGATTTATAAATCGCTTAATTCGCTCTTCTATACTAACATTATCTCTATTAACAAATTCGTTTGATTCCTCTTCTCCCATACTCATATATAAATAAAGTACATCTCTACCACCATGTTTTTTAATTTCATATCTATAAAACATAATATTCACCTAACAGTATTATGTACAAATATATACTTACTATACTAAAAATAAAAGAATTTTAAAGTATTTTTTCCATCGCAATCTAATCCCGTTAAGTAGCTTTTGTTTAAAAAAATGTCACATAAATTCACTTTTTTAGATTTAAAATACATATCTAGTTTAATAATAATATCTCTTGCTTCAAGTATAGATTTTTTATATAAATCATCAAACGATTCATAACTAAAAATATTTTTATCACATGGATTAAACCAAATTTCATGTCTGGTATTTAAAAAATATTCTTCTCTTTTTGTCTTGTAATGATATGATAAAGCTTCAAATCTAAACACGCTCCTCGGAGTAATTTTATCAATACATTTATATCCAAAACTTTTAATGCCTGTTTTATCAAATCTATATCTTCTAATAAATCCCTTCATTTGTTTAAGAGAATCAAAGTAGATTTTGTGCATATTATCTACATGAAAAACTTCTCTGAAAACATAATCAATACATTTATTAAGTTCATTATTAAATTTAGTATTATCAAAACAAAACTTATCAATTCTAAATTTAAAAGGATCCATGAATAGTTTTTCTTTTATCATATAATTATCAAAATAAGTTTCCATAAAAGCATGCAAGTTGTTATATTTATAACTATTTTTGTCTTTTTTATCAAATAATCCTGTTTTATAAAAAACAAAAGGATGAACATTACTATCAAGTACATAATGGCAAATGAAACCATATAAAAACACCATTACATAAGAATTATCATATAATTTATTTCTTTCAATATACTCTACTAAGGTAATAAAAAATGACCTCGATTTAGACGTATGAAAAGTATGTTGTAATTCTCTTATCTTTTTACCTGGCTTTAAACTCTCTATATTATAAAACATTAAAGAATCAGTAGATTGTGAAAACATTTTATACTGAAATGTATTTTTATCTATTAATTTTTTTATTTTATTAGGTAATGCATTATAAACATCCATTGCAAAAATAGCGTGTGTAGCAGTTGCTGGCATAAAATTCACCTCACTAAAAATATATTGCTAATAAATAAGACATTTTCATATTTATCTTATAAAAAATATGTTATAATTACAATAGGTGAGATTATGATACAGAAACAATTTAAAAACCTTGACGAACAAATAGAAATCTTAAAATATAAGGGATTAATAATTACAAACAAAGCTTATGCCAAAAATGTTTTGTTGCGTGAAAATTATTTTTTCCTTAGCGGGTATAGACATTTATTTTTAAAATCAATTACAGAAAAGGTATATAAACCAGGAACTCATTTTGAAGAATTATATAGTCTTTTCTTATTTGATAGAAGATTAAGAAACATTTTGTTCAAAAACTTATTAATTATTGAAAATAATCTAAAATCAATATCATCATATCAGTTATCCAAAAGGTATGGTTATAAGGAAAAAGACTATTTGAAAGAATCAAATTTTAATACTAGTCCAGAAAAAAAGCGACAAGTAAATGATTTAATTAAAAAAATGAAGCGTCAAATAAGAAGCAATAGTAGAGAAAACACAGCAACAATCCATTATGTGAATAATTATGGTTATATACCACTTTGGATTTTAGTTAAGGTTTTATCGTTTGGTATAGTAAGTGAGATGTATTCAGTTCTAAAGGACGAAGATCAGCAGGCCATAGCAGATGTCTATGGTGTTGATAAAAATGATTTAGTAACATATCTGCCAATTCTTTCCAATTATCGTAATTTATGTGCACATGAGGATATTCTATATGAAAATAGAACTCATAAACAAATAGATGATACAATTTATCATAAGATGTTAAACATAGAAAAAGTAGATGGTGAATATAAGTATGGTAAAGATGACTTATTCGCTTTAATTATCATAATGAAAGAATTACTTCAACCAGAAGAGTTCAAAAGTATGATGCTTGAACTAGATAATGCCATTACCACTTTAGATTATAATTTAAATGTTATAAAAATTGGTGAAGTATTAAATAGAATGGGCTTTCCTAAAAACTGGAAAGAATTAATGACCATTGAAAGGGGAAATAAAATAAATGGATAAAAATAAAAACAATTCTAATATAAAGACAGTTTTATTCGTGATATTAGGAGCAGTTTTAGGTGTCATAATATCATTTTTCTTAATCAAATATACAAAATTGAGCGAAATGCTGGAGTTAACTAAAACAATAACAAAAAATGGAAAAACAGTTGTTGAAAAAACAAGTATAAGTGATTCTGTTGAAAAAGCAAAAGACGCAGTAGTAATGATTAGTAGTTACAAAGGAGACACTGAAGCATCAACAGGAACAGGTTTTGTTTATAAAACTGATAATAAATATGGTTATATTATGACAAATCAACATGTAATTGAAAATAGTGATAAAGTCATTTTAGTAATGAGTGATGACAAGGAAGTAGAAGGTAAAATTTTAGGTGGGGATGAGTATTTAGACTTAGCAATTATCAGAATAAATAAATCGGATGTAAAAGGTGTCGCTATAATTGGTGATTCTTCAACATCTAATGTAGGAGATACCGTATTTACTATTGGGTCACCAATGGGTTATGAATACAGAGGTACTGCAACAAGTGGAATTCTATCTGGTAAAAATAGAATGGTTTCAGTAAGCGTCAGCAATTCCAATACAGAAGATTATGTAATGAAAGTTTTACAAACAGATGCCGCTATAAACCCAGGTAACAGTGGAGGACCACTTCTTAATATTAATGGTGAAGTTATTGGAATAAACTCTATGAAATTAGTACAAGAGGAAATAGAGGGTATGGGCTTTGCTATTCCAATAGAATATGCAATGAGTCACGTTGATTCACTTGAAAAAGGAGATAGTATTAAATGGCCAGTACTAGGAATAAGTATGATTAATGCCAAAGATACAGGAACCCTATATAGAAATAACCTATCTGTTCCAAGCACTATTACAAGTGGTGTTGTAGTAGCCAATATTGCAGCTAATTCAGGTGCTAGTAAGTCAGAATTAAAAAAAGGAGACATCATCATCGAAATAAATGGTGAAAAAGTTCAAAATACAGCCTATTTAAGATATGAATTATATAAATATAAACCAGGAGAAAGTATTGAGGTTACATATTATAGAAATGGTAAAGATTATAAAACAAAGGTAACATTATCATCATCATCAGATCAATAATATACACATAATCATTCCAAAAGCATATAATTTTAATAAACAATATCTATGAAGTATTAAATTCATAGATATTTTTATATGGTGATAAATTTGAAAAAAACTATATCTAATAAAAAAAATATATATCAAGTAACAATAGTAAGTATCGCTGTTAATATATTTTTAGCGGTATTAAAGGTTGTTAGCGGTCTAATAACTAAGTCCAATGTTATGATATCAGATGGAGTTCATTCTCTATCTGATGTCTTTGCTACCTTAGTAGTAATAATAGGTATAAAGATATCTCGTAAAAAACCCGATAAGAAACATCAATATGGTCACGAAAGATATGAATGTATTACGTCTATATTACTATCTGTAATAATATTTTTAACTGGTTTATTTATAGGCTATAATGGAATTATAACTATCATTAATAAAAACTATATTACCATGACTATACCAGGCTTTGAACTTATTTTTATATCTCTCATTTGTATCATAACAAAGGAATTAACATTCAAATATATCAAAAATATCGCTCAAAAAAACAATTCATCAGCTCTAATGGCCGATGCCTGGCATCATAGGGCAGATGAGTTATCCAGTATTGGAGTATTTATAGGAATATTTGGATCAATTATAGGGATAAAAATATTAGAACCTATCTCTTGTATCGCAATAGCTCTTTTGATTATGAAGTCAGCTGTTGATATTTGGCATGATTCTGTTGATAAAATGGTTGATTGTTCAGTATCAGAGGAAGTTGAAAAAAATATTAGAAATATAATAAATAATCAAAAAGATGTACATAAAATTGACGATTTAAAAACAAGACTTTTTGGTTCTAAAATATATATTGATCTAGAAATTTCGGTTGATAGCAATATAAGCCTAAAAAAAGCCCACCAAATAGCACATAATGTTCATGATGAAGTAGAAGCCAAAATTAAGGAATGTAAACACTGTATGATACATGTTAATCCAGATATAGAAAAAAGTAGTAATTAAAAATATTATATGCTATACTAAGATGGAAAAGAAAATTAAATGAAGGAGAAAAAATGAAGAAATTAAAAGAATACATAATGCGATTTATACAAGGATTTTGTATGGCTATGGCAGATAGTGTTCCAGGAGTATCAGGAGGAACAATAGCCTTTCTATTGGAATTTTATGATGATTTTATAAATTCATTAGATGACTTATTTAAAGGTAATTTACAACAAAAAAAGAAGGCCTTGTCTTTCCTAGTAAAATTAGGTATAGGTTGGGTAGTAGGATTTTTACTATGTGCAACAATACTAGTAAGTTTATTTGATAAAAAGATTTACAGTATGAGTTCATTATTCTTAGGATTTATTATATTTGCAATTCCAATTGTTGTAGCAGAAGAAAAGAAAGTCTTAAAGGGAAAATATAAAAATATATTATTTTTAATACTAGGAATAGCTTTAGTAGTTGTAATTTCATCACTTAATTCTAGTACTAATCTTATAAAAGTTGGCAACATTACTCATCTTACCATTCCACTTGCTATATACATTTTTCTAACAGGCATGATTGCTATATCAGCAATGATTTTACCTGGTATATCAGGTTCAACTCTACTATTAATATTTGGTCTTTATATTCCAATTATGACAGGTATTAAAGAAACAATTCATCTTAATTTTTCTTATCTTCCAGCTCTAATCATCTTCGGGTTAGGTGTAATCTGTGGAATAATTTTCTTTGTAGGACTAATTAAGAAAAGTCTAAACAAACATCGTAGTGAGACCGTATATGCTATATTAGGAATGATGCTAGGATCACTATACGCAATTGTCATGGGACCAACAACACTAGATAAACCATTGCCATGTTTAAGTATTCATACATTTAGTATAATATCATTCATTATAGGTGCAATTGTTATATTTGGACTTCAAGGACTAAAAAAATTAATGGAAAGTAAGTAGGTAAAAATATGGATTTAAATAATGAAACAATTTTAACAAAATATAAACCATTATCACCTTGGGCATACTTTGGATATAATATATTATTTAGTATACCAGTTATTGGTTTTATACTCCTTATAGTATTTTCATTTAGTAATGATAATATTAATAGAAGAAACTATGCTAGATCCTTTTTTGTAATATATGCACTTGTTATAATAGTAATTCTTATTTTAGTATCATTAGGAGTACAAGTAGGACTATATAATTTGTTAAAATAGTGCAAAAGGCTTAGAATAAGTCTTTTTTTGTTTCATACTTTCTTTTTTTCTATGAAAACATGCGGAATATAAATTGTATTTACTTGTTAAAGTACTAAATTAATAATTTTATTTAACATCTCTTTGAGATTCTGTAGTATAATACTCGTATAAAAAGTTATACACAATCTACTAGTATTGTCAGTTTGACAAAAACAACCTTTTGTGGTAAAATATGCCACAAAAAAGGAAACATGGAATTATAGAACAATACTAAGAGGATACTAGGGGGATTTGTTATGATTAAAGAAGAATTATTAGAAGCAAAACAAAATTTATTAAAACTTGAAACATTAAAATTAAGCGGTTATCCAACAATAGATAAACCGTGGACTGTTAACTATAATCAAAAAGAGTTAGGAAAAAAGATACCTAAAAGGACAGTTTTTCAGGAAGTTTATAATAACAATTTTTCTTTTCCCAAAGATTTAGCATTGGAATTTTTTGGAACAAAAATAAATTATTCAACATTTTTTAAAAATATTGAAGCTACAGCCAAAGCATTTCAAGAGTATGGAATTAAAAAAGGAGACTTTGCCACAATCTGTGCAGCAGGTATTCCAGAAACCGTTTATTCATTCTATGCCTTATCAAAATTAGGAGCAGTTGCTAATATGATTGCTCCACATTTTGAAAAAAAAGATTTAATAGCAAGAATTAGTGATTGCGAAAGTGATATATTGATAATAATGGATAAATTTTATCCAGAATTAAAGGACGCGATAAAAAATTCAAGAATCAAAAATATAATTATTCTTCCAACATTAAATTCTTCAATATTAAGATTTGCCTCTAAAAAATATAAAATAGATAGCTACAGCAATGAATTATATTGGAATCAATTTATCAAAGATGGAAAGAATAGAGCTGAAATTCAAACTATTCCATATGAAAAAGATTTACCACTAACTATGGTATATTCAAGCGGAACAACCGGTGCATCTAAGGGTATATTATTATCAAATGATAGTTTTCAAAATTCGATTCAATCATATCCAGCATCTGGTGTTGACATTTCAAGAGGACAAAAGTTTTATCAAATTATACCTCCTTGGTATTCAACTGGATTAAGTACATCAATTCATTTACCATTATCTTATGGCACATCTGTATTTATGGATCCAAGATTTGAAAGAGATGTATTTGTAAAAAATATTGTTAAGGCAAAACCAAACTATTGTGTTGCCCCAACAAGTATGTATGAAGGATTTTTAGATGAAAAACTGGTTAAAAATAAGGATTTATCATTTTTTAATTATCCATTTGAAGGTGGAGAACCACTAAGTGATGAAGTTGCCACTAAAATAGAAACAGTATTTAAACAACATGGAAATAATTCACCATTAAGGGTTGCTTATGGACAATGTGAATGTGGAGCTGCAATAACAACGCAAACTCAAATGGCTGAAAGTACAAGAGGATCTGTTGGAATTCCCCTACCTGGAATTACAATCGGAGTTTTTGATGACGATTTCAATGAACTACCTTATTATGAAAGAGGACAAATCTTGGCAAATACTCCATGTAGTATGTTAGGATATTATAAAAACGACAAGGCAACAGAAGAGTATTTTCATATAGATAAAAATGGTAGAAAGTGGAATTGTACAGGAGACATTGGATATATTGATGAAAAGGGTAATCTATTTGTTGAAGGTAGAGCATCCGATTATTCAATAATAAATGGAGAAAAAATATATAATTTTGATATAGAAAACATTATAATGGAATTAGATGGAATTAAAATGTGCGATGTATTAGAATTTGATGATGATGACAAAAAAGAATTAGCAGTACATATAATATTTACTGACGAAATTCAAAAAAATATGAAAACAAATAAAAATTATTTGGAAGAAAAATTGCATAGTCTTCAACAATATATTTATGAAAAAACTAATAATGAAAATATGGTACCATGTAGATTTAAAATTAGGGAATCATTCCCATATGCTAAGTCTGGTAAAAGAGATGTTGCAAAAATCAAACAAGAAAAGGATGGATTTATTGTAATTAATAAAACTATTGAAGAAAATAAGCAAAAAAAGTTATCTCGTTAATGAGATAATTTTTTTGTATAAAATAATCGAAAAACTACTAAAATAGTGAATTTATATGATAATATATTAATATAGGAGAGTGAGTTTATGGTTATCTCGAATCTTACATGGTTAATAATTTTTAGTTTTATGTATGTTATTGCTTTGTCATTCCTATATTTTTCAAAAACAAGATTAGACAATGGTGAAAATAAAATATATAAATATATTCTTATTACAAATTTAGTCGGACTGGTATTACAATTTCTATGTGATTATGTATCATACAAATATGATGTAATATCACCTGTTATAAGTGACTTTATATTACGAATCTATTTAGTGTACTTTATCATTTTTATATCGTTATTAATTTTTTATTTAATTGAAATTTCATTTAAACACAAAAAGATTGCTAATATAATAACTTTGATAGTTGATATATTAATATCTATTGTGGTATTTTTACTTCCATATAATTTACACAGAGATGTTGAACAAAAAATTTATTATACATATGGACCAGCTGTTCAAATAATTTTCTATTTATCTGGTATATTAAGTTTAGTCATATTTGTAATTTTAATTTCAAAAAGAAAAAGTGTTGGTTTAAATAAAAAGGTTCTACCAATTTGGATATATTTATTACTTGGATTAGGCGTTATGGTTATTCAAATGAAATATCCTGAGTTGGTAATAACAACAGCTATGGAAAGCCTAATTTGTTGCCTAATGTATTTTACAATAGAAAATCCTGATCTAAAAATGATTGCTAAATTAGAATTAGCAAAAGATCAAGCAGAGAAAGCCAATCGTGCTAAGAGTGATTTCTTATCTAGCATGTCTCATGAAATTAGAACACCATTAAATGCTATTGTTGGTTTATCAGAAGATATTTCAAGTTATGAAGATCAAGTGCCAAAGGAAGTCCTTGAGGATACCAAGGATATTAAAAATGCTTCTGATACATTATTAGAAATAGTAGGCAATATTTTAGATATAAATAAAATAGAAAGTGAACATATGGACATCATAGAAAAAGAATATAATTTTAAAAACGAGATATCTAAAATGGCTAAGATAACTTCTACAAGAATAGAAGATAAGCCGATTGAATTTGAATTAAAGATGGCCGAAGATATTCCAGATATATTAATTGGTGATAAAACACATGTAAAAGAAATAATTAATAATCTTCTTACTAATGCAATTAAATATACAGAAAAAGGAAAAATAACTTTAAATGTAAAATGTATTAATAAGGGAGATATTAGTAAACTAATTATTAGTGTTCAAGATACCGGTCGAGGAATAAAGAAAGAAAATATAGAAAAGCTATTTACTAAGTTTCAAAGATTAGAAGAAGATATGAATACTACAATTGAAGGAACAGGTCTTGGTTTAGCAATAACTAAATCTCTTGTTAATTTAATGAATGGAACGATAAATGTTCAATCGCAGTTTGGAATAGGATCATTATTTATAGTAAATATTCCACAGAAAATAGGAAAATTAGTTGATGAAACAATAGATAAAACAATAGATTATAATTATATAAGAAAACCAGTTGAAATAATTGATAACTTAGATGAATTAGAAGAACACACTAATAATTTAGAAACTTTAACAGAGAGTAACAGTACTAAAAAAAGAATATTAATAGTAGATGATAATAAATTAAATATTAAAGTTGCTACTAGACTTTTGTCCGACTTACCATATGAGATAGATGAATGTTACAATGGTAAAGAGTGTTTAGAAAAACTAAAATCAAATAGTTATGACTTGATATTAATGGATATAATGATGCCCGAAATGGATGGAGAGGAAACTATCAAAGAGCTAAGAAATAGTAGTGATTTCAAAACTCCTGTTATTGCTCTTACAGCCGATGCAGTGGCAGGAGCAAATGAAAAATACATGAGTGAAGGTTTTATTGATTATCTTGCAAAACCATTTAAAAAGGAAGATTTGGAAAATAAAATTGTTAAGGTTTTGAAGAAAGAAAATATGAAGGAATCAAAAATAGATTGGGATAGTATGCCTACGGTTGTGATAGGTGGAGATATAAACAACATCAAAAATAATGAGCAGTAGAGTATATTATTCCAAGAATATACAAAAAACATTTTTTTAGAAAACTTATCTACACTACGAAAAGAGTTAGAATGAGTTTTTTTTGTTTCCTAATTTGTATGTTTTACATATCATATACTAGAGGTGAAAACATGGATTTTAGAAAGAAAATAGGTGTAGTCGTAGATGCTGGTCATGGCGGAGATGATCCGGGAGCAATAAGCGGTTCATTAAAAGAAAAAGATTTAACATTAAGAGCGGCACAATACATGTATAAGAGACTACAAGAGTTAGGCGTGCCAACATCTATAGTTAGAGATACAGATGAAACGCTAACAAGAAATGAAAGAATCAAAAGAATGACAGATCCATTTGGAAATGGTACCGATGTCATAATAATTTCTAATCACATAAATGCAGGAGGTGGGGTGGTACTCTTACATATGTTAAATTAAAATCCCTTATAATATGGGGAAATGAATAATATAACATATCGCTTATATGGACAAGAAATGGAGGAATTGATGAAGTATATAGTAAAGAATGAGGTTAAATGTGACCATTGTAAGGATATTATCGAGTCAACTGATACTCATGACTTCAAGACTTGTTCTTGTGGTATGGTTTCTATTGATGGTGGGTATGATTATTTAAAGCGAATGGTAAAAAACAATGCTACTTATGAAGATTTGAGTGTAATGGTTGATGATGAGTACATTAAGAACCTTAATATTCATAAACGAGATGGTTATGAGATATCTAGTAAGATGTTTAGTCAGAGTGTATCCCATGGAGAACATATTAATTGTCCTGTGTGTAAAAGCTCTGATATACTAATATTAAAGGGCAATGGATTTAAGATTGATGGATTAGATTTTATAGGAATTATTTGTAATCAATGTAAGAAAGTATATTACTTTTATGATGTTAATTTTAGGAAATAAGTATGAAGAGATTAAATTTCTCTTCTTTTTTTGCAAGCAAACTTGACAAAATAGCAAGTTAGTGATATGATGAGTTTGTTAGGAGAAAAGGTGTTTAATATGGATATAGGGAAGAGAATTGAAAAAGTATTAGAGAATAGTAATATGTCACAACGAGATTTAGCTAATAGAATTGGTGTTGATGAATCAATTGTATCACGAATAATTAAAGGAGAAAGAACACCTAAATCAGATGTTCTAGCTAATATTGCTACAGCTTTACATACTACTTCTGATTATTTACTAGGAATAGAAAATGATGAGTTTGATAGTAGTAAATTAGTAAGGTTGATTGCAAGAAATTCCTCAAAAATGAGTGATGCAGATAAGAAAGCATTGATTAACGCATTATTTGAGGAGGAGTAGAATGGCAATAAGATTATCAGATGAACGATGTGAGGAGATAAAGCAGGAAGTTGTAAATCTATTTGAAAGATATAATATTAACTGTGTTCCTATAAGTGGTTTTGAAATAGCTAGTAAAATGGGAATCAAAGTTATTCCATATTCATCAAAGACAGGTGAAGCAAGGGAATTATGTTTTAAAGAAAGTGAAGATGGATTTTCAATTAGAAGAGGAGATAAGTGGTATATCTTCTATAATGATGATAAGCAATTTGGTAGAATTAATAATACAATGCTTCATGAGATTGGACATATAGTATTGGATCATACTGAAGATAGTGAATTAGCTGAGAAAGAAGTTAAGTTTTTTGCTAAGTATGCACTTGTACCACCAGTGCTTGTTCATAAATTGAAACTTACCACTCCAGAAGAAATTTCAGAAACATTTGATGTAAGCTATGAAGCAGCATATTATGCATTAGTTTATTATAACAAGTGGTTACATTATAGTGGAAGATACTATAAACCATATGAAGAACAATTATTAGCGTTATTTAGTAAGAATACGTTAAGTTTAGGTTAGAATATATTGGCAGTTTGGTTGACGTAAGACCAAAAAAAAGAGGCGTTTGCACACCCCATGAACAAATATAATATTTGCCTGACAACAATATTATAGCACAAGTTTTAAAAAGTTGCAAAAGAAATGCCTCGAGAAAGAGGTGAAATAATGATTAATTATTATTTGAACTTAAATGCTCAATCAAGTGGTGAACATGAAGTACATAAAGAGTCATGTTATTATTACTATATGTATAAATCAGGTTACAATTTTGAATTGTTAGGAGCATTTAGTAATGAGATAGAAGCTGTTAGATATGCAAGGATAAAACATCCAACTTTTAAGATTGATGGATGTGCATATTGTTGTCCAGCTGCTCATAGGAGATAATTTATATAGTTTGTGAAAGGAGATCGTAATTGAAAAAGATATTTTTTGAATTACTAACTTCTCCTTTAACTATATCAGATAATTATTTTGTAAATTCTATTATTATAGGATTAATAGGAATTATTGCGTTTAAGGTGGCTTTCAAAATAGTTGGGGATATTGGTTTATTTGGAGAAGTTGGTTCTGTATTACACTGGATAATTAGATTTGTAACTTTCTTCTTACTTTGGTTTGCTTGTTGCATAGTTATAGAAGTTACTAAATTTATTATTAGTCATATAATTGTAATATCAGTTTTATGCTGTAGTTTTGTTATAGTTGGTTTTATTGCTGTAATTGTTCGTAATCGTTTTATACGTAGTCAATAGAAAATAATAGATGGTTTTGTCATCTATTATTTTTGTTTGATTCAAATGGTTTACTTTTATAATGTTGATACTTGTTTATTATTAATTCTCCTTCTTTAGCATGTAGTGTTCCTAATTGTAGCTTAATTGTTTTTAGTTTGTCTAATTGGTCACTAATTTGATTCTGTATATCTTTTGGTATTTCTGGAATAGGTAATTCTCTGAACTTTTGGATACCTATCTTTTTAATTCTCCCATAGCATAGGTTTTTATTTATTTGTTCCCTTAGATAGTCTGACTCTAGCAAATACATAAGGTATTTTGGATTGATTAGATCAAGATTAGGTTTAATAATATAAATGGATTCGTTGATGTCATAATCTTTGTGTGTTTCTTCAACTATAGCTGTTTTGATTTCGTCACCAGATAGTGAAAATAGAACGTCACCAACTTCAAAATGTGAGTAACCATTGATACGCTTTTTAGCATTAACATCGACTTTCTTTGTTTGAGATGTTGTAACGATTGTTTGATTCATTATCTCTTTTGGAGTTATATAGTAGTAGGGACCGTCATCTATAAGATTAAAGTAGTCACGTGGATTTAGTCCTGTTCTTATTGAATGAGCTACGTTGTTTAGAGGGATAACTTTATTATTGCTTTTTAGACTATTCTTGATGAAGAAATCAATGTCTTTAGTGTGATTATGCAACTCGTTTAATAATTCCTGTTTTTGAGCTGTTATGCTTTCTAATGATTCGGCTATTTCCTCAGATGATATTAATGGTAATGAGCTGCTTGTTTTAACGTATGATGTTATTGCAAGATTATATGAATTATTTATTATTTCATTAGCTGATGCCAGATAAGACTTACCATTGAATGTTTTTCTTTCTTTAACAAGAGTTAGGATGTTATCTATGTTATTGTTGCTTAATTCGTTTCTCTTGTTGTTCTTAATATATTCTGATGTTGCATCAACAAATAAAATGTTATTATCTTCTTTCTTTTTTCTTAGTGTCATTATGCAGACGTTAATTGATGTTCCATAGAATAGGTTGTTAGGAAGTAATATTATAGTATCTATTAGGTTCTTTTTAACAAGATATTCTCTTATTAGTTTTTCTTCATGTCCTCTGTTTAGTATGCCTGGTGATACAACAATTGCTGCCACACCATTTTCATTCAATGTATAAAGTGAATGCAGTATGAAGGCATAGTCAGCTTTATCATTTGGTGGAAGGGTAGATACTTCATTGAATCGTTTATCTTCACTACTTATTGAGCTACTATCCCATTTTGTCCTGAATGGAGGATTTGATAATATAATATCGAATTTGTTTTCGTAAATAGATATAGGTTTTGCTAATGTGTCACCTAATGTCAGATTATAATCTTTAACATTATGAAGTATCATATTCATCTTACATAGATTATATGAACTAGGAGATATTTCTTGTCCATATACCTCAACATTAGAATTTTGTTTGATGTATTCCAATAGTAAGGAACCTGTTCCACAAGTAGGATCATATATGTTTTTAGGTTTATCTATGTATAAATTAGCTATTTTACTTAATAGAGTACTAAGAGTATTAGGAGTAAAATATACGCCACCAAGTCTTCCGGAGGTTCTAGCGTAGTTGTTTATTAAGAATTCATATATGTCTCCAAATGTATCATTTTCAGTGTCGTTGATATCATCTTGCTTAAGGTTTTTAATACATAGTAATAATTGGGCTAATTTGTTACTTCTTTCTGAATCTGTTTCTCCTAACACATTACTCTTGGCATCGAATTCTCTAAATATACCAGTTAGTTTGTACTTAGATGATGTTTCTATTTCATTGAATATACTATCCAAGATTACATTTAAGTATTGACTTTTAATATCTGTTTTTATAACATTTTGAAATAGCTTGCTTGGTAATATGAAGAAGTCATTATCAGTAATTGTTTTTTGCTTTATTGATAAGCTTTCATTGTCTGAGAGATTAAGATAGTTGATTGTAAATGTTTCTTTTACATAGTTTATTAGGTTAGTAGATAAGAAACGATAGAATAGTAGAATTATTGGATAATATTTGAATGACCACGCATCTGTAGCACCTTGAAGTTCATCAATTATCTTCCATAGGGTGCTGTAGAGATTTTGTTTGTTTTGATTCATTCTATCATCCTCCTTCTAAAGTGTTTTCTTACTAATATTATACCATGGATTTATGTTTTTTTCACAAAGGTAGCTCCCAAACTCTGATTATTACGTTATAACAAAGTATGAGGATGGTGATATTTTGAAAACAGAGAGTAAGGCAGAGATGCTTAGATACATTCTACTACAGGAGAGTCGCTTGTATGATAATGTTTTATTTACTTTATTATCAACTAGGAGTCTGATGAACGTGGTGGAGACGATTGATGAAAGAACCTTTTCTTTTGATATTAAACCTGCTGATGGTATGATTTCTGCAGAACAATTTATTTCTAATATGAACAAGTTCCTTAGATGTATGAAGAATAACTTCTTTAATGTTCCACCATTTCAAATGTGTGTTACTGAGATTGTTAGGAATAGCGAACAAGAACTTAAGGACCTTTTGAGTTATACGCCTGAGGATTCATCTAATGAGAAATTGGAGGAGCTGGTTTACAAGTTAATCATTTCGAATTTTATTCGTAATGCTAAGTATGTTCCTTCTATCGAAGAAGAATTGACAGCTCTAGATATTCCAATTAAGGAAGTTAATGAGTATAATTTAGATGAGAGTCGTAAGATATTGCAATTTATGTCTGATGTAGCATTCTGTCAAAGAGGTAGAGGTAACGTTCTGGAACTATTTGATGATATTGGTGCAAGACTAGATTATTTCGCTAAAGCAGATGATCCTATTAGAAATAGGAAAAGAAATATTGAAGCTTACAAGACAAGATATGTTGAATCTAGAATAGCAGATTATAACAAAATGTTTAAGACATACAACTCGAAGAAGAAGTATCTTAAGTACTTTGTATAGAGGTGGTATTGATATGTTTAGAAAAGAAGATGGTAAGGATATTACCGACGAAGAATTTTCAAAACTTATAGAACCTTGGGGCAATGCTTGTAATAAGCACTTACACAATGATATTTTGCCAGAGTATGTAGCTTTCTATCTTGCTACAGGAGTACAAATGAAAGCACTATTTAGCAACACCTACAAAATCCATATTAATTCTGCTGCTGATGCATTTAATATTAAGTATAATTATGAATTTGTGAAAAGTAAGGTTACAAACATTCTGGTTGAGAAGTATCATTTGAGAGTGATTAGTGAAGAACCACTAGATTTTGAGAGAATAGATTGAGTCTATGTTAGGTGAATAAATGGCTCAATTTTGGTTGTTACTTTATTTAGGTATGATTTGCTTAACCCTTTTCGAAAGGGGCAACACGTTTGAATTTAACGTGTTTTTTTGTGTCGTAGAATATCAATTTTTGTAAATATGGTGTATAATAGTATTAGACGCTTTGGAGGTAGATGCTAATGAACAATAAGAAGGAATATGAAAGAGACGAATTACATAAGGCAATATGGAAGATTGCTAATGATTTAAGGGGTTCTGTAGATGGATGGGACTTCAAACAATATGTATTAGGTTTCTTATTTTATAGATTTATTTCGGAGAATTTAACTAATTATATTAACAAGTTAGAACCGGATGATAATTTTGATTATGCTAAGTTATCTGATGAGCAAGCTGAGTATGGTAGAAACGAGACTTTGAAAGAGAAAGGTTTTTATATCCTTCCTAGTGAATTGTTTTGTAATGTAAGAAAGAAAGCCAAGACTGATGCTGACCTTAATGTAACCTTAAATAATATTTTTAACAATATTGAGAATTCTGCTAAAGGTACTGATTCAGAAGAAGACATGAAGGGATTATTCGATGATATAGATGTTAATAGCAATAAGTTAGGTAATACTGTTAAGGAACGTAACGATAAGCTGGTTAAGATTATTGACTCTATTGGAGAATTACCTTTAGGAAATTATCAAGATAATACAATTGATGTATTCGGTGATGCTTACGAGTATCTAATGACTATGTATGCATCTAATGCAGGTAAATCCGGTGGTGAGTTTTTTACACCACAAGAAGTTGGAGAATTACTTGCTAGAATTACTTTAATGGATAAGAAAGAAGTTAATAAGGTTTATGATCCTTGTTGTGGATCTGGTGGTTTATTACTTAAGTTTGCTAAGATACTTGGTAAGGAAAATGTTAAGGATGGTTTCTATGGACAAGAAGTTAACCTTACTACTTACAACTTAGCTAGAATTAATATGTTTTTACATGATATTAACTATAACAAGTTTAATATTGCTAGAGGTAATACTTTGATTGATCCTAAGCATTGGGATGATGAACCATTTGATGCTATAGTTTCTAATCCACCTTATTCTATTAAATGGGAAGGTAAATCTAATCCTTTACTTATTAATGATGAGAGATTTGCACCTGCAGGTATTCTTGCACCTGAATCTAAGGCCGATTTGGCTTTCACTATGCACATGTTATCTTGGTTAAGCGCTAAAGGTACTGCAGCAATTGTTGAGTTCCCTGGTGTTCTTTATAGAGGTGGTGCTGAAGGTAAGATTAGAAAGTATTTGATTGATAATAATTTTGTAGATACTGTTATTCAACTTCCTAGTGATTTATTCTTTGGTACTTCTATTGCAACATGTATTTTAGTTCTTAAGAAGAATAAGACAGATAATAGTATTCTATTTGTAGATGCTTCTGAAGAGTGTGTAAGAAACACTAACAAGAACAAATTATCTGATGCTAATATTGATAACATTCTATCTTTATTGAAGAATCGTGTTGATGTAGAGAACAAAGCAATAGTTGTTCCTAATGAAGAGATTGCAGAGAACGATTATAATATTTCAGTTAATTCTTACCTAAAGATTGCTACTGATGAAGTGAAAATAGATATCGTTGAGCTTAATAAGAATATCCAAGAAATCGTTGCAAAACAATACCAAGTAAGAAAAGAGTTAGATTCAATAATCCAAGAATTGGAGTCTGATTATCATGAGTAGGATTAATGATTTAATTAAAGAATTATGTCCTAATGGAGTTAAATACAAGAATATCAAAGATATTTGTATAGAAAACTTTTGGGTAATGCCTTCTACACCAAAATATCAAGTTGATGGTGTTCCATACATAACTTCTAAAAACATTCGCAATGGAAAAGTAATGTTTGATGATATTAAATATATTACCGAAGATGACTACAAAGTTATTTCAAGCAATAGACCAATCATAGAAAATGATTTTTTGATAAGTATGATTGGTACAATAGGAGAAGTTGGTATTGTTAAGGATACTGATTTACCATTTTATGGTCAGAATATGTATTTGTTAAGATTAGATACTAAAGTTATGAATATAAGATTTTTCTATCATTATTTTACTTCTGGAAAAGTAAGAAACAAGTTACTTGGAGAGAAGAACAATGGAAATCAAGGTTATTTGAAGACAAAGAATATTGAAATGTTAAATATACCTGTTCCACCACTAGAGGTGCAAGAAGAGATTGTACAAATTCTTGATAAATTTGGCGAGCTAGAAGCGGAGCTAGAAGCGGAGCTAGAAGCGAGACGAAGTCAATACGAGTTTTGGCGTGGAAAATTGTTAGATAAAGATGACAAGTTGATAGCTATAGGTGATTTGTTTGAATTTAAAAATGGTATTAACAAAGAAAAGAATTGTTTTGGAAAAGGTAATCCAATAATTAATTATGTTGATGTATATAAAAATAATAAGATTAGTAAAGATATAGTTAAAGGTTTAGTCGAAACCAATGAAAGTGACTTAGAAAGATATTCATGTAAATATGGAGATGTGTTTTTTACAAGAACATCTGAAACAAGAGAAGAAGTTGGAATTGCATCTGTATTATTAGAAGATATGAATAATAGTGTTTATAGTGGTTTTTTATTAAGAGCAAGACCTACTACTGATTTGCTCTTACCAGAGTATTGTGCTTATTGTTTTTCATCTCCGCGAGTTAGAAGAGATATTATTTCATACGCCAATTTTACAACAAGGGCTACTGTAACAGGAGTTATATTGTCAAAAGTTAAGATATATGTTCCTAGTAAAGATGAACAAAGAAAGATTATTAATACGTTGGATAAAATGCATAACTTATTAACATCTTTTGACTACGGTCTTCCTGCTGAGATAGAAGCTAGAAGAAAACAATATGAGTATTATAGAAATAAGTTATTAAGTTTTGAGGGGGTGTCTTATGAATAAAGAAGTTGGATTGATTTCTGAGAACAATGGATCTACTGTTGTATCTTTCTATGAAGGATTAGTTAGAAAGAACACAAGTTATCAAAGTGAAGAACAACTTGAACAAGAGTTTATTCAGACACTTCAAGAGCAAGGATATGAATATCTTACTTTTAGTAGTGAGCAAGAACTTACTGATAACTTAAGACATAAGTTAGAAGAATTAAACCATTATACCTTCACCAATAATGAGTGGAGACAATTGTTTAATAATCATATTGCTAATAAGAATGATGGTATTGTTGAGAAAACAAGAACTATTCAAAAGGATTATATTAAGAATATTACATTAGATGATGGTAGTATTAAAAATATTAGATTAATTGATAAGGATAACATTCATAACAATAAACTACAGGTGATTAATCAATATGTTAATAATGGTTCTAGAGATAATAGATATGATGTAACTATTTTAGTTAATGGTTTACCTTTAGTTCATGTAGAGCTTAAGCGTAGAGGTAAGACTTTAAGAGAAGCTTTTAATCAGATTGACAGATATCAAAGAGATTCATTCTGGGCTAACTCAGGTTTGTATGAATATGTTCAAGTTTTTATAATTAGTAATGGTACTTATACTAAGTATTATTCTAATACAACTAGAAATCTTCATATCAAGAACAAGAGTAACAATATCAAGTCATCTAATACATTTGAGTTTACTTCTTATTGGGCTGACCAAAAGAACAATACTATTATTGATTTAATAGATTTTGCTAAGACCTTCTGTAGCAAACATACTTTACTTAATGTTTTAACTAAGTATTGTGTATTTACTTCTAATGAAGAGTTGATGGTTATGAGACCATATCAAATAGTTGCTACTGAGAAGATTCTTAATAAGATAGAGATTGCTAACAATTACAAGTGGGCTGGTAGTGTCCAAGCTGGAGGTTATATCTGGCATACAACTGGTTCTGGTAAAACTCTTACTTCATTTAAGACAGCTCAACTAGCTACTAGTCTTGATTATGTAGATAAGGTTTTATTCGTAGTTGATAGAAAAGATTTAGACTATCAAACAATGAAGGAATATGATACTTTTGAGAAAGGTGCTGCTAACTCTAATACATCTACAAGAGTATTGGAGAAGCAACTTAATGATCCTAATGCTAGAATTATTATTACTACTATTCAAAAGTTGACTCAGTTTGTTAAGAAAAATAATGATCATCCTATTTACAATAGTAATGTAGTATTTATTTTTGATGAGTGTCATCGTAGTCAGTTTGGTGATATGCACAAGATTATTATTAAGAAGTTTAACAAATATTTTATCTTTGGATTTACTGGTACGCCAATATTCAAAGAGAATGCAAGAAGTCTAGGAGGTCTTGTTCAAACTACTGATCAGACTTTTGGTGAGAAGCTTCATACTTATACAATAGTTGACGCTATTAAGGATAAGAATGTATTACCTTTTAAATATGATTATGTTGGTCGTGTTGATATAAAAGATGACGTAGAAGATGAAAAGGTTTATGCTATTGATGTAGAGAAAGCATTTGATAACAAGATAAGAATTGCATTGATTACAGATTACATTATTAAGAATTTTGATAACAAGACTAAAGCTGGTAATTATATGTTTAAGGCAATAGATAATGTTTCTGAGCTTGCTAAAGGTAATAACGCTAAGGAAGTAAAGGTTGCTCGCAGTCTGAATGGTTTCAATTCTATATTTGCTGTTGCTAATATAGATATGGCAAAAAAATATTATGATGAGTTTAAGAAGCAACCTAATGATTTGAAGATTGCTCTTATTTATAGCTTTGGTGTTAATGACGCCATAGATGATGGCTTGTTTGATGAGAATAGTGAGACTACTGATAACCTTAGTAAGTCTGATAGAGATTTCTTAGATGGTGCTATTGCTGATTATAACAAGATGTTCGGTACTAGTTACGACACTTCATCTGAGAAGTTTCAAAACTATTACAAAGATGTTTCTTTAAGAATGAAGAACAAAGAGATTGATTTGTTAATTGTAGCGAATATGTTCTTAACAGGATTTGATGCTAAGACACTTAATACTTTATGGGTTGATAAGAACCTTAAATATCATGGACTTATACAAGCTTTTTCTAGAACTAATAGAATACTTAATTCCATTAAGATTGCTGGTAATATTGTTTCTTTTAGAAATCTAGAAGAGAGACTTAATGAAGCTCTAGGTTTGTTTGGTGATAAGGATGCTTGTGGTGTTGTTTTACTTAAGTCTTATGATGACTATTATTATGGTTATACTGATGATAAAGGTAAAGAAGTTCGTGGATATAAGCAACTTGTAGAAGAACTTATTAGTAAGTATCCTGCAGGTGTTCCTATTTATAGTGAACAAGAACAGAAGGAGTTTGTAAGACTATATAGTGCTATTCTTAAGGTGACTAATATTTTATCTTCATTTGATGAATTTACTGGTAATGAGATATTAGCTCCTCGTGATGTTCAAGATTACCATAGTATGTATCAGGATATACATGATGATTTCGAGAAGAGAAGAAAAGTTGAAGCAGTAGATGTCACTGAGGATCTTGAGTTCGAGATGGAACTTATTAAAACTATAGATATTAATATAGATTATATTTTGAATTTGGTTAAGAAGTATCATGAAAGTAACATGGAAGACAAAGAATTATTACTTAAGATTAACAAAGCTATTTTAGCTAGTCCAGAATTGCGTAACAAGAAGGATTTAATTGATCAGTTCATTGATTCGTTGAATCAGGATTCAGATGTATACAAGGATTTCGAAACATTTATGAACTCTAAGAAGAAAGAAGAACTTGATAAGATTATTGAAGAAGAAGGTCTTAAAGGTGAAGAAACTTATGAGTTTATAAGGAAGTCTTTTGACAGAGGTAGTATTGAGGAGAATGGAACTGAGGTTGTTAATATTCTTCCTCAGATGTCTAGATTCTCAGTAGATAATGATAGAGCGAAGAAGAAACAAAGAGTTTTAGATAAGCTGATTGAGTTCTTTGATAAATTCTTTAGTATTACAGGTAAGTAACAGGATATTTAATGTATCCTGTTTTTTTATTGCTTTATATATTAATATAGTAAGTGAAGGAGTCATTATGGATAAGTCTAGATTTTTTAATATCAGTGGTAAGGATATAAGAACTCTCGAGATTAAATTTAATAATGGTGAAAGTATTCTTATACCATGTAAACAATTAAGGAAGTTAGATATTAATTTAATAAATGTAGTTGATGTAATAGATGATCCTATCTTTAATCATGCTTTCTTTTTTAATGTAGGTTCAATTGAAGTTGATAAGTTGTTTTTACAACAGATGCTTGGTGATAATATTTATGATAGGTTACAATATAGGAATGGTATTAACTCTCTAGTAATAGAATACACGAATGATGGATATAAGATTAAGAATGATATTCCTATGATGTTGTGTTTAGTAGATTTTACTGCTGATGCTACTGGTATAACCAAGTTAAAATATGAGGATGATGACAACACCTTCATTATTAGTTGGATACCTGTTGGTACTTTATGATATAGGTGTATAACTTGCATTGTAGCAGGTGTGATTGTATGAATTGGATAATAGGTGTTATAGCTTATTATTCTTTTTATTTGGTCGAATATTGGGTATAAACGTAATCATTTGATTTCTTTTATACTAGAAACTTGTCCTAAATCTGTTGCTTTTTACTCCAATTTAAGTGATTTATATAAACGAAATGTGACAGATGTTTTCTTTTACATATTATATTAGGAGGATTAGATATGGAGAATAAGATTTATGGATATTGTAGATGTTCAACTAATGAGTCTAAACAAGATGTTAAATATCAAATGGATGCATTAATGGATAAAGGGGTAGATGTTTTAAACATAAGATATGAGTATGTTTCAGGAAGAAAAGATAATAGAAAAGCTCTTAATTCTTTATTTGATGAAATGAATGAGGGTGATACTTTAATAGTTACAGATATAACTCGTCTATGTAGGAGTACACGAGGTTTATGTGACATTATTGATTTAATTATTGCCAAGAGATTTAGACTTATAGTTGGGACTATTGATATTGATTGTAGAAATGGTAGTCTGGATCCTATGATTGAGGGGATGCTTAAAGTTAATGCTGTATTTGGCGAAATGGAAGCCAAGCTGAAGGTGCACCAAATTAAGTTGGGTTTAGCAACAGCTGTTAAGGAAGGGAAAGCATTAGGTCGTCCTAAGTCAACATATGAAGATATACCGAAGATATTTATGCAGTATTACCCCAAGTACAAGAATGGAAGTTTAAACAAGTTGGCTTTCGCTAGAGTTACCCAATTATCGTATCCAACCATTTACAAATATATAGATATAGTTGAGAATTCTAAATAGTAATATATTGCTTATGCATAGTAAAGGGAACTTCTGATTATTTCCCCGAATACAACCAAGGGAGAGTGGATTGCCACTCTTTTTTTGTTTTGATATGAACAAATATTTTAAGAATTTAACGTTTTTTTGCAGAAATTTATACTTTTTTTGTTTTTTTCACCTTTCTGTCTCGTATAACCTATTACCTGGTTCGATTAGGGTGAATTGGGGGATATAAGTTAAATAAGCTTTTGATAATGTGTGAAGGAGATGATTAATATGTCAGAAGAAATTAATTTAACAAAAAGAAAACAAGATATGTATTTTGATAATATTTACTATTACGGATATAAGTATTTGTTTTGTTCAAAGGATATTAAGCAACTTTCGCTTAATGTGGCAACTTATGACATGGATAGTGATGATTATGTAAAAGATTATGTTCGTGACAAAACTAATTGGAATATAATTGCTGATTATACAGATACAACAAGTGAGTTATTAGCTAAATTTAGGAAAGGACAAACATATGAACAAAGAATTGTTGAAATGAAAAGTGAAGTAATGAAGATCTTGGGTGATATAAAATACGGAAGTAAATATGATGTCTTAATTGTAGATGACTTACCTTTGATTGCTATGCATGATGAAGAATTGCGTGAAATGTTAGAAGAGTTATTTTTAAACCAAGTGGTAGTGTTCTGTGTAGAAGCTGATATGTTTTTTGGGTTAGAAAACAGTAATATTGATGCAGGTTTGATGAAACCTACTTATATCGAACTTTGCTTACCTTTTAAGTCTTCATATGGTTTTTAAGAATTACAGTTTAGTAGAAACTAACAATTATATTACTTGATATTAGTTCCTTAACTGATTGTTGAGGTTATATGTGGTTGTATATAGTGTTGTTTTGTTGTTTGGGTTTTTCCCTTATAGATAGAGAGAGTAAGGGAGTAAGTATTCTTTTGTTGTTTTACTTCCTTAAACCTATTAAGAAATAGATACTAGTACATTGGATGTAAGTACTAATGCAGTATGTAAGCAATTTTTGAATGATGGAGGTGGTTTATGCAGAAATATGATATGTACAAGTATTACGATAGTATGCTTAGAAGAATATTGAACAATAGTTATGTAACCGATAATGGCAGAATTATGACAATAGCGGAATTGGACAAGATGTTTTATAGAGAATATGACACAAGAGTTATATTGAGTGGAAGATATGTTGTTGTCACAAGATATCAAGGTATAGGATATGTAAAAAGGTTTGATTGTCGTACTGGTGAGGTCCTCAAGGTGTATTCTTATGAAACTAAGAATATGAGGGACAAGTATGTTAGATTGGCTTTTGCTAATGAAGATACTTTGAAGACTTTTGTAACATTGACCTTTTCAAGCATTAATGATTTTGATGGAGCGTCTAATTGTTTTCGCTCGTGGGTGAAACTGGTCAGGCAGGAGCATCAGTCCTTCGAGTTCATAAAGGTTATTGAAAAGGGCCACAAAGGTGATAATAAGGTTCATTATCATTTATTAACTTCACTTAGTATTGATGATCCTATTTTCAAGAAGGCTGACACTAAGAAGGATAATCAATATAACGTAATCAATTGGGAATATGGTTTTTCGTTAGCTTCTGAAATAAGGAACTCTATTGAATTTAGGAAGAAGGTTTACTATATGGTGAAGTATTTTGATGTTACTGTTTTTCCTGGTAAGAGAAACATGAGTCAGAGCAAGAATTTAAATAAGCCGAAGGTTTTCTACTACGATAGTAGATTTGATGAACGGAAAATTCAAACATTCATTAAGGGTGCTGAGCTAGTGCTTGTCAATGATTATAATGACCCTTTTGGTTCACATATTGAATCATCGGAATACAGATTGGTAAGGATGAATGATGAAGTAGGTTAGTTTCATTATAGGTTTATGTAATGAATAAGATTTAAGGAAAGAGGTTAAATTATGAGTCCAGAGAATATAGAGAAATTAAAAGAAATAATACTTTCATACTTAATAGAAGAATTAAATAATATGAAAGGTGACGAATCTACTTAAATAGGTTTGTTAATTCGAGATTAAATGGTATTATTTAATAGTCTATATAGCGATATGTAATTGAGAAGGAGGAGTAATGTTTAACAATTACATGTTGGATATCCAATTTAATATTGGTATTTATATAAGACTATCTCAAGAAGATAAAGATAAGAAGTATGAAACTGAAAGTGAAAGTGTTATAAATCAAAGATCTGTAATTACCGATTATATCAATATTAATTATTTGAACAAGTTCAATAATTATACAATTGTTGGTGATTATGTAGATGATGGATTCTCTGGAACCGATTTTGATAGACCTAAGTTCAAGGAATTGATTGAAGATATTAAGAAGAAGAAAATTAATATGGTAATTGTAAAAGATCTATCAAGATTAGGTAGAGATCATGTAATGACCGGATATTATATGGAGAACTTCTTTCCTGAAAATCAAGTAAGATTTGTTTCTATATTAGATGGTTATGATAGTTTTAAGAATCAAGCTAGTAATGACTCTTCTACATTTATTGTTGCATGTAATGATTATTATAGTAAGCAGAACTCTATTAAGATCAGAAATGTACTAAATAATAAGAGAAGTAGTGGTAAGTTTATAGGTAGTGCACCATGTTTTGGATATATGAGAGATCCAGAGGACAAAGGACATCTTATACCAAACCCAGAAACAGCACCAATTGTTAAGGAAATATTTAGAATGGCTGAACAAGGTATTGGTGTTTCAGATATTACAACTATTCTTAATAACAAAGGATATATAACGCCTAGCGGATATAAGAAAATCAAATATTCAACAAGACTTGTTTTCAGAGATGATTGGAATATATCATCTGTTAAGAAGATTCTTAATAATAGAATTTATACAGGCGATATGGTTCAGCATACTCAAGCTAAGGTAAGTTATAAATCTAAAAAGAAGATTACATTAGATGAAAGCTTATGGGTTGTTGTTGAAGATACACATGAACCTTTGGTTTCTAAAGAGACATTTGCGTTGATTCAGGATAGAAAGAAATCAAAAAATAGGATACATAAGTCAACAACAAAGAGACCAATTCGTTTATTTGATGGTTTGCTATATTGTAAAGAATGTGGAAATAGATTAACCATAGCTTATAGGAAAAATCTTGATTATTGGACTGTTAATTGTAATAGATATTCAAGAGATCCTAGAAGGGAGAGATGCTCTTCACATTTCTTTCCATATAATTATTTAGAAGATCAGATAAAGGCAAAGATTGAAGCTACTTTATCTAAGTATTTAAAGCAGTTTGACGTCAAAGATTTAAATCAAGAGATTATCAAGAGAGAGAAATCAGTAACTAATGATGGTTATACTAAGATTAGAACTCTAGAAAGTAGGAAAGAACAGATTGTAAAAACTATGAATAGTTTATACGAAGACAAGATGAATGGTATAGTATCATCTACTGCTTATATGGATATGATAAAGCCGCATGAAGCTGAGTTGAATAAGGTTAATATGGAAATTGAGAATATTAAGGATAGTGTACAAGAACAGAAGAAGAATCTAAGTATTATTCCAGATTATACTGAGCAGATAAAGAGACTATTAGATTTGAAGAAACCTAAGAGAGAACTCTTATTATCTTTGATAGATAGGATAGAAATAGATGAGAATAGATTAATTACAATCAAATTTAAGTATGGAATTATTCCTGATGTTGAGTTTCAATATGAAGAAACAGATGCACCAAGGAATCCATATGGTAGGAAAGGTAAGAATAATGCTAATAAGTAGTATTTACTTTTGTGCCACAATGTGATAATTTGTGGTGCAAAAGTAAATCTATTTGTATTATTTTATTTAACCACAACAAGGATACCTCCGGAGGTGGCGAAGGTGCGGAAGTAGTCTATGCCCTTAGAAACTCAGATACATTAGCCAAAAATATACTAGAGGGAATAGGTAGTGAAGGACAACTAATGAGAAAGTATTATCAACGAAGATTACCTGAAAATCCAATGAAGGACTACTATTACATTCAAAGACTAACAGGTGATGCAGAAACTTTACTAGTAGAATATGGCTTTATTGATAATCAAGCAGATGCTAGGAAACTTCAAAACAATATTGAAGACTATGTAGAGGGTGCTTTAAAAGCAATTGTTGAGTATGCTGGATATGAATATAAGGAGCCATCCTCAGGTGATGACAATGGTGATTATTATACCGTAAAAAGAGGAGACAGTCTTTGGAGTATTGCCAATAAATATAATACAACAGTAGCCGAATTGGTTGAAACTAATAACTTAGGTTCAAACACTTTACAAATCGGTCAAGTACTAAGAATACCTAGAAAAAGCACAACGCCAAATGAAAACACTACTATTTATGTTGTGAAAAGGGGAGACAGCCTCTGGAAAATTGCTAATGATTATGGTGTAACAGTTGATGTCCTAAAAGAGTTAAATAATTTAACAACCAATGGCTTACAAATAGGCCAACAATTAATTGTCCCAGCTCAGGCAAGCGACACTCCAGCTAACGAAATAGTCTATACTGTCAAAAAAGGAGATAGCTTATGGACTATTGCCCAACAATATAACACTACAATCTCTGCGTTGAAAACCAGAAACAATTTAACAAGTAACGTTTTAAGTATTGGCCAACAATTAATTATTCCATCTTCTACTCAAACACCATCAAATGACTCTAACAATACTCAACCAGCAGAAAAAACATATGTGGTACAACGCGGAGATAGTTTATGGTTAATAGCTAGTAAAAACAATACAACTGTAGATGAGTTAAAAAGATTAAATAATCTTACTTCTAATGTTCTTCAAATAGGCCAAATTCTAAGAATACAATAATTGTTCTTAATTTACCAGAGTTATTCACAAAAAAAGTGGATAACTTTTTTATATTGCAATTTATTTAAAAAAAACTCTAAACTACTAAATTATCTGTTATAATATGATTATAAGAATAAGAGGAGGATGTTTATGAATAATCAAGAAATAAATCAAACTGAGAAATTAGAAAATACGAATATAATGCCAACTAATTTACAAGCTAACAGTATTACTCCATCTAACATTATTCAAACACCATCTAATAATGCTTTAGAGCCTATTATTCCAACACAAAAAGCAGCAGAAATAGCGCCTCCAAAATCAGAAATAGTTAATACCAAAAATGTTGTATCAACCATTACCACTCCTGCAGAAGAAGAAATCCTAAAAAATGTAACTAAGGGGAAAAAGGGAATTCATATATTCTTTCTATTTCTAGAATTAATAGGTATTGGGCTAGGTATTTATTTTATAATCAACTGCAATGAAAAGTATAATACTTACACAATAATCGGTGCTGACCTAAGCTCAAAAACTAAAGTTTACAAAGCTGGTAAGCCATATTATCATGCACAATATTTATATAAGGTAAATGATAAAAAATATTATTATGATTATCCAAAAGATTTTTCAACAGATCCGGATCCAATAATTCAACTTAGATATAATCCCCAAAAACCAGCACAACTATTTTCAAATAATGAATGGATATTTTCTATAGGTTTAACTGCCGGTAGTACAATTCTTTTATTTATTACTATAGGCATACTTATCTCAATCACAGGAAAACGTGAATCTAAAATTGTTACAGTCATAGTTGAGGATATGCTCACATGCGTAGGGGGAAGAAAAATATATATGAGAAATATAGATACCCCTATAGATAATGAAAATCCAGCAAAGACCGAGTATTACTCATATTACACAAACAAAATTAATGAATTTCCAATCGGCTCAAAAATTAAGTTTAATGCCTATAAATATAATGAAGTTTTAACAACCGAGGTTTATAAAAATAAATTTACAGCTATGACTATCAATGAATTTAAAACCAGTGATTTTATTCACTTAACAAAATGAGGAGGTACCTATGCCACAAAAGAAAGTCCTAAAATTAAAACCTAAAACAAAAATTATCTGCAAAATTTTAGCGATAATTATAATTGCTCTTGCTGTCTTTTTAGGATATTATCTACATTCAAGAAATGAATTAAAAAAAGCAGGCTACTCAGATGTTGCCATATCAAACATTTTAAAAAAATTTAAAAAGAGCTATGCCTTAGATAACCCAGACAACAAGACTTTAAATAAAGCTTTTGAAAGTTCTGAATACAAAGAAGAAAATCTAGAATATTACAAGCATATAAAATATCAAAATCAAAAAAATATAATTCAGAACATAAATAAATTAATCAAAAAAAAGTATAGTACAAGAGATATTTCTATCATTTTAGCACATGGTAATGACAAAAGTGTTTCTGATTTTGCCAAGAGACCAAAAGTAAAGTATCTAGAAGAATTTTATAGTTATGATTTTGCAAAACTTGAGAACTATGATAGATATGTAAAGTATATGGATGAGGTTGGTGATGATGAAGAGACAACAGTTATCAAAGTAAATCTTGATTTAGATAAATCACCTTACCAAGATGCAATTAAGGTTACTGATAAAACAAAATTAGTTTTAGCTAATAAGCATCATTATTTAGGAAAAGAATACATTCCAAATAATTTAACAAGCATACCACAAAAATATACAATAGATGGAGATGACAATACAAAAGGTACCAAGGAAGCCGTAGATGCAGCAATTAAAATGATTGAGGCAGCTAAAAAGGAAGGCTTAAATCTTTTAGTTAATTCCGGTTATAGAAGTTATACTGATCAGGAAGAAACATATAACACTTATTTATCTCTTTATGGTGAATCATATGTTGAAAGATTTGTGGTGAAAGCTGGATATTCAGAACACCAAACAGGATATGCATTTGACTTTGCTAGTGGAAACAGTAATATTTTCCAAAATTCACAAGAATATCAATGGATGATAAAAAACAGTTATAAATATGGCTTCTGTTATAGATTTTTAAGGAGTAAGGAAGAAATAACGGAAATAAGACATGAGGCTTGGCATTTCCGTTATGTTGGAACCAAGGCCGCAAAGATTATGGATAAAGAAGAATTAAGTTTAGAAGAGTACTATGCAAAGTATGTTGAAAAATAAAATAAATGATTAATCTATTACGTAAAAGTAATAGATTTTATTTAAAAATTCTTTTTTAGCAAATAAAAATATGCTATAATCACTATAGAATAGGAGGGAGTATTATGTATCCATTAGGAGAACAATTTTTAGTTGACTATCGAAGAGCAAAATCAGATTCTAAAGCTTGCATAGTTGGTAAAAAATATCGCTTTTCTGTCATAACAGAACGAGTAATTAGAATAGAATATAGTCCAAATGGAACATTTGTAGACCTTCCCAGTCAATTAGTTCAAAATAGAAATATTGGTCTTCCTGCTTTTACTCTACGCCAGGACCAAACATTTCTAGAAATAACAACAAAATATTTCAGTTTATCATATATAAAGGAGAAGCCATTTGAAGGTACAAATATAAATCCCACCAAGAACTTAAAAATAACTCTTTTAAGTAATGTTGATAAGGATAGACAAAGGGACTGGTATTATAAGCATCCTGAAGTAAGAAATATGAATGGAAATATTTCAGGCTTTGACATTCCCTTAAATGATAGGTTTAAAAGAGGCCTATATTCGCTAGAAGGGTTTGCCTCTTTTGATGACAGTGACACATATCTTTTAGATAAAGATGGAACTCTACTAGAAAGGCCAGCTGGAAACATAGATATTTATGTTTTTATGTATGATAAAGATTTTAAAGAGGCTCTAACAGATTATTTTAAAATAACTGGCTTTCCTGAACTGTTACCAAGATATGCTCTAGGTAATTGGTGGAGTAGAAATATTACATATGATGATAAGAGTATTATGGAATTAATCCATAATTTTGAAAAAAAGAGAATACCACTTTCTGTTATTCTTTTAGATAACGATTGGCATTACAGAAATGTTGGTGATTTGAAAGACTTAAGGTCAGGCTTTACTTTTAATACTAATTTATTTCCAAAACCCAGTGAAAGTATAAAAAAAATCCATGAAAAAAATATTAGAGTTGGTTTAGTAGTTGATCCTACTGAAGGCTTTTACCCACATGATGCTTATTATCAAAAAGCAGCTGAGTATTTAGAAATTTCTAATAACAGCGTCATAAAGTTTGATCCCCTAAATCCTAAAATATTAGATGTGTATTTTAAGGTATATCTTCATACTTTAGAGTCATTAGGCGTTGACTTCTTTTGGAATGATTATAAAGGTGATAAAGACGTTAGTAAAATGTGGAGTATGGTTCATTACATGTATCATGACTCAGATAGAAACGCTAATAAAAGAGGTCTTGTTTTATCAAGAGGTTCTATTATTGCACCACAACGTTATCCAGTAATATATGGAGGTCCAACCGAAATAACGTGGGAAGCTCTAGCTAAAGAGACTTTCACGTATATAAATGCTTCAAATATGGGAATATCTTGGTTAAGTTTAGATGTAGGGGGTAATCACGGAGGAATAGAGGAAAGCGAACTCTATATTAGACAGGTACAGTTAGGTTGTTTTTCACCAATTTTAAGATTTCATGCCGCCCGCGGACCTTACTATAAAAAAGAACCATGGGTATGGGAAGCTAAAACAACTAATATTGTTGCTGACTATCTTAGACTTCGTCATCGCCTTATTCCGTATTTGTATACAGAGGCCTACAATTATTCTAGAGTAGGAATTCCAATCATCCAACCATTTTATTACAACTATCCTTGGTGCTATGATGATGAACTTTACAAAAATCAATATTACTTTGGATCACAATTGTTAGTATGTCCAATTTTGAACAGAAAAGATGACTTGATGAGTCGTACAGTACATAGATTTTATATGCCAGATGGAATATGGTATGACTTTTTCACAGGAAAAAAATTTCCAGGTGGAAAAAAATATGTTTCATTCTTTAGAGAAGAAGACTATCCAGTCTTTGCTCATGCGGGATCAATAATTCCGCTATCAAATAGAAGTGACAGAAATAACATTGGTTTAGCAACAGAAATGGAAATTCATATTTTCCCAGGAGTAAGTAACATGTATACATTATATGAAGATGATGGTATGACCTCACTATATAAAGAAGGATATTATCTAAAAACATCAATTGATTATAATTATCTTCGCAGTAACTATACAGTTATAATTCGTTCAATAGAGGGAAAAAGTGGTATAGTTCCAGATAGAAGAGATTATAAGTTAGTATTTAGAAATACAAAACAAGCCGAAAGTGTCAAAGTAATGTTTAATGACCAAGTAATAAATGGTACATACACCGTAGATGGCAATGACTTTATAGTTTATTTGAAACAAATACCAACAATAGGTCAATTAACTATAAACTGTCGAGGAAAAGATATTGAAATAGACGCCGTACGTGTTATAAATGATGATGTTAATAGTATCTTAATGGACTTACAAATAAGTACATATTTGAAAGAAGACATTGCTAATATCATATTTGGAGATAAAAGTATCCAGAAAAAACGTATCGCTATTAGAAAGTTAAAAAGCAAAGGCCTTGCCAAGGAACATATCAAATTATTCCTAAAACTACTTGAATATATTGCTGAAGTTTAGTATACTAACACTAATTAAAGTTTTAAATATTGGTAATAGTATTAGTAAAGAAATATCTTTAAAAGAGAGTTTGTGTGTGGTGAAAACAAATAAGATAACTTTATGAACTTGATTATCTAAAAATATATCGGGTAAGACCGTTAAATCTAGTAAGATGCACATACATTATAGTATGTGAATTAAGGTGGTACCGCGAATAATTCGTCCTTAGATTTATAAGGGCGTTTTTATATGTAAGGAGGAAAAATGTTACAAAATATAATCATGTTTTTATTGACATTTATAACTATATTCTTAGTTTACGAAATAATGTTCATAAAAGAGTATAGATATAATAAAAAAATAAAAAAAGGTAAAATAAGTAAAGATGACAATCGCAAAGAACCAGTAGAAGTCCGGCTATTAAAGTCATATTACAAGGTTGACATAGATGAGTTAAATTATAGCAGTGTGCTGAATACTATTGCTTTTATATCTAGTTTAGATATGGCCATAATTATAACAATAGCGTGTCTTGTAAAAATTGGTTTAATCCAAATTTTAATAGCGCTGATACTGGTTATTCCAATCATATATTCAAGCTATTACTTATTAGCTAAATATTATAAATATAAGATAAATAAAAAGAGTATCAAACATAAAAATAAAATCAAGAAAGGAACAAAATAAAATGAGTAATTATACAAGTATCGAAAAAAAATGGCAAAAATATTGGGAAGATGAAAAGGTATTCGTTGCGGATAATAAAAGTAGTAAACCTAAGTATTATTATCTAGTAGAGTTTCCTTATCCATCAGGCGCAGGACTTCATGTAGGACATGTTAGAAGTTATACTGCTCTAGATGCCCTAGCACGTAAGAAAAGAATGAATGGATATAATGTTTTATTCCCAATGGGATGGGATGCTTTTGGAGCACCAGCAGAACAATATGCTATTAAAAATCATATTCATCCAAGTGTTGCTGTTAAAGAAAATATTAAAAACTTCAAGAGTCAAATTAAATCAATTGGTCTATCAATTGATTGGACAAGAGAGTTCGCAACTACTGATCCAGAATATTACAAATGGACTCAATGGCAATTTCTAAAATTCTTTGAACACGGAATGGCTTATAAAGCAAAGAAAAATATTAACTGGTGTCCAAAATGTAAGATGGGACTATCTAATGAAGACTCATCAGGTGGAGTTTGTGAACGTTGTGGAACAGAAGTAGAACAAAGAGAAAAAGAACAATGGATGCTTAGAATGAGTGATTATGCAGAAGATTTAATCACTGGACTTGATGATACTAAATTCCAAGATAGAATAAAAACAGCTCAAATCAACTGGATAGGTAAATCAACAGGAGCAGAAGTTAATTTCAAAGTAAAAGAAACTGACGAAGATTTAGTAGTATTCACAACAAGACCAGATACTCTATATGGAGTAACTTTCATGGTTGTCGCACCAGAACATCCAATAATAGATAAGAATAAAGATAAGATTTCTAATTTTGATGAGATTGAAGCATATCGTGAAAAGATTAAAAATAAAACAGAATTCGAAAGAACTCAAGTAAATAAAGATAAGACAGGTGTATGCATAAAAGGTCTTACTGGAATAAATCCAATTACTAACAAAGAAATTCCAATCTATATTTCAGACTATGTAATGATGAGTTATGGGACAGGAGCTATCATGGCAGTACCAGCACATGATGAAAGAGATTATGAATTTGCTAAAAAATTTGGAATTGATATAGTACCTGTAATCGAACAAATAACAGGAGAAGTAAAAGAAGATGAAAAACATAAAGAAAGTATTGTCGCAGTTTTATATGATGAAAAACAAGATAAATACTTAACAATAAACTGGGGTGACTTAGGAGGAAGACTATTCGTAGGTGGTACACGTCATGAAAATGAAAGTGCCGTAGACTGCGCAATAAGAGAAATAAAAGAAGAAACAGGTTACACTGATTTTGAATTTGTTAGAGAAATATTCCCAATTAATCATCACTACTATGCCTATAATAAAAAACAAGCATATGAGATTAATTCAACAGGACTTCTATTCAAACTTACTAGTGATGCTACTCAAGAGGTAAACTTAGATGATGATGAAAAAGACAATTTCAAAGTAGAATGGGTAGATGAAAAGACAATAAGAAAAGAAGTAATGGACGAATTACACATTACAACATTCACTAATTTATTAAAGCCTACTGCTTATACTGGTGACGGTAAAATGATAAATTCTGAAGTATTAAATGGATTAACTAACAAAAAAGATTCTATTAAGAAAATGATTGAATACCTAGAAGAAAATAATTTAGGACATGAAAAAGTAAATTATAAACTACAAGATTGGATATTCTCACGTCAAAGATTCTGGGGTGAACCAATTCCACTAGTTTATTGTGAAGATTGTGGTTGGGTTCCAGTAAAAGAAGAAGATCTACCAGTTAGACTTCCAGATGTTACAAACTATGAACCAACAGATGATGGTGAAAGTCCACTTGCCGCAATCACTGACTGGGTAAATACAACTTGTCCACATTGTGGAAAACCTGCTAAAAGAGAAACTGATACTATGCCAAACTGGGCAGGATCATCTTGGTATTGGTTAAGATATATGGATGCTCATAATGATAAAGAATTCGCAAGTCAAGATGCCTTAAAATATTGGGGTAAATTAGATTTCTATAATGGTGGTATGGAACATGCAACAAGACATTTACTATATGCTAGATTCTGGAATCAATTCTTATATAATATAGGACTAGTACCAAATAAAGAACCATTTGAAACAAGAGTAAGTCATGGTATGATTCTAGGAGAAGGCGGCGTTAAGATGTCAAAATCACTAGGAAATGTTGTCAATCCTGATGATATGGTAGCTTCATATGGCGCAGATGCTTTAAGAACATATGAAATGTTTATTGGTGACTATGAAAAGGAAGTTGCTTGGAGTGAACAAGGACTTAATGGATGTAAAAGATTTATTGATAGAGTAGTTAGAGTTGGAGAAAAAGTAACTGCTAAAAATGGTTATTCCGAAAAATTAGAAAGTCTAATTCATAAAACTATCAAGAAAGTTACTGAAGATATAGATACAATGAAATTTAATACAGCAGTATCAGCTCTAATGATTTTACTAAACAAATTTGAAGAACAAGAAGAAATAACAAAAGATGATTATAGAACATTCTTAATACTATTAAATCCAATTGCGCCACATATAACTGAAGAGTTAAATGAAAAATATGCTTTAGGTGAGGCAATTTGTAAGAGTAGTTGGCCAAAATATGATATTGCAAAGACAGTAGATCAAGAAAAAGAAATCGCTGTTCAAGTAAATGGAAAAGTTCGTGCTACAATTACAATAAATATTAATGAAGATGAAGAAAGTATTAAGGAAAAAGCCTTAACTGCTGAAAACGTAAAAAATCACACAGCAGGAAAAGAAATAGTTAAAGTAATAATTATCAAAGGAAAGATAGTTAATATTGTAGTTAAATAGAAATGTGTAATAAGTCACATTTCTTTTTTTCAACAATTTTTGTGGATAAAAAAGTTTATTATAGTAATAGGTGATGCTATGAAAGTTAAATTATTTGATTTAGAAGATGAAAAAGATTTAGAAGAAGCCATAAATGATTTTTTGGAAGATATGAAAGGTGAATTATGGGATATTAAATATCAAGTATCTTCATCAATTTATGGTGAAGAACAAGTTTATTGTTTTTCAGCTATGGTTATATATTATTAATATTTACATTTACCAAAAAAATTTTTTATGATATTATTGTAATACATACAAAATATGGGAAGTGATTACATTAATGAAAAAAGGCAATAAAAAAACGAGACAATCAAAAGAAGAAAAGCACAAAAAAGTTCTTACTAAAAATAACTTTATCCAGGGTGCTTTTATTTCAACATTAGGAATTGTAGTTAGTAAAATTCTAGGTATTGTATATGTAATACCATTTCATGCAATAGTTAAAGAACAAGGTGGTGCTCTTTACGGCTATGCTTATACTATTTATTCTCTATTCCTAGCGCTATCATCTGCCGGAATACCATTAGCAATTAGTAAAATAATTAGTGAGTATCAAACATTGGGTTATTATAATGCTAAAGAAAGGGCCTTTAAAATAGGAAAGCAATTATCAATTGTACTAGGATTAATTGCTTTCATAATATTATTCATTTTCGCACCAGAAGTAGCTCACCTAATTTTAGGCGATTTAAAAGGCGGTAACACCATTGAACAAGTAACCTATGTTATCAGAGTTATTTCAACGGCTATTTTAGTTGTTCCTATACTAAGCATTTATCGTGGCTATTTAGAAGGACATAAATATTTAACTCCAAGTTCTATCTCCAACGTTATTGAACAAGTAGTTAGAGTAACACTAATCATATTGGGAAGTTATCTTTCTATGAAAGTTTTCCACTTATCACTTGAAACAACAGTTGGTATAGCTGTCTTTGGTGCAACAGCAGGAGCCTTAATTTCGTACTTTTATTTACTTGATATTACCCATAAAAGTAAAAAAGAATTACAAGAAAAACCTTTAAAGGTAAAAGAACCTAAGATAACAAATAAGGCAATAGTTAAGAAAATATTTATATATGCCTTGCCATTCATCATGATTGATATATTTAAGTCCATGTATGACTTCATAGATATGTCAACAGTAGTAAAAACAATCGGTGATATGTCAAATTATTCCACTAAAGATGCTGAAAGTATTATGAGTGTCATTTCGACATGGGGATCTAAATTTAATATGATTATTAGTTCCGTTTCAACAGGAATTATTGTAAGTCTTATCCCAACATTAACGGCAAGTTTTGTTGTTGGTAATCAGGAAGACATTAACAAAAAAGTAAACCAAACTTTCCAAATACTTCTCCTATTTACAATGCCAATGACTGTAGGTCTAAGTATGTTAGCGAAACCTGTCTGGATGATTTTTTATGGTCCAAGTAAATTCGGTGCGCCAGTTTTTTCATATTTTATCTACGTTTCATTATTTATGAGTTTATATACAACTGCAGTAACTATTATCCAAACATTAAAAGACTATAAAACAGTATTTATTAGTTTACTTGTAGGTGCAACCCTAAAATTACTTCTAAATGTTTCTTTGATGAATAGTTTCAATAAAATGGGATTACCACCATTCTATGGTAATATAAGCGCTACTATTATAGGTTATTTAGTATCTCTAATTATATGTTTATACGTTTTACATAAAAGATATAAAATTAACTATGAAGTTACTGTAAAAGAAATTTTCAATATAACATGTGCTACAGTAATAATGGGTCTAGTATTATTCTTATTAAGATTTGTTATCCCAGAAGTATCAAGTAATAGACTAGTAAATCTACCAATTATAGTTGTCTATACTTTAGTAGGAGCTATAATATACTTTATAGTAATTTATAAGAGTAAAACACTTCATACAATATTTGGTGAAAATAATTTGAAAAAGATAACAAATAAGTTATTTAAGAAAAGGTCAAAGGGAGCAAGTAAATAACATGTCAAAAATATTAGTTAGCGCTTGTTTAGGAGGTTATAATTGCAATTATAAAGGTGAATCAAATTTTCAAGAAGATATTTATACCTTAATAAAGAGTGGTAATTGTATCTTAGTTTGTCCGGAAGCACTTGGAGGAATGACTACTCCAAGAAACCCTTCAGAATGTATTAGTGATGAAAAAGTAATAAACAACTTAGGAGAAGATAACACTTCATTTTACTTTAAAGGGGCTGCAGAAACTCTCAGAATAGCCAAGTTATATAATTGTAAAGTAGCTATTTTAAAAGAAAAGAGCCCATCATGTGGAACTAAAAGGTATGATGGAACATTTAGTAAAAGACTGATTGATAAGAATGGAATTACTGCAAAATTGTTAGCTGATAATGATATAAGAGTCATATCGAGTGATGATCATGAAAATATAGAAAAATTAATAAACCAAATAAAAAATAGGAATTTTAAGTAACTCCTATTTTTTGTGTTTTATATTTTTTATCCCATGATATAGTGAAAAACTTATTTTATATGTGTTATACCAAAATTTACTTATAATTAAATCAAATTCTCCAACTAGCTCTACAACATGTCCACCAAAACTTTTCTTGAATAAGTATAATCCATATAATGGGTTATCTTCTCTAAAGTCTCCAGTAATACCATAAAAATTATATCTTTTATAACCATTCTGAACGGCATACTTAATGCCATCAAAATGAAGAGTATAAGCAGATTGAAATTGCATTAGAGAAGCAAGTGAACCTCCATATAAAGATAGTACCTCATCTCCATATACTAGAAATAATATTCCTCCCAGTAAAGTTTTATTTCCATATTCTTCCTTATATTTTTTAATTTTATCTAATTGTTTATTTAATCTTTCAATACTTTCTTCATCCTGTTTATTTCTTTGCTCATATTTCTTTTGATTCATCTTCAAAATATTATTAGATTTCTTATCTATTCTATCTTTTAATTCTTTTTTTATTAGATCTAATTCATCTTGCGTATTTTTTTCATATAAATCAAAATCAATTTCAGCAACACGTATCTTTAATATTCCACTATCATGTAAACTGTCCCACATTTTTTCATAATATGAAAGTGGTCTATCAACAAATTCACGTCTATCGGATGTATGTTGCATAATATCTTTAAATTTAGGCAACTCACTACGTTCAATTTCTCTAGTGGTAATGCCACATTTTTCATTTTTTCTTAATATTTGACGAGTTTTAGATTCCATATCCTTTAATACTTCATCCATATTTCTATCTGTATTAATGACATGCATCCATCTAGGTTGTAATGTATCTTGCATAAGATTAAATCCAAAATGTTTATATCCCAGCCTCTTAAGGTTATCAACAACAATACTGTTATCAAAGCCACCTTGAACTAGTTTACCATCATTATCATGTTCCTTATAGGCAACATAAGGATCTATCTTTACAAATATACCATTATTCTTTTTCACAAATAATTTTATTTCTTTAGTAAAATTCTCTAACGTCTTATAGTCCTTATAATCAACTAAAAAACCTCTAGGAGAATAAAACATATATTTATTAAACAAAGGTATTTTCTTTGCTAATAATAAAGCGCACCCGCAACTTTTTCCATCATCATCTAAAGATACATAAAAGTGCTTCCACCCATTAACAGACTTTAAATTAGCCCATTCCATTGTTTGGTGAAATGTAATTTGTTCACTTTTATCAGCCAAATTTTTAAATTCCTCTTTACTTACTTCTATTAACTTCATTTTCAATCACCTTCTTTGATTTTTTTCTTACTATCTTCCTATACAATGGAACCATTTTTGTAAAAACAAAATACATAAGCGGATTGGTAACATAATCGAACTCTCCTAAGAATTCTACATAATCGCCACCAAATTTTTTCTTGAATTCATGCAATCCCATACGGGGATTATCTTTTCTAAGGTCACCAATAGTACCAAATTGGTCATAAACTCTATATCCTTTATTTTTACAATACTCTAAGTGAGTTAAATAAGTGTAGTAATTAGCGTAAGTTTCTGTAAGTATATTTTCATTACCTGCATATAAAACCCATGCTTTATCAGCATACTCAATAATCATATGTGCATTAAGGATTAGCTCATCACCATACTTTTCTAATACTTCACTGTACTTTTTGATATCACTTTTAACCTTATCTAACTGATTATTAAATTCTTTTAATTTGTTTTTAGCACTTTTACCCATATTCTCTTTAGGCAATTTATCTATTTCTACTTGCAAGCTACCTTTTCTTTCATTTAATTCTTGTAATATTTTACTAGGAAATATTTTTCCTAAAAATAAGGTCATGTTATTATCTTCATTATACATTTTGTAAAGGGTTTTATAATAACTACTATCATATGAAACAAAGTCTTTTCTTTCCTCAGTAATCATCATCAATTGACAAAATTTATCAAGATCTTCATCTGTTCCTATTGAAACTTCACATCCTAGTTTAATAGCTTTATTTATTCTTTGCTTTGTAGTTTTAGAAAAGTGATCTTTAATAGTATCCATATCTTGTTCTAAATCAATTCTAAAAGTAAAGCGTGGTTGCATTGTTTCAAAATTTTTCGTAAATCCTAAATGTTTATAACCATTATTAGTAATCATTTCAAAAATTTTAGTAGAGTCATATGGTAATTTAACTTCTTCCTCTAAATAATTTTGCTTTTTTCTTATAATATCTGGATCAATTTTTAAAAATATGCCTTTTTTTGCTTTAACAAATTTTACAATTTCTTTAGTAAATAGAGAAAAAGTTTTTTCATCAGTGTAATCCAATACAAATCCCCTAGGAGAATAAAAATAGCTATATCCCAATGGTAACCTTTTTTGTAGGAGCAAGGAAGATGCAATTATTTCATTATCTTCATTCTTTAATCCTAAATAATATGGAAATAAGCCTTTTTTGGCTTTTGCAAACTGTCCCCAAGCATATGATTGCAAAAAGTGAGATTTATACTTATTGTTTTTTACAAAATTTTCGTACTCTTCCTTTTCTAGATTTGCTAGTTTATACATGTTAATCTTCTCCTTATCTATTTATTAGTATAACATAATTAGGTAATAAAATATAATAAATAACAAAAAAAGAGTCCAAAGACTCTAAATCATATATAAACTGCCATTATTTGTTCCTATATCACTACTTAGTTTAGAAGAGTAATTAGTTTTTTCTTCCAATTTACAAACTTTTTTCTCTAACGAATTAACCTTGCCTTTAAGCTGAAGTATTTCCTGCTCCATTTCTTGTATTTTCATCATTGGGTCAAATCCCATTTGTGGCATATTGACTGGGAAATTAACACCATTATTATACATACCATAAGGATTATAATTCATGTTTTACAGTCACTCCTCTTCATATTGTATGCTAAAATGAAAAAATATGTTAAAATAAGATGAGTGTATATTTAGAAAGAGGTAAGAAATGCGTTTAAGAAATATAAAAAACAAAGAAGAAATTATTAAAAATTCTCCTTATATAGTAGAAAATAGTGAAGAATACAAGGGAAAATGGAGTAAATTATTTAATAATAATAATCCAATATATATTGAAATAGGAATGGGCATGGGAAAGTTTATTAGAGAAAATGCCATAAAACATCCTGATATAAATTTTATAGGAATAGAAAAAGAAGACAAAGTTTTAGCGCGAAGTCTTCCATTAATTAAAGAAAATATTGATAATTTAAAAATATTAAGACTTAATGCTTTAGAAATAGACAAAGTTTTTGCAAATGAAATAGATAATATATATTTGAATTTTTCTGATCCATGGCCTAAACTTCGACATAATAAGCGTCGTCTTACAAGTAAAATATTTCTTGAAAAGTATGAACATATTTTTAAAACAAACATTACTAAAACTATAGAGCTAAGAACAGATAATGAGGAACTTTTTATTTACTCTTTAGAAACTCTAAGTACAGCAGGGTATCATTTATCTAATATTACATTTGATTTAAATGAAACAACCCCTGAACGTATAACAACAGAATATGAAGATAAATTTAGTGAAAGAGGCAATAAAATTTATTATCTAAAAGCTAGCAAGTAATATAAAAATTTGGTATAATTACTAGATAGAGTAGGTGAAAATATGAAAAAAAGATACATACTTTTATTCGCCATATTTCTAGTCATGGTGAGTGGTTGCAGTATAAAAAAAGCAAATTATGATAGTATAGATGACATTATAAATAATGTTTTATTAGAAAAACCAACTTCCAGTAACACATCGTTTAATGGCTATTCATATTATATTCCTAATACATTAAAAATAGAAAATAAGGAAGAATATAATACTATACTTTCTGATGAGTATAATAATAAGTATTATATCTATGTAGACTCAGTAGGATACTATAATAAAGTAGTAAATACTTATAAAGAAGATAGTAATAGTTATTATTCAAAAAAAATTACTTCTAAAGGTTCAAAAAAAGATGGTTATTTAGAAATAAATGAGGTAAAAGGTAAATATTTTGTTGAAGCTGTCTATAATTATGGTAAAATAGAAGTATATACTAGTAAGAGTCATTTGAACAATACCCTTATAAATCTAAGTCAGGTATTATCATCACTTAAATATAATGATAAGGTACTAGCAACCATCATTGGTGATAATGTTTTAAATTATAAAGAAGAAACTTTTAACATATTTACTACTAAAAAGAGTACAACAAACTATCTAGATTATATTGAACAATATGATAAGAGTAATGATAAAAATAATAATTTAGAAGACAACGATCAAATAGATATTAATAATGATGACGAGTAGAGAGGTGTTTTATGAAAATATTAGATAAACTAAAAAATGCTCTTTTTGAAGAAGAGTATGTTGAAATAGAAGAAAAGCCAAAAAAGGTTAAACCAGAAAAACAGAAGAAAGAGCAACCTAAGAAAGACAGTTTTCATAAGGAGGAAAAAAAATTTGTTGAGGAAAAACCTATAGCAAAAAGAATTGTTCCAACTGAGAAAAAAGAAAACTCTGTAGAAAAGGAAGAAAAAAATGAATTCATTAGAGATAATGAATTTACTAAACCAAAGGAAGAACCAAAATTTACCATTGTTACTGATGAAGACCTAACAGTTGATGATACTAAATATCAAAAACCACCAGTAGAAAAAGAAATTATATCTCATAAAACTCGTGAAACTATAAAAAGAGAAGAATTATACAATAATAAAGAACAAAAAGAACCAGAGGTAAAATTATATCAGGCAAAAAAAACAGAAAGCTATCTAGATAATTATACTCCACATGAATATGGAAAATATGAGAAAAAGAAAGAAAAAGAGGTGTTTAAACCATCTCCAATAATTTCCCCAATTTATGGTATAGTGTCTGATACTGATCAAGAAGTTAGAGAACAAAAACAAGAAATCAGACTTACAAGCGCAATAAGTCATGAAAAAATGGATTTAGATGAAATCAGAAAAAAAGCTTTTGGAGATTTAACTGATGATTTAAAAGATAATATTAATTATGGACGTACTACTACAGTTGTTAAAGAAGAAAAAGAAGAACCTTCTAATTTACTTTTAGATTTAACAGACGAAACTAAGGCTCCAGAAATTAGTAATGTTACAATGGGTGATGCCGAAGAATACTTCGAAGATTTAGGCCTTGAATATAATAAAGACTATATTGATTCGTCAAAAACAACAAGAGTGGAAAAAAACGCTAATCTAGATCAAGAAAGAAAGGCAATTCCAGTTACAGATGGCCAAAATAGTAGTACAATTTTAATAAAAGATAAAAAAAATGAAAATGAAGTAGAAACTAACAAAGACAAAGAAGAGAAACCAGATGACTCTAATCTCTTTGATTTAATTGATTCAATGTACGAGGAATAAAAGGAGAAAACATGGAAACAACAATTTTTGTATTACAAGTATTATTATATATAATTGGAATAATATTATTAGTAGTACTAACTATATTAGGAATAAGATCAATTCAAGTTTTAGATAAAGCTGATAAAACGATTGATAATATTAACAATAAAGTTAATTCCTTAACAACTCTGTTTAACACCATTGATAAAGTTAGTACAGGTGTCTCATATGTTACAAATACATTTGTAGACAAAGCAACCAGTGCAATTTCTAAAATATTTAGATCAAAAAAGAAAAAGGAAAGAGAGGAAGATATATATGAGTAAAAAAGGATTAGGAAAGTTTGTAGCAGGAGCTGCTGTAGGAGCAGGACTTGGAATTTTATTTGCACCTAAAAAGGGTACAGAAATTAGAAAAGAATTAAAAGAAAAAATTGATGATTTATTAGATAAAATCAAATCTCTTGACAAGGAAGATATTCAAAAGGAATTTGAACAAAAAATAAATGAAATAAAAAAGGAATTAGAAGATTTAGATAAAGAAAAAGTTCTAAAAATAGCTAAAAAGAAGGGCGAAGATATCAAAGAACAAGCCCAAAAATTAGTAGATTTAGCTGTTGAAAAGGGAACTCCAGTATTAGAAAAAGCTGCTAATGAAGTAAGAGAAAAGGCAATTGATGTAACAAAATCAGTATTAGATAAACTAGAAAAAGAAGGAAAATAACTTCTTTTTTTATAAAATTGTTTGAAAAAATCTAAATTAATGTTACAATGTAGGTGAGAGAAGTAAATAGATTGGGACGATTGTTTATTTTTTCTCTCACTAATTGGTAAATAAATATTAATATTTTTTAATGATTAATGAAAAGTAGAAAATAACATTTTAATTTAGAGATTCTATGGTTGGTGAAAATAGAAAAAATTTATTTTTGAATTACACATTATGAAAAAAACAGTTTATCGCTTTAAGATACTAAGTGCATAGTTTACTATGAATTAAGGTGGTACCGCGAGCTGTTCGTCCTTATTTGGGATGAACGGCTTTTTGTATATAAGGAGGAAAAAATGACATTATTTGAAGAATTACAATGGAGAGGATTAGTTAAAGATATTTCTGATCCTAAAATTATTGATATTATTAATGAAGGGAAAGCTACATTTTATTGGGGAACAGATCCTAGTGCCGATAGTCTTCATATTGGACACTTATCAAGTCTTTTAGTAGCTAAGAGGCTTGAGCAACATGGACATCATCCTATTCTTCTAGTTGGTGGGGCAACAGGACAAATTGGAGATCCACGTCCAACAACAGAAAGACCTATGATTACTAAAGAAGCAGTTTCAAAAAACTTTGAAAGTTTAAAAAAGCAAGTAACAGATTTATTTGGGTATGAAGTAGTTAATAACTATGATTGGTCAAAAGAAATAAACTTTATAGATTTTCTAAGAGATTATGGAAAGTTTTTCAATATAAACTATATGCTTGATAAAGATATTATTAGAAGAAGATTAGACACTGGTATTACTTATACAGAATTTTCATATATGATAATGCAAGCTCTTGACTTCCTACATTTATTTGAAACAAAAAACTGTGTTCTTCAAATGGAAGGATCAGACCAATGGGGAAATATTACTGCTGGTATAGATTTAATAAGAAAGAAAACAGGAAAAGAGGCCTATGGTTTTACAGTTCCTCTAATAACTGATAGTACCGGTAAAAAACTAGGTAAGAGTGAAGGAAATGCTATTTGGTTAGATAAAAATAAAACATCAAGTTATGAACTGTATCAGTTTTTCTTAAATGTTGAAGATTGTATGGTTATTGATTATTTAAAGAAATATACTTTCCTATCAAAAGAAGAAATTGATAAATTAGCTGAAAGTACTGAAAAAGAGCCAGAAAAAAGATTAGCGCATAAAACATTAGCTAAGGAAATAGTTACATTCTTACATGGTGAAGAAGCATATGAAGAAGCTCTAAATATAACCAATAGTCTATTTAGTGGAAACATTAAAAATCTATCATCTAAAGAAATAATGCAAGCCTTTAAAGGATTGGAAGCATATGAAATAAATGAAGCAAAAAATATTATTGATCTATTAGTTGAATCAAGCATTTGCAGCAGTAAAAGAGAAGCTAGAGAGTTTGTTCAGAATGGTTCAATATATATTAATGGTGAAAAAACTAACGATTTAGAGACAATAATAGATAAAAATGTAGCCATAGATAATAAATATATTATCATTCGTCGAGGTAAGAAAAAATATTTTATGGTTGCCTTTAACGATTAATTATAAGGAGTACTAAGATGACAACGATATATCTAGTCAGACATGGAGAAACAGATGAAAACAGTAAAAATATTATTCAGGGACGTAAAAATACGCATTTAAATACTAAAGGAGTACAAAAAACAAAGGAATTACGCCAAACAATAATATCTTTAGGCGTTGATATATGTTACACTTCACCACTTTTAAGAACATTAGAAACAGCCTTCGGTTTAGTAGCCGACAAAGCTTTGATAATAAAAGATGATCGCCTTTTAGAACGAAATATGGGTATATTTGATGATAAAAATATTAAGGAATATAATCCTGAAAAATATTGGGACTATAATCTAAACTCATCAGATTATGGAGTAGAATGTTTAACTGATTTATTTGAAAGATGTCAAAACTTTTTAGATGATATTATTATTAAAAATAAAGACAAAAAAATATTAATAGTATCACATGCCTCAGTAATAAGGTGTATGCATCATATTCTAAGAAATACCGATTTAAATAATGAAAAACTACATATTCCAATACCAAATAGTTATTTTGAAGTAATAGAGTTAGATTAATATGAATATAGAAAAAAAGTTTCAACAATTAGTTGCCGAAACTACTAATTTTAAAAGTAATAAATATGTGTCAAAGAACATAGACAATCATTCTGCTCTAGACAAATTTTATAAAGATAAGTTAGAATTATCCCCTTTTAGAAGAAGAAATGGTCAAATTTTATTAAAACATTTAGGTACTATGTTAAAACTTAGTAATCAAGAAAATATAGAATGGCTTGGTTATAAAGCAATTTATAGCCAGGAAAAATTTATGGAAACATTAGCTGCTAGTATCGATAAATATAGTTTTTCCATGGAAATATCTGAATTGTTTCAACAACTATATACAAAAATTGATAATGAAAATTTACGCAAAAATATTTTTACTGCTGATATGAATAAAAAACTCGTAGAAATGAACTTAAGTAGTAATTCATATGCAAGACTATATTCTATGATGACACCTGCCCAGTGCAACAATCTTTTAGAACAATTATTATCAAATAACATTAATATAAATTATTCAAAATTTTTACCATACAATGATACAATTACATTTATCAAAAATAATATTGATATAATTTATACCCATGGAGGTAACATTATTGATATCAAAAGATTAATGGAATTAAAAAGAGAAGATAAGTTTGTTAGTAAAATAAATGCTTATATAGATAATAATCCATACATAATGGTAAACTCCATTATAGATATACTAAAAACAAAGATATTAAATAATAAAAAAATTAATTTTAACAAATATAGGTCATTTATATTTTTATTATTAGATGAGATTTCAAAAAACGAATCAACAAGCATATCTTCAACTGAATTTATAGGAACA
>OGPV01000041.1_pt1 | contig 85016 bp, 60 predicted proteins | sample 1553001 | NCBI WGS metagenome assembly OGPV01 (sample SAMEA2580268, study PRJEB22360) | human gut metagenome | biome: human gut; feature: human-associated habitat; material: faeces | place: Denmark | collected 2008/2010
CGTCACGCCGATGGTACTGCGCAAGTGGGAGAGTAGGTAGTCGCCGTTTTAACAGAGGCCCTGAAGCAGAAATGCTTCAGGGCTTTTTTGTATCCGTAACTCAGATTTTATTGTATCTTTGTTTTAGGTTTTAAAATATATATTATATGGATACAATCTTACCTTATGCACTGTTGTGCTTCACTTCCTTTTTTACGTTGACCAACCCCTTGGGTACAATGCCGGTCTTTTTGACAATGACGAATGGTCTGGAAGAAAAGGAGCGGCAACATATTGTGAAAAGAGCTACAATCATTTCTTTTATTATACTGATTGCATTTACATTTTGCGGACAGTTCTTGTTTAAGTTTTTCGGAATATCTACCAATGGATTTCGTATTGCAGCAGGTATTATCATCCTGAAGATTGGCTATGATATGTTGCAGGCACGCTATACCAATACGAAGTTGAAAGACGAGGAGATCAAAGCTTATGCAAACGATATTTCAATCACGCCGCTCTCCATTCCGATGTTGTGTGGACCAGGTGCTATTGCCAATGGCATTATCATGATGGATGATGCACGTACATGGGGTTTGAAAGTTACTCTTGTTTCCGTAATAGCTTTGGTGTATATACTTACTTATATCATTCTACGTTTATCTACGAAACTGGTTCGCATTATTGGGGAAACAGGTAATAATGTGATGATGCGTCTGATGGGGTTGATTTTGATGGTGATTGCAGTGGAATGCTTTGTCGGAGGAATGCGTCCGATTTTGATTGATATCATTCAAGGAAGCCGTTTGTAGATAATAAATTATCATAATTTGCATTTTGAGTATATTAAATCATAATTAATGTGTATTTTATGATAATATTCTGTTATTCGCTTTGTTTGACCGAATTAAATTGTTACATTTAATTCGAGAAAGGATTTTCAGTACCTTCTTTTTATTAACTTTTAAAATTTGATTTTATGAAAGTGCTATTAGTCGGTCTGGAACGTGTCGGAAAGCTGTTCTCAATGGAGTCTCTTTTTAAGAAGAAACTCACCGAAGCTGACATGACCGATGTGGAGGTGGTAACAGCTGAGATGACAGAATTTGGTTCTCCGGGAGGGAGAAAGTTGGAACGGAGCATGAACGAAGCTTTACGTGATGAAGCCGACTTCGTAGTAGTAATGGAGCCGTGGCAGAAAGATTTGCTGACTCGCTTTATGGATTATCGTAATTGGCACAAAATTCATTTGTTTGCAGATATCTGCAAACGCAAGTCTAAAGCCGATATGCCTTCATGTGATGTGGATTTTGGTTATAGGAATGGCAATGAGGAAATGAATGACGGATGTCGGAACTTATTGGAAGGTTTGAAAATGCTTTTGAGAAAACGTGAGTCGGATTCTTCCGACTTAGCAATGGTTTAAAAATACCGTTAGTTGTTATGATTCAATTTGTGTAGAGAAGCCCTGAATAACTATAGTTCGGGGCTTTTCTGCGTTTAAAAGAATTCCAGTACGAAGGTAGTATTCCATCCGTTAGTTTCTGCTTTCAGCAGGCTGATACTGCCGTTGGAAAGCTTCATAATCTGTCGGGAAAGAGAGAGACCGATTCCGCTACCTTCTTTTTTAGTGGTAAAGAACGGTACAAAGATTTCTTCTGCTTCCTTTTCAGGGATGGCAGGACCGTCGTTGCTGACATAGACTAAGATATGTTCTTCCTTGGTGGAATAGGCTCGTATGTGGATTTTTCCTTTATTTTCTCCAATAGCTTGTGTGGCATTCTTGAGAAGATTGATAAGTACCTGGCGAATCAGGTTAGGGTCGGCATACAGCATCAGGTCGTCCGGCTCAATCTGGAGTGTCAACTGAATGTGCAAGGGGATTAAGTGAATGCTTTTTACTTGCAAAAGGAGTTCTTTCAGATAGAACGGCTCCGGTGAAGGTTTCTGAAGCGCAGAAAACTTCCGGTAACTGTCTACAAAGGAAATAAGTCCGGTAGAGGTTTCATGAATGGCACGGATACCTTCGTAAATCGGACTATCAATTACATCTTTTCGTAGCAGGAAAGTTTCGCTTAGAGAAGAAATCGGAGCGATGGAGTTCATGATTTCGTGTGTTAGTACCCTGGTCAGTTTTATCCATGATTCAAGCTCCTTCGTGTCCATTTCGTTACGAATATCGTTCAGAGTGAGAATCTTTACCGTATTTCCTCCTAATTCCATAATGGATGCACGCACTAACAGTTGGATTTCCCCTTTGGAGGTAGCGTATTGCAGGTTGCACCGTTCACCGGCAGGAAGCGAGCAGAGTAATTCAGGTATCTCATTCCCATAACGCTCCAGTTGTTGCAGGGTACCGAGGGCCGGTAGTCCTAACAGCCTTGTGGCAGCCGGATTGGTTTGTATGATTTTATTTTGCTCGTCCAATACGATGATGCCGGAACTGATGCCCGAGAGAACCTGTTCATAAAACCGTTCCCGTTGTTCCATCAATTGTTTCTGCTCGCCCATCATGGCACCGAACTCGTTGAGCGCATTTTGCAGAATACGTTCTCCTCCGATGAAGCCATGCGTAGGAAGGCGGAAAGAATAATCTCTGTTGCGGATAGCTTCCAGCATCAGCCAGCTTTTTTCGCGCAACTGTTTCTGGCTGGCATAAAACAGATAGATGGCTAAAGCAATCAGGAAACCTCCTATCCAGAGCCATTCGTTCTCATCCCGGCTGATACCGAGTGTCAGCAATACGGTACCTCCTGTGAGGAATACGAGCCGTGCTAGCGGAGAAGATAACCATTTAGATGCCATGACGTTTCATCTTGTTGTAAAGTGTCTGCCGCGTAATGCCCAATTGTGCCGCTGCCTGTGACAAATTGCCGTCGCATTGTTCGATGGCTTTCTTGACGAGATTTTTCTCCATCTCGTCCAAGGTTTGCAGCGGAGTGTCTTCTTTACTTTCTTCGTGTGTGGCTGGAGCATCTTGTCCCGAAACTTCTGCCAGTTGCAGATTTTCAGCTTTCAACAGATTTCCATCTGAAAGGATGACCGCCTTTTCAATGGTATGCTGTAGCTCACGGATATTTCCATACCAGGGATAATTCAGCAGACGCTGTTCTGCATCGGCACTGAATCCGGTCAGTGTGCGCAGGTATTGCTGATTATATTGTTCTAAGAAACGCTGTGCCAGAGGAAGGATGTCTTCTTTCCGTTCTCGGAGAGCCGGAATGTGCAAATGAATGGTATTGATGCGATACAGCAGGTCTTCACGGAACTCTCCATTGTGTACCATTTCATCTAAGTTACGGTTCGTGGCACAAATCAGCCGGATATTGGTCGGCTGGGGAGTATTGCTTCCTACCTTGATAAAATAGCGCTTCTGAATCACCGTCAACAGTTTGGCTTGCAGATGATAGGGCAGGTTGGCAATCTCATCGAGAAACAAGGTTCCGCCATCGGCTGCTTCAAAACGTCCTACCCGGTCGGTGTGTGCATCGGTAAACGAACCTTTTACATGACCGAACAATTCGCTTTCAAACAGTGATTCGGTAATGGCTCCCATATCGACGGCCACCATCGGACCGTTGCGCCGGGGAGACAGCCGGTGAATTTCTCGTGCCAGCATATCTTTTCCCGTACCGTTTTCTCCGGTAATCAGAATATTGGCATCGGTCGTGCTGACCTTCTCAACCAACAGCCGCAGTGGACGGATGACAGAGGAATTTCCCCAGTACATACTCGATTTTTCCGTCAGTTGTGAGGACTGCTTTCCTTTCTTCTCGTTTCCACGGGCTTTGGCATAAGCTTCTTGCAGAGTCTGCACCAGTTTGGCATTGTCCCAAGGCTTTACAATGAAGTCGGTCGCTCCATCCTTCAGTCCTGTTACCGCTAAGTTGATGTCGGCATAGGCAGTGAACAATACCACTTGAATCTGCGGACGCAACCGTTTAATTTCGCGCAACCAGTAAAGTCCCTCATTCCCGCTGTTGATACCGGAAGAAAAGTTCATGTCCAGCAACACCACATCAATCGCTTCCCGTTGTAGCAGGGAAGGAATGGTTACGGGAGAATTCAGGGTGATTACTTGCTGGAAATATTCTTCCAGAAGATATTGCAGAGAAGTAAGTATGTTGCGGTTGTCATCTACAACGAGTAAAGTTCCTTGTTTTGCCATCTGTGATTGAGATTTTGCGACAAAAATAGGAATTTTCAAGGCATAGCCCTCAAAAATGTCTAAAAAATATGTACAGTGACAAAAAATTAGACACTCATTGTCAAAAAATTAGACACTTGAGATTCTATGTAATATTCTATCTTGTTGAAAATGAATTGAATAAAACTTTGGCACGGTATTTGAATAGTCTTTTGCGGATAAAATAAAACAATATGAATAAAAAGAATCTATTACGCATGACGATTTGCTTCTTTTCCGGTTGGATGGGGCTGGAAGCTGCGGCACAGGAAGTATGGGACGTAGACCGCTGTATGGACTACGCCGTACAGCACAACCGTACCGTCCGGCAGCGGGAACTGGAAGCAGACAATGCAAGGTTGGATCGCATGAAGGCTATCGGCAGTTTCTTGCCCGGGGTAACCGCTAGTACCAGCGTACAATATAATTTCGGTCGTTCGGTCGATCCGGAAACCAATACCTACAACACCTTGTCTACTTTCAACAACGGTTATTCCATGGAAGCTTCTATGCCGATTTTCCGTGGCGGGGGACTGGTGAATGAGGTGCGTCGGGCAAAAGCTGCCTGGCTGATGGGAAAAGCTGCCTGGCAGGAAGCCAAAGATAATACAGCGTTAGAGACTTTTCAGGCTTATATTGATGCCCTGTATTGCTACGGTACGATGCGGCTGGCCCGCAAGAAATTGCAGGAAAGCGATTCGCTGCTGTACAAGACACGCCGTCAGGAGGAATTAGGGTTGAAAGGCTTGTCGGATGTTGCTCAGATGGAAGCTCAGCAGGCTACAGACAGTTACAACCTAACCCACCAGAAGAACTTGTATGAAACAGCCTTGCTGACATTGAAACAGAAAATGAATTTCCCGGCAGAAGATACTTTACAGTTGGACACTGCCGTACTCGATACACAGACACTTCAATATATTCAGTTGACTCAGGAGCGTGCGGACGATGTGTTCCGTATCGCACTGAATGTCAATCCTACCCTGCAGCAAGCTGCATTGAATGCGAAAGTAGCCTATATGCGCCGTAAGATCTCATGGGCCAATGTGGTACCGTCCATCACGTTGTTCGGTGGAATCTCCAGTTCTTATTATAAGGAACTTCATTCTACGGCTTATCCTGATTTCCGTACCCAGTTCAACAATAACTTCGGTTCCTACGTGGGCATCAGTATGAGTATTCCTATATTCAACCGGCTTTCAGGAGTGACCAGCATGCGGCAGGCAAAAAACAATTACCGCATTGCTTGTGAACAATATGAATCGCAGAAAGAGGAATTGCAGAAATTGGTGCTTCAGGCCGTACAGGACCGGGAAGGCTACTTGAAGGAGAGCATACAGATGGAAAAGAAAGTCAGTTCCGACTCGCTGGCTTATCATGTCACCCGGCGCAAGTACGAAGAAGGCCTGATGACCTCACTCGATGTACAGAACAATGCAGCCACCTTGCTCGAAAGTGAGACCTTGCTGCTGCAAAGCAAACTGACCTACCTGATGAAATGCCGTCTGGTAGACTATTACAAAGGAGAAGAAATCATTCGCGGGTTTGATGCCGCAGACAAATAAATAGAAATTGAAAAAAGACGATATTATGGATATACAGTTAGAAAAGAAAAAAGGAATCCAGAAGAAACATCTTCCTTATATTGGGGGAGGAGCCGTTATTCTTCTGCTGTTGGGCTGGATTATTTTCGGCAATCACGCTTCTACATTGAAAGTCGACGGTAAATCGCTGAACATTGCCGATGTGACTTATGGAAAGTTCAATGACTATATCCGTGTGAACGGGCAGGTACAGCCTATTTCCGTGGTACAACTTAGTCCCGAAGAAGGAGGTATCGTGCAGGAAAAGGTGGTGGAAGAAGGAGCTCATGTGAAGAAAGGCGACGTGATTCTTCGTCTCAGTAACTCTAACCTGGATTTGCAGATTCTGAATGCAGAGTCTGAACTGGCCGAAAAGCAGAACCTGCTCCGTAATACGCAGGTCACCATGCAACAGGACAAGTTGAACAACGAAACCGAGAAAGTACAGCTCGACATTGATACGCGCCGCAAACAGCGTACGTTCCAGCAATATCAGCGTCTGTACAAGGAACGTCTTATCAGCCGCGAAGAATATCTTCAGGCCAAGGAAGATTACGAAGTGGCCCAGAAGAAGCATAAACTGATTACGGAGCGTCTGGTGCAGGACTCCATCTACCGTAACATTCAGATGGATCAGATGGAAGATAACTTGCAGAACATGCGCAAGAATGTCTTGTTGATTCGCGAACGGAAGGATAAACTGGAAGTGCGGGCTACCATTGACGGAGAATTAGGGTTGCTGGATGCGGAGTTAGGACAGAATATCAACGCCGGACAGATGGTGGGACAGATTAATGACTTGTCGGACTTCAAAATCGAGGCCATGATTGACGAACATTACATCGACCGTGTGACCAACGGGCTGCCCGCTACTTTTGAACGTCAGGGTTCTTCGTTTAACTTGAAGGTGCGTAAGGTGTATCCGGAAGTGCGTGAGGGACGTTTCCGTACGGACTTCATCTTCCAGGGCAATCGTCCGGAAAATATCCGCAGCGGACAGACCTACTACATTGACTTGCAGTTGGGTGAGCCTACCGAAAGTGTATTGATTCCGAAAGGAACCTTCTTCCAGGTGACCGGAGGCAACTGGATTTTCGTGGTCGATAAGGAAGGAAAGAAAGCCTATCGCCGTAAAATCCGTATCGGACGTCAGAATCCGCAGTATTACGAGGTGCTGGAAGGATTGGAAAAAGGCGAACGCGTCATCGTTTCCGGTTATGAGAGTTATAAAGATAATGAAGTATTGGTGTTAAACTAAAAAATAAATTGTGATGAAAAAGATAGTACGTATATTGGCAGGTTTGGTAATGGGTTTGATGTGTGTAAACTGTGCCAGTGCAAGAAGTGGTAACGAAGAAAAAGTAAGTGAAACCCGCAGTGTGAATCCTTTCCATTCCATTGAAGTGGAGAGTGTAGCCAGTGTGTATTTCACTCAGTCGGATACCTATTCTCTTCGTGTAGAAGGAGAAAAGAAATGGGTAGACCAGACAAAGTGTACGGTGAAAGACGGAGTATTGCTGATTGCGTGGGCTGAGAAAGGAAAGAAAACTACCCGGAACGTGAACGGACTTTCTATTTACATCAGTGCGCCCGATTTACAGAAAGTGGCTTTTGAAGGTGTCGGTTCATTCAATTGCAAGTCCCGTCTGAACCTGAAGGATGTGAAGTTTGATGTGGAAGGCGTGGGCAGTCTGCACGTGGCCGACTTGCATGCCCGGAATGTACAAGTCAGTCTGGAAGGTGTAGGAAGCGGTGAACTGGCCGTAGATTGCGAACACCTGGATGCTAGCATAGAAGGTGTAGGCAGTCTTACTTTAAGTGGAAAGGCTAAATCGGCTCAAATTTCCAAAGATGGAATCGGCAGCGTTTCCACCCGGCGGTTGAAAGTCGGTGAATAAATTTCGTAATTGCAGTATAAAAACACTTACCACTCATGAACACACTTCTTAGAAATTTCTCGCATACTTTCCGGCGTTTCTTTACGGCCAGCGTATTGAATCTGTTAGGATTGAGTATTGCCTTTGCCGCCTGCTTCGTCATCCTGACGCAGGTGGACTACGACTATAACTACAACAAAGCCTATCCGGCACACGACCGTATTTACCGGGTAGAAATGAATGTCGGCGAAGCGTTCGGTGGCTGGCAGACCTGGGTACCCCGTCCGCTTTGTGAGATGGTGGAAGCTTGTTCTCCCCATGTGCAGGCTATTTCGGTTGCTTCATCGTCCAATAGTATCAGTGATTTTGAAGTAGACGAACATATTTATTCTGAGCGTTGGTTTACCGGATTTGGCGACTATCTGGAAGTGTTCCAGCCTGCCATGGTATGCGGTACGACCGCTTCACTGAATGAACCCAATCATGCCCTGATTTCCGCATCCATGGCTCTCCGCTTTTTCGGTACGACGGATGCTATTGGAAAAACCATTTATGTAGGCCGTAAGTCTCGTAACCAGCCGCTGGTGATAGGAGGAGTTTATCAGGACATGCCGTTAAACTCCCAGTTGGGCAACTGCGTGTTCTCGTGTCTTCGTCCGGATTTGAACAAAGACTCGTGGAGCAACTGGAATTATGTATTTTATTTTCGTTTGGACACCCCCGCTTCGTTGCCCGATGTCCGTCAGTCTGTAATAGAAGCTGGCAAGCGGATGCTTCCGAAAGAAATGTTTGGCAGTGGGGATGAGCTTGAGGACTTTGATAACTTTATGCGTTTTACCCCACTGGATGAGGTGCATTATTCTATGGTAGGTAATAAGGCAGCCACCAGCAAGGCAGCCGTGTACCTGCTGTTGTGTGTATCGGTACTGATTCTGCTTACAGCAGCAGTCAACTACATGAACTTCTCTCTGGCAGAAACTCCCATGCGGTTGCGTTCCATCAATACTCAGAAGGTGTTGGGCGCTTCTACTTTCTCTTTACGGATGTATCTGTTGTTGGAATCCGTGTTGGTTTGTGTGTGCGGGTTTCTGCTTTCATTACTTTGGCTCTATCTGTTGCAAGACACCTCCCTGAATACCTTGGTAGCATCCGACCTCTCTTTGGTGAATCATCCGGTTTTGCTGGCTTCTTTAGGTGGAATAACCGTTCTCATGGGTTTGCTGGCTGGAGCCTATCCCTCTTACTATGTTACTTCTTTCCCGCCGGCACTGGTGTTGAAAGGTTCGTTCGGTCTTTCTCCGAAAGGGAAGATGCTGCGTACGTCTCTGGTTTGTTTCCAGTTTTTCGTTTCTTTCATGCTGATTATTGCCGTGGGCATCATGTTTCTGCAAAGCCGCTACATTCGGCACAGCGACTACGGTTACGACAAGAGTATGGTACTGGTGGGAAACCTTCCTTATGAGCTGCTGGACCGAAGGGAAACTTTTGTCAGCGAATTGTCCGGGCTGTCTGGTGTAGAAGGGGTTTCGATTTCTCAGTTCATATTGAATTCGTCCGATAGTTACATGAATTGGGGAAGAGGACAAGGAGAAAACAACATTTATTTTGCCTGTTTCCCAGTGGACTATCGTTATTTATCTGTGCTTGGAATTAAGATTACCGAAGGGCGTGACTTCAAGGCTGGCGACGGGGATGTGTATATCTTCAACGAGGCAGCTCGGAAAAAATATCCCTGGATGAAAGTCGACGAACCCGCTACTTCCGGTGATTATCCGGTAGTGGGATTCTGTGAGAATATCCGTTTCAGCAGTTTCCGCAACAACGATGCCGTAGAACCGATGGCTTTCTTTATTTACGGGAAGAATCATACGGACTGGGATGCCAATAACATCCTGAATATCCGGGTGGCTCCGGGAGTGGATAAAGTGGACATGCTGCATCGTTTGGCAGAAGTGACCGAAAAGATGGCGCCAGGCAGTGACTTCAGGTTCCGTTTTATGGATGAGGTGATTGACCAGAACTATCATCAGGAACTGCGTTTCACCCGTCAGATTCTGTTGTTCTCCTTGATTGCTATCGTGCTCAGCATGATAGGCGTGTTCGGACTGACCTTATTTGAAAGCGAATACCGCCGGAAGGAGATTGGTATCCGGAAAATCATGGGAAGTTCCACTGGTGAGATTCTCTATATGTTTACCAAGCGTTATTTCGTCATGCTGGTGGTCTGCTTCGTACTGGCAGTTCCCTTTGGTTGGTGGATAGGGCACGACTGGCTGGAAAGCTTCTCCGACAAGACGCCTATCCGTGCCTGGGTATTTGTGGTCTCCTTCCTGCTGGTCAGTCTCATTACGGTACTGACAGTGACATTCCAGTGCTGGAAGAATGCCAACGAAAACCCTGTACGGAGTATCAAGACGGAATAAACACATAAAACTATAAAATACGATGAAAGGACTGAAAACTTATTTTACCTATCTTCACCGCAACAAGCTGTTTACATTGGTCAACGTGGTAGGACTGGGCATCTCTCTGATGTTTGTGCTGCTCATTGCCAATATGGTGGTGCGGCAGCTCACTGTGGGCAGCGATATAAAGAATATTGATCATATTTATGTGTTGTCGAACGAGGAATATAGCGCCAGCAATTACCTGGTGGGTGAACGGCTGGCCAACCGTTATCCGGAAATGGCCGACTGGTGCGCTGTGAATGCTGAAGCTTGTAACTCGGGGAGTTATGCGGTAATAGATAACCGGAAAACCAGCCTCGAAATATATTGTGTGAAAGATAATTTCCTCCGTTTCTTTGGCTATTCGCTGTTGTCGGGAAATCCTGAACAGGCACTGGTCGATGCACACAGTATCGTGCTGACCGAATCGGCTGCCCGTAAACTGTTTGGGGATGAACCTGCGGAAGGCAAGATGCTTCGTTTGTCTGCAGACAAGAAGGAGATGTACATAGTGACAGGCATCATAAAAGACTTTGATAACTCTGTTATCCCCGATGAGGTAGAAGCCATTGTACCATTCGACTATGTAGATTTTGTGAACTGGGGAAGCAGTATGCGCAATCCGGATATGAATAACATGGGAGGGACGACGATACTGGTCCGTTTTCCTCAAGGTGTCAATCCTGACCAGAAAGCTGCCGACATGCTGTCCTTTCTCAAAACCTTTTCCTGGGGGTATCAGCATGACTTGTTCCGCGAGGCATTCTGGATGCCGTTGAAAGACGTGTGTTTCTCCGAAATAGTGAGTCCTCAGTTGCGTCAGTACAATCCGGTGAAAGTCTGGATATTTTTAGTGGCAGGTATTCTGATTCTGCTGATGGCCGTATTCAATTACGTCAGCATGTGCGTGGCACAAGTAAGCTACCGTGCCAAGGAAATGGCTACCCGCCGTCTGTTAGGTTCTTCCGCACGGAGCATCTTCTGGCGTTTGTTGGGAGAGTCGGCCTTGTTTACCACAGGAGCCTTTTTGTTGGCTTTGCTGTTGGCTAAGGCAGTGGAGCCTACGGCCTGTGACCTGCTGCAAACACGGCTGGACATCTGGGGCGACTTGAACGGCCTCACTTTGCTAATCTATCTGATAGGCATTATTCTGCTTTCCTTGCTGGCCGGAGTGGTACCTGCTGTTCTGCTTTCTCACTACCATCCATTAGATGTGGTGAAAGGTACTTTCCGTCGGAAAACCAAGGCGGTGTACCTTCGGGCATTGTATGTGGTACAGAGCGGACTCACCGTAGCCATGCTGACTTGCACCCTCTATCTGTCCGCACAAATCTACCGGATTCTTCGTGAACCGTTGGGCTATACGTACGGTCATGTGCTCGACTATCCCGCCATGACAGTCGGTTCATCCGAAAAGATACGTCTTTTCCGTGATGAAGCCCGTAAGAAGCCCTTTGTAAAGAATGTCTGCTTGACCGCCGGTACGCCTGTAAACCGGGGAAACAACAATACCACCCAGCTTTACGACAATAACGGGATACCTCAAAATGTCAGTTTTCAGGTATTCCGTACCGATTCGGCCTTTTTGGACATCTTTCACATCAAGGTGTTCGACGATAGGAAACTTCCACGGAAATGGGGGAACATGTATTTCTCCGAAAGTACGTTCGATTCCTTGCAGCTGGATTACGCGCGTACGGCAGAATTGCGGAATGAATATGGCCGCCAGTATGCTGTAGGCGGACGGTATGCCGACATCAAATTCGGTTCCATTCTCCTTCCGCAGTCGCCCACCATGATTTCAGTAGAGCATCCGGACAAAGTAAGACCCTGGAACGTGCTGGTAGAAACCATTGAAGGCGACCAGGCAGCATATAAGAGAGAACTTGATGCCTTGTTTTCGGAAGTGGTGGAGGGTATTCCCTTTGAATCCAAATGGTATGCCGATGAGATGAAGGAAGTCTATAAAGATTTGTTGTACATGCGTACTACTATTGTAGCCTTTACGTGTGCGGCCCTGTTGATTTCCCTGTTGGGACTGACTGCCATGAGCATTTATTTCATCAGTCAGCGCAAGCGCGACATGGCCATCCGGAAAGTTTTTGGTTCCAGTGCCCGTATGGAACGGGCACGACTGCTTCGTTTCTCCTTGCTGTCTTTGCTGGCAGGTATGCTGCTGGCCGTTCCTTTGGCATGGTTCGGCGTACAGCAGATAGACGGTATCCTGCACTATTCACCCATGGCGATGTGGGGCGTGTTTGGCGTGGCCTTTCTGCTGGTAGCCTTGATTTCTTTAGGTTCCGTGTGTCTCATCAGTTGGGGAGCCGTTCGTGAAAATCCGGTGAACCACATCAAGACCGAATGATTTTTCAGTGTGTGTAAAAACAGATAAAATAATCGGGACCTCCGCTCATTTGCCGAGGTCCCGATTTCTATTTTAGAGACGGGCAGCTACTTTCTGCCAGTCCACCAGTGTCCAGAATGCTTCGATGAAGGCCGCCCGGCGGTTGCGGTAGTCAATGTAGTACGCATGTTCCCACACGTCGATAACCAGTAACGGTTTCAGTCCCTTCTTGAGCGGATTTCCGGCGTTCGATTCGCTGACGATGGACAAATGTCCGTCCTTGTCACTCACCAGCCAGGTCCATCCTGAACCGAACAGCGTGGTGGCTGCCTGTGTAAACTTCTCCTTGAAGGTTTCCACCGAACCGAAATCACGGGCCAACGCATTTGCTAAGGGCTGAGGCATTTCCGGCTGCTGAGGAGTCAGTGTATCAAAGAAGAACGTATGGTTCCAGGTCTGGGCTGCATTGTTGAACATCGGCCCTTCCGCTTCCAGCAAGATTTGCTCCAGCGTTTTTTCTTCGTAAGGCGTGCCGGCAATCAGTTTGTTCAGGTTGTCTATGTACGTTTGCAAATGTTTTCCGTAATGATATTCTAGTGTTTCTTTGCTCATTTTCGGAGCCAGCGCTTCTAGTTGATAAGGAAGTTCAGGAAGTAAATGTTTCATATTTTCTCGATTTAAAGTTGATAATTTTTAGTTCTGTTCTTATATAAACAAACAAATCGTTTGTAAAGTTGTAATTACGGTACTAAGTTAATATAAAAATCGGTGTTTTCATAGAAAATCTCTCCCTAAATTCCCTCTATACTGTGAGAAATCGTAATTTCGCTGACAGATTAGGTAGATTTCTATAATATTTTAAGGTTAAAAGTAACATGTGTGGAATTGTAGGATATATCGGAAAGCGAAAGGCTTGGCCGATATTGGTAGAAGGCCTGAAGCGTCTGGAGTATCGCGGATATGATAGTGCCGGAGCGGCCTTGATGAGCGACACTCATCAGTTGAATGTGTATAAATCCGTGGGAAAAGTAGCTGATTTGGAACGGACAGCCGAAGGGCAGAATGTGTCCGGTTGCGTGGGAATCGCTCATACGCGTTGGGCCACCCATGGAGAGCCCAGTACGGTAAATGCCCATCCGCATTGCAGCCAGAACGGTGATTTGGCATTGGTACACAACGGGATTATTGAGAATTATGCCGTGTTGAAAGAAAAACTGCAAGCTAAGGGCTGTACCTTCAAGAGCAGCACCGATACGGAAGTGCTGGTGCAGTTGATTGGCTACATCCAGCAGCAAGGAAATCTGGACTTGCTGACTGCCGTGCAGTTAGCTTTGCGGGAAGTCATCGGTGCTTATGCCATTGCAGTAGTCGACCGTAAGCATCCCGGCGAGATTATTGCTGCCCGCAAAAGTAGTCCGTTAGTCGTCGGAGTAGGCGATGGAGAGTTCTTCTTGGCTTCTGATGCCACTCCCATGGTGACTTACACCAATCAGGTGGTGTATCTCTCCGACGAAGAAATAGCCGTACTACGGGCAGGTGCTCCCTTGAAGATTGTTGATTTGAATAATGTAGAGTGTCCGCATGAAGCACAGACCATAGCTTTGAACATCGGTCAACTGGAAAAAGGAGGTTTCCCCCACTTCATGCTGAAAGAAATCTTCGACCAGCCCGACTGCATCAGCGATTGTATGCGTGGGCGCGTGAATCCTGAAACTTGTACGGTCACCCTTTCCGCCGTGTCCAACTACAAGGAACAACTGTTGCGTGCCGGACGCTTCATTATCGTAGCCTGCGGTACTTCCTGGCATGCCGGACTCATCGGCAAGCAACTGATTGAAAGTTTCTGTCGCATTCCGGTGGAAGTGGAATACGCTTCCGAGTTCCGTTACCGCAATCCGGTGATTCATCCCGACGACGTAGTCATTGCTATCTCCCAGAGCGGAGAAACTGCCGACACATTAGCTGCCATTGAGCTGGCCAAGTCGCAGGGAGCCTTTATCTATGGCATCTGTAACGTCATCGGTTCTTCCATTGCCCGTGCTACGGATACCGGTTCCTATATCCATGTGGGTCCCGAAATCGGAGTGGCTTCTACGAAAGCCTTTACCGGACAGGTTACAGTGCTCACCCTGCTGGCTTTGGCATTGGGGCGAGAAAAAGGTACACTTTCGGAGGAAGAATACCATCGGGTGGTGAAAGAATTGGTCGCCGTTCCCGAAAAGATGCGGACCGTCTTGAAGCAGCATTCGTTCATCGCCGATTTCTCAAAGATGTTTACATACGCCCGCAACTTCATTTATTTAGGTCGGGGATACGCCTTTCCGGTTGCCTTGGAAGGAGCCTTGAAGCTGAAAGAAATTTCGTACATCCATGCCGAAGGTTATCCGGCCGCCGAGATGAAACACGGTCCCATCGCTCTGATTGATGCCGAAATGCCGGTGGTCATCGTGGCCACACAGTCGCCCTTGTACGAAAAAGTGCTAAGCAACATTCAGGAAATCAAGGCCCGCAAGGGAAGAGTGGTAGCCGTAGTAACCGAAGGAGACACGGTTATCCGTAACTTGGCTGATTACAGCATCGAACTTCCCGCTACGCTGGAATGTCTGGATCCGTTAGTGGCTTCCATTCCGTTGCAGTTGCTGGCTTATTACATTGCAGTTTGCCGTGGAATGGATGTCGACCAGCCACGCAATCTGGCTAAGTCTGTAACGGTGGAATGACGGTACTGATTTTTCTCGATTCTCTTGTATAAAAAGTAAAATTTCCCGACAAATTCTCTGTTTCACAGTGTGAAATACAAAAACCACAGTGTGGGATACATATTTCACAGTGTGGGATACAAATCCCGCACTGTGAAACAGAGAATTTGTAAGGGAGTTTAGAAGAATATATAAAGGTAAAAGGAGGAATAAGTAGGGTTGACTAGTTGAATTTTCACCTGCATTATTTTTATGAAAGATTTCCTCTTTTCATGTAAAGATGTAAATTTGCACATCTTATTTCTTTGAAAAATACATAAGCGAGGAACAAAATGCAGGAAGAAGAATTGATATTGGCTGTAAAATCCGGTTCGGAGCGTGCTTATAAGCAACTTTATGAACTGTGGGTATCCAGACTATATCGGTTTGTGTTTCAGTACCTCAAATCGGAAGAAGCGACTGATGATGTGGTGCAGGAAACTTTTCTTCGTATCTGGACCAATCGGGAACACCTGAATCCCGATCAGTCTTTCAAATCCTATCTCTTTACTATAGCCTATCATTTTCTGCTGAAAGAACTGAGAAGACAGATTCACAATCCGTCAATGGAAGAATATGTGGAATACCGGGACAAACTGGCTTCTTCTGCCAATGAGATTCCCGATGGACTGGACTACGACCGTTTTGTAAAGGCTTTGGAGAAAGCCAAACAGCATCTTTCGCCTCGCCAGCGGGAAATTTTTGAACTCAACAAAGAATACGGCATGTCGGTCGCCGAGATTTCCGGAAAACTCTCCGTCACAGAGCAGGTAGTGCGTAACCAGCTGTCTGCTGCCCTGAAGATACTTCGTACGGAATTACGTCAATACTATCCTTTATTGCTCCTGTTTTTAGCGTAAAAATCATTTTATGCTTTAAAACATACAATTTGATATGTTATAAATTTGCTATTATTGGATATTACCCATAAACAAACGAAAAAAGTTTATGAGTGCACAAATAAACGATAAGGTATCAGGATTGTTACACAAGTTCCGTTCCGGTGACATCACGCCGGCGGAATTTCAGGATTTGCGAACCCGCATGGATATTATATCCGATGTGGAACTGAAACATTTTCTGGAGACAGAGTGGGAAGAGTTTGAAGACCATTCTCCTTTGTCGGAAGAAAAAATGAAAACGCTCTATGAAGGCTTGCACATTCGTTCGGAAGAAGTGAAACCTCGTTTCACACTGAAACGCTACTGGATACAGATTGCCGCTTCGCTGTTGTTGCTCATAGCCGGAAGTTTGACGGTATTGACCTTTATGCAGCGAAACGAAATCAATGCACTGGCAGAACAGAATGTGGTGATACGTTCAGGCGATTACGGCAAGTCGCTCGTCACCCTTCCCGATGGAACCATAGTGCATCTGAATGCCAAATCTTCTTTGACCTATAGTCAGGATTTTGGGCGGAATGACCGCAAAGTAGCATTGAGTGGAGAAGGATTTTTTGAAGTAAAGAAAGATACAGAAAAGAAGTTTACAGTAGGTACAGGCTATATGGACATCACCGTATTAGGTACTAAATTCAATGTGTATGCATACGAGACAAAAGACATTGTAGAGATGTCGCTTGTAGAAGGTAGTGTGTATGTAACCACTTCACGTCCGCCTTATCAGAGCATACGCGTGAAGCCCAATGAAAAAGTGGTGTATAATAAGCGTACAGGAAACTTATTGCATGAGCGGACAAGTAACAAGATGGAAACAGCTTGGATAAATAAGGAATTGGTGTTCCGTAGTGAACGACTGGAAGATGTGTTCCGTTGTTTGTCCCGAAAGTTTGCTGTCACCTTCTCCGTGGATGATGAGACTTTGTTGAACGATGTGTATACCGGTACGTTTGACGATGAGAATGTGGAAAGCATCATGCGTGTCTTGAAGTTCCATTATAATTTCAAGTACACAAATGAAGACGGAGTGATTTCTATTCAAACTCGAAAATAGTTATTAACCTTTAAAAACCGAAGTACATGAAAACATGAGAAGAAAACAAAAGCCCCGGATAATCGGCAAATTATCCAGGGCATGAAAGAAGGCTTAGTCCTGCAATTAAACTATGGTGGCACATAGTAAAATAAACTAAAACCTTAATTTGTTATGAATTTATGAAAACCGCAAAACAATCAATTGATTTAGAGTACAAAAGTACGAAAAAACGCTTGAATCTGCGCACTGCTTTGATTTCTTTGTGTATGTTTGCATTTGTTGGCACTTCTGCCCAGACGGGTACGGTGACCGTGAAACTGCGGAATGCTTCTGTCAAGGAATTGTTCAGTGCGATTGAAAAACAAACTCCCTATCGCTTTTCTTACCGTGATGCAGAAATCAAGGGGAAGGGAAATGTGACAATCTTTGCCACAAACCGTGAGTTAAAACAGCTTCTGGAAGATGAGCTCTCCCAATTAGGCTTGAAATATGCTGTATCGGGGAATAAGATTATCGTGACTCCGGTTGTGGCTGCTTCTTCCGCACAGTCTAAAAGAGTGACCGGAAGGGTGGTGGATGCCAACGGAGAACCGGTGATTGGAGCTACTATTAAAGAACAAGGCACTGCTAATGGTACAATAACGGATTTTGGCGGAAACTTTACCCTGGATGTAGCTGATAATGCAATGCTTGAGGTTTCATATATCGGATATAAGAGCCAGGAGTTGAAGGCAGTGGCTGGGAAAACGCTTTCTGTGACTTTGAGAGAAGATACAGAGGTGTTGGATGAAGTGGTTGTGGTAGGGTATGGTACGACTAGTAACCGTAAATTGGTTGCTTCTGTATCTACAATGAAAACAGATAAAGTATCAGACTTGCCTTTTACTAACAACGGTTCTTCTTTGCAAGGACGGGTGGCAGGAGTGATTGTGCAGAATAGTGGAGGTGAACCAGGAAGTACACCTAATATTTATATTCGTGGTGGAGGTACGCCATTGTATGTGATAGATGGAATTATTCGTGATGCCACAGATTTTAATACTTTAACTTCTTCTGATATAGAAAATATTTCAGTGTTAAAAGATGCCAGTGCAACAGCTGTTTATGGAGCTCAAGCCGGTAATGGTATCGTATTGGTAACAACTAAAAAAGGAGGTTCCGAAACTCCGTCAATAGAATATACAGGAGGTTTTGACTGGAGCAAACCTACCACATTGCCCGAAGCGGCGACCACTAAAGAAATCACAGATTTTTATAATACCGTTTACCGGTATGATGGATATACTTCTGATTTCTATACAGCGGAAGAAGTCGCAAAAATGAGCAATACCGACTGGAGGAAGCTGGCTCTTAAAAACTGGGGACCGACTATGCGTCATAATTTAAGTATGTCCGGGAAAACCGCTAAAGGAATAAATTACTATACTTCAATTGGCTATCTGGATCAAGGAACAATCTTCAAAAGTGATTATAATACTTACCAACGATACAATATCCGTTCCAGTGTATCCAATACATTCGACAAAATCGGTCTGGAAGTAGGGCTGACCGTTGACGGTGCATTGGAAAAAAGGAATCCCAATCCTGAGGGACAAGGGCAGATTTGGAGAAACTTAATCGGCTATATGAAACCTTATCAGGAACCGTTTAATGCTGACGGGACATATACAGATTTAGATGTGCATCCGTTAGCTTGGCTGGACGAACAAGACGGATATGACCATCAGCGCAACATCGCCATCAATGCTCAATTGTATGCAAACTGGAATATTCCTTGGATAAAGGGGTTGAAAGCAGGAGTCATTGGTAATTATCATTACAATACTTTTGATCAAAAATATTTCCGTGCAATCACACCTTTATATAGTGCAACAGGGGCTTTAAAAGATCCTAATATGGCAGATAATCGTGAAATGAGTACCAGCCATTGGTGGGAAGATGTGAAAGACCTGCAAGTTAATTTAGAATATGAAAAAGCGATAGGAGACCATTTTTTTAATGTACAAGGAGTTTATACTTATACCAGTTCTTATAAAGAGCAGATTACAGGGAATCGCAAAGGCTTCGCTTCTCCTACAATGGATCAAATGGATTTCGGTGCTTCAGCCGACCAAAAGACGGGGGGGATGGCGTATGAATCTGCGCGTCTGGGATATGTAGGACGCTTGCGTTACAGTTATGCGGACAAATACTTTATTGAAGGTAATTTCCGTTATGACGGTTCAGACAATTTTGCTCCGAACCATCGGTGGGGATTCTTCCCTTCAGCAGCTTTAGCCTGGGTTCCTTCTGAAGAAAAATTCATGCAGCCGTTAAAAGACCGTCACATCATTGACTTCTTGAAAATCAGACTGTCATACGGACAAGTAGGACTGGAAGAAGGAGTAAACCGTTTCGGTTACAAGACTGTATATTATTATAATGAGTTCGCTTCAGTATTGGGCGGAAGCTTTAAACCGAACATCTATGAAGGTGCTTTGGTTGATGCAGCAAACCTGTCTTGGTATAAACAAAATGTATTTGATATAGGTTTCGACTTATATACGTTGAATAATCATTTAAACTTGACATTTGATTATTTTTATTATCAAACTAAAAATTACCTGATGGCTCCCAAAAACCGTTACAGTACGACATTGGGAAAAGATTTGCCTCAAGTGAAATCGAATAGCGAATTAAGGCGTGGGGGTGTTGAATTCACTTTGCGATATAAAAACAAGTGGGAAGATTTAAATTACGATTTGGGATTCAACGCGACTTATTATAACGAGATGTGGGCGCTTGATGAAAGTGAAGATTTGGCTGTTCTTATGAATCCGAAGCAGCGCGTATCACAGGAAAAATTGAACTGGGGGCGTCTTTATCATTCAACAGGCATTTACCAAAATATGGAAGATATATTGGATAGCCCACGGCGCATCAGTTCGAATGAACTGCGTCCGGGAGATTTAGGATACCAGGATATTAACGGTGATGGTAAAATAGATGATGAAGACTGCACTCGTTATGGTAAACCGTCCAAGCCGAGTTTTGATTATGGCTTTGATTTTAATTTGGATTATAAAGGGATTTTCTTGTACGGATTGTTTCAGGGTACAGGATCTCGTTACATGATGTTAGGAGGATTGCTGAAAGATGACCGTGCCAGTTATATGACCTATAAATATCAAATGGATTCTTGGACTCCTCAAAATACAGATGCCGAATATCCGAGAGTTTGTACAGAAGGAAGTCCGAACGATGGAAACAACATGATTAATTCTGACTTTTGGATTGTCAATGCCAGTTACTTCCGCTTGAAGACTCTGCAAGTGGGATACGATTTTAAATATTCTCTACTGAAGAATGTAAAAGGAATCAGTAAATTCAGAGTATCATTGGCAGGAACTAACTTGTTTACATTGTCGGATGCTATGAACTATTTTGATCCGGAAACAGCGAGTGAAGGAGGAGAAGCTTATCCGGTTCAAAAAACAATCTCATTAGTTCTCAATATAGGATTTTAACATATTTGCGTTATGAAGATTACTTCTATTATATTATCAGCTATGATTGGGCTGTCATTGGCTTCTTGCCATGATGACCTGAACACGAAACCCTATGATACTTTTGATGCGGACGAAGTTTTTTCATCGAAAGAAAATGCAGAAATGTTCGTCAATGGGTTATATTATATATTGAAAGACAAGCTGTCGCCTGATGACGAAGCTAATCATGGAGACGGTAATACAGTAATACAAGAAGGTAGTGGGACGACTTTCGTACAAGAGACTTTTACCTCTGATAACGATTTCGGGTGGAATATTTTCGGTGATTTACGCAGTTGTAATCAAGCTATCACCAATATAGAGACTTCTGCCAATATCAGTCAGGCGGATAAAGATAATTTGATAGGACAGGCTAAATTCTTAAGAGCCGCCTTATATTATTCCAATGCCAGGAAATTCGGTCGCTTGATACTCATTGACAAAGTGTTGACTCCAGAAGATGATTTGGAACTTCCTAGAACAAAAACAATAAAAGAAACATACGATGCCATCCTTAAAGATTTGGATGATGCAGCTGCCATGCTTCCCGAGTCGGCAGCGCAAGGTTACATCGCCAAAGGTGCCGCTTACGCCTTAAAAGCAGAGGTATGTTTACAGGGAGCCGCTTATTTGGATAACACGGATGATAAATTGGATTATTACAAACAAGCCCGTAAAGCCAGTGAAGATTTATTCGCATTGAATCTTTATTCACTCGATGAAGATTATGGTAGTATGTTTAGATCTTTAGAGGGGGCACAAGCGTCTAACGAAATCATTTTGGCAACTTATTATCTGAAAATTAAAAATACGTTTCAAGATACATTTATGATGAACATTGTTCCCAATCAAGGTGGAACAGGAAAGTTGTCTGATGATGTAAGAGCTAAATGGCCGATGGAAAGCTTGGAAGGCTGGATGATTTATACTCCTTCTCAGGAACTGGTCGATGCGTATGAAGTAATAGATGAAGATGGCAAGGCAAAAGATTGGAATCAAACCTCCTATTACAAGAATTTCCGTCCAGGAGTAGATTGGGTAAGTCATGCCATTTATGATCATCGCGATGCACGTTTTTATGAAACAATTGGTTATGACTCATGTCACTACTTCAATTCTACATTAGTGATGAGAAAAGGTGGAAACATGTGGTGGGAAAATAATGGTGAAGGCCCTAGATACATGACCAAGACCGGATACATCTATAGAAAATATGTATATGAAGGAGCCACTCTTTTCTATTATTATCCGACAGACTGGTGTTTGGTTCATGCCCGTCTTGGTCGTTCTTATTTGAACTATGCTGAGGCGTTACTGCGTTTAATCGGTACTTCAGAGGATGACGGTACGCTTAAATCCACTGCTATCGACTATATCAACCAAGTCAGAACTACCCACGGAAAACTTCCTGAATTAGATGGTAATATGACAGAACAAGAGACGTGGAATCGATACAAACGAGAGCGTAGAGTGGAATTAGTATATGAAAATGATTATTATTGGGCGTTGCTCCGTTGGGCAAAAGAGGAAAATCAGCCTGTTGTCAATGACTTAAACGGGAAAACTCCGCAAGCAATCATCATTGCAGAAGATGGAAAAGACTTTACCATGGAAGATGTTCCCTCTATCGCAGCACAAAATAGAAGGACCTTTACATCGAAACGTTTCCTTTTGCCGATTCCAAAGAGCGAAGTTTCAACAAACTCCAGATTAAAAGAAGATCAGAATCCAGGATGGTATTAATGAAATAAATATGAAAACAATGAAATCTCTTATTTATATTTTAAGCATTCTCATTGGCGTAGGATTTACCTCATGCCTAAATGGAGGATTGGAAGATTTACCGGTTTATCAAGATGCGGAAATCACAGCATTCAACTTTGAATACCGCTATGCTACTCCAGTAGGAGAAAGCGGAGAAAAATTGCAGGTTGTAACTCTTTCCACAGATACGCAAATAGATAATCAGAATAACACCGTTACTTGTACGATTTCCGTACCGAGTTCCAGTGGTACATTTACAACAGCTGAAAAAGCCAGTGTTTCTTTAAATAATATTGTAGGGTATGCAAGCATTTCGACTGCTGCGACTATATATCCCATTGACAATGCGCCTCGATTAGGGCAAAGGAGTGATTTTTCCCAAAAGACGTACGAATATGAGGTTGTTGCTGCAGATGGAGTAACAAGAAAAGTCTGGACGCTTATCATCAAAGATTTTATTAATCGGTAAGAAGCATATTTTAATTATAAAAATATGTGAATGAAAAGTAAGATTGCAGAGTTTGGTTTGTCTGTAAATTGAACTCTGCGATTCTATACTATTGCATTCAGAATTACCCTTTGGATATATTCTTTATCATATTATTTACATGCAATAACCCTTATTTATGAATTATCGAATCTTAATCTTATTTCTGGTCATTTGTTCAAACTGGACTTGTTTGATTGGGGCTGGCAAAATTCCGATATCAGTAACGCAATTTGGTGCAATTCCGGATGATACCATAAACGATGCTAAAGCTTTACGGCAGGCAGTAGCATACTGTAAGGCTCATAAAGGAATCACGTTGTTTTTCCCGCCGGGCATTTATAATTACAAAGATGAAAAAGCTGTAAAAATAGAGAAAGAAGCTATTAGTGGTGTTTATGGAGAAGATGTGCAGGGGCATCTGTTTTATCCGAAAGCATCCTATGTAAAAGCGCTTGATTTTACTGATTGCGAGGATTTGACCATTAAGGCGGATGGAGCAACTCTATTACTGGAAGGATGGTACGAAGTTATATCGCTTACTCGAACTAAACATATTACTATTGAAGGATTGTCTATTCAATATAAAAGGAGTCCTAATACTGTTGGAAAAATCATCCACTCTACTGATTCTTGTTTTGACATTGCTTTCGACCCTCAAAAATATTATTATTTAGACAGTATTGTGACGGGGCGGATTCATTTCTTCGACCATTTAAGACAGCGTTTATATGGTGGCTTCTGCAAATCGAAAGAATTGATAAGTCCGGATAGAATTCGTTTATATTCTACAATGAAACCTACGTTGGGAGATTATTGTATATTACGGCACGGAGGACATTATCGTCCTGCGATTCTTATTAAGGAGTCGGAAGATACCCAATTGAAAAATATAAAAATTTTTAGTCAGCCAGGTATGGGTGTTGTAGGGCATTTGTCAAAGGATATTGTTTTAAATAATTTACAAGTTGTACCAGAACCAGGTAATGTAATATCGACAAATACTGATGCTACTCATTTTACATCTTGTTCAGGAGAAATTCATATCTTAAATTGTAAATTTAAAGGACAAGGTGATGACTGTACTAACATTCATAATTACTACTATACGATGTATCCTCAGTCAGATGATAAAATCGAAATTCGTATTGAGAATGCCGATTTGCATGCTCAGTCGTTAGATTATCCTTTATTGGGAGATACCATGATTGTGGTCAATAAGAATAATTTAGAAGAACAAGGAAAATATATTGTACAACAAGTGGATACCTTTTCTGCTGACTGGAAAGTTTTTATAAAATTAGATCGGTCTATAAAACTAAACTGTATTGATGATTATTATATGACAAACTATAGCCGCACTCCTAAAGTGCGAATCTTTAATAATACAGTGAACAGTCATTTGGCCCGTGCCTTTCTGATAAAAAGTCGGGATGTGGTTATTTCCGGCAACAGTATAACAGGAAGTACGTTAACGGCAATTCAATTAGGGGCTGAATTAGGTTGGCGTGAAAGTATGCCGGTTGAAAATGTCTTAATAGAAAATAACTATATTTGTAATTGCGGATATGCTTCACCACAAGAAGCGTCGGCAATTATGTTACGAAGTGAAACTTCACATCCATCTCCTTATATAAATCGGAACATAATTATCCGAAATAATATTTTCGATGATGAAGGAGATACGGAAATATGGCTGAAAAATGCGGAAAACATACAAGTTATGGATAATTGGACTAAATCTTCTGACTATGTCAAACAGTCAAATTGTAAGAATGTTGTCATCAAATAACTTATAAATTTATCATATCATGATTCTATTTAAAATATTTGCGTTTACTGCTAGTCTTTCTTTATTTTTTGTTTCTGCCCTTGCCCAGGAAGCATCACGCTGGCAAATTAATCCAGACAACAGCATTCAATGGAACATTGATACGCATATACCCCATGAAGATCATATTGAAATGAGTGGAAAAACAGTATCAACAGTTTTGCGTTACGGCATAAATAGCCAAGGTGCTTTCATGATAAACAAAAGTTTGATATGGCCATTGCTTCGCACTATACCTAATAATACCCATGCCAGTCTTATGCGTCGTTATGACTGGAATCCGTTAGATGGTGTTACCGTAAATGGAAGAAGCCTGCAAAGAAACGAAAAGGTTGAAAGTATAGCATTGAAAGGTAAATTAGTAGTAAAAAGTAAGGTTAACCAAGGGTATTATGGTCAATGGAAAATTATCCGAGAATATATGCCATCTACGAATCTTCCTGCTCTTATCGAACTTTACCAAATCATCAATATTGGGAAAAAACATCTTGCTGTAGAAATTCCACAAGATGGTTTTATTGCTGAAACAGATTCAACTAGAGGTGTAGATGGTGCTTATATCATTGAAGGGAAACTATATCATTCTGGATGTTTCACTTTACAGCCGGGAGATACCTTGTGCTTTTCAGCTGCCATTTCAGCTCATGGCAGCAGTGAAAGTTCAATAATAATTGATGCGCAAGCAGAAAAAGAGAAACGAGAAGCCATCGTGAGTGCCTGGATGAGTAACCTGGTTCTCGAAACTCCCGATTCAATTATTAACAACATGTTCGCTTTCTCTAAAGTACGGGCGTGTGAAAGTATTTATGAAACCCAAGGTGGTCCGATGCATAGTCCGGGAGGAGAATCATATTATGCTGCCATTTGGGCAAACGATCAGGCTGAATACATTAATCCATATTTCCCTTATACCGGCTATGAGTATGGAAATGCTTCTGCATTAAATTCCTATCAACATTTTGCCCGCTTTATTAACGATAAATGGGAGCCAATTCCTAGTTCTATCATAGCTGAAGGTTTAGACATTTGGGCTGGTGTAGGCGATCGTGGAGATGCGGCAATGGTGGCTTATGGTGCCTCACGCTATGTGCTTGCCCTTGGAGATAAACAAACTGCCGAAAAACTATGGCCTTTAATTACTTGGTGTCTGGAATATTGTAACCGCAAGCTAAATGATAAAGGGGTTGTTGCTTCAGATACTGATGAACTGGAAAATCGTTTTGAATCGGGTGAGGCAAATTTATGTACTTCTTCACTATATTATGATGCGCTGATTTCGGCAGCTTACCTTTCCAAAGAACTGGGAAAAGGTGATGAACTTGTAAAACTTTATCAGAAACAAGCACATGTTTTGCGTGAAAATATAGAAAATTATTTCGGTGCAAAGGTAGAAGGTTTTGATACTTATGCCTATTATAAAGGAAACAATATTTTACGTTCTTGGATTTGTATACCTCTGACCGTAGGAATTGATGAACGTGCGGAAGGGACTATCCAAGCACTCTTTTCACCTCGTCTGTGGACAGAAAATGGATTATTGACACAAGCTGGAGACGAAACCTTCTGGGATCGCTCTACCCTTTATGCATTGCGTGGCGTATATGCTGTAGGAGAAACAGAAAAGGCTACAGAGTATCTCCATCGTTACTCGCAGACCAGATTATTAGGAGAACATGTCCCTTATGCTATAGAGGCATGGCCTGAAGGAGAGCAGCGCCATCTTTCTGCGGAAAGCGGACTTTATGGACGTATTATTACGGAAGGTCTGTTTGGTATACGTCCTACCGGATTTGATAAATTTGACTTGACTCCTCGTTTGCCTCAGGAATGGGACAAAATGTCTCTTCGACACATCGGGGCCTTCGGAACCTCTTTTGATATTGAGGTGTCCCGAAGCAATACTAAAAAACTTCAAGTAAAAGTCATAAACAAAGGGAAAGAAGAGGTCTATGTATTGGAGGATGGAAAGACAATTGATATACATTTGAAATAACGTAAAGGATAATTCGACCTGTTTTCAAAGAACAGTAAAGAGAATGTTATAATTGGCAGCAAGTCATGCCATGATTGTTAAAGCGTTACTGAAAAATTAAGGAAATAATCATCATCACAATGAAGTATATTATATTTTTATGTTGTCTTTTCGCATTGGAAGTACATGCACAAAAGACTTTTGATTTAGTATCTCCGGATGGAACATTGAATACAACGGTCAGTATCTCTGATAAATTGACTTACGATATTCGTTGTAATGGAAACTTGATTCTTAGTCCTTCTTCTCTTTCCATGACTCTGGATGACGGTACTGTATGGGGAAAACAGCCCCGTTTGTTGAGAGCCTCACGCAAAACCGTAGATGAGAAAGTGCCGTCTCCTTTCTATAGGCAATCGGAAATGCGTAATCATTATAATGCACTGACACTTGAATTTAAAAAAGGATGGAGTGTGGAATTTCGTGCATATAATGACGGTATTGTCTATCGATTTACCAGCTATATAGATAAGCCTTTTAATATAATGAATGAAGAGGTTGCCTATACTTTCCCGGAGAATTTTAAAGTAAATGCATCTTATGTTGTTCCTCGTATAAAAGATGGAAGTCTGGAATCTCAGTTTTATAATTCATTTGAGAACACATATACTACAACGACTATTTCTGAGTTGGATAAAAACCGATTGATGTTTCTTCCATTAGTGGTTGAGGCTAATGATGGGGTAAAAGTATGTATAACTGAATCTGATTTGGAAAGCTTTCCCGGACTCTATTTATCCACCGGCAAAGAGGAAAGGAATACGTTAAATGGAATACATCCTGCTTACCCTAAAAAAAGTGTACAAGGAGGTCATAACATGTTACAAATGATAGTGAAGGAGCGTGAAGCATATATAGCTAAGGTTAGTGGTAAACGTGCGTTCCCCTGGCGCATGGCTATAATAGCAAAACAAGACAAAGAACTTGTTGAAAGTAATCTGAGCTATTTGTTGGCTACTCCTTCATGTTTGGAAGACATATCATGGATTAAACCGGGAAAGGTAGCATGGGAATGGTGGAATGATTGGAATCTTGATGGAGTCGCTTTTAAAACAGGAGTGAATACAGAAACCTATAAGGCATACATCGATTATGCGGCGTCCAACCATGTGGAATATGTCATCCTTGATGAAGGATGGGCGGTGAATCTAAAGGCTGACTTAATGCAGATAGTACCTGAATTAGATTTGAAAGGACTAATTGATTATGCGAAGAGCAAGAATGTCGGAATTATATTGTGGGCAGGTTATTATGCCTTTGAACGTGACATGGAAAATGTTTGTCGTCACTATGCTGAAATGGGAGTAAAGGGATTCAAGGTAGATTTTATGGATCGTGATGACCAGGAAATGGTTGATTTTAATTATCGTGCAGCTCAGACTTGTGCTAAATATAAGTTGTTGCTTGATTTGCACGGTATGTACAAACCATCAGGCTTGAACCGTACTTATCCCAATGTGCTTAATTTTGAGGGTGTGCATGGATTAGAAAATATGAAATGGAGCTCGAAGAATGTCGATCAAGTAAAATATGATGTAATGATTCCGTTCATACGTCAAGTTGCCGGTCCGATAGATTATACGCAGGGAGCCATGAGGAATGCTGTAAAAGAGAGCTATTATCCATGCTATTCGGAACCAATGAGTCAAGGGACTCGCTGCCGTCAGTTAGCACTATATGTCATTTTTGAATCACCGCTCAATATGCTTTGTGATACGCCGAGTAATTATGAACGAGAAGCAGAATGTAGTAATTTTATTACAAGAATACCTACAGTATGGGATGAGACTCGTGTACTTGATGGAAAGCTGGGAGAGTATATTATCACTGCCCGAAGAAAAGGGAATATATGGTATGTGGGAGGTATTACTAATTGGCAGGAAAGAGATGTTGAACTGGATTTTTCTTTCCTGGGTGAACAGGTATTCTGTGGAACATTATTTAAAGATGGAGTTAACGCACATCGTGTGGGGCGTGATTATTGCTGTGAAACAATTAATGTGGATAGAAAGACAAACTTGAAGATTCATCTTGCACCGGGTGGGGGATTTGTGATTAGACTTCAATAAATATACGCTTCTATCCTGCAACTTGCTTTTGTCGGCTTTTATAAAAATAGCTTTGTCTGTCAGTGATTATCTTTTTTGAATTAAGTATCAAGGTACTTTAACGATTTTGATATAATTCAAAATATAGGCAATTGCCCGTCTTTGACAAAACGTACGTCAATGACGGGCTTTCTTGTCTATAAGCGGAAAGTTATTCAGTCCATTTGATGACAACCGTAACCGGCCTGTGGTCTGATTCGGAAGTTGCTTCCGTAACGTATCCCTTGCTCTCTTTGATGTGGATGGAAGGACGATATGCGGCGATATAGTCAAGCGTGCTGTCAGGCTGGTCTGCCGGATAAGTGGGTGAGGCAGTGTCGGTCAGTATCGTGAAATCTTTCTCAATCTCTTGCAGGAGTGCTGATTCAGGGGTGTCGTTCCAGTCACCGGCAATGAAAACTGGTTTGTGGAAACCGGAGAGTGCTTCCCTGATAATGGGCAGAGAGGCCATGCGGTCTTCTTCCGTCAAAGACAGGTGCATGCATACATATATATAGTCCTTAAATTCGGTAATCAGCATTGTGCGCGCTTCTTCTCGTCCGGGAAGGGCTTTGCTGCAGATGTTCAGCGGGCGTTCTTTGGAAAGGATTCCGATGCCGTATTTCCCTCCGTCAAAGTCGATGGCCGGTGCATAGGTGGCATGCATGCCTGTACGTTGTGCCAGTTCTCCCAGCACATAAGCTCCTTTGCTGCGCATTGTGGCACTGTCCAGTTCCTGCAGGGCCACGACATCCGGTTTTTCTTTCAGGATGACATTTGCTGTACGGCCATAGTCTGCGAAACCGTCCATGCCTTGTCCGTTTTTTACATTGTAACTCATCAGCCGTGTCTCTTTCACGTCCTGCTGGCAGGACAACAAGCCGGCCAGGAAGAAGATGCCTGTCATTTCTATCCAGAATTTCTTTTTCATATTTTTTGTTGGGTAAGTGTGAATAATGATTTGTCGGTTGTAAATTTAAGGAGAATCTATGGAATAACCTCCGGATTTGATTGTTTTCGGATTCGTCCGCGCAGAGATGAGGAAAATCTCCTTGTCTCTGTTTGGGGATGCCTGCGGAAGCTTTTAAAAACCGTAAGTAATTCATAATTAATGGTTGATAAGTAAGAAGAAAGCATGCGGTTTTTCCTCTTTACAGATATTTTCTGTATCTTCAAAGGCAAAACCGCACGCTATGAATTACGAAACTTATCAAATCATGCTATATGTCCTGTCTTTTCTGGCAGTGATAGTCTTTGTAGGACTTTATTTTGTGAAGGCCGGGTACGGCATGTTCCGTACTCGCTCGTGGGGATGGTCTGTGCCGAACAAAATTGGCTGGGTACTGATGGAAGCTCCTTCATTTGTGGTAATGGGGCTTTGGGCGTGGAAGGAAGGAGTAGAGGCGTATACTCCGCAGGCCGTATTTGTAGGACTGTTCATGCTGCATTACTTTCAGCGTTCGTTTGTTTTTCCGTTGCTGATGAAAGGGAAGAGCCGGATGCCGCTGGCTATCATGGCGATGGGAATACTTTTCAACGTAATCAATGCCACCTTGTTGGCAGCCAGCTTTTTCAATTGTGCATTACCGGGAAAGTACGAACCGGCCACTTTCTGGACAAATCCTTTACCTTGGGTAGGAGTCGTGATCTTTTTCATAGGTATGGCCATCAATCTGCATGCGGACCATGTAATCCGGAATTTACGGAAGCCGGGCGATACGCGTCATTACCTGCCGGAGAAAGGTTTTTATCGCTATGTGACTTCTGCCAATTACTTTGGGGAGCTGGTGGAATGGACCGGATTTGCCTTGCTGACGGCTTCACCTGCGGCCTGGGTGTTTGCATGGTGGACAGCAGCCAATCTGGTGCCGCGTGCCGATGCCATTTACAAACGCTATTGTGAGGAGTTCGGAAAGCAGGCGGTAGGCAGCAGAAAAAGAATTATACCTTATATATATTAGGGAAAGGAGGAAAGATGGATTCACTTTTATTTACTCCGGTTACTTTGGGGCCGTTGACACTGCGTAACCGTAGTATTCGTTCGGCCGCATTTGAAAGCATGTGTCCGGGAAATGTGCCTTCACCGCAATTGTTGGCTTATCACCGTTCGGTGGCTGCCGGTGGAGTGGGGATGACTACGGTGGCGTATGCAGCCGTGACGCGTAGTGGACTTTCATTCGACCGGCAGTTGTGGATGAGGCCGGAGATTGTGCCGGGACTGCGTGAGCTGACGGATGCGGTGCATGCCGAAGGGGCTGCAGTAAGCATTCAACTGGGGCATTGTGGCAATATGTCGCATAAAAGTATTTGCGGATGCCTTCCGGTAGGAGCAAGCAGCGGATTCAATTTGTATTCACCCACTTTTGTGCGCGGATTGCGTGCCGATGAATTGCCGGAAATGGCGAAAGCTTACGGACGGTCTGTGTGTCTGGCGCGTGAAGCAGGATTTGATGCAGTGGAAATACATGCCGGGCATGGATACTTGATTAGTCAGTTTCTTTCCCCTTCTACCAATCATCGGAAGGATGAATTTGGCGGAACGTTAGCGAACCGCATGCGTTTCATGGAGATGGTGATGGAGGAAGTGATGAGAGCAGCGGGAAATGACATGGCTGTACTGGTGAAAATGAATATGCGCGACGGTTTTCGGGGAGGTATGGAACTGGACGAGTCGTTACAAGTGGCACGGAAACTGCAGGAATTGGGAGCGCATGCGCTGGTGTTGAGCGGCGGGTTTGTCAGCAAGGCACCGATGTATGTGATGCGGGGGCAGATGCCTATTCGAACCATGACGCACTACATGACTTGTTGGTGGTTGAAGTATGGCGTGCGATTGGTAGGTAAGTACATGATACCCTCTGTGCCTTTCCATGAGGCTTATTTCCTGGAAGATGCCTTGAAGTTTCGGGAGGCGTTAGACATACCGTTGGTGTATGTGGGAGGTCTGGTGTCGCGACAGAAAATAGAGGAGGTATTGAGCCATGGTTTTGAAGCGGTACAGATGGGGCGTGCGTTGCTGAATGAGCCTGACTTTGTGAATCGTATGCGACGGGAAGAGAATGCACGGTGCAATTGTCGTCACAGTAATTATTGCATTGCCCGTATGTACACGTTGGACATGGCTTGTCATCAGCATTTGCAGGAGGAACTGCCGCCTTGTCTGAAGAAAGAAATCGAACGAATTGAAAGCAAGGGATGAGATGGAGCGTAAATTAGCAGTGATTACAGGTGCCGACGGAGGAATGGGAACAGAGATTACCCGTGCGGTGGCGTTGGCTGGTTATCGGGTGATAATGGCCTGCTGTAACAGGGAAAAGGCTGAGGCTAAAAGAGAGTGGCTGGTGAAGGAAACGGGGAGTCCGGAGGTGGAGGTCATGTATATTGATTTAGCTTCGTTGGCTTCTGTGGCTGACTTTGCGGAGCGACTCTGTGCCCGTGGGGAGAGGCTGGCATTGCTGATGAACAATGCCGGGACGATGGAAACCGATCGCAGGCTGACGGAGGATGGATTGGAGCGTACGGTGAGCGTGAATTATGTGGGGCCTTATCTGTTGACACGCAAGTTACTTCCACTTATGGGAGAAGGGAGCAGAGTGGTCAACATGGTGTCGTGTACGTATGCAATCGGCCGGCTGGATTTTCCGGACTTTTTCTTGCGTGGAAAGAAGGGGAGTTTCTGGCGAATACCGGTTTATAGCAATACGAAATTAGCTTTGACGCTTTTTACGCTTGAACTGGCAGCCCGTGTGAAGGAGAGAGGAATTGTGGTGAATGCGGCTGATCCGGGCATTGTTTCGACGGATATTATCACCATGCATTTATGGTTTGACCCTTTGACGGATATTTTCTTCCGGCCGTTTATCCGGACACCTCGTCAAGGGGCAGTCACGGCCATCGGTTTGTTGCTGGATGAAGAGGCAGGCAAGCGTACCGGTACATTGAATGTAAGCGGACATGCTGTAAAGTTGTCCGGAAAGTATCTTCCTCATGTGCAACAGCAGGAGTTGTGGGAGCGTACGGAGGAGATTGTGAAGAAGTGGTTATAAGATGTAAAGGAAAAACGGGCCGGCTTATCTGTGTGACAAGTCGGCCCGTAGCGTTAAAGATTATGTATTATACCAAGTGCGCAATCAATTCTTCGCGGTCGCCTGCTAACAGGTCGATAACCGGAACTTCAATCATGGTGTAGCATCCCGGTTGCTGCTTCATAGAAGCACGAGCTACACAAACCAGTACCTGAGCGGTCAGAGCCGGGTTATTGATCTTCATGTCAAATTCGAAGAGCTGGTTGTGAGTCTTACCTGATACACCTTTACGAACCAGGTTTACACCGTGGCCTACATCATTCAGGTCGTCTACGCAAGGAACCTGGATAACGTGTGTTTCATCGTTTACAAAATAGGGGTCAGCTTTGATGGCTGCTTCTACTGTCTTGAAATCTGCACCTTCTTCCAGTTCTACATAGACCATACGGCGGTGAATACCTGTTCCCACCGGAATAGTCATAGACAAAGCATCTTTCACTCCGGCAATGGCGCGAACGGCTACAGAGTGTCCCATGCTGCGGCCCGGACCAAAGTTAGTGTAAGTGATTCCTTTCGGAGCAATGGCTTCCAGCAGCGCACGTACTACAGAGTCGCTTCCCGGATCCCATCCGGCAGAAATGATGGCTACTGCGTTGTGAGCTTTTGCTGTTTCACCTAAAGAACGGCGCAGGCTGGTAATCTGAGTGTGGATGTCGAAGCTGTCTACCGTGTTGATGCCTAATGCAAGGATTTCTTTTGCATATTGTTCTACGCTGCGGGTCGGAGTAGCCAGAATAGCTACATCTACATCTTTCAGTTCGCGAATATCTTTTACTACAGGATAATCGGCCAGTTCTGCAGGTTTGTTTTCTGCTCCATTACGGCGTACGATACCTGCTACTTCAAAATCAGGAGCTGCTTCAAGCGCTTCCAGTGTGAATTTTCCGATGTTTCCGTAACCTACTACGGCTGCTCTAATCTTTTTCATATTTCTTATTTGTTTTAAGTTGTTTCGTTTTAGTTGGCGCAAAAATACAGAATTAGAATCATTCCAAACAAGCAATAAAGCCACGAATTCCAAAAAAATCTGGCTGAACTTATAATTTATAACTTTCTTATCGTTATTTTTGTTCTCCATTTTATAAATTGTTAGAAAAACATGATTGAATATATCAAAGGAGAACTTGTGGATGCTACTCCGGCGTGGGTGGTTGTAGAGTGTAATGGATTAGGATATGGAATTAATGTGTCGTTGAACACTTACTCTGCCGTACAGGGAAAAAAGGAGGTCAAACTCTATATATATGAGGCCATCCGTGAAGATGCGTATGTGTTATATGGATTTGCCACCCGTCAGGAGAGGGAATTGTTTCTGTTGCTTATCAGTGTATCGGGCATTGGAGGAAATACGGCCCGTATGATTTTGTCGGCACTTTCTCCTTCGGAATTATGTAACGTGATTGGCAGTGGAAACGACAAGCTGCTGAAGACCGTGAAGGGAATTGGTTTGAAAACAGCCCAGCGCATCATTGTGGAGCTGAAAGATAAGATTGCAGTGACAGGTATAGAGAGTGCGGCAACCGTCAAATCGGTGGCTGTCCCTGCCAATACGGAAATATATGAAGAGGCAGTGGCTGCATTGACCATGTTGGGATTTGCACAGGCTCCTTCTCAAAAGGTGACCGCGCAGATTCTCAAAGAGGAACCGGATGCACCTGTGGAAAAAGTAATCAAGCTTGCTTTAAAGCGACTTTAAATCAGGATTTTATCGTTTCTCAGTACTTCCTTGGCAGTACTGTAGTACTTTCCCGGCAGTACTGGAGTACTCCCACGGAAGTACTGAAGTACTGCTTAGGGAGTACTGAGCGGTGGGGTTGGCCTTCGCGTGAAAGGGCAATACATCCTCAAAGAGTGTTTCATCTGTTTTGAAGCAATACATTTTTTTTGTTCCTTTGTGAAGTTTATTGATTAAAAATTAAGTAGCATGACATTTGCGAGCATTGTATGGGATGTGGATCCGGTGCTGGTTCATTTGGGTTCGCTCGAAATCCGTTGGTACGGGCTGATGTGGGGGCTTGGATTTATTCTGGCTTACGAAATGGTTTCCCGTTTGTTTAAGAAGGAAGGGTATCCGGAAAACTGGGCCGACAAACTGTTTGTATATTGTATTGTCAGTAGTGTGATTGGGGCTCGTCTGGGGCACTGCCTGTTCTATGAATGGGATTATTATGGAGCGCATCCGGTAGAAATCCTGAAAATCTGGAAAGGCGGACTGGCCAGTCACGGAGGTGTATTTGCCTTGATACTGGCTTTAATCTGGTATTCCAAGACAGTGACGAAAAAAAGCGTGTGGTGGTTGTTCGACCGTATGATACCAGCCGTAGCGGTGGTTTGTATGTGTATCCGTTTCGGTAACCTGATGAACTCTGAGATTTTTGGTTATCCAACGACCTTGCCATGGGGATTTGAGTTTGTCCGTTCGCGTGAATGGCAGGAACTGTATAATCAGAATGGAGTGGCACAGGCTTGTCATCCTACCCAGATTTATGAAATGCTTTATTGTCTGGTGGCACTGGTCGTATCGTGGTTCATGTATCACAAGCTTCATTTAGGTAAACGAATCGGATTGACTACGGGCGTTTCTTTGCTAATCTTTTTCGGTGCCCGTTTCGGATTGGAATTCATGAAGAATCCACAGGTAGCTGAAGAAGTTGGTATGATGTTGAACATCGGACAATGGTTGAGTGTGCCGTTGATATTGTTAGGTATATATCTGATTGCAACCAGCGGAAAAAGGAAAGAAGCTTTTTAAAAAAATACGTGCTGTAATTAGTTGAGAAGTAGTATATTGTAAATGTTTCCTCTTATTGTACTTTTGTTTCTTTGTAACAAAAATGCAATAGGAGGAAACATTTTTTATGCTTATGCTAAAAGATGAACGGTACATTTGCAATATTGTTTTTGATAAGAAATCTTATTAGAAACGTGTATCTATGTGTTAAATGTTGAACTTAATTTTAATGTAACAATGGAAAGCATGAAAAGAACGTTCTTTCTTACGTGCCTGTTCTTGATGGCATGTTTGGGTATGCAAGCACAAAACTTGCAGGTGTCTGGAACTGTTATTTCCAAGTCTGATGATTTGCCTGTTATCGGGGCAACTGTATTGGAAAAGGGAACAACAAATGGTACAATTACCGATTTTGACGGTAAGTTTTCTCTCACAGTGAAGCAAGGGGCTGAAATTGTAGTTTCTTATGTAGGTTTTAAATCCCAAACTTTAAAGGCCAATTCGGTTTTGAATATTGTACTGGAAGAAGATTCTGAAATGCTGGAAGAGGTGGTTGTCACTGGTTATACAACTCAACGTAAAGCCGATTTGACAGGGGCTGTCTCTGTAGTAAGCGTAGATGAACTTTCGAAGCAAAATGAAAACAATCCGATGAAAGCCTTGCAGGGTCGTGTGCCGGGTATGAATATTACTGCAGATGGTAATCCGAGCGGTTCAACGACAATTCGTATTCGTGGTGTTGGTACTTTAAACAACAATGACCCTCTTTATATTATTGATGGTGTACCTACAAAAGCTGGTATGCATGAGCTGAATGGTAATGATATTGAATCTATTCAGGTGTTGAAAGATGCTGCTTCTGCCTCTATTTATGGTTCTCGTGCGGCAAATGGAGTTATTATTATTACTACAAAGAAAGGTAAAGACGGTCAGTTGAAAATTAATTTTGATGCCTCTGTTTCTGCTTCTATGTATAATAATAAGCTGGAAGTCTTGAATGCAAGAGAATACGGACAAGCCATGTGGCAGGCTTATGTAAATGGAGGACAGGATCCGAATACTAACCCTCTTGGGTATAAATATGATTGGGGCTATGATAGCAATGGCAATCCTCAACTAAATGGTATTAGCATGTCTCGTTTCTTGGATTCTAATAATACGGTACCGTCAGCTGATACAGACTGGTTTGATGAAACAACGCGTACCGGTGTAATTCAGCAATATAATGTATCAGTAAGTAATGGCTCAGAGAAAGGAACATCTTTCTTCTCTTTGGGTTACTATAAAAACTTGGGTATTATCAAGGATACAGACTTTGAGCGTTTTTCTGCTCGTATGAACTCTGACTATAATTTGATTGGAAAGGTGTTGACTGTAGGTGAACATTTTACATTGAACCGTACTTCTGAGGTTCAGGCTCCTGTAGGTTTCTTGGAAAATGTATTACAATTTAACCCATCTTTGCCAGTTTACGATATAAATGGAGAATATGCAGGTCCTGTGGGAGGTTATCCAGACCGTGAAAATCCAGTTGCTCGTTTGGACAGAAATTCGGATAACCGTTATACTTACTGGCGTTTGTTTGGGGATGCTTATGTGAACCTTAATCCGTTTAAGGGCTTTAATATTCGTTCTACATTCGGTTTGGATTATTCACAGAAACAGCAGCGTATCTTTACATATCCTATCACGGAAGGTAACGTGGCTAATGATAAAAACGCAATTGAAGCTAAGCAGGAACATTGGGTAAAATGGATGTGGAATGCGGTTGCCACTTATAATTTTGAAATTGGAAAACATCGTGCCGATGCGATGGTCGGTATGGAGTTGAACCGTGAGGATGATAACTGGTTCTCTGGATACAAGGAAGATTTTAGTATCTTGACTCCTGACTATATGTGGCCTGCCGCTGGAACTGGTACTGCACAAGCCTATGGTACTGCTGAAGGATATTCATTGGTTTCTTTCTTTGGAAAAGTGAATTATACATACGACGACAAGTACTTGGCTTCAGTAACTGTCCGTCGTGATGGTTCTTCTCGTTTCGGTAAGAATAACCGTTATGCAACCTTCCCTTCTGTTTCTTTGGGATGGCGTATCAGCAATGAAAAATTCATGAAAGGAATTGATTGGTTGGATGATTTGAAGATCCGTGCTTCATGGGGACAGACTGGTAACCAGGAAATTTCAAATGTAGCCCGTTATACAATTTATGCACCCAATTATGGTGTAACTGAATCAGGAGGACAGAGCTATGGTACTTCATACGATATTGCTGGTACAAATGGTGGTAGTATTTTGCAGTCAGGATTTAAACGTAATCAGATTGGAAATGACGACATCAAGTGGGAAACTACTACTCAGACTAACTTAGGTCTTGATTTCTCTTTGTTCAATCAGACTTTGTATGGATCTTTCGATTGGTTCTATAAGAAAACAACTGACATTCTCGTTCAGATGGCTGGTATTGCAGCTATGGGAGAAGGTAGTTCGCAGTGGATTAATGCTGGTGAAATGAACAATAAAGGTTTTGAACTGAATTTAGGTTATCGAAATACAACTGCATTTGGTTTGAAGTATGATTTGAGTGGTAACATTTCTGCTTATCGTAATGAAATTACGGCTCTTCCTGCTACTGTTGCTGCAAATGGAACTTTTGGTGGTAATGGAGTGGAAAGTGTAATCGGTCATCCAAATGGTGCACAGGTTGGTTATGTGGCTGATGGTATCTTTAAGTCACAGGAAGAAATTGATAATCATGCAACTCAGGAAGGTGCCGGACTTGGCCGTATTCGTTGGCGTGACCTTGATGGAAATGGTGTGATTAATGAAAAAGACCAGCAGTGGATTTATGATCCTACTCCTGCATTTAGTTATGGTTTGAATATTTACTTGGAATACAAAAACTTCGATTTGACCATGTTCTGGCAAGGTGTACAAGGGGTAGATGTAATTAGTGACTTGAAAAAAGAAACTGATTTGTGGAGTGGTTTGAATATCGGTTTCTTGAATAAAGGTAAACGCGTATTGGATGCATGGTCACCAACTAATCCGGATTCAGATATTCCTGCGTTGTCACGTGACGATATAAATAATGAAAAACGTGTTTCTACTTTCTTTGTAGAGAACGGATCATACTTGAAGTTGCGTAATCTTCAGATTGGCTATAATGTTCCGCAGAATTTAGTAAAGAAAATCAAAATGGAACGCTTGCGTTTTTATTTGAGTGCACAAAATCTGCTCACTATCAAGAGCAAAGACTTTACTGGTGTAGATCCGGAAAATCCGAATTTTGGCTATCCGATTCCTTTGAATGTGACTTTCGGTGTTAATGTTAGCTTTTAAAACGAGAAACAATTAAAATGAGAATTATGAGAAATTTATTATATGCAACAATCTTAGGCGTTACGTTGGTTTGCTCTGGATGCTCTGATTTTTTGGATGAACAAGTTCCACAGGGAACCATAGATGATGAACAATTACAAAACCCTGATTACGTAGATAATCTGGTGATTTCAGCTTATGCTGTCTGGATTTCAGCGGAAGATATTAATTCCTCTTTTTCTATGTGGAATTTTGATGTCCGTTCGGATGATGCTTACAAAGGAGGAAATGGAACAGAAGATGGTGATGTCTTTCATTCATTGGATATTTCTCAAGGTATAATGACAACGGCATGGAATATCAGTGATATGTGGCAACGTTTGTATAATTGTATCTCACGTGCTAATACAGCATTGCAATTACTGAACAAAATGGATGATAATACTTATCCTTTGAAGCAGCAGCGTATTGCTGAAATGAAATTTTTGCGTGGTCATGGACATTTCTTGTTGAAACAATTGTATAAACATATTGTATTGGCCAATGACGAAAGTCTTTCTCCGGAAGAATATAATAATTTGTCGAATACTACTTATACGAATGACGAAAGCTGGCAGCAGATAGCTAATGATTTCCAGTTCGCGTATGAAAACTTACCAGTTACTCAAGCTGATAAGGGACGTCCTACTAAAGCAGCGGCAGCGGCTTATCTGGCAAAAACATATTTGTATAAGGCATATCGTCAAGATAACCCGGACAATAATGAAGTAACCAGTATTAATACGGATGATTTGAAGAAAGTAGTTCAGTATACTGAAAAATCTATCATGACTGCTGGAGGGTATAATTTGGAACCAGATTTCCATAACAATTTCCGTCCGGAACCTGAATATGAAAACGGATGTGAGTCGTTGTGGGCTATGCAATATTCTATGAATGATGGTACTAATAATGGTAACTGTAACTGGTCATATGGTTTGATTGTTCCGAATATTCCGGGAGTAACAGATGGAGGATGTGATTTTTATAAACCGAGCCAGAACTTGGTAAATGCATTCAGAACAGATAATGACGGACATCCGTATTTGGATAATTTTAATGATAACGATTATAATGCTACTACAGACAATGCAGATCCTCGTTTGTTTTTGACTATTGGTATGCCGGGATTCCCCTATGAATTCAATAAGAAATATATGATGGACAAATCTTCTACTTGGAGTCGTAGTAATGGTCTTTATGGGTATTATGTAACTTTGAAGCAGAATGTAGATCCGGATGGTGGATATCTGATAAAAGGCGGATGGTGGGGTAGTCCGATGAACCATATTGTGCTCCGTTATGCAGATGTATTATTAATGCGTGCAGAAGCTTTGATCCAATTAAATGATGGACGTATCAGTGAAGCTATAAGTTTGATTAATGAGCTTCGTAACCGTGCAAGTCAAAGTACGACGATGATTTCAGATTATGAATCTCAATATGGTGTGACTTTCTATGTAAAACCGTATTCAGGAACTTATACGCAGGAAGAGGCTTTGAAAAGGTTGAAATTCGAGCGCCGTGTAGAATTGGCTATGGAATGTGATCGTTTCTTTGATTTGGTACGTTGGGGTGAAGCTGATAAGGTCTTGAATAAATATTATGCTGAGGAAGCAAATGATTGTACTGTCTATTCAAATGCTTCATTTACGAAGAATAAAAATGAATACTTGCCTATACCGTTTGCTCAGATAAGTGCTAGTAATGGTCATTATACTCAAAACTGTGGTGGCTGGTAATTTAGTTGTAAATCTTAATAAATGGATATTATGAATACAATAAAACATATTAATAAAGTACTTTTCATCGTTTTATCCTTAATCTTAATGGTGGGATGCGATGATAATGAAGCAAGTCTTCAATTGGGTGGAGACACATGGTTGAATACATTGAAGGTGGAAGAATTCCAAGGGGTAATTGACAATTCCAGCAAAACAGTTGTTGTAGAAGTTCCCGTGAACTACAATACTGAGGCCATGAAAATAACGGAACTTGAGGTCTCAGAAGGTGCAGAAGCCTCAATGAAGGTGGGGGATGTGATTGACTTCTCTTTTCCTCAGGTGATAAAAGTGACAAATGGTGATGCGTTTTTGGAATATACTATTTCAGTTAAGCATCATGAAGCTAAAATCATTTCATTTAAGTTGAACGACAGCTATACGGGAATTATTGACGAAAACAACCACTCAATTCAAGTTCGAGTACCGACAAATGTCGATATTAGAAGTTTAATACCTTCAATTGAGACAACAAAAGGAGCTACGGTTACTCCAGCTTCAGGGCAAGCTGTTGATTTCACTAATCCGGTAGTGTTTACTGTTTCTTATGAAACTGCCACATCTGATTATGAAGTTAAAGTGGTTCAGTCAGATTCACCTCTTGCAGTGTACGTTGGACTGGCTTCTTCTATCGATGAATTGAATCCAGAAGAAAAAGAAGCTGCAACGTGGATGCTGAGGAATATTTCAAATTCAGAGTATTTGTCATTCGATGATGTACGTACTGAAAGAGTTGATTTGAGTGGTTGTAAGGTAATGTGGTGGCATTTCCATGTGGATGGTGGTATAGGTAATGAAGCGACCTTTAACGAAAAGGCTGCCAGTGCTATACAGGCTGTTGCGAAAATGAAAGTTTTTTATGAAAATGGAGGTAGTTTGCTGTTGACTCGTTTTGCTACATACTATGCTGCTAAACTGGATGTTACTGCGGATGGTAAAGTTCCTAATAATAGTTGGGGCGGTTCAGAACAATCAGGCGAAACAGTTTCAGGTCCATGGAGCTTCTTTATTACGAACCATTCAGATCATTCGCTTTATACAGGTATAACTACTGCAACTATTGATGGTAAACCAGCTATTTATACATGTGACACAGGGTATAACATTACTAACAGTACGTCTCAGTGGCACATAGGCTGGGATGATTATGCAGACTTGAACACTTGGGAAACCAACCATGGTGCAACTAGTTTGGGATATGGAGGTGATGGTGCTGTAGTAGTATGGGAATATCCGTCAAGTACTTTGAGCGGTAGAGTTCTTTGTATTGGCTCAGGTTGTTATGACTGGTATTCTACAGCAGATGCTTCTGGTGATCAGTATCATGAGAATGTAGAAAAACTTACTCAGAATGCTATTGAGTATTTAATAAGTGAGTCTAAGAAGTAATTGAATAATAGTTGTTCGATTAGGGAGATTTCTCCCTATATCGGACAACGTTAACTAAACAATGTAATTTATGAAAACAATGATATATTCTTTAGCTTTAGCAGCATTGGTGTCATTTGGAAGTTGTACTAATGACGATCCTGTATTAACGCAGAAAGACTGGCAAGGCACTGCCACTTATTTTGCTTCAACCGATGAGCAATTCACTACTTACTACAAACCTGCTGTGGGATATGTAGGTGACCCGATGCCTTTTTATGATCCGGTAGAACAGAATTTTAAAATTTTGTATTTGCAGGATTTCCGCCCCAATCCGGCAAACACTTATCATCCTATTTGGGGGGTGAGTACGAAGGATTTGTCTTCCTATCAGTCTTTGGGAGAATTGATTCCTACGGGAACAGCAGCAGAAGCTGATGCAGCACTGGGTACAGGAAGTACAATTTATAATGAAGCGGATAAACTGTATTATACTTTTTATACAGGGCATACTGCAAAGCAAGAAGTGATAATGATGGCTACATCTTCTGATTTCAAGACATGGACCAAGAGTAAGTCATTTTATTTGCAAGGTGGTGACTATGGTTATAGTGTAAAAGATTTTCGTGATCCTTTTGTATTTAAAGGAGATGATGGTCAATATCACATGATTATTTCTACTTTGCAAGGAACTAAGGGTGTATTGGTTGAATTTACTTCTTCCGACTTGAAGTCTTGGGCACATGGCGGAATATTCATGTCAATGATGTGGGACCGTTTTTATGAATGTCCGGATATCTTTAAGATGGGAGATTGGTGGTATTTGGTTTATTCTGAAAAAATGGCAGCTGTACGTAGGGTACAATATTTTATGGGACATACGTTGGATGAATTGAAAGCTTGTACAGCAAATAATGCTGGAGTATGGCCGGATAATAAAGAAGGTTTCTTGGATTCTCGTGCTTTTTATGCCGGAAAGACAGCTTCTGATGGAACGAACCGTTATATTTGGGGCTGGTGTCCGACACGTGCCGGAAATGATAATACGGCTGTTGGGGCTGATCCAAACGAACCGGAATGGGCTGGAAACTTGGTCGCTCATCGGATTATCCAGCATGAAGATGGTACGTTGTCATTGGGTAGTGTAGAAGGTATTGATAAGAAATATTCGTCTGAATCATCTTTAAAAGTGATGGCTAAGAGTGACAATGGTGTCAGTGAAAATGGAAGTAACTATGTATTGACTGGGAATGCTTATGTATTGTTTAATCGACTGAATGTATGTAATAAACTTTCCTTTACTGTAAAGACTACAAGCAAAACTGATAAGTTCGGTTTCTCTTTCGTACGTGGTACAGATTCTGAAAAGTATTATTCAATCATTGTTAACCCTGAAGATGGAGGTGATAATAAGAAATTGAATTTTGAAGAAGAAGGCGGTAAAGGGTTTATTGATGGTATTGATAGCTATAAATTTGCAACTCCAGCAAATAATGAATATAATGTGACTGTTTATACTGATAATTCTGTATGTGTAGTCTACATTAATGACAATGTGGTTTACACCAATCGTATTTATGGTTTGCAAAAGAATTGCTGGTCAATCAATAGCTATGAAGGAACTATTGAAGTGAGTAATGTTAGAGTAAATTACTATTAAACGAATAATACTAAATATATGAATGTAGGTTTTTTGTTCTCAAAAAAAGTGTGGTGCGTCATGGCTTTTGGGTTTTCACTCTCTGTTCAAGGGATGGGAAGTAAGCTGGTTGTGAAGCATCTTGCAAATGAGCAAAATATAGTTGTTTTGGGTTCGGCGAAGAAGTTTTTACTTCTTCCCGTCCAAGATGATGCTCCAGAAGGGAAGGTGAATATTGTTGTCAATAATGAGGGGCAATTGGCGCAGAGTATGAATGTACGTCTAGCCCGTGAAAGAATTGATTCTTATGTTCCTTTGGATTTGTCTGCGTATGTGAATCAGAAGGTATCAATTGATATAGCAGGGATGCCTTCTTCATCACTTTGCTGGAAGGAATTGAAAATGTCAGATTCATTTGACATGACGAACAAGGAGAAATTCCGTCCGGTTTATCACCATACTCCTGCTTACGGCTGGATGAACGACCCTAACGGTATGTTCTACAAGGATGGGGTTTACCATTTGTATTTCCAGTGGAATCCTTATGGCTCTGTGTGGGCTAATATGCATTGGGGACATTCCACTAGTACTGATTTGATGCACTGGAATTTTGAAGGCTCGGCTATCGTGCCCGATGCATGGGGAGCTATTTTTAGCGGTTCATGTGTGGTAGACCATAATAATACGGCTGGATTTGGTAAGGATGCTGTGATTGCTTTCTATACTTCGGCTAAGGCCAGTCCCTGGGGAGATGTACAGTCACAAAGTATGGCTTATAGTTTGGATAATGGAAAAACGTTTGTTAAATATGAAGGTAATCCTATCCTGACTTCTTCTGAAAAAGATTTTCGTGACCCAAAAGTGTTCTGGTATGCACCGGGCAAGCATTGGGTGATGATGTTGGCTGTAGGCCAGCACATGGAAATCTATTCCTCTGTTAACTTAAAGGAGTGGAAGAAAGAGAGTGAATTTGGTGCTATGCAGGGGGCTCATGGTGGCGTTTGGGAATGTCCGGATTTGGTGGAAATTCCTGTAGAGGGCACTCGTGAGAAAAAATGGGTGCTAATATGTAATCTGAATCCTGGAGGTCCTTTTGGAGGTAGTGCCGCTCAGTATTTCGTAGGTTCATTTGATGGTAAGAAGTTTGTGAACGAGTCACCTACTCAGACAAAGTGGATGGATTGGGGAAAGGATAACTACGCTACTGTAACATGGAACAATGCACCTGACGGACGTTGCATCGCATTGGGATGGATGAGTAACTGGCAGTATGCCAATAATGTTCCTACCCGCCAGTATCGTAGTGCCAATACACTTGCTCGTGATTTGACTCTTTATCGCGAGGGACAGGAGTTGTATTTAAAGAGTACTCCTTCAGTGGAAGTGAAAAAAGCACGTGGTAAGAAAGTTTCAATACCTTCATTTAGGGTTTCCGAGAAGCATGAAATAGTAAATTTGTTCGAAGAAAAGCAAGGAGCCTATGAAGTAGAAATACTCATTCAGAATGCAGGCGCGTCAAAGATTGCTTTTTGCTTATTGAATGATAAGGGAGAAAAAGTCTCTATGTATTATGACTTGAATCGTAAACAGTTTGTGATGGATCGTAGCGAGAGCGGAACGGTGGATTTTAGCAAAGACTTTCCTGCGGTTACGGTCGCTCCGGCAAATGTTGACAAAGAGTTGACGTTACGCTTGTTTGTCGATCGGTCAAGTATTGAAGCTTTTGGTGAGGATGGAAAATTTGTGATGACAAATTTGGTGTTCCCTTCACAGCCTTATGTGAAAATGTGCTTTGAAGCGGATAAGAACGGGTATGCAGTGAAAACATTGAATGTGTATAAATTGCAGTAACCCCCTCCTCGCTAGTAAAAATGTTGCGTCCTGTAGAAATATTGTTGCATGAAACGATATTGTCATAGGATGCAACATTCTTTATGGCCTTGTAGCTGTCAATCACTTACTTTTGCGATGAACAAATAAAAATTTCATGCTAACATATTAATTAACGATGCTATGAAGGCCGAAAAAAAACAGTTTTCAAATCGTATGGGAGCTGCGGTGCTGCTGCTCGCCTTGGCTTGTGTAAATGGATATGCACAAGAAAATAATTCATCAAATGAAGGTAGTTCTAAAGAAGAAGGTAACCGTAATGTAATGTTGAATGCCGCCAGTGCAAACGGACCTCGTGAAATTCAGATTGGTCTTCCTTCTGCAGATGTGAATGTGCTTGAAAATGGAATTCCGGTAACGTATGCTACCAATCCGCACAGTGTAAACTCTTTGTGGCGTGCAGATGCCAGCTTGAACCATGTAGGATTGTTGAAGATTTCAGAAACTGCCATTACAACCGGTAATATCGGATATGCAGTCAACTCTTTCACTCAGCTTGGTGAAAAAGGTTTTCATGGAACATTGAATTATAAGTCTAATCATTTCGGCATGCAGGAATTTTCTCTGAATCTGAATGGAGAAATTGCTGACGATTGGTTCTATAGTGGAAGTATCTATCAGGATTTTGACCCGGGAACATTCAAAATCAAATCTACTCCTTTCCAGGATCGCACACAGATTTATAAGTTTGCCTTGACAAAACGCTATAACAATAACCGGGGTGAGTTTACGGCTATGTATCATTACAGCAACAGCCATCCGGTATATATGTATGCCACTCAGTCGGCTCCGTTTATTTACGTAGGCGATGGTAGCGTAAGAGAGTTGGGTGCTTTTGCTTTGGGTACGACTTCTTATCTTCCGGTTGACAATGAAATGGTATATCGCGACATGCGTACGGGAGAGTTGAAGAAAACAAACTTGTATGATGCCGTACAGAATAAGGGTAGTGAGTTTACCTTGATGAACAATTACAACTGGGATAACGGTTTGTCTTGGAAAGTAATTATGAAATACGACCATGCGACTGGTTCTTGTGTGTACCAGACTCCGATGGACCTTTCACAGCGTGCAAACAGTGCTATCAATTATCAGTATGAAGCAGAAGACGGTAGCATGAGAGCATACGATGGTGAATATGTACAGAGTCGTATGTCTTGCTTGAACCGTGGTTTCATTGATGAAGTAATGTTTACTACTGAACTGTCTCGTAAATTGTCTAACGGTACATGGCGTTTGGGATTGAACGAATGGTACTATGATATTGATTATGCATCAAATACTACGATGTATGACCAGTCTGTACCGACTGACGGAAGCTATCCGGTTCGTCTTTATAATCCTGATTATAATGTAGCAGGAAGTGGACGTACCTATGGAGGAAATGGATATTACTATGACTTCAACAAGAATGCATCAGAATATTATAAAGGTCATGAAAACAAATTGGCTGTATATTTCACTCACGACTGGGATGTAACAGACAAATTTAACCTTTACTACGGTGCTCGTCTGGAATACCAGGCTCTTCGTGGAAACAATGCAGCGGTTAAAGATGCAGATGGTAATTTCGTAGGACGTTTTGCTGATTATTATCTGGGAGCTACTGCACCAACACCTAATGGAACGAAGATTGAACCGACTCCGATGGAGTATGACTGGTTTAATTACGCACTGAGTGCAGCTGCTACTTATAAGTTGACTAAACAGTTCGGATTTACTGGAGACTTTACTTACATTACCCAGCATCCGAGAATTGAAAATTTTGCTCCGGCTGTATTGCCGAATACCGATAAGATTTCAGTACCTCTGGGACGTGCCGGTATTTACTATAACAACGAATGGTTGAGCTTGACTTCATTGTTCTCTTATATTTCAAAGACCAACAATAACTCTACATTGAACTTGCAGCATAGCGTAAATGGAGTAAACGAAATCTTGGCTGCTCCGTTGAACTATGACATCAAGACATTGGGTTGGACCACCGACGTGGTAGCTCGTCCGTTTAAAGGTTTTGATTTGCACTTCCTGTTTACTTACCAGAAGCCGACTTACAAGAAATATGAAACTTCTGTAGAATTCTCAGACGGTTATGTAGGTCAGATTAATGCTACTGGTAACATCGTAGCAGAAATCCCGCAGGTAATCGTGGAAATCGACCCGAGCTATATGATTACAAAAGATTTGAAAATCTGGACCAGCTTCCGTTACTTTAGCAAGACATACGCTAATATCAATGATGCCTATTATTTCAATGGCCGTTGGGAAACCTTCGGTGGTTTGAACTGGCAGGTAAACAAGAAGCTGTCATTGGGCTGCTCAGTAGTGAACTTCCTGAACCAGACTGGTGCAAAAGGAAGTATTGCTGGAGCAGAACTGGTTACGAAGGAAGAAGCTGGAAAATATGCCAATACAGTAATGGCAGGAAGCTACATCCGTCCGTTTACAGTGGAATTCTCTGCACAGCTTAAATTCTGACATTCATTTTTCTATTCCGATAGATTCCCGGCACAACGAATCCATGAGTTGTGCCGGTTATAAAAAGTTTTCAATAGGTATTTTTAAAAGAATAATTTGTATTTTTAATCCCATAAAACAACGTATCATGAAAAAGAATTTTGTTAACCTCGCATTAGGAGCGTTTTTCTTGACTGGTATGTGGGCATGCCAATCACAAAAAAATAACTTAGTATTTGAGCACCAGGGAGATACTTTGACTGTCGTACACATAAAGAACCCTTCTAAATATCTTTTGCTTCCTATTCAGGAATCATCTAATGAGGGAAAGGTGAAATTAGTAACCGGAAGTCCGGCTGATATGCCGATGGATGTACGTTTGGCAGTAGACAGTGTAGAGTATTACGTACCCTTTGAGTTACCTCAAGGAGCTAAGGAAGCTACTGTTACCATTGGAAAGGTGGCTGCAAACGCTGTATGCTGGGAGCATATTCAGTTGTCGGATACTTTTAATACGGCAAATACGGACTATTATCGTCCGGTATATCACCACACACCGCTTTATGGCTGGATGAACGATGCCAACGGACTGGTGTATAAAGATGGAGAGTATCATTTGTATTTCCAGTATAATCCTTACGGTTCCAAGTGGGGAAATATGCACTGGGGACATTCAGTTAGTAAGGACTTGATTCATTGGGACCATTTGAATCCTGCTATCGCACGTGATACATTGGGTCACATTTTCTCAGGAAGTACAGTGGTAGACAAGAACAATAGCGCAGGCTACGGAAAAGACGCCATTATCGCTTTCTACACATCTGCCAGCGATGAACACGGACAGATTCAGTGTATGGCTTATAGCAAAGACAATGGACGTACTTATACAAAATACGAGAAAAATCCGATTTTGACTCCGTTTGACGGACTGAAAGATTTCCGCGATCCGAAAGTGTTCTGGTATGAACCAGCTCAGAAATGGTATATGATTGTTTCTGCGGACAAGGAAATGCGTTTCTACTCTTCTTCTAATTTGAAGGACTGGGAATATCAGAGCGGATTTGGTAAAGGTTATGGTGTACAGCCTAATCAGTTTGAATGTCCTGACTTTATCCAGTTGCCGGTTGATGGTGACAAGAACAATATGAAATGGGTGATGATTGTAAATATCAACCCGGGTTGTATGTTCGGTGGTAGCGCTACAGAATATTTCGTTGGTGATTTTGATGGAAAAGAATTCAAATGTGACACGAAACCGGAAGTAACTAAATGGCTGGATTTTGGTAAAGACCACTATGCTACTGTTTGTTTCTCAAATACTGGAGACCGCGTGGTTGCAGTACCTTGGATGAGCAACTGGCAATATGCAAATGTGACTCCTATCCGTCAGTATCGTGGAGCAAATGCCTTGCCGCGTGAACTGTCATTGTACACAAAAGATGGCCAGATTTACATGGCAGCCAATGCAGTAAAGGAAACAGCAGGCTTGCGTAAAGAAACACGTACCATTGACAATCAGACTGTGAAAGGTGAAAGCAAGATTGACGAAATCTTCCCGCAGAATGAGGGTGCTTTCGAAATTGAAATGGATGTAACTCCGGGTGCATCTGCTGTAGCTGGAATGGAACTGCTGAATGACAAGGGTGAAAAGACCAAGATTTACCTGGATATGAAAGCGGGTAAACTGGTGATGGACCGTACAGAAAGTGGATTGGTTGCTTTTGGCGAAAAAGCAGAACCTCATGCTATCGAAAATCATGACCGTCGTAAAACGACTTCTATCAATTATAAGAATGATTTTGCATTAGGTACATGGGCTCCTCTTTCATTGTGTGAAGGAAAGACTTATCATTTGCAGATTTTTGTAGACAAGTGCTCTGTAGAAATCTTTGCTGATGGAGGTCGTATTGCCATGACAAACTTGGTATTCCCTACCAAACCTTATAACTCTATCCGTCTTTACAGTGAAGGAGGTGATTATAAGGTAGAGAATATGAAGATACATAAATTGGGGTTGTAATTATTAAAAACCAGACATGACCATGAAAAACTTTTTTATTACGGCTTTAAGTTTGTTTTGGGGCTTTCAGTGTGCGGAAGCAGCAGAAGAAAAGATTATCCGGATTTCGACGGATAATACGGATCTGGTGCTTCAGGTGGCTGAAAACGGACGGCTCTATCAGACTTACTTGGGCGAAAAACTGTTGCATGAATCGGATTTGAAGAAACTGGACTGGCAGATACATCCTGCATCAGATGCCAGTGTCTCTCCGCGCGGGTGGGAAGTCTGTTCAGGTTCAGGTAACGAGGATTTCTTTGAACCGGCTTTGGGTATAACCCATGCCGATGGTAATGCTTCTACCTGGCTTTATTACGTGTCTTCTTCTACAAAAGCTGTGGAAGGGGGAACACAGACAGATATTCATTTGCGTGATGATGAATATCCGGTGAACGTAACCTTGCATTACGTGGCTTACGAAAAGGAAGACGTAATCAAGACCTGGAGCGAAATCTCGCATCAGGAGAAAAAGCCTGTACAGTTATTCCGTTACGCTTCTACGATGTTGTATTTCAATCGTCCGGCTTACTATTTGACTGAATTCAGTGGAGACTGGGCGAAGGAAGTGCAGATGAGTACGCAGAAGCTGGAGTTCGGTAAGAAGGTGGTAGATACCAAGCTGGGAAGTCGTGCTGCCATGCATGCACAACCTTTTTTCATGGTCGGTCTGGAGGCTCCTGCCGCAGAAAATCAGGGGGAAGTCCTGATGGGTACATTGGGATGGACCGGTAACTTCAGCTTTACTTTTGAAGTGGACAATGTGGGTAATCTGCGTGTGATTCCTGCCATTAATCCTTATGCTTCAGTGTATGAACTTCAGAAGGATGAAGTGTTCACTACTCCTGAATTTATTTTTACTTTGAGCAATAAGGGTACGGGCGAAGGAAGCCGTCGCTTTCAGAACTGGGCACGGAATTATCAGTTGAAAGATGGAAAAGGTACTCGCCTGACGTTGTTGAATAACTGGGAGAATACAGGATTCGACTTTAATCAGAATATACTTGTCGACCTGATTAAGGAAACGAAAGAACTCGGTGTAGACATGTTCTTGCTGGATGACGGATGGTTTGGCAACAAATATAAGCGCAGCAGCGATACAGCCGGACTGGGCGACTGGGATGTAACGGCCGATAAACTTCCTGATGGAATCAATGCGCTGGTTGAGGCAGCAGAGAAAGAAGGAGTGAAGTTTGGTCTCTGGATTGAACCGGAAATGGTGAATCCGAAGAGTGAATTGTTTGAAAAGCATCCTGACTGGGCAATCCATTACCCGAACCGTGAAACCTATTACTATCGTAACCAGCTGGTACTCGATTTGAGTAACCCGAAAGTGCAGGATTATGTGTATGGTATTGTGGATAAGTTGTTGAAGGAAAATCCAGGTATCGCTTATTTCAAATGGGATTGCAACAGCCCGATTACCAATATCTATTCTTCTTATCTGAAAGGTGCACAGGGACGTTTGTATATAGACCATGTACGTGGCGTGTACAATGTCATGAAGCGGGTAAAAGAGAACTATCCGGATGTGCCGATGATGCTTTGTTCTGGTGGTGGTGCACGTTGTGACTATGAGGCGTTGAAATATTTCACGGAATTCTGGTGCAGTGACAACACAGACCCTGTGGAAAGAGCTTATATACAGTGGGGATTCTCTCAGTTCTTCCCAGCCAAGGCCATGTGTGCACACGTGACAAGCTGGAATAAGAATGCTTCTATCAAGTTCCGCACCGATATGGCTTCCATGTGTAAGTTGGGATTTGATATAGGGTTGAAAGAAATGGCCGCAGAAGAATTGGAATATTGCCAGCTTGCGGTGGCCAACTGGAAACGCTTGCAGCCGGTAATTTTGGATGGCGTACAGTATCGTCTGGTATCTCCGTATGAATCTAATCACATGGCTGTGAACTATGTCAGCCAAGATGCTTCGAAAGGGGTGGTATTTGCATACGACATTTATCCTCGTTTCCAGGAAAAACTGCTTCCTTTGAAAGTGAAAGGATTGGATCCGAACAAGATGTACCGTGTGAAAGAAATCAATCTGATGCCAGGTACAGAATCTACGCTGGAAGCTGATGGAGAATTACTTTCTGGTGACTATCTGATGAAAGTCGGCTTGAAGGTCTTTGGTTTCCGCCCTACTCAGAGTCGTGTGATAGAGCTTACTGCTGAGTAAAACAATTTACCAAAAAGAAATAAGATTGAATTTGAACTGAATTTAAATTAAGTAAAAATGACAAGTGATCAATTAAAATATGCCAAGCTGTTTCCTGTGATGCTTTGCTTTTTTGCCATGGGATTCGTTGATTTGGTGGGAATTGCTTCAAATTATGTGAAGGAAGATTTGAGTTTGACGGACTCTGAGGCAAATATATTCCCTTCTTTAGTGTTCTTTTGGTTTTTGATATTCTCTGTACCGACAGGAATACTGATGAACCGTATTGGAAGAAAGAAAACAGTACTGCTGAGTCTGGTGGTGACTTTCTTTTCTTTGTTACTTCCTATGTTTGGTGACAGCTATGGACTGATGCTTTGTTCCTTTTCTCTATTAGGGATAGGTAATGCTTTGATGCAAACTTCACTGAACCCGCTGTTGAGCAATATTATTTCGGGCGACCGTCTGGCCAGCACACTGACCTTTGGCCAGTTTGTGAAAGCCATTGCTTCTTTCCTGGCTCCTTATCTGGCTATGTGGGGTGCTTTGCAGGCTATTCCGACTTTTGGCTTGGGATGGAGAGTGTTGTTCCCTATCTATATGGTTGTAGCGGTGTTTGCCATTCTGTTGCTTTCGGCTACTCCTATTACCGAAGAACAGCCGGACAAGGCATCAGGATTTGCCGATTGCCTGAAACTGTTAGGAAAACCTTTTATTCTATTGTCTTTCCTTGGTATCATGTGCCATGTGGGAATCGATGTGGGTACCAATACTACAGCTCCTAAGATTCTGATGGAGCGTATTGGAATGACATTGACCGAAGCCGGGTTTGCCACCAGTCTCTACTTTATATTCCGTACGTTGGGCTGCTTCTCTGGCGCATTTATCTTGCGGGCTGTATCGTCCAGAATCTTTTTCCTGATAAGTGCCATCTGTATGATGCTGGCCATGATCGGACTTTTTGCTTTCGATTCGCAGACGGTGATTTATATTTGTATTGCGCTGATTGGTTTTGGTAACTCCAATGTGTTCTCTATCATCTTCTCTCAGGCTCTTTTGGCTATGCCCGACAAGAAGAACGAAGTGTCTGGACTGATGATTATGGGATTGTTTGGCGGTACTGTATTCCCTCTTTTGATGGGAGTAGCCAGCGATACAATAGGACAGAATGGAGCCGTAGCAGTGATGACGGTAGGGGTGATTTATTTACTTGCTTATACATTAAAAATTAAATATTAAGACTATGGGAAATACGATTGTAGTAGGTATAGGTGAAGCACTATGGGATGTGCTGCCTGAAGGAAAGAAAATTGGTGGAGCTCCGGCTAACTTTGCGTATCATGTATCACAGTTTGGTTTGGACGGCCGGGCTGTTAGTGCCGTAGGAGATGATAAATTAGGGGAAGAGATTCTGGAAAACTTTCATGAAAAGAATCTGCATTGCATGATTGAAAAAGTACCGTATCCCACAGGTACGGTTCAGGTAGAACTGGATGCAGAAGGAGTTCCTTGTTACGATATAAAGGAAGGTGTGGCATGGGATAATATTCCTTACACTCCGGCTTTGGAAGGATTGGCTAAACAGACTACAGCGGTTTGCTTTGGCTCTTTGGCACAGCGAAGCGTGGTTTCCAGAGAAACAATCAACAAGTTCTTGGATGCCATGCCGGAAGATACATTGAAAGTGTTTGACATCAATCTTCGTCAGGGTTTTTATACGAAAGAAGTGCTTTGCAATTCTTTCCAGAAATGTAATGTGCTGAAGATAAATGATGAAGAGCTGGTTACAGTGAGCCGTATGTTCGGTTACCCGGGTATTGACCTGCAGGATAAATGCTGGATTCTGCTCGCCAAGTATAACCTGAAAATGTTGATTCTGACTTGTGGCGTGAACGGAAGCTATGTCTTTACTCCGGGTAATGTATCATTTGTAGAAACTCCGAAGGTAAATGTAGCCGATACGGTAGGTGCAGGTGATTCATTCACTGCTACTTTCGTGGCTTCTATCTTGAAAGGAAAGACCGTACGCGAAGCGCATGAACTGGCAGTAGAGGCTTCGGCATTTGTATGTACCCAGAATGGGGCTATGCCGGAATTCCCTCTGTATTTGAAGGAAAAAATTTAAGCTATATAGTTTATCTTGTGAAAAATCTCCGGAGGTATGTTTCTGTACTTCCGGAGATTTTTTTGTCTGATAAGATTGGAAAGCCTGCTGAAGATAATGACGCTTCGGCTTTGTCTGTTTTATGTTTTCCGCGTGAAAACCATACGTTTCCCGACGCGAAAACGTAGGTTTCTCACACGGAAAACGTATGGTTCCGCTTCGGGAGACATAAAAAGAGTAGAGCCGTTGAACGAAAAATTGTGGGTCGGTTGCGTGATTTTTGTATCTGTCAGACAGTATAAATCGCTGCGATTTTCATACATTTGCAGAAATAGATATAAAATTATGAAACATTTAGTCTGTGGTTGGATAGGTGTGATTTGCTTGCTGCTGTTGTCTGTAGCTTGCTCCCGAAAGGAGGCGGACTATACGATAGCCGTATCACAATGTAGTGAAGATGATTGGCGTGCCCAGATGAACAAAGAGATTCTTCGGGAAGCTCTGTTTTATCCGGGGGTAAATGTGGAGGTTTATCAGGCTCATGATGATAATACCCATCAGATTAAGGATATAGAATCTTTGATTGAAAGAAAAGTCGATTTGCTGATTGTTGCCCCTAATGAAGCCGAAGCTATTACACCGGTGATTGAGAAGGCATACGATGCAGGAATTCCTGTCATCCTGGTCGACCGGAAAATCAATTCTAAAAAATATACAGCTTATGTAGGTGCTGACAATTATGAAATTGGCCGTAAGGCAGGTGAATATATAGCAGACCGTTTAGGAGGAAAGGGACGGGTAATAGAGATTACCGGACTGAGAGGTTCTACTCCAGCCGTGGAGCGTCATCGGGGGATGATGGAAGCCCTGAAGGCCGCTCCGGAGGTGCAGGTGGTGGCATCTGCAGAAGCCGGATGGTTCCGGCAGAAGGCTGGGGAGGTGATGGATACATTACTGGATGCTCACCCACAAGTAAACCTGGTCTTTGCACAGAACGACCGGATGGCTATCGGGGCGTATGAGAAGGCACGTCAGAAGAATCGTGCCGGACAGATTGCGTTTGTGGGAGTTGATGCGGTAGCCGGCGGAGTGGAAAGTGTGGCGGAAGGCAAACTGGATGCTACCTTCATTTATCCTACAGGAGGTGATAAGGTGATTCAGGTAGCCATGGCTATACTGCGTGGCGAGCCCTATCAGCGAGAAAATATACTTTCTACCGCGTTGGTAAATCGCGCCAATGCCCGTGTGATGCAGATGCAGATGAAGCATATTCTGACGTTGGACCAGAAAATTGAGCTTTTAAATCATCAGCTGGATGATTATTTCCTTCGTTACTCCGCACAAACAATGTTCTTATATGCCTGTGTGGTAATATTGATTCTGGCCGGATTCTTGTTCTTTTTCCTGGTACGTGCCTTTTGGGTAAAGAACCGGATGAATACGGAATTGTCTACCCAGAAACAGCAATTGGAACAGCAGCGTGACCAGTTGCAGGAACAACGTGACCAGCTGATTGCATTGTCGCGCCAGTTGGAAGAGGCTACACATGCCAAGCTGGCCTTCTTTACCAGTGTGTCGCATGATTTCCGTACACCGTTGACTTTGATTGCAGACCCTATCAACCAGTTGCTGGAGGAAAAGCATTTAGGTGAGAGGGAGCGGAATATGCTGGAGATTGTGCGGAAAAATGTCGCAGTCTTATTGAGATTGATTACTCAGATTCTGGATTTCCAGAAATATGAACATGGCAAACTGGCTTTGCGGCTTTCTGAATTTAATGCGCTGGAATGTATAAAGGATTGGACAGAGGCATTTCATACTTTGGCATTTCGGAAACATATTCAGTTTGAAGTGAAGGCGGAAGGAGATGTGGCGCAGTATGTGATGGTGGCCGATGCGGAAAAGATAGAGCGCATTACCTACAACTTATTGTCCAATGCCTTTAAATTTACTCCGGAAAAAGGAGAGATAAAGGTGGTGCTTTCGCGGATAGAGAAAGATGGCCAACCATGCTTGTGTATGGAAGTCAGCGATACAGGTATTGGCATGTCCGAAGAACATATACATCACGTGTTTGAACGTTTTTATCAGATAGATGCACAGCATACAGGTTCCGGACTGGGACTGGCCCTGGTAGAGGCTTTTGTGCAGTTGCATAAGGGGACAGTGCGGGTAGAGAGCGAGAAAGGAAAAGGCACATGTTTCCGGGTTGTACTTCCTATGAAGCAGGAAGGAGAAGTGAAGGAGGTGATAGAGAAAAATGAATCCTTGAAAAACCTGCAGGAAGGGGCTGTGCTGGATGCCGGACAAGAAACCTTGCATCAGTGGGTTGAAAACGTGGAAGTGGATGGAACGGCAGACAAGGAAGTGGTGTTGGTCATTGACGACAATCAGGATGTACGTGACTACGTGAAGATGTTGCTGCAGGATAAGTATACCGTGATTGAAGCGGTAAACGGACAGGAAGGTATAAGACAGGCCATGAAGTATGTGCCAGACGTAGTGGTGTGCGATGTCATGATGCCTGTAATGGATGGTATAGAATGCTGTAAACGCTTGAAAAGCGAGTTGCAGACGTCTCATATTCCGGTGCTGATGCTGACCGCATACGCTATGGATGAACAGCGGATTCAGGGGTATGATTCGGGAGCAGACTCGTATCTGACAAAGCCTTTCAATGCCAAACTCCTGCTGGCACGAATCCGCAACCTGATAGATAACCGGAAACGGTTGAAATCGTTTACAGAAGATGCCACGGCGGTAAGCGGAAAACAGTCGTTGGGCGAAGTGGACAAGGGATTTGTGGAAAAGCTGAAGGCCTTGATTGAGGAAAAAATGAGTAATTCAGATTTGAGTGTAGAAGATTTGGGTGCTGAATTGGGATTGGGGCGCGTGCAGCTATATCGTAAAACGAAATCCTTGACCGGATATGCTCCGAATGAATTGTTGCGCATTGCCCGGTTGAAAAAGGCAGCCTCTTTGCTGGCATCCTCTGAAAAGACGGTGGCCGAAATCACCTACGAAGTGGGATTCAGTTCTCCGTCTTACTTCACCCGGTGTTATAAAGACTATTTTGGAGAAAGCCCCAGTGAATTCCTGAAAAGGCGGGATGGGAAAAATTGAGAAGGGGGAGAGATTTTTTCTTACTAACAGAAATAGTTGTATATTTGGGCACTTTTTTGAATAGCTGGTTATGAAACGTATTTTGATATTGATATTCGTGTTGTATGTATGTGGTGCTGCAGGGCGTGCGCAGGATTTGAAAACGCTTTTTGTGGCATTGCCAGATTCCTTGTCACCGCTTTTGACGGAGGTAAACAGGGCCGACTTCGGTGATTTTCTGGAAAGTGGGATGAAGGCAGAGGTGAAGAACCGTTTTGGAAATATGTCGGAAATGACTAAACTGACTTCAGATTATTTGTTTCTGAAAACGACTTCGGCCAGCACCTTGGAACTGAAGCTGCTTCCGCTGAATGACTCCGTGAAAGTGATTTGTGCCGTTTCAACTTATTCGGCTCCGGCGGCTGACAGTCAGATTGCTTTTTATGATACGAACTGGCATGAATTGCCGCTTTCCGATTTTTTACAGCTTCCACAAGAAGATGAATTTTATTTGATTCCGGCTTCGACAGCCCAGGCTGACTCCTTGAAGAACCTTCGTGCCTATGCCGACATGTATTTGTGGAAGGCTGAATTGTCGGCTGAAAAACCGGTGCTCAAGTTTACTTATACTACGCCTGATTATCTGGACAAGGAAACCGCAAAAGATTTAAAGCCTTATTTGAAATCGCAGCCCGTTTGTCTGGAGTGGAAAGAGGGAAAATTTGTGGCTCGGGAAGATTTGAATCCTTCGTTAAAGTGATTTTGTTTAATTCTTTGTATTGCTGAATGTTATGTTGTAAAACATTTATTCTATGTTTTGCGTATAAAAATACATGAAAAATCGTTAATCTCCCAGCCGGATATACCGAATTTTTTTTATCTTTGGAACGCTATTTGTAAAGAAGTCAAGCATATCTGCATGAAATGAAGGCAGAAGTGCACTCTGAAAGTGATTTGTTTTAAACCAGTAATGGTATTCTGAATAAGGGTCGGGCTGGAAAAAGGCCATCCGACGGATACTAGCTGAAAAATATAAGGTATAATGATTTTAAAGTGTATTAGAACAGTAGCAATGGCGGCTCTGGCCATGGTCAGTATCAATGTTTCAGGACAAGATCTTCTGGCTCGTCAGGCGCCGATTGACAGAAAATTAAAAGCAGTGGATTCATTAGCCCTGATTCGCCAGATTAAGGCAGAACAGGCAGTATATCCCGCTTACAGTCTTTATCCAAACTGGAACAATGATCGCGTTCATGCTTACGGTGGTAATGTACAGGTTCCAGATAGTTTCCGAATCGATCTGACAGGCTTCTGCATGCCGACAACTCATACAAAAATTACTTCTAAATGTGGTCCGCGCTGGCGGCGTATGCACAACGGATTGGACATTAAGGTCTATATCGGCGATACCATCCGTGCTGCTTTCGACGGGCGTGTACGCATGGTGAAATATGAACGTAGAGGTTATGGCAAATATGTAGTAATCCGTCATGACAATGGTTTGGAAACCATTTACGGACACTTGTCTAAGCAGATTGTAGCTGAAGATGAATATGTAAAGGCGGGTGACCCGATTGGTTTGGGAGGAAATACCGGACGTTCTACCGGTTCTCACCTTCATTTTGAAACTCGTTTCTTAGGTGAGGTGATAAATCCGGAATTTATGTTTGATTTCCCGAACCAGGATATCGTTTCAGACAGCTATTTGTTTGTGCGTGGTGCCAACCGTTATGCATATCAGCGTACTCGCGCATTGGCTGCTGTAAAATCAGGAAAATCCGGTGCGGCAGAGGCGGAAAAATCAGCTATCCGCTATCATAAAATCCGTAAGGGTGATACATTGGGACGTATCTCTCGTTTGTATCACGTATCCATCGACCGCTTGTGTCAGATTAATGGTATAAAACGTACTACAACGTTGCGTATCGGACAAGTCTTGAGATGTTCTTAATCAGGAAAACAAATTTATTGAAATAAAAGGAGATGCCATTTCATACAGTTCTGTCGGGACTGTATGAAATGGCATTTTTATCTCCGTTATTTTTGTGTGCTCTCTGAAAAAACAGTAACTTTGCCACATATTCGAGCATAAAAGATGGAAGAAACCAAGAAACAATTTGAACATGTAATTGCAGTATGCCGTGATTTGTTTGCTAAGAAGTTGCATGATTACGGAGCTGCCTGGCGCATCATGCGTCCGTCTTCCGTGACAGACCAGATTTATATTAAGGCAAACCGTATTCGCAGCATCGAAGTGAAGGGCGTGTCCTTGATAGATGAGGGCATTCGTCCGGAGTTTATTGCAATTGTCAATTATGGTATTATCGGGCTTATTCAGCTGGAACTGGGCTATGCCGAGAAGGAAGATATAACTGAAGAGCGTGCGCTGGAATTATATGATACCTATGCCGATAAGGCGCTGAAGCTGATGCTGGCAAAGAATCATGACTATGATGAGGCTTGGCGTAGCATGCGCATCACCTCTTATACAGATTTGATTTTGATGAAGATTTATCGGACCAAGCAAATCGAATCTTTGAAAGGAGACACCTTGGTTTCAGAAGGTGTAGACGCCAATTATATGGATATGATTAATTATGCCGTTTTCGGATTGATTAAGCTGGAATTTGGAGAATAAGTTTCTACATAAAGCAATTGTGATCTGGAGTAACTTCTGCCGTTTTTTACTGGCTGTCGTTTTTCTGTTCTCCGGATTTGTAAAGGCCAATGACCCTTTGGGCACGGTCTATAAGGTACAGGATTACCTGGAAGCATGGGGGCTGCAGAGCCTGAGCGCAGGATATGTGCCTTATCTGGCAGCTATGCTCTGTGCCTTGTTTGAGTTTATTCTTGGCATTTATCTGTTCTTCGGTATTCGTCGGAGGGTAGCTCCTTTGCTGGCTTTGTTGATGATGGCGTTTATGACACCGTTGACATTGTGGCTGGCCATAGCCAATCCGATTTCCGATTGTGGATGTTTTGGTGATGCGGTTGTGCTGACCAACTGGGAGACTTTCTTCAAGAACATCGTGTTGCTTATTGCGGCTATTTCCGTGTTTAAGTGGCGTCGGCATATCTTTAATCTGGTCACCACAAAAGTGGACTGGCTGATTTCGCTTTACAGTATTCTGTTCATCATCTTCTTCATGTTGTTCTGCCTGCGCTACCTGCCTGTGTTCGATTTTCGTCCTTATCATGTGGGAGCAGACATCATAAAAGGCATGACAATTCCTGAAGGTGAGAAGCCTACCGAGTATGAAACGATTTTTATTTATTCGAAAGACGGTAAAGAACAGGAATTTACGATTGATAATTTCCCGACAGATTCCACGTGGACCTTTGTCGATTCGAAGACGCGGGTGAAGGAGAAGGGCTATGAGCCTCCTATTCACGACTTCTCGATTACTTCACTGGAAACGGGAGAGGATTTGACCGATGACATACTTCATAGTGACCAGTATACGTTCTTACTGGTGGCACCATGGTTGAAGCAGGCGGACGATAGTGGTATGGATTTGATCAATGAAGTGTATGATTACAGCGTGGAGCACGGGTATCGTTTCCTTTGTCTGACAGCTTCTTCGGAGCAGGATATCATAGACTGGCAAGAGAATACAGGAGCGGAATATCCGTTTGCGTTGATGGATGAGATTACGCTGAAAACGATGATTCGTTCCAATCCGGGATTGATGCTGCTGAAAAAAGGAGTCGTGCTGCGTAAATGGAGTGTTTCCAATCTGCCAGATGAATACCAGTTGAATGCACCGCTGGAGAAACTTCCATTCAGTACATGGAATCCGAAAACCAATGTGCACAAGGTGGTAGAAGTGACCGGCTGGTTCCTGGGACCTTTGCTGTTCCTGACCGTGGTCGACCTGATATGGTTGCGCATAAAAAGCCGCAAAAAGAAAAAAGAGGAAGAGAATAAAAAAGAAACATTATAACTAACCCTTTAAAATTTAAACAAAATGAGAAAAAACATTGTAGCAGGTAACTGGAAAATGAACAAGAACCTGCAGGAAGGTATTGCATTGGCAAAAGAATTGAACGAAGCATTGACAGCAGACAAACCAAACTGCGATGTAATCATCTGTACTCCTTTCATTCACTTGGCTTCTGTAACTCCTCTGGTAGACAGCTCTATCATTGGTGTAGGTGCTGAAAACTGTGCTGACAAAGCATCTGGTGCTTATACTGGTGAAGTTTCTGCAGAAATGGTTGCATCTACAGGTGCTCAGTATGTAATCTTGGGTCACTCTGAACGTCGTGCTTACTATCACGAAACAGTTGAAATCCTGGAAGAAAAAGTTAAATTGGCTTTGGCTAACAACTTGAAACCTATCTTCTGTATCGGTGAAGTATTGGAAGAACGTGAAGCTAACAAACAGAATGAAGTAGTAGAAGCTCAGTTGGCTTCTGTATTCTCTTTGTCTGCTGAAGATTTCGGTAAAGTAATCTTGGCTTACGAACCGGTTTGGGCTATCGGTACAGGTAAGACTGCTACTCCGGAACAGGCTCAGGAAATCCACGCTCACATCCGTTCTTTGGTTGCTGCTAAATACGGTCAGGAAGTAGCTGAAAATACTTCTATCCTGTACGGTGGAAGCTGCAAGCCTTCTAACGCAAAAGAATTGTTCGCTAATCCTGATGTAGACGGTGGTCTGATTGGTGGTGCTGCTTTGAAAGTTGCAGACTTCAAGGGTATCATCGACGCTTTTAAATAATTCTTTTTTGAATTAGTCAGGAGCGACTTATGAGCACAGAGATGATGTGAGGACGTAGCGCCGTCGTATGGTCTCTGTGCTCAATTGACTTTTGTTTTCTATGTCTATCTAAAAATCCGCTTATGCTGAAATATCTTTTATTTGTAGTTTCTGTTTTGTGTGTCGGCGAGGCTTATGCCCAGCAGAACATTATCGAAAGCCTGCAGACCCGTCGGGCGGGAGAAGGTGTAGTGACTATCCACCAGGATGCACAGATTACCTCTTTGATAGGGAAACGCTATGTGCGTTCTACCAGTTCGGAGCCGGTAAAGACATTAAAAGCTCGTGGATTTCGCGTACAGGTATACGCCGGGAATAATTCCCGTCAGGCGCGTAGTGAAGCGAATAGGGTAGCAACGAAAGTGAAAGAAGAATTTCCGGAACTTCCGGTTTATACTTATTTTCAGCCTCCTCGCTGGCTATGCCGGGTAGGAGACTTTAAAAGTATTGAAGAAGCACATGTAACCATGCGTAAATTGAAAGCTACAGGAGTTTTTAAGGAAGTGTCTATTGTGCGTGAACAGATTAATATACCTATAGAATAATGATGACAGATACAAATTCGATAAACTGGCCGCAAGAGAAGGTTGAGAAACTGGTAGGGCATTATAAGGAAATCCTTTCTTTGCTGGGTGAAGACCCTGAAAGAGAAGGACTGTTGAAAACCCCTGAGCGTGTAGCAAAAGCCATGCTGACGCTGACTCGCGGATATGAAATGGATCCGAGAGAAGTACTGAATGCCGCAAAATTCAAGGAACCTTACAGCCAGATGGTGATTGTGAAGGACATTGATTTCTTTTCCATGTGCGAGCATCACATGCTGCCGTTCTACGGAAAGGCCCATGTGGCATACATTCCTAACGGATATATTACGGGTCTGAGTAAGATTGCTCGTGTGGTAGATATTTTTTCTCACCGTTTGCAGGTGCAGGAACGCATGACGCTTCAAATAAAGGAGTGTATCCAGGAAACACTGAATCCATTAGGCGTAATGGTGGTAGTAGAAGCCAAACACATGTGTATGCAGATGAGAGGAGTGGAAAAGCAGAATTCTGTAACGACGACCTCTGACTTTACAGGCGCATTCAATCAGGCCAAGACGCGCGAAGAGTTCATGAACCTGATTCGTGCAAGATATTAATATGAAAAAGACTATTTCCCCTTTTATCGTAAGTGGAGAGGGGAAATAGCTAACGTAAAATGACGCGGTCGCCTGCTTTTTGTGCCATTGGAATTTGAATTTTTTGCAACTCTTTGTAATGTTGCATGATTTCCTGGCATTTCTCCGGATTGTTATAGATGTCCGGATTGGCTAAAGCCTGCAGGGTATGCTTCATTTCTTCTTCTACAATCGATAGCTTGAAATCAATTAACAACCTGGGAACTAACTCATAAAGTCTTTCTTCATCGGTGATGATTGCCTGTCCTTTGGAGTGGTACTTGCTTAGCTGATAGCGGTCGCTGGCCAGTTCTGCGGCCTGTTTGCTGATTTCCGGATCAGGATGAGTCAGGAAATAGCGTTCAGACACAAAGCCTTCATCGTGCAGATGATTCTCAGCCTCTTTTAGGATGCGGCGGTCTAAAGGATAGTGAAACTGCAGTTCATCCTCCTTCAAGCTGGAAGAAATACATTCTATGACAGTGAGCGGTTGCTCTTCCCCGTTTTCATCCTCTAAGTAACACATCACTTTTTCTCCATAGCGGACAATCATTTGCAGGAGGAGCTGTTCCTTCTTGTAGAACAGTTTCTGTTCGTTCCCTTCCAATGGGATATACGAAAGATAATTGTCCGTAGGAACAGGAGTGCTTGCAGGTTGTCCGGCAGGCTGTTCAGCGGTTGGAGGTATATACTCTGCTGCTGTTTCCAGAGGAGCTGGAGGAAGTTGAGTCTCATCCGGTATAGGAATCTCTGTCGGCAGTGTCTCCGGGTAAGTAGTCGGAGGAGCAGGTTGAGCATCCTGGGTAGCCTGTCGTTGCTTCCGCTGGATTTCCTTGTATTTATTTTCCTGTGCCTGCTCTATCAATTTGTTTACCGCTTCTATCAGGATTTTCTCCTCCATTTGCAGAAGCTGGCTGCACTCGCGTGTATATACGGAGCGGACAATAGAGTCAGGTATCACAGAGATACTTTTTACGATACTGGAAATCAGGCTCGCACGTTTGATCGGGTCTTTTCCTGCTTCTTCCATCAGCAGGTTCGTCTTGAAACGGATGAAGTCCACTTCGTGCTCATTGATGTAGGTCTGATAGTCGGTGGCATTATGTTTGCGGGCAAAGCTGTCGGGGTCGTCTCCATCGGGGAGCAGACATACCTTGATGTTCATGCCTTCTTCCAGCAGCATGTCAATACCGCGTATGCTGGCCTTGATTCCGGCTCCGTCACCGTCATATAATACCGTGATGTTATTGGTAAAGCGATGAATCAGTCGTATCTGGTCGGAGGTCAATGCCGTACCCGAAGAAGCCACCACGTTTTCAATTCCACTCTGGTGCATGGAAATGACATCGGTATAACCTTCAACCAAGAAGCAGCGGTCCTGGCGTACAATGGCCTGCTTGGCAAAATAAATGCCATAGAGTTCCCGGCTTTTGTGATATATCTCAGACTCCGGAGAGTTAACATACTTCATCTGTACGTTCTTGGTGGCAGCGCTCAATACACGTCCGCCAAAAGCTACCACTTTTCCCGACAAGGTGTGTACAGGGAAAATGACACGCCCCCAGAAACGGTCGCGAAGAGAACCGTCGTCCTTTCTATAGCACAAGCCGGTCTTTACCAAGAACTCTTCCTGATAACCTTTTTGTTTGGCTGTACGTGCCAATGCATCGTGGCTGTCTGTGCTGTATCCTAACTGGAACTTTTTGATAATGTCATCACGGAATCCTCGGCTGCGTAAGTAGGTCATACCGATACGTTGTCCGTCGATGTGATTATAAAGTATGTCTTGAAAATATTCAGATGCAAACTGGTTGACCACAAACAAGCTTTCACGCAGACTATGTGCTTGTTTTTCTTCGTCGGTCAGTTCCCGTTCCTTTACTTCGATGTGATATTTGTTGGCCAGCCACTTCAGTGCCTCGTAGTAAGAAAGCTGTTCGTGCTCCATGATGAAGTGCACGACATTTCCTCCCTTACCGCAACTGAAACATTTGCATAATCCTTTGCTGGGAGACACACTGAAAGAAGGGGTCTTTTCATTGTGGAACGGGCATAGTCCGATGTAGTTCACTCCCCTTCGGCGGAGTGTGACAAACTCGGATACTACATCTACTATTTGTGCAGCATCCAGTATTCGGTCTATGGTAGCTTGGTCAATCATTTCGAAGGGCGAAAATAATAAAAATAAGTAGAATGTGCAACGGCTTTCGTGCTAGAACATGAACGCGATGGAAGCTCCGAAAGTAAAATTATGCATAGGTGTTCTTTTACTATACGAACGGACTTTCCGGTTACCCTCTTCGTCTGCCCAGGAGTTCTTCAGGTCGTATGTCAGTCGGGGGGAGGCAAAGTCATAGTCGCAATAGAGGCGCAGGGCCGCATTTTCCTTGTAGCGGTAGGCGAGAGAAAGTCCGGTTCCTAATTTGAATGTAGAACTTTTACGAATGTGAAGAAATTCCTCATCAATGAAAGTACCCTGTAGCATTTCCTGAACGCTGAGACCTTCCTGCTGGATATAGTAATCTACGTCGGCTTTATAGAATTGGTCGTAAGCTTCCTGTCTCACTTTCTGGCGGTCGAAAATGGCTGGATTAATCCGTGAAATAGAGTTTAAGGTAAAGTTTGCATTAGTGCGTCGTCCAGCTAACAGCTTGCTTCCTATCAGGAAGCGGCTGCTGAGCGGATAAGAAAAGTAAAGTCCTAAATCGATGTCACACATACCTAAATGGTCAGATTCCAGTCCGTCCAGCAGGTACATGTTGACAGGGGCTCCTTCCTTTAGGTCATTGTCCAGGTCAAAATGCTTTTTGTTCTCTTCGGGAATGTCGGCAATAACAGGAACGGTAGCTACTCTCAGTCGCCCTCCCAAACCGATGTACGCATTGAAGAAGTAGGCTCCTTCTGCGCTGACGACGGTCGATGTACCCGTACGCAGGCGCATGCCCAAAGGAGTTCCTTCTTCTGTGTCATATAGTTCGGCAGTACGCAAGGTAGAAGGTCCTGTGGCAAATCCCATGTTGAGGCTCAGAAATGAAGGTGCATCGTAACGGTTGAAATGGTGTGTTGACCGCGTTCCGGTAGCATTCTTGCGAAAAATCAGGTCGGAAAAGAAATAGCCTAAGTCCGTTGAAATCATACCTATTCCGGCTCCTACCAGTACATCGCTAATCCAGTGACGGTTGTTCAGCTGTCGCGTGATACCAGTCACTCCTGCCAGGGTATATCCCCCGATGCTATACCACGGGCTGAGCATGCCGTATTCTTTATGCAGGATTGTGGCGCACATAAAAGCGGTGGCTGTATGTCCGGAAGGAAATGAATTGTTTGATGAATTGTCCGGACGCATTTCTTTGGTCGTATATTTCAAGGTGTTGACAAAGCCGGCCATCAAGGCTGCTGAGAAAACATTGCTGACTGTGAGTCCCTTCCATGAACTGCGGCTTTCTACTCCAGCTAATTTCATGCCCCATGTAGCAACTAACGGGACATATTGTGTATAATTGTCATATTCGTGGTGAAAGGTCGGCTGGAAGCGATTGCGCAGTGTACGGAAATCTTGGTTTTGTTTTTTCACGATTAAGCCGGAAACGATAAAAGGAATTCCCATGTACGAAAAGTTTTGCTGGAAAAGTTCCTTTGTTTTCCTTGGCTTCGCTGGAAGATTCAATGAGGTAAGAGAAGACGTGGAGTCTTGTGTCAGGAAGTAATGTTCCGCTGGATGATGTGCACACAGCGAGTGACAGGTCAGTGCTGAAATAAAGAAAAGTAGTAAAGTGCATATTCTCATTGCTGCCCGTAGTTTTAGGAATACATGGTAAAGAGAGCGGCAAAGATAGTGCTTTTGATAGAGAGACTGAAAGTTTTCAGATGTACATTGGAGAAGTATAAATGCTTGAAAATAAGATTACTGTAATTTTATATGATGTACAAGTGCGTTGGAATTGGGCATAAAAAAAGGAGACCGATGATTCAGTCTCCTTTTATATTAATGGAAAATCCGATTATTTAATGTTCGGGTTCAGCTTGTTCCATTCAGCTACTGGAGGAAGAACGCCCATAGCGATTACTTCGTCACGCAGTGCGCACAAGTGTTCGTAGCTCTTATCCAAAGCAGCTTGTTCTTCTGCAGTACCGTTCAAAGCAGCGCAGTGGCAACCGTCAGCAGTGATAGAAGTTTCCCAAGCCATCATGATGTGGTCGTACTTTTCGTTAGAAACGTAAGTACCAGCCGGCCAGCGGAATGCTTTGCCACCCATAGCAGCACCAATCATTTCGATAGAAACGTATGATGGGCTCTGGAATGAAGAACGGCCACGCAAGTTGATGATGTTGGCACCACCCTTAGTTACTTTCTGCTGGATTTCAGCCCACTGTTCTTTTGTCAAAGCGTCAGTACCGATGATGTCTGTCAAAGCTTTACCGTTTACTTTAGCAGTAGAAGCAAATACAGCCATCTGTTCGCCGTGACCACCGTAAGTACGGCAGTTTTCAACAGCGTCCATAGAGATACCGAAGTGTTTTGCCAATTCGCTGCGCAGACGAGTAGAGTCAAGAGCAGCCAAAGTAGTTACCTGACCCGGTTTCAAACCAGAGTACAACAGTGTGATCAAACCTGTGATGTCAGCAGGGTTGAAGATAATAACGATGTGTTTTACATCCGGACAGTACTGTTTTACGTTCTTACCGAATTCTTCTGCGATAGCTGCGTTACCTTTCAACAGGTCTTCACGAGTCATACCAGCTTTACGAGCAGCACCACCTGAGTTTACGATATATTTAGCACCAGTCAGCGCTTCTTTGATATCTGAAGTGAAAGTGATGTTCACACCTTCGAAACCGCAGTGGAACAATTCTTCAGCAACACCTTCCAAACCTGGAGCGTACGGGTCGTACAAGCAGATGTTAGGAGTTAAGCCCATCATGATAGCAGTCTGAGCCATGTTAGAACCGATCATACCGGCAGCACCAACAATGGTAAGTTTTTCGTTTGTTACAAATTCCATAATTCTTATGTATTTAAGTCATGTATAAAAGTGTATAGTCAGTCTTTGTTTTTTCTTCAATGCAAAGATAGGAAAGTTATCAGTGAAAAACGAATCTTTACACTGGTAAATATAGGATGAAAAAAGATGATTTTCGGCAATTACGGAAAAATTTCACTATTTTTAGATGTCATATCCCAATTTTGCAAAGAGTAGGTTACATTTCTTTGTCTGCATTTTATCACTTTAAATTCTTTTCCCTATCACCTTATTTATATAGGATATAAAGACACCCTTTTTTCTCCTTTCAGCAAGTGCTTTTTCCTTCCTTGGAAAACGCACTTGCGTTCAATTTAAAACGCACTTACGTTTAAGATCAAACGTCCTTGCGTTTCAAGTCAAACGCACTTGCGTTTTAGAACGAACGCACTTGCGTTTTGGAGGAGTATTGAGACTAAGAGTTTTATCGTGACTTTTTGTTCTATAGAGTAGAGTATATATAAGGCAATTTGACGGAATAGATGGTCATTCTTTCAATTCTGTTTTCGAAAGTCATTGAGTTTTCTGAAATATTCCATATTTTTGCCCGATAACCGTTATGAAGATGAAAGTAAAGTTATACCTGTTAGGGTGGGTAATAATGATATGCAGTGTGATTTCAGCCAAAGGACAGAGCTTGAAAGAAGTTGTTGGTCAGGCTGAAACGGACACAGCCAATGTTTACCTGCCTGCTGATTCCTTGTTTGCCCGTTTTCTGAAAGAAAAACAGATTCCGATTACAGCGTGTAACCGAATGACGCTTTTGAAGAGCGGTCGCAGCAAGTTTGAACATCTGTTTGAGGATATAAAGAAGGCTGAAAACTATATCCATTTGGAGTACTTTAATTTCCGCAGTGATTCTATTGCCAAGGAATTGTTTACCCTTTTGGCTGAGAAAGCAAAAGAAGGAGTGACAATCAAGGCCCTGTTTGATGACTTTGGAAATTTGTCGAACAGTCGTCCCTTGCGAAAGGAACATCTGAAGATGCTGGCGGAAAGAGGAGTGGAAATGGCCCGTTTCAGTCCCATTCGTTTTCCTTATATCAATCACGTATTTTGTCGTGACCATCAGAAAATTGTGGTGATTGACGGAAAGGTGGGATATACGGGAGGCATGAATATTGCCGATTATTATATCAACGGGCTTCCCGAAATCGGTCCCTGGCGCGATATGCATATTCGTATAGAAGGACCGGCGGTGCAGTATCTGGAAAAAGCTTTTTTAGGTGTATGGAATAAGGAAACACACGAAGGTTTGAAGGAAGGGCAAGTGGCACACGATACGTTGTGCGAGGGTTCCGGAAGAAGGGTGGCCATTGTGCAGCGAATTCCGAAAGTTTGTCCGGAAATCATGCGTGAGGCCTATATTGCGGCGTTGGATGCCGCAGAGCGTAAGGTGCAGATTATCAATCCTTATTTTACTCCTACCCGTAAGGTCAGAAATGCCATCAAACGGGCGGCTGAACGGGGAGTTCGGGTAGAAATCATGATTCCGGGGAAGTCGGACATCTCTTTTACTCCCGATGCCGGATTTTATATTGCCAATAAGCTGAGTAAGGCGGGAGCACACATCTACGTGTTTAATGGAGGCTTTCATCATTCTAAAATCATGATGGTGGACGATCGGTTCTGTACGGTGGGCAGTACGAACCTGAACAGCCGTAGTCTGCATTATGATTATGAAATCAATGCTTTTATTCTGGATTTGCCTACTACTGCCGAGTTGGGAGAAGTCTTTCAGAATGACAAACTCAATAGTACGATTATGACCCGTGAGGAATATAAGAAGCGGAGTGTATGGCGTCGTTTCGTAGGGTGGTTTGCACATTTGTTTACGCCGGTTATATAATAATAAAAGGTGAATATCTCCTGAAACTACGATTTTTTTTCTTATTTTTGTCCGATTATATAGTAGTAACAGCCAAAAAAAGAACCTGATTTTTACGGAATAATATGTCGTTTTTTAAGGATGTAATCGGACAAGAAGATGTGAAACAACTTCTCATTCATAGTGCAAAGAATGGGAAGATGCCTCATGCTGTGTTGCTGACGGGACCTGCTGGAAGTGGAAAGTTACCCGTAGCTTTAGCTGTGGCACGTTATCTTCTTTGTCATCATCCTGCAGAAGATGATGCGTGCGGCCAATGTAATTCGTGCAAGATGATGGACCATCTGGCTCATCCTGACATGCATTTTGCTTTTCCGGTGGTACGTAAAAAGGCCGGAAGGGATGTGGTTTGTGATGAATTCCTGCCTCAGTGGCGTGAAATGCTGGGACGTAATCTGTATGCCGACCTTCAGGAATGGATGAGGGTCATTGATGCGGGCAATCAGCAACCTCAGATTTATGTGCGTGAGAGTGATGAAATTCAGCGGAAACTTTCGCTGAAAGCCAGTCAGGGAGGATACAAGGTCATGCTCATCTGGCTTCCGGAAAAAATGAATGTGGAATGTGCGAATAAGTTGCTGAAACTGCTGGAAGAACCTCCTTTAAAGACTGTTTTTCTGTTGGTGAGTGAGGAACCTGACTTATTGCTTCCTACGATTGTGAGTCGTACGCAGCGCATCAATTTAAAGCCCTTGCCGGAGTCGGACATTGAGCGTTATCTGGTGGAGCGTTATATGCTTCCTGTGGAAGATGCCCGTGACATAGCACACCGTTCGGCCGGAAGTTTGTTGAGGGCTGTGGAAAATGTGCATTTGGGAGAGGAAAACAAGCTTTGTTTTGAACTCTTTGTGAATCTCATGCGTACGGCCTATAAACGTGATATTCGTAGCCTGAAAGCGTGGAGTGAGCAGGTGGCAGGAATGGGGCGCGAACGGCAGAAGAACCTCCTGGAATATTGCCAGCGGATGGTGCGTGAAAACTTTATCTGCAATTTCCGTCAACCTGATATGGTATATCTGAGTCCGGAGGAGTTGCAGTTTGCCAGCCGTTTTGCTCCTTACATCAATGAGCGGAACATTATTTCCGTGATGGGATTGCTGGAGGAGGCGCAGGTACACATTGAGCAGAATGTGAATCCGAAGATGGTTTTTTTTGACATGGCGCTGAGAATGATTGTAGAAATGAAACAACAATAACAATATATGGACGATTTCAAGCTTAAAAACGGAAGTGGCCGACTCTGCTGTGGAGGCTGCGGACGACAGAATAATAAATTGAATACTTACGACTGGCTGGCCGATATTCCTGGAAACGCGGAGGAACAGGATATGGTGGAGGTTCAGTTTAAGAATACCCGCAAGGGATATTATAAAAACAGCAACGGGCTGCATCTGGAGAAGGGAGATATTGTGGCAGTGGAAGCCAGTCCGGGACATGACATCGGTACGGTAACATTGACCGGAAGACTGGTTCTCTTGCAGATGCGTAAGGCTAATTTGAAGCCTGATGCAGAAATACGTCGTATTTACCGTAAGGTAAAGCCGGTGGACATGGAAAAATATGAGGAAGCAAAATCACGTGAACATGATACAATGATTCGCTCGCGTAAGATTGCAGAAAGCCTGGGACTTCAGATGAAAATCGGTGACGTGGAATACCAGGGTGATGGCAATAAGGCAATATTCTATTACATTGCAGATGAACGCGTGGATTTCCGTCAGCTGATTAAGGTGCTGGCTGAGACTTTCCGGGTACGTATCGAAATGAAACAGATTGGTGCCCGTCAGGAAGCCGGACGTATCGGAGGAATCGGACCGTGCGGACGCGAGTTGTGCTGTGCTACGTGGATGACAAACTTCGTTTCAGTGTCGACCAGTGCGGCCCGTTTTCAGGATATTTCGCTTAATCCGCAAAAACTGGCCGGACAGTGTGCCAAACTGAAATGCTGCCTGAATTATGAAGTAGATGCCTACGTGGAATGTCAGAAACGCTTGCCAAGTAAGGAAATTACCCTTGAAACGTTGGACAACATGTATTATTACTTCAAGGCAGATATTCTGAAAGGAACTATTACTTATAGTACGGATAAGAGTTTCCTGGCAAATGAAGTGACTATCTCTGCACGCAGAGCATTTGAAGTGCTGAATATGAACAAACGGGGAGAAAAGCCTGAAAAACTGGATGACGAATTCTCCGGACGTGAATCGCAGCGTTCAAAAGACTTGCTGGAGCAAGAGAGCTTGACCCGTTTTGATAAGACAAAAGGCGGAAAGAACCGGAAAAAGAAACAAAAAGGGCAGGCATCACAAAACAATGCGTCAGCGGCTCCTGTAGAAGCAGGTAATGGACAAGCTCCAGAGGCTCCTAAGGAGAAAGAAAATAAAGGACCGCAAGGAAGAAATAACCGTCCACAGAGACCGAAAGGGAATCCGGCTCCGGCAGTTCCACAGGCTCCAGTGGCTGAAAATGCCGGAAATGCACCACAGGCAAAAGCCGGTCAGGAACCTCGCCCTAACCGCAACGGGCGGAGAAATTTCCGTCGGAATAACGAGGGAAACAAACGTCCGGAGCGTAATACAAATACGGATGTACAGGCTTAAAGAATCTTTTATCTATTATATAAAGGCAGGACTGGCACTATGTGTCTTGTTCCTGCTGAATGCCTGTCATACAGATACACGTTATCATGTATATCAGGCTGTTTCTGGTGAAGAAGGCTGGGATAAATCTGATTCCCTGGCTTTCCATCTTCCTGTAGGACTTTCTTCCGGTGAGTACCGGATGGAGATAGGTCTCCGTCATACCGGAGAATATCCTTACCGGGATATCTGGCTTTCGGTGACGCAGTTGGAAGGCGATTCAATACCGCCCCGCACGGATACACTGCACATTTATCTGACCGATGAAAAAGGACACTGGGTGCAGAGTGGGGCAATGGGAGGATTGTATCAGCATGTATATGTGTCAGATAAACCGGTTATTTTCTCTACCGATTCAATAGACCGCATTTTTCGTATCACTCATCTGATGAGGCAGAATCCATTGCCTGGAATATCCGATGTGGGAATCCGGTTATTTCTCCCTGGCCGCGTCAATGCGGAGGAAGACAAACAGCAGGATGGTAAATCCCCACAATGAGGAACCGCCGTAGCTGAAGAAGGGAAGGGGGATACCGATAACGGGGGTTAGTCCGAGAACCATTCCTATATTGATGAAGAGATGGAAAAAGAAGATACTCAGTACGCAGTAGCCGTACACTCTTCCAAAGCGGCTTTCCTGTCGCTCGGATAGCACGATAAGGCGTAGAATAAGTGCCATGAACAAGAAAATGACAAAAGCGGAGCCGACAAATCCTTGCTCTTCGCCAATGGTACAGAAAATGAAGTCGGTATCCTGTTCCGGAACGTATTTCAGTTTGGTCTGTGTACCGTTGAGAAAGCCTTTCCCGAATAATCCTCCGGAACCGATGGCAATTTTACTTTGGTTGACATTGTATCCGGCTCCTGCAGGGTCATCTTTCATTCCCAATAACACTTCGATTCGAATCTTCTGGTGAGGTTCAAGTACCTGATTGAATACATAGTCGGTCGAGAAGAAAAAGATGCCCGAGCCAACTACGAACAGAATTACATAGAAATAAGCTCTCAGTCGTTCACGCAGATAGAAGAATGCCAGTGTGAGTACGATACCTCCACAAAGGGCTAACTGGAGATGACATACATTAAACGGAATTACGTAGTTGGAAAACAGGGCTCCTAATAACGTTCCTCCGCCTCCGATACCGAAAATGTAGGCTGCAAGTTTGGGCGATTGACGCTGGCAATATCTTCCTACCAGAAAGGCAGAAAGCAGAATGACCAGCGTCAACACGGAGAATTCTCCCCATGACGTCATTTCATCAGGCATAATTTCTGTACCGAATTTTAGGCCGACGATAAAAAATACCACAGCACAGATTCCGGAGAATAGAACTGTTCCGGTCATCCCTTCTCTGTAGAGCATTAAAAAAAAGGATAGGTACACCAGGGCAGAACCTGTCTCTTTCTGGAGTATAATCAATGCCATAGGCAGCAGAATGATACCCAAAACGGTTACCAGATTGCGGGTGCGCTGCATCTGGAAAGTATATTCGTTTATATATTTTCCTAATGCAAGGGCTGTTGCAAATTTGGCGAATTCAGCGGGCTGCAGACTTACCGGTCCTAATACAATCCATGAACGTGAACCTTTGATTTCATGCGGATTGAAGATAGTACCGAAAAGCAGCAAAATCATGATACCATAAAGCAGATAAGCGTAGGTGTCGTATACGCGGTCTTCAAGCATGAGTATGACAAAGCCTATCCCCAGTGAACAGCCTATCCACATCAGCTGTTTACCGGCGCGTGTGGTAATATCCAGGAAATTCGGCTCACCATAATCGTAACTTGCTCCGCACACACTGAACCATCCGCAGATGACCAGTATCAGGTAAAGCCCGATGGTCCACCAGTCTACATTTTTCCATACACTACCTCTCATGTATCCCATAATCAATCCTCCTGTTTTGAATCTCTGTAGCCATGACTTCATCTTCTGGCGAGAGTTTACCTTTTAAATACTTTTCAATCATGAGTCGTCCGATGGGTACACCGTATACCGCACCGAATCCTCCGTTTTCCACATAGACTGCTATGGCAATCTTAGGGTTGTTCATAGGGGCAAATCCCATGAAGGCAGAGTGGTCTTTCCCACGGTTCTGGGCCGTTCCGGTTTTTCCGCATACCTCGATGTCGGGTAAGTTGGCTCCTCTACAAGTTCCGCCCAATACTGCAGAACGCATGCCTTGTACCACTTCCTCGTAATGTGAACGGTCTACCATGGTATATCTTTTCCGTGTGTAAAGTGTATCGAGCGGTTCACCTTCTACCTCTTTCACTACATGGGGGGTGATAAAATAGCCTCTGTTGGCGATGGTTGCTCCTAAGTTGGCTATTTGTAATGGAGTCAGTGTGACCTCACCTTGTCCAATGGAAATACTGATGATGGTCAGTCCATTCCATGAGCCTCGGTAAGCTTTGTCGTAGACGCTTGCATTGGGGATAAATCCTCTTTTTTCTCCGGGAAGGTCGATTCCCAACGGATAACCGAATCCCATGGATACCATATAGTCTCTCCAGGTGTTCATGGCTTTTTGTACGGTTCCGTATTTCTTTCGGGCGCCAATCATGTAATAGAGTCCCCAGCAGAAATATCCGTTGCAGGAAGTTGCTAATGCCGGAATCAGTGAAAGCGGGGAGGGGTGACCGTGGCAGCCAACATGAAGTCCCCGGAAGTTGAATCCACCAAAACACGGATAACTGGTCTGGGTGGTTATGATTCCCTCTTGCAGGAAGGTCAGTGCCTGCGAAGTTTTGAAAGTGGAGCCTGGCGGATAGGTACCCATGATGGCACGGTTCAATAAAGGCTTCCAGGGGTCACGTGCCAGTATCAGATGGTTCTTACCGCGGTTTCTTCCGACCATCTTTCGAGGGTCGTAAGTCGGTGAAGAAACTAAGCAGAGCACCTCGCCTGTGGATGGTTCTATGGCTACAATACTTCCGATTTTTCCTTCCAGCAGACGTTCTCCCAGCTCCTGAAGTTCGATGTCCAGACTCAGTCGCAGGTTTTTTCCTGCTACAGGAGCCTTATCGAATTTTCCGTCCATATAGTTCCCCTGGATTCGTCCTCGGGCATCACGTAATAATATTTCGATACCTTTTTCTCCTCGTAACTGCTTTTCGTAAGAACGCTCTACACCTAATTTACCGATAAAGTCGCCGGGAATATAGTATTCATCCTTTTCCATATCGGATTTGGAAACTTCGGCAATATCTCCCAGGATGTGAGCTCCGGCATTATAGGTATATTGTCGGATGGTACGTCGCTGTATATAGAATCCTGGAAACTTAAACAGTTTTTCCTGGAACACACCACAATCTTCGGCCGACAACTGGGTAAGAAATACCTGGTTGGTGTAAGGGGAGTAGCCAGGATTAAGCCGGCGATCTTTCATGTCACGGAATTTTTTTCGCAGAAACTCCGGTGAGATTTTCAATGTTTGGCATAAATCCATGGTATCCAGCTCCGTAATTTCTTTCATAATCACGGTGATGTCGTAAGCAGCCTGATTATAAACCAGCAGTTTATCATTCCGGTCGTATATGACTCCTCGGCTTGGATATTGTATTTTTTTGAGAAAAGCGTTGCTGTCGGCATTTTTCTTGTAGTCTTCACTCATGATTTGCAGTGAAAGTAAACGTATAAGAAAAATCAGCACAATCACAATGACTGCACCACCAATTACATATTTTCGCTTTTCAAGATCGTAGTTTCTTTCCACTATTTTTTCCTCCTGACAGAATCAACACATAAGATGAATATGAGTGTGATAATTGTATCACTGGCAATTTTCAGCAACAGCGTGGGCATATTGGCCAGTGAGAATGTATCCAAGATATTCAGTATGAAAGCATGTAATAAAACAAGGACTATCGTGTATCGGAAGAATGAAGCAAATCCCATCTGATACATGCCTGGTTCAAAGTTGTCTGTAATGTCACGTAAGGAAAACAATCTGAGAATCCATGGGCGGCAGAAGGCTGTACATACAGCTGTGGCGGCGTTTAATCCTGGGGTGTTGCTGAAAATATCGATGCAAAGTCCTAAAGAAAAGGCCCATAACATTAATCCCTTACGGCTGTTGTCTGAATCTATCTTCAATAAAAAGTAGATATAGAACAACGGTGTGGCATATTGTTCAAAATGAATGTGGTTGAGTACCAGTACTTGCAGTAAGACAAGTATGATGAACCATTCAAGACGTATGATGTATTGCATAATTACCTTGGCTTTCTGTATCGTTAATTTTTATGGTTGCATTGAATGTATGCTGTCCTCAAGTTGTGCCTGCTCGGTGCCGTTGAATGACCCTAAAACCCTGACATTGTTCAGTCGGGCAAAGTCCGTGAATAGCTTGACCTTGAGCAGATAAGATAGTCCGTCGTGACTGTCTTCCATATCATCTACGGTTCCTACGGGAATCCCGGCTGGAAAAACAGCACTATGCCCACTTGTTACAATCGTATCGCCCAATGAGAATTCGGAATGTCGGGGCATATCTTTGACGTAGGCATATTGTGAAGAACCTCCTTCCCATTTCAGAAAACCGAAATAAGAGGTTCGTTTGATTTTACAGCTGATGCTGCTTTTGGAATTTAATACGGGCAGTACAATGGCATGATGCTTTCCTGTGAGGTAAACAATGCCGACTACTCCGTTTCCACATACGACTCCCATTTCCGGGCGGATGCCGTCGGCTTCTCCTTTGTCAATGGTAATGAAATTGTTGGGGTGTGTGATGCTGTTGTTAACGACTCTTGCATCATATAACACATAGTCTTTTAATGCTTCTTTACGCAGGTTAGCCACTCCTGTAGTGTCTTGTGTATATTGTTCTAAGGCTTGAGACAAGCGTTCCACTTCAATTTCCAATTCAACATTTCGTGCAGTTAAGTCTTTGTTGACTTCTGTCAGGCCAAAATAGCGTGTTACTTGACTGGAGGCTTCGTATACTATCCCTGCGAGGTAATTGGCAGAAGTAAAGAAAGCACTTCCCTGATAGTTGTTAAAACGGAACAGCAGGGTAAGTGAAATAACCTCTAATAGAACGAAAAGGAACCAGTGATTATATTTCAGCAGAAAATTGAGCAGATTTCGCATGTCAGAGAATCCGAATGGTGTATAAACGAAAAAATGAAAATTGAAAATGAAGAAACCTGAAATCTCTTCATTTTCAATTTTTATGATATTATCTCATCAGGAATGAGAAACGATCTACATTCTTCAGTGCAATGCCTGTTCCCTTGGCTACGCTCAGCAAAGGATCTTCGGCAATATGGAAAGGAATGTTGATTTTATCTGTCAGTCGTTTGTCAAGTCCTCTCAGAAGCGCTCCGCCTCCAGCCAGATAGATACCATTGTTTACAATGTCGGCATACAATTCAGGAGGTGTATTTTCCAAGGCACTTAAAATAGCTGTTTCTATTTTGGCAATGCTCTTTTCCATACAATGCGCGATTTCCTGATAGCATACCGGAACCTCCATCGGCAGGGCAGTGATTCTGTTTGGACCACGTACGATATAATCTTCAGGTGCATCATCTCCCAGGTCTGTCATGGCTGCACCTACGTGAATCTTGATACGCTCTGCCATTCTTTCACTGACTTTGACATTGTGCTGGCGGCTCATGTATTCCTGAATATCGGCTGTCAAATCATCTCCGGCTACGCGGATAGAGTTATTTGAAACAATACCTCCCAAAGAAATGACGGCGATTTCCGTAGAACCTCCACCTATGTCAACTACCATGTTACCTTCCGGAGCTTCTACATCCAGTCCGATACCGATAGCTGCAGCCATCGGTTCGAAAATCAGATAAACATCACGTCCTCCTGCATGTTCTGCACTGTCGCGTACGGCACGCAGTTCCACTTCGGTAGAGCCGGAAGGTACTCCGATTACCATACGCAAAGAGGGAGTGAAGAAATGGCGTCCTGTATTTACTTTTTTAATCAATCCGCGCATCATCTGTTCGCAAGCGTTGAAGTCGGCAATAACACCGTCACGTAACGGGCGTACAGTGCGAATGTTCGGATTTTCTTTTTCGTACATCAGCTTGGCACGTTCACCTACGGCAATCATCTTGTCTGTGCGACGATCCAATGCAACAACAGATGGTTCGTCTACCACAATCTTGTCATTGCTGATAATGATGGTATTGGCTGTGCCAAGGTCCATCGCTATGTTTTGTGTAAAGGAGAATAATCCCATTCCTTTAATATAAGTCTAGAATTTTGAAATTAATAAATCCGTTTTAGGAAGACTGAATGACTGCCAGCACAATTATTTTTTGAAATAATCGCGGATAGCAGTGTCGTAGTGTGAAGAAACAGTAAATGCTTCACCTGCAAACCAACGGCGTTGTTCGCGTGTGGTTACAGCTCCCTGTTTGTTGAGGATTTCCAATAAGGGTTGGTATTGATGCTTGCTGGCTACGATTACTACATCATTGAAGTTCTTAGCTCCGGCACGAATCAGTGAGATACCGCCTATATCAATTTTTTCGATGATGTCTTGTTCTGCTGCACCGCTTGCAACTGTATCTTCAAAAGGATACAAGTCTACAATAACCAGGTCAATCTCTGGAATTTCATACTGAGCAACCTGCTTCTGGTCGCCTTCCAGTTCTCTGCGGCAGAGGATACCTCCAAAGATTTTAGGATGCAAGGTCTTAACGCGTCCTCCAAGAATAGAAGGATAAGTGGTAATGTCTTCTACAGCCTTGCAGGGATAACCTAATGATTCAATGAACTGACGTGTTCCTCCGGTAGACAAGAACTCAACGCCTTCTGCATGAAGCTTGGCCAAGATGGCGTCCAAACCGTCTTTATGGTAAACAGACACCAATGCGGTCTTTATTTTCTTTGATTCTGACATAATTATTTGATTTTTTGAATTCTGCCGCAAAATTACGAATTTTCGAATGATTAATATAGGATACACTGTATAAAATATCTTTTTTTTACATTATCAATGATAGTTTTAGACCACGCATGGCGAAGCTGGAAGGACGCATTTTCCGTTTCTTCTTTTATTTTGTAACAGAATTGTAACATATATGACATTTGATTATAACACAAATGAAATATTTTTGCACCCGGAAAAAACTTAGCAAAACAAATATGGAAACTATTTATCTGGGGATTGTTATTTTCCTGTTCATGCTGGCGGTCTTTGATTTGCTGGTGGGCGTTAGTAATGACGCCGTGAATTTTATGAATTCGGCGGTGGGGGCAAAAGTCGCAAAGTTTAAAACAATTATTATTGTGGCGGCTATCGGTGTCTTCTTTGGTGCCGTACTGAGTAATGGAATGATGGATATTGCGCGTCATGGTATCTTTCATCCGGTAAATTTCAGCTTCTATGAGATTATGTGTATCTTGTTGGCTGTAATGGTAACAGATGTGGTACTGCTGGATGTGTTCAATACATTGGGGCTTCCTACTTCCACGACTGTATCCATGGTGTTCGAATTGCTGGGAGGTACATTTATTCTGGCAATACTGAAAATACTCGGCGATGAAACCGGACTGTTGAGTCTGGGCGACATGATGAATACGGAAAAGGCGCTTTCGGTCATTATGGGTATCTTCCTTTCTGTGGCCGTTGCTTTTATCGCAGGAACTGTGGTACAATATCTTTCCCGCTTGATTTTCAGCTTTAACTATAAAAAGAATCTTTCCTGGACCATTGGAATATTTGGCGGTATAGCTGTTACATCGTTGAGCTATTTTATTATTATCAATGGACTTAAAAGTGCTTCGTTCATGACTCCGGAAGCGTTGGCCTGGATTCAGGAGAATACCGCGATGCTGGTGGGAGGCTGTTTTGTGATATTTACCGTGTTGATGCAGGTGCTCCACTGGTGTAGGGTGAATGTCTTCAAGGTGATAGTTTTGTTGGGGACTTTTTCGTTGGCTTTGGCATTTGCCGGGAATGACCTGGTTAACTTTATCGGTGTGCCTCTGGCCGGTTTTTCTGCCTATACAGACTATGTGGCCAATTCGAATGGAGCCGGTATCCATGATTTCATGATGTCTTCCCTTATGTCTTCCGCACAGACTCCGCTGATTTTCCTGGTCATTTCCGGTGTGATTATGGTCTATGCACTGGCCACTTCTAAAAAAGCCAAGAATGTAATCAAGACCTCTGTCGACCTGGCTCGTCAGGAGGAAGGAGATGAGATGTTCGGCTCTTCTGCACTGGCACGTGTGATTGTGCGTCGTGCAACGAGTATCAATGATTTTCTGGTACGTGTGATTCCGGTGAATGTACGTCGTTGGATTGACGGCCGCTTCAATAAAGATGAGATTATTTTGGCTGACGGGGCCGCTTTTGATATGGTACGTGCTTCGGTGAACCTGGTATTGTCCGGATTGCTGATTATCATGGGTACAACCATGAAGCTGCCTTTGTCTACTACTTATGTGACCTTCATCGTAGCGATGGGTAGTTCGCTGGCCGACCGTGCCTGGAGCCGTGAAAGTGCGGTCTATCGTATCACGGGCGTGCTTTCTGTGATTGGGGGCTGGTTTATCACTGCTTTTGTCGCATTTACTATTTGTGCCTTGGTTACATTCGTTATGTTTTACACCAGTTTCTTCGGTATGTTTGCTTTTATTGTGGTGGCAGTCGTACTTCTGGTTCGTAGTAACATCAGATATAGCAAGAAGGAAAAGGTAGAAAGCCAGGATGATGTGTTCAAACGTATGATGAGCAGCAAAGACAAGAGTGAAACATTGGCTCTGCTCCGTCAGCATGTGCAGGAAACACTGACTGATTACGTGGGTTTCTGTGAGAAGACGTATGTGCAGGTAACCGACGGGTTCATCAATGAAGATTTGCGTAGCTTACGAAAGGCTATGAATGCGACGGACGACCAGAAGAAAATGTTGAAGAAACGTCGTCGTAAAGAAATACTTGGTCTCCGTCGTTTGCCGATAACCGTGGCTATGGAAAAGAATACTTGGTTCCACTTGGGAAGTAACAGTTGTGAGCAGATGCTTTATTGCTTGAAGCGAATTTGTGAACCGTGTAAAGAACATGTGGACAACAACTTTAATCCGATTTCTCCGGATTGTGTAAAAGAATTCTTGCCTGTACGTGATGAATTATGCAAACTGATGGAACGTGCCAAAGTGGCTATCAGCCAGGATAATTATGAAGAAGCGGATGACATTCTGAAAAAAGGAGATGACCTGAAAAATCGTATCTCTGCTTTGCGTAAACAGCAGATGAACCGTATGCAGGAAGGTGATAATGCAAGCTTGAAGGCATCTATGGTATATTTGAATATTCTTCAGGAATCTCAGGAGTTGGTAAGTATCTGGCGTCATTTGCTTCGTGCCAGCCGCTTCTTCCAGGGAGATTATGTGCCTCAGGAAGTTTCAATGATTGCGCTTACAGAAGAAAGATAATTTTGTGTACTTAAAAAGAAAGCCGATAAAGGGTTAATCTCCTTTATCGGCTTTTATTGTTTTATTTGTCTTCTATTTCAGAAAGATTTCCGGTTGTGGAGTTCATGATAAATCCTCTTACTTTTATGTCTTGAGGTACGAGCGGGTGATGGCGTACGATGTGTACACTCTTTTGTACGGCTTCTTCCGTGTCGTTAAATCCGCTGAGCCATGAGTTAAGGTTGATGTCACAATATTGCATCATTTCAATATGGTCTTGTGAAATTCCTCTTTCACGCATGTGCTGTAACATGGTTTCACTGTCCATGTGCTGTACGCCACAATCGGTATGTCCGATAATCATGACTTCTTCCACTCCTAATTCATAGATTGCCACAAGCAAGCTTCGCATGGCACTACCGAAAGGGTGAGTGATGGTACCTCCGGCATTCTTGATGATTTTGACGTCGCCGTTTTTTATTCCTAAGGCTGCGGGAAGTAGCTCTGTCAGGCGGGTATCCATACAAGTGACAATGGCGATTTTTTTGTCAGGGTATTTGTTCGTAATGTACTTTTCGTATCCCTTGGTTTCTACGAAAGTCTTGTTGAAATTTAATAATTCGTCTATCATAACATTTATATTTTGTATAGAATATAGGCAAAAATACAGATTTATTTTGTGATATTCCAGTGGGCTTTTGGAGGAATTCTTAAAATCATGCACTTATCATGAAGAAGCTTCTGATTTTTTCGTACTTTTGTAGAAAATTCAACCAAACTATTAAAATATGGCTAAAGAACTCGAACTCAAGTACGGCTGTAACCCTAACCAGAAGCCGGCCCGCATTTTCATGCAGGAGGGAGAACTGCCTATTGAAGTATTGAACGGACGTCCTGGATACATTAACTTCCTGGATGCGTTTAACGGATGGCAGTTGGTGAAAGAATTGAAAGAAGCTACCGGAATGCCGGCTGCAACTTCGTTCAAGCACGTGAGTCCTGCCGGAGCCGCAATCGGTCTGGAACTGGATGAAACCATGAAAAAGATTTATTTCGTGGATAATTTGCCTTTGTCTCCGTTGGCAAATGCGTATGTGCGCGCTCGTGGAGCAGACCGTATGTCATCGTATGGCGATTTTATAGCTTTGAGTGACGTCTGTGATGAAGAAACAGCTCGTTTTATCAATCGTGAGGTTTCTGACGGCGTGATTGCTCCGGGATACACTGACGCAGCCCTTGAAATTCTGAAAAATAAGCGTAAGGGTACTTATAACGTGATTAAAATTGATCCGGAATATCGTCCGAATCCCATTGAACGGAAGGATGTGTTTGGTATCACTTTTGAGCAGGGACGTAACGAAGTGAAATTGAATGGAGCAGAATTGTTTGAGAACATTCCGACTCAGAATAAGAATTTCCCTGAAGCTGCTAAACGTGATTTGATGATTGCATTAATCACTTTGAAATATACTCAGTCTAATTCTGTTTGCTACGTGAAAGATGGACAGGCTATCGGTATTGGTGCCGGACAGCAGAGTCGTATCCATTGTACTCGCTTGGCTGGTAATAAGGCTGATATCTGGTACTTGCGCCAGCATCCGAAGGTGCTGAATTTGCCTTGGGTAGAAAAGATCCGTCGTGCCGATCGTGATAATACCATTGATATTTATATTAGCGAAGATCATGACGATGTATTGGCTGATGGAGTATGGCAGCAGTTCTTCACTGAGAAACCTGAAGTATTGACACGCGAAGAAAAACGTGCTTGGCTTGATACATTGAAGGGAGTATCATTGGGTTCGGATGCTTTCTTCCCGTTTGGAGATAATATTGAACGTGCTCACAAGAGTGGCGTGGAATATATTGCTCAGGCAGGAGGTTCTGTGCGTGATGACCATGTGATTGAAACTTGCGATAAATACGGTATTGCAATGGCATTTACGGGAATCCGTTTATTCCATCATTAATAATGAATTAGTCTGAAAATAGAGGGGTAAATTTGCCGGCTGGGATGAAATCAAGTGAATTTACCTCTCTTTTTTTGTAAATAGTATTTGATTTACTATCTTTGCAAAAAATTGATACTAATCTTGGGCTTGTTTGGTTTTGACAGCGAGAGATGTGGTATGTAAGCATGCAGTGCGTCAGTGATTTGCACTATAATCTCAGTTACTGAACAATTATCTGGCAACGAAAACTATGCTCTCGCTGCTTAATCGAAGTACAGTAGATTAGCTTTATTTCCGTCAAAGTGATGGAAACGAGACATCGCTCAAAAGCTCTTGTTCCGAAGCGTTTGGTTTAGCGGTGCAGCAAATTCGGAAATAGTTTTGGTCTCGTTCCGCGACTGAAATGAAATTTTAGGAACTAAGGTATAAGTGGGTGGCTCTGGTCTTGCTTATGCACGAAAACCGAAGGCAGAGATAAGCATGTAGAAAGCATATGGCTTCCTTGTTTGGACGAGGGTTCGACTCCCTCCAGGTCCACGATGATTATTAAACCGCTGAACATCAGCGGTTTTTTGTTTTTTTAAGCTCTTATACGTAAGTATTCGGCCAACTACAGGTATTAAACCTTTATATACAACAATAGCGACTG
>OGPV01000047.1_pt1 | contig 82321 bp, 77 predicted proteins | sample 1553001 | NCBI WGS metagenome assembly OGPV01 (sample SAMEA2580268, study PRJEB22360) | human gut metagenome | biome: human gut; feature: human-associated habitat; material: faeces | place: Denmark | collected 2008/2010
AACATAGCAGCCATTTGTATTAGACTGCAAAGTTGCAAAATCAAGTCCGTTTCATTTCAAAAAACCGTGTAATTGACTATATTTCAATAATTTCAAAGAACTATTTATCCACTTTTACGGGACAGTAGTGACTCCGATAAAGAAATATAATGCTCATCATCACTGGAAATTATCATTACATCCTCTTTCTTTAGTCCAGGCATAACATCAACAAGGTTATCTATTATCCAGTTATACATCTTATCCAGCTCTTCCTTGGTATCAACACAATAAAGAATTCCCTCATTGTATTTATTCCTTATCAGGCTTTTTATACTTTCTGTCTTGCCACTACCACACCCGGAACTGATTATATAACCACCTCTTTCATCTGGTACATCAATCTCCCCAGTTTTAAGTCTCATCAAGAATCCCGGACCTGTTTGATGTGGTTCAATATTAAAAAATTCCCTCATAATCTCCTCCTTCCCCTGTATCATCAATCACAGCTATTTCATCCTTATACTTGGAAAGAAGATAATTATAGTACGAATCAATATCAGACTCATTAAAATATCCAATGTCTATATCTTCACACTTATCTTCAAGTTCCTTCATCCCGGCTTTTATAATCCCAAGCAATTCTGTTTTTTTATATTCTGTCTTCTGCACTTTCATTTCTGATTTATGGTTACAAAAAAGGAGACAGTCTCAATTTCGACCATCTCCTTACATTATTATCACTTTGTCTGTACTCTCAATATGATTGATCCTGGATTTATCTCCAACCAGGCATCCTTTATTTTACTGGCACCTAATCTTTTAGCACTTTCTTTATAAATCTCCAGAAAGTCTGACTGTTCCAGATTATAAATTATATGTCCTAAATAAGGCATAGGAGGAAGAGGTGATGGCATTATGAACCCATTATATCTATCTCCTGTAATGATTAAAGCATCCTCACCAATAATACTTTCTCTCGGGTCAGCCCCTAAAGTGGAATATTCTAAAGGTCTATTGAAAAACATGGCTACAACATTTCCTAATGTACATAGCTTAAATTCAACTTTATCTTTACCAACCATATTATCCAAATCTTCCTGCACCGCTTTTTCAATTTCACTAATGTTTGTTTCAGTTATGGTATATACTTTACCCATAACGAATACCTTCTTTTCTTTTTTCATTACTGTCTCCTCCTTAGTTTAATACGTGATTTTCATTATGATACAATCGGGATAACATCTTATACCGATTTCTTCAACAAACCCTTCCTCTTTACATGTAAATAGTAACAGTGTCTTATAGAACTGAATGAAGGTAGTTACATCGGTATAGAAATTTTTACCGTTAAAACATAGTGGACTAATTAATGGATAACCGCCCATCTTTTTAGGGGTAAAAGCTCCAAGACCAATACCAGATATAATATTTGCGTCAGTATCATATATCACTGGTTTGTCTGGATTGATATTAAAGTCACGAATATATTTCATAATTACATGATTTTCGCTTAACTCCTCAATCGCGAAAGACACCATTCCACCAGTTGTTTCCTCCAAAGAATCATTTACGGCTGATTCAATCTCCTCTATCGTCATTGTAGTATCGAGGACTTCTCTGTTTGCAATAAAATAGTTTTTCATAGTTTAGATTTTTGTGATTTAATATTTAGTGTAATTCCCATTTTGCCCTTCAGGAATGATATAAGTCCTGTATAAGCATCAGTTCGCCTTCTTTCTCTCGGGCATATCTCCAGAAGCTCCTTCAGTGTTATTTCAATGCAGAGACCAGTATTAAAATTCTCTCCATACTTCTTTCGTAAGGCTTCTATATCTTTCTCGTATTTTTCAGGGATTGGTTTGGCGATTGTACTACTTTTTTCGGTTACATCAGGAGTAGTTTCTCTAACCTGACGCTCTGACGATTCTTCTAAAGTACCATCAAAGAATATATTCATAAGATTTCCTAACATGATCGTAGGTATTATTATTGTCATTAGTTAGAGTTTCAATCCACCAGAATCGCGTTTTTGTCATTTGAGAGATAGTAGGTATAAAAAATAACGCACCAGGATTTAATGTCCCAGTGCGTTATATATATTAAAACATTTATAATTAACGGTATATATTTTTTACTAGATTAAGATTCTCGTATTCGAATTTTGGTTGAACACTTTTATCTAATGGTGCACAAAGTTTCTTCTTCATTTCGGATAAACTAGATGTTATTGTCTCAGATCTTGCATCGAAGATATAACCACGATAATCATCTTTTATAAGTTCTGCTAAAATAAATACAGTTTCTCCTTTGCTTAAATTCTCAATTTCATGACTATAAGCTTGAACAACAATACCACCTTGTAATCTTATAAAATACTGTGTATAGGAGCTGGGCAGAAGACCATTAGACCAATATGCCGCAGCTGTATTATCACCTTCGCCTGTAAAGAAATCTGTAATGGTACCATATATTAACACTTTTCCGTATTTTAGTAAATTGACAAATTTGGCTATATTCTGTTCTTCAAGTCTATTTATTTCTGAAGCAGTCCATAAATAACTATTAATATTGAAGTTTCTTGTTTTCTGTGCAATATACTCTTGACGTAGGGCATTCTGTTCCTCAAGCTCTTTAGCCCTTTCCTGTTCAATTCGTTCTTGCTCGATTCTTTTCCTCTCAGCTTCTTTCTTCTTGTTTTCCTCCTCTTGAATTCTTTTCTGTTCTGCAAGTTCCCTTCTTTTCTTAATCTCAATATCAGCCTTTTTACGATATTCCATTGTAATCAAATCGGGAATAGACTCAAGATTATCATTAAATGGTAATTTAAGGTAATTTGTTTCATCATATGGGTTGCTTAGTTCAACTATATATGAAGAATTGTAGTCCATCGGATCTGATTGTTTTATATTAAAATTACATAATGTACCATCATATACAAAACTTCCACTACCTTGCATTAACATATCGTCTGACCAAAATCCGGAAATCTTCATTTCATATTTACTAAATGACAAATCTCCATTACCAGATCTAAGGATATTATCTAATCCACCATCGTATTTAGCAGTAAGATCTGTATATTGGTTCTGCATATAATTCATTTTTCCATTAAACTTACCATCATTACTTATAGAACCATAAAAAACAAATACATTCTCAAGGGTTTTCAATGTAAATTTACCACTAAAAAAGGTTGACATTTCTTCTAGAAAATCTCCCTCCATTATTAGACTATTGTTATTATAATCAAAACCTGAGAAATAATAACCACTAATAAACGTTCCCTCTATAGCACTTAAATTACCTCTAAATACTTGATTATCATCATATAGTTTAATCTCTGCTGATCCTTGTACCATTTTACCATCAGCCCAAGTCCCATAATAAGAACTTCCATTTGAGAAAATCATCTTACCATTACCATGCGGTTTTCCATTCTTCCATTCTCCCTCATAATAATCTCCATTTGGGTATTTCTTTTTCTTAGCTTCAACTGTACCAGACACAAGCAAAGTAAATATCAGTGGTAGTAAGAATAATAGCTTCTTCATAATGCGTTATTTTGAAATTGTTTAATCAGGAAAATTTGTAAAGATTTTAGGTATTATTTTAGAATAAAAATCTTTCTCACTATTAGGATAATAAAGTATAGCCGTCATAAATATATCATCCTTTAAAACGGTTTTTAAATAGTATATATCCCCATTTTCAGTATAATCAGATACGACAAACCAGTTACCTTTTAATTTGGAATAAACAGGAGATTTATCTTTATATTCATTATGTTTATCCTCTATTGTTTCATTTAGACCATTATACATTCCAGATACACTTAAATAAGTATGATTGTCCTTAGAGAATCTGCATCCATCACTATTGTCTGATTCACGTAAATTACTAAAAGAAGATGGATATAAAATACTATAACCAAAACGAGAGTTATAATATCTTTTTAATGTAACTTCGGTTGTCTTCAGATTATTATTTTCAAAATGGAGTTCAAAAGGCATTTCAATGTTTTTATAATTGGTAAATGTACCATAGAAGAAATCATTAGTAAACCTTCCTTTGAAATTGCTTGTCTGCTGTCCTTCATTATTAAATTCAAGCAATGCAACATCACCACTTTCTGAAATACCACCATATAAGTACAAATAATTATCACTACCGTTCTTGTCATAATAATATTTGCCATATATCTTGTTGTTTTGGATGGATAACTGCATTGTAACAGAATACTTGTTATCAATCAGACCTTTTAACTGATAATTGTTTCCACCAGTTGAAGGTATTATAAGATTTCCATTGAGATTGTAATAAATATCTATGTTTACAAATTCACTCATGGCAACACAATCACCCCATTTAGTCATAATTCTTCTATTGGCTATATATCCATCTTGTTTTTTAATGACTTCACTTCCTGAACATATTTCTCTTATTTGCCAATTTGAGGGGTCTAACTCTAATAAATATTCAGTATATCCAATACTGTTAGCTCCATTATTTCCAGAAATTAATAACTTGTTGTTTTGTGAATTTATAGATATACTATAAGTAGCCAAGAACAACTCTTTATGATTATTCGTAAACAATGATTGAGTATCGAACTGTTTTAAAATTTCTCTATCCAAATCATAAACTAAAAGGTATCGAAAATTATAATCATCTTCACCTTTAAGACCAAAAGTACAGTATTTTGATAGCTCAGGATATTTATATTCGACTTGTATTTTATCACCATATTTGGAAGTCAGTTCTCGGATAATTTCATTTGACCTCTGCTCATATATATCTTTATCAGCTATGTTTTCTGTTTGATTCTCTACTGTCGGAGTATAGTTGTCCTTTTCATTACTCTGTAAAATCCACCATGCTACAACTCCCATTAATACAACCAATCCAATACCAAACAAAAGATTGAAAGGAACGGATGGCTTTTTATCTGTTTCTTCTATTTTAGATTGTGGTTGTTCTTTTATTATTACTGGTTCTTCTTCTGGCAGTGTACTATTTTCTTCTTGTTGATTGATAGGTCCTGGTTCAGGAGTCTTTTCATTAATCTGTTTTTCAATAATAACAGATCCTTCCATTTGGTTAATTGGAACTGATTGTTTGGGGGATTCAATATCAGGCTGTTCTTCTGTTACGGTTCTTTCTTCCCGTATAATATTTTCTTCTTTCTGTTTGATTGCTTCTGATTGTGGTATAGATACGGCATAGTATTCATCCAGTGTCTTATGATAAAAGAAATGTTTGATAATAAGGATTAAAGGACACAGCCAGATTATTCTTATTATCCAATCCATAGCAGAATAAATATCCGTACCAAACAATCTACCTATCCAAGCTATTGTCTGTAAAGTAGCTCCATCACGGATTATCAATTCATACAAATCTGTACTTGATTTGGCTATCCAACAACATCCTAATGTTGTTATTATAGATATACCTTCAACAATACGTTTATCCAGTTTTTTACCTATACTACCTATTGCTGTTGCTAAAGCTAAAATTATGGCTACTATTATAAAAATGATAGTATAAGTATGCAAACTCTCTGCCTCACTCATTAAGTAATTGAAATTAGAAGTAGCATTAATGCCTGTATATTCATTAATCAAATCTCCGACTTCTGAATACTCCTGAATGAAAGAATTTACATCTTCGTCAGTTTGTTTGTAAACAGGCTCAACCTCCAAAGAATAAGTACACACTAAAGCACTAAAAAGAATCTGCCAAAAAGACATGGATAACAAGCCTTTTGTTATTCTCTTTTCAGTATTTGGATAGTATTGGTTATGAACAAAAGGAATTATCACCTTATAAAAGATGATAATTCCTATTATTATAGAGATAAATATTGCCATACTTGTTATGTAAATAATTAAACATTTCGCTCTATTATTCCTTTTATTGTTGCATTTATTTGTTTGAATTGTCTTTTTATGCTTCCATTTTTCGTTATCAAATAGATTACCTGATTTTTAATTCCTATAAAATAAGAAGAACTTTTAGAAATAGCTGTAATATAATCATATTCAAAAGGACATAATAGCTTTTCATTATTAATAGATAAAATTCCCCATTTATTATCAATGCAGGCTATGAAGATTCCATTATTATTTAGATTAAAATCGCTAATGACTGGGTATTTATCTTTTATTATTTCTTTACCATTTTCATCCATAACACCATACCCATTTTCTGTACGGTAGACATAATATCCATTAATGGAAGATGTTATAAGTTGGTATTTAGGACTTGCAGGTATTATAATTTTCTCCTCTATAGTTTTTAACCCAAATCCTCCATCTGCAACATAAGGTATAATTCCATTGTTTACATCACCCATCCATGAACTAAGATTTTCTTGAATTAAAAGTAATGTTTCTTGCTGTTTATCTGCATTCACGGTAGTTATTTTATTTCCATTACTATCAATAAGGTATGCAGTCTTATCGTCTTCTACTGCAATTGCATAATTATGTGTAAATGGAGTAGAGAATAAATACTTACATGGGATTATAACCTTCCCATTTATGTCTATATATCCCCATCTCCCTTCTTTATTTATAATCGAAGCTCTTTTCTTATTCAAGAAATTGAAAGCAGTTTCTATATCTTGTGATAGAGTAAATAATACATTTCCTTTTTTATCAATACAAGATATATTTTCTCCCTCTCGGGTAACAAATGCTTTTCCATCTGAAAAGTTTGTAACATCTGTATAATTTGCATCTATTATTTTTTCTGGCTCGTTTATACTATGTAATTCATAAGTTCCATCTTGTCTTGGAACAAAAAACATATCATCTGTTACTACGGTAGGAACATTTTGAAATGTTGGTGGTACTACTATTTCTCCTTCGGTACTCATAATTCCCCATTTACCATTCTCTGTTTCCTGATAGGCAAAATGTGTTATATCACTATCTATGTCACCATTCTTACTGCTACAAGCTGTTAATAAGAATGACATTATCATTCCTATAAAAAGGTAATACTCCGTTCTCATAATTAATCAACTTTTAATATTTCAATAATTATCAATATCGTTCAATATTTTCTATATTAGAGTTTATTTTAAAATTGGAAAATATAAATTGGATTGTAAGTATTATTTATTGGAGGCTTTATTTTTGAATAGATCAAGCCAGCAACAAATAATATTTCTAATTTTTGAAATTAATAGACACTATTAAGTTTAAAGTGTTGTGTGGTAAAAAAGGAAAAAATCATAGTCAAACCTCCTAACTACCGATAAGCCCCCGAAGTCAGTATTAGATTAAACAAAAAAGAAAGGCATAGGACTTGTTCTGCTATTCATCGCAACTAGGTATCGCCAAACACCATACAGAAATGAATAAAAAGAAACAATACTCCCATGCCTGTTGTTATGTTAGTTGATACAACATGGGCTGTACCAAGAACATACACAAACAGAAAAGGAGCGTAATATTGTCCTTTATCCCTCTGTTATGAAATTGGCGATTTCAGTTGCAGGATAAAAGCAAAAAACGCTTTCTATTATAGTCCAACCATTTCTCCGGTCAGACTTTACAAATATACGTTTTTTGTTCAATATTACGCTCTGATAAAGAGTATTATTTCTTTCAAATATAAGATTTTTAGATGTTTCATAGACGGAAAATAATATGATATTTCTTACCTTATGTTGTCCCAGTAGATAAATGGGATATTGTATCTATTTCTTATAACTTGTAAAATATCTAATTATCAAGCACTTATCTTATTCTATATATTATTAGTTATACTGTCCCACTAATAGTATAATACAAAGCTGGGACAAGGGTAAGGTGGGGGGGTATGGATTATTACATAACCGACAGGATAATGGAATATTTTATTCAGTGATTTCTATCTTTTATAAAGGTTTTTTGAATACTCTGTAGATTTTTTATTCCACCTTGTCAGGTATTATGTATATACTCCTTACTCCCTAACCCAATCTTTTATCCATATTCATTCATCAAAACCAGAAGACAACTATAGTACCATTCTTTTTCTTTTATATATTATATAGGGTATAGAATATTTTTGGTTGTAGTTTATTTATTCATTTAAAGAAGAGAGAAAAAAAGAGAAACTACCTTTTTACAGATAGTCTCCCTTTACTTAATTGTCTCTAATCATCTACTTCTTCAAACTCATTGAAAGAAAAGAATAAATCCTCTTCATCTTCATTCTCCTCAACATATTCATCCAATCTCTCTTGAATACCATCTACCGTATTGTCTTCTATCTTTATTCCTATAAGTTCTTCAATAAACTCCACTGCCTGATCTATGGTTTCAAAATACTCTATATCTTCACCATAATCCAGAATATATCTATCCTTAAAGAATACACCTTCCAAGTCATTAGTCTGGTATATTCCACAACCAGGTTCTTCAGTGACAAACAGTATCTTTATGGTCTTGTAACAGGATTCGATAAACTTCCTCCATTCATCCATTTCACACCAAGCTGTTTCTGTTGTGAAGGTTAGGGTATTTTTCTCCTTATTATAATCCCTACACATCCATTCACCACGGCAATATACTTTCTCCCAGTCACCGCCAAGGGATTTTACAAGATTTCCAAGCCATGTATTTCCAAAACCATTTTTTACCAATGACTTCTTTCTATTCTCAAGTCTTTCCATCTTCTTGTTCAGATCCAATACTTCCTTCTTAGATCCGACTACATAATAATCTGTGCTGCACCAATTAGGCATAATCAAATCTCCTTTCCATTTTTGTATCTATAAATATTTAAGTTCTCAGTAGTCATCCAATTACAGTCAGACAATCTAAATCCATACTTCTCCTCAATAGTCATAAGGAAACTTTCAAAATCATCATAACTGAAAGATTCGTTTATTTCTTCATTCGTCAGCTCTATTATATTTAAAGCTCCGCAGCAATAATCCAGTATCAATACATATTTAGGTTCCATATAACATGAATTAATATGTCAGCTTCCAAACTTCACCATGAAGAAGACTTGGCTGACATCAGTCTTTTATCCCATTTTCTCACTATACATGAAATTTATCTTCTCCGCTCCCGGATATAGTTTCCTTACCTTTGTCTGTGCCGAGTAGATATTGTTCCCATATACATGAAACTTTATTCTCTTTCCTCCAACGGTAACAGAGAAATAGTATCTGTAATAGTAATTCATAATCCGTAACGTTTGATTAATTTATAAACTGTTGATTTGGAAAAACTGCAACCTCTCGAAGTGGTAAATCCCTGTTCATTCAAGAAGTCCGCCATTTCCTGATAAGTTGCATTTTTACCTGTTAATGTTCTTAGCATAGCAACAGCCCTCTTATTGTTAGGGTTGTTTTCTGCTTTTTCTTTTATTGTTCTTATACTGTTCTGGATTGCCTGCTCGTGTTTATCCATCAAGTGTTCCGGATTACCAAGCTTGAATCCTCTCAGTTTCTTTGCTTCCAGTGCTTGTTTAGTTCTGGATGCTGTCAGTTCTGCTTCATACTGACTGATTGCTGATAGAATATGCAATACCATCTTGTTAGCCTGTGGAAAATCACAAAAGATTATCTCTGTATCACTTTCCAATAGGTTTGATAAAAATGATACATTTCTAGCCAATCTATCAAGTTTAGCCACGATAAGAGTTGCTCCGGTTTTTCTGCATTCTTTCAAAGCTTCCTTCAGTTTAGGTCTTTCGGTTTTTCTTCCAGATTCGACCTCCACAAATTCAGCTATAGGTATTTTATCCTGAAGATGTCTCAAGATAATCTCCTTCTGAGCTTCAAGTCCGAGACCTGAATATCCCTGTTTTTTTGTGCTTACCCTGAGATAAGCCACATATTTTTGTTCCTTAACCATAGTTTTAACATTGGTTCCATAAGTTAGATGTTCGTCTTGCTTTTGGAACTTCACAATAAAAAAGGAGAATACATGATTCTGTAATATTCTTACTTTTCACATATTCTCCATTTTCTGTTATCCCAGAATATCATACAGACATACTTTTTTCAGTAATTCCGTATTCTCTGCATATCCTTTCCTTATAATCTTCCGTTTTTTCAATATTCTCATCTACCACAGAAATGAGATTATCAAGAAAAACGTCTTCTATAGTTTTCACCTTTTCTCCTTTTTCAGAAATCAGGTGCACTTCAAACAGATCCTTCCCTTCATCAAGAACAATCTGCACTTTTCCTTTATGTTTGAATCCGTTATATTCAAATTCAAGCCCTCCTTCAATCACTTTCATACTCTCAGGATTAACACCCCAAGACATAAATATTGTAATCTGAGTTTTTAGTATTGACCAGATATATCTGGTCAATTCCAAGTTATAATCATTATTTTCCATACATAATCATATATAAGGTAAACACTCATTTTCCACTACGACCTTCAGTTTCTTTGCCACTTCATGTGAAGCTTTGTTTCTTGCATCGTAGTATCTGTTCTCGTCAGACTGTATATTTATGATTTCTCTTATCAGTCTGAACAGGTTCTGTTGTAAAGTCGGATGGTAATACTTCACCGACTCTGCAAACATCTTATAGTCAAAGCACGTATTGTTCAGTGCATCTTCTAAAGCCATAGCCGCTTTGTATTCACGGCTTTGTTCAAGTTCATATCTTTCCATAATTCTTCTTCGTCATTAAATTCGTGATACTCATTATATATTCTCTCAAAATCCTCCTTCTTCAACCGGGGATAATTCGTCTGATACATTTCATAAAGATCTTCCACTGACATTTCCGGATCCCAACTCAGTATATCCCAGATTTCAGTTTCAGCATCTATCTCAAAATATCGATGGTAATATCCTGACTCAAGATTTTCATGAGGATAGACTGACAGACAATTCTCTATAATGTGTTCTACCAGTCCCAGACAATTCAAAAGGTCTTTCTTTACTGTAAACTCGTGTTCTGTGTGTGGTTCATAATATCCACAGCTCAGATTTATACAACTTACTCCCAGACCTTTCTCTTTCAGTTCAAGCACATCAGTCATCATACCAAACTCTTCATTATATCCGAAGGCATCAAAACCGATGTCCTTTAAAAATTCATCGCTGCACAGTGAGGTATATGATATATTTGTAATCAGGTCTTCATATCCTCTTCTGTCAGGCTCAATGACAAATCTCGCATCTTCAAAGAAACCCATATCCGCATTTCTGCTACCTACACACCCGATTTCTTCTGATACGAAAAAAGCAACTTTCATACATTCATATTTTTCCAAACATTTCAAGGCTATCCAGATACCATTCTTATCATCAGCTCCAAGCCCTTCTCTTCGTCTGTTCCTGGGACTGTATCCGAATATGATATCCTCTGTTTCTATTGCCTTGAAATCTTTTGAATGTTCTCTCTGCACCTGATCAAGATGGGCTACAATACAGGGATAAGTTTCTGAATTTCCCTTTATCATATATAAGTTTCCCACATGATCGTTCTTTATTGTCACTCCAGGGATATGTTTCTTCACATATCCCTTTATAAACTTCTTCATAGCCTTTTCGTTTCCGCTAGGACTATGGATTTCATATAGTGTCTTCAATAAATTCATACTGCAATTTTTATTAGTTGATAACCGAATGGAAGATTGAATTCATTATCAATCAGGTCAAACAGGTCGTTTCCAAAACGATGAAGTTCTCCTTTTTCCCAGAGTTCATCGGCAGACCTCTCTGATATGGTTTTTCTTTCATATTCACCAAGTCCGCTATTCCACTCATAGAAATAAGTAATTTCATCTTCATTCTCATAGTATTCTTCATCATAGTAAGAGTAATACCAGTTTTCCCGTTTATAAGTGGATTCTGCATCATCCAGACAGTCATAAGAACAATAGGTTTCTTCTGTAACTTCTGAATATCGGCCATCGGAAGCGACAAAATATTTTCCACATTCAGGACATCTCTGTACGTCATCCTTATGGTGATACTCATCAATGCTGTCTACCCAGATGAAATCATCAAGGTCATCCGTATCACAGTAATATTCCCTTCCTTCCACATATACAAGCACTGTTTCATTACAATAGTATCCGTGGTAATCATCATATTCTCTTTCTGAATTATCGAGACAATCATGAGTCGTTCCAAGATCAAGACTACCATTACCATAGTTATCAGCAATTCTTTTATCTATGTCATACCATTTGAAAGTATCCTGGTAGCTTAGAGTGTCTTCCCAATCCAGGTCACAATCTATTGTAAATCTTTTACCGGAGAGTGAATTTCCATTAATATCAACAAATGCAGTAGGCTCATTACATGAAGCACCAACCTTCTTATAACCGTCAATGTACTTTCCTTTAATAAGAGCATCAATGAGGGCTCTTTTCAGAATATCATTACCTTCACTTGAATATTGTCTTTCCGCAAGTCTCCAGATTTTACCGTCCTGATCCTTTACTTCATTAAAGATTATACACCTTGCAATAATCTTTCCTTCCTCATTCTCAAGATAAGCGGCACTTGCATTAACCGCATTCTCATAGAAACTGTACTGTCCATCATCGACCATACATGACCCGAAATTGCCTTCACAACAATCAGAAGAGTATATTCTTTCAAAGTCCTTATTCACAAAAAGCTTGTTCTTTGGTAATTTACCCATTGTAAAAGTTTGCCATTCTGAAGCAAACTCCTCACAGAGGAAATTCAAAACCTGTTCCGGCAGATGTTTTCCGAATTCAGTCTCAAGTACTATGGATTTATAGAATTTACCGGCTCTCATTTTGAAAACTCTTTCGCCTTTCTCCATGTTGATATATCTTACAGACTTAGTATCTCCATCCTCACATAATCCTTTGCTTCTATCAGTAGAGTAAATAGAGCTGTAATATCTTTTATCAATGAGGTCAACAACATATGGAAGTTTTCTGTTATCATTACTACTTTTAATAATTTCATTTGTTACCACATTCTTCATGGTTGTAATGTCTGATATATGAAGTAGTGTGTAGTCACCTGAAATAACCGCATTATGTAGCTGTTCCTTGTTCTTTATGAAAGCAAGTAGGATTTTATTCTTTCTGCTTTTGTTTCCATTTCCATGTTTTACAATTCCGAAGAGTTCCTTGAACTCCTCGTAGTTTTTGAATTTATAGTATAGCATATTATCCTTATTTTTAAGTTGTTATTAATAAAAAAGGAGGACATATGACTTATACATCACATATCCTCCGTTATTGTAGATTCACTTATTTATACTGCTACACCATGCTCTACAAATTCATGGTAGCTTAAACTGTTGTCTATCACAGAAACTAGTATTCCCATTTCTACGCTTTCTATGATAACCGGATTTTTCTCATCGTTATCATGTATTACAGTTACATTGAATAACTCTGTTCTTTCTGAATGCTGGATTATTACTTTACCTGTTGTTTTATGATTCTGAAACATAAACTCTGTTCCATTATCTATAACCTTTATACTTCTGATGTCAATACCCCATAAAAAAGGTTTTATGGAATTTTGTAATGCTTCATGCCATATTATACGACAAATCCGCTCATTGTATTTATCCTTATCCATAATATCAAAAGAAAGCTAACAACATATATTCATTTTTCTGGTCAGATTCAGTCAAGAGCCTTTCCATAATTTCTATGATTTCCTCAACAGGTTCATCAAGTTCACTCAATGCTTCATCAATTTCTGTTCTCTCTTCCGCATCGAGTTTGTCATAGTTTTTCAGTTTTTCCAACCCATGCCTGAAGTCCTCCCTATTAACTTCCACATCATCATCCCAGCTTTCTCCATTATAAGAAATTCCGAGTGCCATTAGTAGATTATGAAATTCAACCACTTTATAGTTAAATCCGAAAGAAGATGAATATTCGATTTCATATTTCCTCGCTACATGTAATCTTAGTCCCATATTTGTCTATCCATTTTTGGGCGGCTGGTAGAGTAGTAAATGTTTCACTCTCTACCTCACCGTCCTTGTTAATAATAAATGCTTGAAAATCGTTGGAAGAGAAACATACTATCTTGTTCCCTTTATATATTATCTCATCCATCATCTGTAATATTCCTCCATATAACACCTCTCGCAAAGACTACCGAAATCATTTACTTCGGATCTCGTCATTGGTTTACCACAACAGGCACATTCTCTTACTGTCTCATGATGTGTTTCATAGACTGTCTGATACATTGGTTTTCTGGAATTTCTCTTACCAAAAAGGAACTCCATGTTTTGCTGTTTTTTATTGCTTTTCTTTCTCATTTCCTTCTGTTTTAATTATTACTTCTGATTCTGTAAAGTCCTCATCGCAGTGCAGACATTGAAAACTGTAACCTTCGATTTCAGACTCTACCAGTATTCTACCACATATTGGGCAATGGTATTCTTTCTTCATATCCATAAGTTATACATAAAAAAAGACCGGAGAGACATCATATTATTCTTGTTTTCTATGATTATCTCCCCGGTCTATTTCCCGAGTTATTAAATGGCTATTACCAATGACCCAGCCACTTTTGAGGTCTTCATGTAGGATTCAAAATCAATATCAGGATGATCATTTTTGAATGCCTGTAGGTCGAAAGAAGTTCTGATTCCCGGTAATTTTCTGGTAAGTCTCATCGTATCTGTAAACCACGACTTAACATCCATCATTTCCATTTCTAAAAGAATCTTTGATTTGAGGGTACTAAGTCTTTCCTCAACTTCATTCTTTGTCTGAATCAATTCCCTTATTTCCGATTCATGATTTCTGATTTCTTCTGGAATATTGTAAGGGTTTTCAAATTGTTCCCCTCGTAAATCACAATCCAGAAGTTCTTTACAAATTTCAGATGGTATTCGACTTATTGGAATTAAATCTGCTATATGGTCGAATGTTCCATCCTTCTTTGGTTTGTTTCTAAGGTGCATTATAAAGAGTTTTCCTACTTTAGCCTTCTTGTTCTGAAGTTCAAATAAGTAGGCATAAATACTGAGCTGAAATCTTGCTTTCTCAAGTTTTTCAGCTGTCATTGTTCCATAGGTCTTAATGTCACATATATCAAATGTGGTATCATCAACTCTGTAAACCTTATCAATGTTGCTTGCCCAGTTTTTACTGTCTGTAACTGTATATTCAGAGCATTCATGAACCAGCCCATGATCTTTACAGATTTCAATGTAATCCGCTACTTCTCGGGTTCCGTCATTAATCCAGTTCTTATCAAAGTCCTCTATCGAGGTATGAACGTCAGTACCATATTCAGCTGCTGATTTAATCCTGTATTCCGGTATCCCTTCAAATTCATCAGGGAATAACTGTCTTTGTAACATTCCAGTAATTCCACTTAGCTGTTTATTTCCCAGCCAATATTGGTGCAGCTCTTCATTGAAAACCACACCACTGTCTTTAAGTTCTATTCTTTTTGTTGCCATAATTAAACTGCTTGATTAAGTTGTAATTTTCGTTCTGTAAATAACGCCTTGATTTCAGTATTACCCGTTACTTCATTCTGATGTTGCTTATAAAGTTCCATCAATGAATCCTGAGTTTTACATTGCTGTAGAGCTATTCGGATGCCGGCGTATTTTTCCTGTACCGGCTGTTGGATAGGTCTGCTTTTTCTTGTTCTCTTGGGTTGAACAGGTGCTGGTTCCTGTTGGATGGTATTATCTTCCACCATCTTTTCCGGAATATCTTCACCTGCGTAAATATAAAGTCCAAGACCAAACATTGCCAAGTTTTTCACTAAGCATCTCATAATGGTCTTGTTGATGTCAAACATGGAAGCTGCTTCAACCATTCTTTCAACATATTCCTTCTTGAACTTATCATAAACTTTGTAAGTGTATGGTTCAAGTTTCATCGCCTTATTGGAAGTATTCATTACAGGAAGCCACATTTCATGAGTTATTTCATCTACTGTAACTTCCGTATATACCATGATACCTGTTCTCTCATCTGCAAAGTATGGGAGATTTGTGATTGGATCCTTCACGATTCTATAGGTTGCACTTGGATAGGCTCTTTTGAATTCAGCCCAAGCATTAGCCCAGCTCAGGTAACTAAGATTTTCTCTCTTCTCTACCTTATCATTCATATCAAGTGAATAAAGAGCATCAAAATAGATTGCTCTTCTTTCATCAGCCGTTGCACCAGCTGGTATTTGAGGTTTATTGAATTTACACATAGTCTTTATTGTTTTTATTCGTTATTACTAAGTTTTGATTTATACTTTGTATTAATGTATTCAAGACAAAAGCTTCTGATAACTTCCACTTTATCTTTTTCATCATACACATAATAGTAGGTTTGTAGATTTCCATAACGGTCATCCCTTTTTATTGTTCCTTTGAAATCTCCTTTCCTAAAGAAATCATTGAAAGGAACTGTTAAACTGGTATCTGTATTACTGAACTGAACATATACCATAACACTAAGTTTTCCTTTGTAGAGCCAAAGTCCTTCTATCACAGAATTCCATTTGTTGCCTTTTCTTCTGTCGGGATGTACATAAAACTCATAATCCCTTGTACCTCTTATTCTCCGTCCTGTCTCCTTGACGATTCTTAGTATGGTTGTTTCCGATACTCTGGATAACTCTTCCTGCTTCAGATTTTCTATAATTCCAATCTTTCTCACAGGTGCAGTTCTCTTGAAAAGTTCTGTATTTACGTCTATCATTTCTGTTTTTATTTAATGGTGAAACAAAAAGAGGGGGTATAGATTATCTCGGTTTATAATTCTGTTTTCTAATAAACTTTGATATTCTATACCTCCTCCGGTATCTTATAAGGATAAAAAGCCCTTATATTTCAATGTAAGAACCAGCTATAGCCTTCGGTATCGTTACCTTCTATGGCATTCTGTATTCCTAATGCAAAATCAGTACAATTCTGGTTTCTGTCAAGCCAAGTATCAATATATGATCCCTTTACTGCTTCGTTAGCCAGTTGTAACAGATTCCAGCAAGTTAAAATCTCTCCCTCTTTCTTTCCGAAATTAGGATTTGATACATAACCTTTCACCATCGCATTCACAGCTTGATCGCCTATAGTCAACGATGGTAGTAGTTTTTGTTCGTTCACAGGCAGGAACTGATATAGTCTGAGTCTGCCTATAATCTTACAAAATAGTTCCTCTGAGATTTCTGTATTTCTCAGATTCTCCAAAAGTCTCAATGTTTCTTCCTTGTGTGGATTAAAACCGCTGAATAGTTCCAAAGCTTTCTGCATAATATCTGCTTCTGTCATACATTCTATGGTTCCTGAAAATCCGTCACATGTTAAACATAAGTTCGAACATACTCTCACTTTCCAGCCGACAAAGATTTTAAACTTCATTGCGGTCTGTGTTCTGTAGAGTTTATCTTCGCTATAACTTCTCACTCCACCTATACAAAGATGGACTGTCTGGTTATTGATTGTACGAGTTAGATTCTTTATATGTGCTACCCATGCTAAACGCTGGTAGAACACAGTCTTTTCATCTTCTCTTAGTTCACTCGCTTTTTTGTGTTGTGCTGAGGGTATTCTTCCTATGATAGGATGCGATACCCTGCATTCAACCGGAGTTAATCCTCCAAAAACTTGTTCAGCGACTTTCGTTACTGCACCGATAAAGTTCTGGTGCGAAATAGTTAGTGTATTATCGCTAAACGTTGGTATTATATTCTTTGTAGTTAGTTCCTCAAGCGAAATTGCTGAGGTATTAGATTCGATAAAGTTGGGATGATTTTCTTCTGCCCAAAACTTATCATCATCTTCAATAATTTCAGCATCTGTAATATCTTCATTATTTCTGATGCTAAGTTCTTTTCCTTGTGCAACTTCCTCCAAAATAACAGAATCCATTGCTTTTGATGTCCTTCCTTTCATATTGTACATCATTATTGTTAGTCACTTGGAGAATAACATATCATTCTCCGGTTAATTAACTCTGGAATACTATGCTTTTTTCTTTTTACGCATATCTTCCAATACTTCAATGAGGGCTCGAATTACAATCAGCCACATCTTTAAAAAATCTAAAAACAACATTTCTATTTTCTCATATTATTAAACTTATTTTATAATTAGTATTTCATTTATCTTCTTATAAATAAGGCTTTTAAGGAATATGAGACGGAACAAAAAAAAGAGCCGTCGTCATAAGTTTCTCACTCTGACTCAGCTCTTCAATAGACACATCTGGTTTCAAATATAAAGACTGAAGCTGCTATATTTACTTCCTGCTGTCTATCCTTCCAATCCATATTCATGCCATCTTCTGAAACATGATAGGACCAGGATATATTTTTTCGTTTTTGATTTATAAATTGATTTTTCTATTGTTATTGTTTTGTTTATTACATGTATAAGGGTTTGAAGGGGATTTGAGAAGGGGGGAATAGTGCGGATAATTCACTTTACTTAACTTGGGGGAGTTAATTGAATATAAAAGATAGGGGGAGTAAATGGGGGAGTAGTAAAAAAAGAAATCCTCTAAAAAGCTGGTTTTTAGAGGATTATTTAATCAAAAAATATGTTTTTGTGGAGCATACAGGACTCGAACCTGCCACCTTTTGACTGCCAGTCAAACGCTCTAGCCAGATGAGCTAATGCCCCATTTGTTTTTGAAATTGTCACAAAGGTACAACATTATTTCAAAAAAACAAGAAACCTGCTCTATAAAACAGAAGAAAACCATTAGTTTTGCGTCGGTTTATCAAAATAGAAAAGACTTATGAATTTACAGATACGCAAGGCTACATTGGATGATTTGGACTGTTTGATGGAGATATTTGAAGAAGCCCGTCGTTTCATGTGTCGTACGGGAAACCCTAATCAGTGGATTAACGGCTATCCCCAGCGGGAACTGATACAGGAGGAAATAGAGGCTTCTCACTGTTATGTGTGTGTAACGGAAGAGGGAAGAGCAGTGGCCACCTTCTGTTTCATTCAGGGACCCGATCCAACCTATGCACGCATTGAAAACGGGGAATGGCGAGACGACTCTCCTTATTATGTGATTCATCGGCTGGCATCCGACGGCTCCTGCAAGGGGATAGGAAAAATGTGTGTGGACTGGTGTTTCCGTCAGTGGCCGTGCCTGCGTGCCGATACCCATGCAGACAACAAGGTGATGCAACATTTGCTGCTTTCTACAGGCTTTGTGTATTGTGGAATTATCTATGTGCGTAATGGAACTCCGCGACTGGCTTATCAGAAATTAGCTTAGAAAGAGACGCTTTCCCTTAATAATGCTTAATTGGTAAATGTTTTCCATTGGAAATTTATTCTTTATGTAATTATTTATTTTCTTTGCAAAAAGTTTCCATTAGAAAATAATAACAAAGAAAATAAATAGTTATGAAGTATGTAATTGTTGGTGGGGTGGCAGGTGGAGCCACTGCGGCTGCCCGTATTCGGAGAAACACGGAAAAGGCTGAAATCATTTTGTTTGAGCGTGGAGAATATATCTCTTATGCCAATTGTGGTTTACCTTATTATATAGGCGGGGTAATTCAGGAGCGCGACCGCTTGTTTGTACAGACTCCGGAAGCATTCTCCACTCGTTTCCGCATCGATGTGCGGGTACGTTCGGAGGTTATGGCAATTGATACTGCCCGTAAAGAAGTGAAGGTACGCACTTCGGACGGAAAAGAATATACTGAAACATACGATAAATTGCTGCTTTCACCGGGGGCATTGCCAGTGCGTCCTCCTTTGCCAGGAATCGATAATGAAGGAATCTTTACCCTGAGAAATGTGGCAGATACAGACCGCATCAAGGCTTATATGCAGAGTCATGAGATAAAGAAAGCGGTGATTGTCGGAGGTGGTTTTATCGGGTTGGAAATGGCCGAGAACCTTCATCACGCCGGTATTGAGGTGGTTGTAGTAGAGATGGCTGATCAGGTGATGGGACCAATCGATTTCTCTATGGCAGCGCTGGTGCATGGCCATCTGCAACAGAAGGGTGTTAAACTGTATCTGAAACAGGCAGTGGAAGCCTTTGAAAAGACCGGTTCCGGACTGAGAGTTAAATTCCAGTCGGGGTTACAGGCGGAAGCTCAGCTGGTTATTCTTTCTATCGGTGTACGGGCAGAAACTCGTCTGGCTGTAGAAGCCGGATTGAAATTAGGAGAAATGAAGGGTATTTATGTAAATGAATACCTGCAGACTTCCGACGAGTCAGTGTATGCCGTAGGTGATGCCATTGAATATCCGCATCCCATTACCGGTAAGCCGTGGTTGAACTTTCTGGCCGGACCAGCCAACCGTCAGGCACGTATCGTAGCCGACAACATGACATTTGGTAACCGGGTGAAATATGAAGGCTCTATCGGAACAGCCATAGCGAAAGTATTTGACTTGACCGTGGCTTCTACGGGACTTCCGGCCAAGCGTCTGAAAGCTTTTGGTATGCCTTATCTGTCGGCAACCATTCACTCTGGTTCGCATGCCGGCTACTATCCCGGTTCACTGCAGATGGACATCAAGATTACTTTCTCTCCTGAAGACGGTCGTTTGTATGGAGCACAGATTGTGGGATACAATGGAGTGGATAAGCGCATTGATGAATATGCACTGGTCATCAAGCAGAAAGGAACCGTATATGATTTGATGCAACTGGAACATGCCTACGCACCTCCTTTCTCTTCAGCTAAAGATCCGGTAGCGGTGTCGGGCTATGTGGCTGGAAATATCTTGAACGGTAAGATGACTCCTCTTTATTGGAGAGAGTTGCAGCAGGCCGATTTGACTAAGGTGACCTTGGTGGATGTACGGACAAAAGACGAATATGAACTGGGGCACATTCCTGGAGCAGTAAACTTACCTTTGGATGAAATGCGTTCACGGATGAAGGAAATTCCATCGGACAAACCAGTCTTCTTGTATTGTGGAGTCGGCTTGCGCGGTTATCTGGCTTCCAACATTCTGAAAGAAAACGGTTATAAGGATGTGCGTAACCTGATAGGGGGTATCAAGACCTACAATGCGGCGGTTACTCCAGTTTGCCAGCCGGAAGAAACATGTGCCGTCGCCTGCTCGTGTGAAACGGCTGAAGGAACTTCGGACTGCAAAAAGGTACATGTGGTAGATGCCTGTGGCATACAGTGTCCTGGCCCTATCTTGCGTTTGAAAAAAGGGATGGAGGAACTGAAAGCCGGTGAGCAGATGGAAATTCATGCTACGGATGCCGGCTTCCCGAGAGATGCAGAGGCATGGTGCCGTACTACCGGAAACCGCTTCCTTTCCTCTAAGTCAGAAGGGGGAATCTATAAGGTAGTGGTAGAGAAAGCGACTCCTTGTGCCATAGAGGCTTCCCGTCAGGACGTGGGAGAGAAGGGAAAAACTTTCATCCTTTTCAGTGATGACCTTGACAAAACTTTGGCTACCTTTGTGCTGGCTAACGGTGCGGCAGCTACGGGTAAGAAGGTGACCATCTTCTTTACCTTCTGGGGACTGAATGCCATCAAGAAGGAACGGAAACCCTCGGTGCAGAAGGATATTTTTGGTAAAATGTTCGGTATGATGTTGCCTTCCAGCTCCCGAAAACTCAAGCTTTCAAAGATGAACATGGGAGGTATGGGTACGAAGATGATGCGTTACATCATGAACCGTAAGGGAATCGATTCGTTGGAATCACTTCGCCAGCAGGCCATTGATAATGGAGTAGAATTCATTGCCTGCCAGATGTCGATGGACGTGATGGGAGTGAAAAAGGAGGAACTGCTGGACAACGTCACCATCGGTGGGGTAGCTACCTATATGGACCGTGCCGAGGAAGCCAATGTAAATCTGTTTATTTAAGTATGGAAAAAATAAAATGTATCTGTGTGATGAGAGAGCTCTTTCGGGCTCTCTCTGAACTTGAAGCTTGCTTGATGCAGTCGCATGGAGTGTCGCTGAACGAAGCCATGGTGTTATGTGCTATTGGCAAGGAGCGGGTAGCAGCCAGTACGATTGTAGAGCGTACGGGACTGACTCCCTCGCATGCCTCCAAGGTAATTCGTGCGGTGGAGGAGCGGAATCTGTTAGTGCGTGCTTTGGGTGAGAAAGACAAGCGACAAATGTATTTCTCTCTGACAAAAGAAGCGCATAACTGCCTGAAGGGAATACGCGAGCAGGGGATAGATATACCGGAACTGTTGCAACCCTTGTTTGCTTCTTATGCGGAGGGAGTGTCTGATTCGTGTGAATAAAGGTGAGTGAAAGGATGAAAAAGAAGAAATTTGAATTGGAAGTACCGGGTGGAGCCGACAAAGTCTTGTTGCACACCTGTTGCGCACCGTGTTCATCGGCCATTATCGAATGTCTGTTGAATCATGGCATACGCCCTACTATCTATTATTGTAATCCGAATATCTACCCGTTGGAGGAATACAATATCCGTAAGGACGAGTGTACCCGCTATGCCCAGTCGTTGGGCTTGGATATTGTGGATGCAGATTATGACCATGCATCCTGGCGTTGCATGGTGGCCGGACTTGAAAACGAGCCGGAGCGCGGAGGGCGTTGCCTGAAATGCTTTAAAATGCGTCTGGCCGATACGGCCCGTTATGCACATGAACACGGTTTCTCAGTCATCACGACCACGTTAGCTTCCTCTCGCTGGAAAAGCCTGGAGCAGATTAATGAAGCAGGACATTGGGCTGTAGCTGCTTATCCCGACGTAACCTGGTGGGAACAGAACTGGCGCAAAGGGGGCTTGAGTGAACGTCGTATAGCTATTATCAAGGAATATAATTTCTATAACCAGCAGTATTGCGGTTGTGAATTCAGCATGCGGAAGCACGACGAAGAACCTACTCCTTCTGCTCTTCCTCCTTCTTCGCCTCAATAGGCATGGTGTTGTCTTTATAGGCGGAGAAACCTTTTACTTTTACGCGTTCTTTTTTCTCTTCCTCGTTGATGGCTGCCTGGCCTAACTGGTTCATGTTGTCCTTTATCACATTGTGCATGTCAAAGAAATAGTCCAGCAGCATTTTCATGTGTTCTTCCAGTTCTCCTTCTCTGGGAGAGAAGAACGTGTGGCAACGGGAGTGTAGTCCGATGGTCTTCTCATCCTCGTCCGCCATATAGACGGTAGTGACCAGTGAGTTCACATTGGCTAAATTGATAATCTCTTTCAGATAAGGAAGTGCTTCGTTGTCGGCATTGATGGAGCCCCACCACGGATTCCAGATCATGATGAATCGGTTCTCTTCTTCTGCCGCAATATAGAAATCGTCTCCCTGATATTTAAAGGTGATGTGATTTTCTTCATTCACCTTAGGCTGGCAGCCTATTTTCTTCAGTACGCTGATGACGAGGTCTTTTGTCGTGACTTCGTCCTGTTCGTCTTTTGTCATTCTTTCAATGTATTCCAACCGTTTCTGACGCTCGCGTAAGAAGCGCAGGGCGAACAATACGACCGGCCAGAGGGCCAGTGCAATGACGGCAATCAATAAGGTTATTTCGCTGATGTGTGTCATGGTACGGTTTTTTAAAGGTTATGAATAGATTTTTTTTCTTTATATATTCTAAAGATAACAATTTTATTTGAAAACGGGGAAATACATTATACTTTTTTAAACAGGAATTATGCAGCAAAACGCTGAATTCGTTGTTTATAGTATGTAATCAATTAAAGAAATAGATTTATGAAAAAGATGGTATCAATTCTGATATGCGCTCTGGCCTTGATGGTCGGACATATTCAGGCTCAAGAAGTTGAGTTGACCAAAGAAGAAAAGAAAGCTCTTCAAGAGAAAATAGACAGTATCCAGCATGCAGAAGCAGTGGAAGCTATCAATGCAAAGAAGTTTACCCTTGAAGCAGACCAGGTGGTGTTCAAGTATGGGCAGACGGCTTACGTCACATCGAATACCAACTTTGTGTCTGTAGACGGAGAAGATGCAGTGGTGCAGGTGGCTTTCAATATTCCGGCGGCAGGTCCTAATGGATTGGGAGGCGTAACGGTAGATGGAAAGGTCTCTTCTTATGAGATGAGGACTGACAAGAAGGGTACACTCTATTTATCCATGAATGTAATGGGTGTCGGTATTTCGGCCCGTCTGGACATCAGCATGCCGAAGGGAACGAATAATGCCACGGTTACCATTACTCCGAATTTTAATTCCAATCGTCTGACCCTGAATGGGGTGATACTTCCGGCTTTCAAGAGCTCAGTATTTAAAGGACGTTCAATTTAATAAAACAAGATGAATTATGAGAAAGATGTTGTTTTTTGCGTGTCTGTTGTTGGGGTTGTCGGCTTGTGAGAAAGACCCTGACATGAATCAGCTGGACGCGGATCTGGTGGTCTACACCGATTATGACAAGGATGCCGACTTTGGTGGTTATAAAACGTATTTCTTGCCTGACAGTATTTTAGAGGCCGGTGGTCATCGGGCTACCTACTGGAAGGATGAAAATGCGAAGGCAATTATTAATAAGGTTGCCGCAGAAATGGATGCACGCGGATACACCCGTATCCTTGATCCGGAAAAGAAGGAAGAAGCCAATGTGGGCTTGCAGCTTTCCTACGTGGCTCAGACAACTCAGGTCATTACCGGTGGCTACTGGGGCGGCTGGTGGGATTATGGTTTCTGGGGCCCCTGGTCTGGATGGTATTATCCGTATCCTGTGTCCTATTCCTATAATACCAATACCTTGGTGATGGAGATGGTCGACCTGACTGCTGATGAGGGCGGCACACAGAGAAATCTTCCGGTGGTGTGGTATGCCAGCGCATCAGGATTCCAGTACAGCGGACAGTTTAATCAGATGATGTTGCAGAATTCGGTGGTACAGGCTTTTGAGCAGTCACCTTATATCAAATCGGTTAATTAATTAGAGGAGGAATTTGAAATGAAGATAAATGTATTGAAAAAGATGGCACTGCTGGCCTTTATGTGTCTGGGAGTGGCTGTAAAAGGATTTTCGCAATTCGATATCAGCAAGACTACTTTGAAGGTGGACTGGCAGATGAATGCGCCTTTTTCCACTGATTTTGCAGATAAGTTGAGCGGATGGGGAATGAACTATGAGTTGGGCTATCAGTTTACGCCTCGTTGGGAAGCTGGAGTCTTTGCTTCTTTCCATACCAATCATAAGTATGTGGGACGTCAGACCTTGTCATTGTCGCCTACAGAGTCACTGACTACCGACCAGCAGCGTTCGGCGTTTCAAGTGCCGTTTGGTGTGATGGGGTCATATAATCTCTCTACCAACCGTTATGTAAAGCCTTACATCGGAGTGAAGGCAGGTGCTATGTTTGCCCGTAATACCACTTACTTTGGTAGCGGAGGAGTGTACGACAAATCATGGGGATTCTACGTTTCTCCGGAAATCGGTTTGAAAATTTATCCGACAGGAAAGAAATGGGGATTCCATGTAGCCGGCTACTACAGTTATGCTACGAACAAGACGCAGACATTGACTTGCGACATTGAGGGGCAGAATCATGCCGGTTTCCGTCTGGGTGTAATCTTCTGATAGAATTAGAGTAGAGTATAAAAGAAAAGGTCTGAACAAAAGTTCAGACCTTTTTTCGTAGCCCGTGGGGGAATCGAACCCCCCTTTCAAGAATGAAAATCTTGCGTCCTAACCGATAGACGAACGGGCCATCCTCTTGCACCGGAGTACCGTGTGCGTTATTTTTTTTCAGTAGCCCGTGGGGGAATCGAACCCCCCTTTCAAGAATGAAAATCTTGCGTCCTAACCGATAGACGAACGGGCCATCCTGGCTTTGTGTTGAGGCGTTTCTCAATCACGGGTGCAAAGGTACGACTTATTTTTGAATATGCAAGCGTTTTGCAGAAAAAATGTAGAATAATTTCTTCAAGAAGTACGGAAAGAGGGATAAAAAACGCAAGTGCGTTTAAGGTAAAACGTCCTTGCGTTTGCTTTGAAACGTCCTTGCGTTTGAATCTAAACGCACTTGCGTTTTTTTAGAGATGATTTTTCTGGTTGGAAAAATGGGAAAAGTATATCGGGAGAAACAGTCCGGAACTTATCTTTTTATGAATTAAAAACGCATGTAACTGTCTGGGTCTATAGAGAAGGCTTTCCTGTTTTCGGTCGATAAACCGGTGTGCGGCGCGGCTTTTTCTCAATGAAATGGGAAAGGTGTAAAAAAAGCTTTTGCGGTTGGATATATCCCTTTGGGTTATGGCTAAAAGCCGTTTGTGTGTATATGAGGGGGAGAATCTGTACAAAATTCCATGTATTTGTACAATTATGGACTTTTGTATATTTAAATTTTCTGTAACATTGCGATGCAAATTAAAAATAAGAACCTTAAATAATGGCGAAAGAAACAAAAGTTATATACAAGTCAATAAAAACGATTAACAATTTTATTAAAAAACACATGTATGAAAAACATTAGTTCCATGGCGGCTTTAGCCGCATTGCTGCTTGTAAGTTGCGGGCAGGACACCGATGTAAAATTTGCTGGCGACGAAGGGGCGAAAGTCACTTTCAGCGCGTCAATCAACGAACAGAATTCGCAGGATGTATCCCGTGTGACTGGAGTGACCTGGGATGACGGCGATGAGGTGAGCATTTCCTGCGGACCTACACAGAAAAATGTGTTCTACCGTTACAATGCCGCCGACAATTCATTTACCGCCATCAACCGTTTTGATGAAATCTGGTTGCTTGGAAATGAGGAGTACGATGTGACCGCTTATTATCCTCACGTAGGAGAAGAAGGAACTGTGCCTCCCGTGCAGATAGTAGAAATCACTTCCGAAAATCAGGATACGCCCGAAGAACGTGCCGCCTTCGATTTCCTCTACGCTTCTACCAAGGCTACAAAAGCCGAGCCGAATGTGCATTTGAACTTCAACCACGCCATGAGCCGTGTGAACCTGAAGTTTGTGCCGGGAACAGACCCGGAAGGAAATCCGGTGACTTTGACAGATATAGAATGTTACTTGGTAGGTATCAAGCGGAACGGTACGTTCGACACGGAAACGGGTGTGGCTGCGGTGGCAGAGGATGCGGCTGTCAGCGATTTGCGTCAGATGCTGAATGCGGACAATGATCATACTTTCACCGCATATCTTCTTCCGCAGACGATAGGAGCTGAAGGGCTTCAGATTGAAGCTGCGATGACTACTGCCGATAGCCGCCGAATTTATTATTTCCTGGAAATACCGGTAAGCGACTGGCCGGAAATGAAGGCAGGTTACTCCTATAATTATACGTTGACTGCCAATGATTATATGACGGCTTCTCCCACAGTACTTGAAATTTCAGGCACAGACATTAATCCGTGGACAGAAGTAAATAAGGAAGAAACTCCGGATGCGAAGGCATTGGGTACGGAAGCCAAAGCAGAAGGTTCGGAATGGGGCGAAATGGAAACGGAAGAAATCGTTCCGGTGGAAAAACAATAAATTGACTTTAAATTCTAAAGATTATGAAGCTATATAATCATATTTCAACCTGGGCTTTTGCCGGACTGCTGGCTTTCACCGGCTGTTCACAGGAAGAAAGCCTGGAAGGAAGCTCTTCTTTGCAAGGGTTCCAGATAAGTGTGACTGACGCGGGATTCCAGAACCTTTCAGAAGGACGTGCTACCGATGAAAACTTCAAGACCACTTTTGTGAAAGGAGATGCCATCGGAGTCTATGCCGTGGAAAACGGACAAGTGGTAGAAGGGGTAGCCAACCGTAAGTTTACGATGAATGAAAAAGGAGAATGGGACTTGGAAGGTAACCCGATTGAGTATGACAGCGAGCGTTTCAAGAACATTACTTTCTATGCGTATTATCCTTATCAGGCAGACGAGGAATCCATTCAGTTTGATGCGGCGGCAGAAGACCCCTTCGCTTCATTGGTAAGCAACTGGCAGATTGCGGCCGACCAGGGCGGTACGAAATACACCCAAAGCGACCTGATGACCAGCTCCAGCAAAGCGGAAGACGGCCGTCTTCAAGGAAAAGTATCGTTCACCATGCTGCATGAAATGGCCTTGGCGGTGCTGAAGATGCCTAATCTGGTGTATGATTTCACGAACGGAGGTCTGGACGATTATAGTCTGAACGTAGCGCCGAAAGAACTTTTTATAAATGACGTGAAAACCACTCCTTATTACGATGCGGCCAGTGGTACGTACATGGCGTTGGTGAAACCTGAAACAAATTATTCCATTTCAGGAACTTACCAGGGAGCGAAGGAGATGGCATTTAGTGCGGCAGGAAGTCTGGCGGGAGGCAAGGCTAAAATGTACACGATTAATGATGCCAATAAGCTGGATTATACCTTGCAGATTGGTGACTATCTCTGTGCGGACGGTAATCTGGTGAGCGTGGATAATGCCACAGTGCCCGACAATGCGATTGGAGTGGTTTGCTATGTGGGTAATCCGCAGCCTTCTGTTGCATTACCAGAAACATATACGGAAGACCAAGATGCTTTAAAACGTGATTATCCAAATTGTACGCATGGATTAGTAGTTGCTGTAAAAAATGCGACAGAGGGGGATAATACGGTAAGTTTTTCAACTCAACGTTCTGGATATTTTGGAACTTGGTTTACTAGTGATGAAGAATGGAATGGAAAATTTGTTTCTAATTTGGTTCGAGAATCAGAGCGTATACCTGGTATGTTAGGGTATAATAATACAGTCTTATTGGAAATGTCTCCGAGTTTGGGAAACTGTGATAACGCATTACAATATATAAAATCATATAGAGAACAAATAAGTTCTCCATCATCTTCAAGTGCTTGGTTCCTTCCGTCAATGACAGAATTTGATGAGGTTGCGAAGAGTGTGACTATAATTAATAGAAAAATTAATGCTATTGGTGGTGTGGAACTTATTTCGGGAGAAGTTGGAACTGACGCTGCCCATAGAAGTGTAAATGCTTATTGGACATCTAATGAACATGCGACTAACTTGGAATTAGTTGATAAGCATAACATAACGACTGAAAGTGCAGTATATGGTCGTCGAAATGAAGGCAGTAAAAATGGACGTTTCCGCATGATGTTAGCTTTTTAAAATCAAAAATTAAAACGGCAATATGAATAAGAAAAAGAATTATATAAAAAGTACCGCTCTCCCCATGGCGATGCTTCTTTCGGCTGTAGCTGTCTCTCCGCTTTTAGGAGAAAAGGCATATGCGGCTGTAGAGGCCACTCAGCAGCAGGGCAATATTAAGGGAACGGTCGTCGACAGCAATGGTGAACCCGTTATCGGTGCGAATGTCATCATTGAAGGTACCACAACCGGTACTATTACAGATATTGATGGAGTGTTTATGATTAATGCCAAACCGGGACAGAAACTGACTATTTCTTTCATCGGTTATAATTCGGTAACCGTTCCGGCAAAAGCTGACATGAAAGTAACATTGTCCGACAATTCTACCATGCTGGGCGAAGTGCAGGTGGTAGCTTACGGTGTGCAGAAAAAGGTAAGTGTGACTGGAGCTATTTCCAGTGTCGGTTCGGAAGAACTGATGCGTACGCCGGTAAGTTCGGTCACCAATGTGCTGGGCGGTCAGATGACTGGTTTGACCACGGTGCAGTATTCCGGTGAGCCGGGTGCGGATGCGGCCGACATTCTGGTGCGTGGTAAAGCTACTTTCGGTGATTCTTCTCCGCTGATTCAGGTGGACGGAGTGGAACGAAGCATGACGGACATTGACCCGAACGAAATCGAGAGCGTGACCGTGTTGAAGGACGCTTCCGCCACGGCGGTGTTCGGTATCCGTGGTGCGAATGGTGTCATCTTGATTACTACCAAGCGCGGTAAGGAAGGAAAGCCGAAAATTTCGTTCTCTACTTCTGCCAGTATCCTTCAGCCGACAAAGATGGTGGAACAGGCCAATTCGTATCAGTATGCCACTTTCTATAACCAGTTGATGAAGAATGACGGACAAGACGAGGTTTTCTCGCCAACGATTGTGGAGAAATTCCGTACCCATTCCGACCCTATACGTTTCCCGGATACCCGTTGGGCCGATTACATCATGAAAAGCGCGGCGTTGCAGAGCCAGCATAACATGAGTGTGTCGGGCGGTACGGACAAGGTGCGTTATTTCATTTCGGCCGGAGCTTATACGCAGGACGGTCTGTTCAACAGTTTCAATCTGCCGTATGATGTAAGTTATTCTTACAAGCGTTTCAACTATCGTGCGAACTTTGATATTAACGTCACCAAGTCGACACTTTTGTCGTTCAATGTGGCAGGTAATGTAGATAATAACAGCAAGCCTCATACCAGCCAGGGAACATCCGGTATGATTAAGAACATGTACTATGCCACTCCGTTCTCCAGTCCGGGTATTGTAGACGGAAAGTTTATTACCACAGCTACCGATTACAGTGACGAAAGACTTCCTTTTACCGGAGGTAATGGTATGGCATACTATGGTGCCGGTTTTGATAGGGTCAGCAATAACAAACTGACGGCCGACCTGATGCTCGACCAGAAACTGGATTTCATTACGAAAGGACTTTCTGTCAAGTTGAAAGGTTCTTACAACAGTGGTTTCGTAGTGACAAAGACCGGTACGGGTGGTGCCGTGGCCACTTATACTCCCGTGTTGCAGGAAGACGGAAGCCTGGCTTACCGTAAGGCGGGCGAGAATACGGATGTAAGTTATTCTTACAGCACCGGCAAGTCGCGTGACTGGTACATGGAGGCCAGCTTGAACTATGCGCGTTCTTTCGGCGACCATAATGTGACGGCCTTGCTGTTGTATAACCAGTCCAAGCAGTATTACTTTGGCAGCAGCGGCTCTCAATACCGTGACATTCCCCGTGGGTATGTGGGACTGGTAGGCCGTGTGACCTACGACTGGAAAAACCGTTACATGGCCGAGTTCAACATCGGTTACAACGGTTCCGAGAACTTTGCGCCGGAACGCCGCTTCGGTACCTTCCCGGCAGGTTCTGTGGGATGGATTATGAGTGAGGAAAAATGGTTCCAGCCGCTGAAGCCGTGGATGACATTCCTGAAACTGCGTGCCAGTCTGGGTCTGGTAGGTAACGACAAGCCGAGCGACCTGAACCTCCGTTTCCTTTACCTGGCCGACCCGTATGAAGTGAATAACGGCAGTCTGCCTAACCGTAACGGCGGATACGGATACAGCTTTGGTATTGAAAACAGTACAGTCAGTCTGGGAGCAAGAGAAACCGCCAAGAACAATGCCGATGTGGGTTGGGAAACAGCCTTGAAACAAAACTATGGTGTCGACATGAATTTCTTTGACGACCGTCTCCGTACTTCGGTGGACTATTACCGTGAGCACCGTAAAGACATTCTGCTGATTGACGGAACGGCTCCGGGGCTGCTGGGCTTCACCGTGCCTTACGCCAACCTGGGAGAAGTGGAGAGCTGGGGATGGGAACTGTCCTTGAACTGGAACGACAAGATTGGCGATAACTTCCGTTATTGGGCTACTTTTAACCTCTCTTATAACCAGAATGAGATTCTGGAAGACAAGCAGGCGCCTCAAAGCTATGATTATCAGTACACCAAAGGACATCGTATCGGCGCACGTTCGCAGTATGTGTTCTTCCGTTACTACGATGAGCAGACTCCCGAACTGTATGAGCAGACGTTCAACCGTCCGTATCCGGAACAGATTCAGACCTTGCGCAACGGAGATGCCGTCTATGTGGACTTGAACGGTGACCGTAAGATTGATACCAATGATATGAGTTATGACTATGGTTATACGGACGACCCGGAATACATGGCCGGTCTGACCTTGGGTTTCAGTTGGAAGAACTGGGAAGTGAGCACGCAGTGGACGGGCGCATGGAACGTGAGCCGTATGATTTCCGATGTGTTCCGCCAGCCTTTCTTCTCATCGGCCGACGCTTCTCAGGGAGGTTTGCTGGCTTACCATCTGGACAACACATGGACGGAAGACAACCCGTCGCAAAGTTCCAAGTATCCTCGTGCCACATTTGTGAACCGTGACAATAACTACGCTACTTCCACATTGTATGAACAGGACTCCAAGTACTTGCGTTTGAAGACCTTGCAGGTGGCTTATAATTTTAATCTTCCGGTGATGAAGAAACTGGGATTGAACACGTTCCAGTTGGCTTTTAGCGGCTATAACTTGTGGACACTGACCCCGTATTTGTGGGGCGATCCGGAAACCAGGGCCTCCAATGCGCCTTCTTATCCATTGTCTAAGACATATACATTGAGTTTGAAACTTGGATTCTAAACAATTAAAGATAGAAAATATGAAATTAGGATATAAACTTTTGTTCGGCGCATGTGTGGCAGCTAATCTGATTGCCACGTCATGTGTGGACGATATGAAATTCGGAAATTCATTCCTGGATAAGGCTCCGGGTGGTACCGCCACAGTGGATACGGTATTCAGCAGCGCGGTCTATACCCAGCAGTTTCTGAATTCAATTTATGGTCGTCAGTATTATGGATTGCCTTATAAGGATGATACTTCCTTGCCGGTGTCCAGCAGCCCGTATTGCGGTAAGGTAGAGGCTTTGACAGACTGCTGGCAGTTGCACTGGCGTGACGCGCAGCTTTATTCGCAGTATTACAGCGGTATCCATACGGCCAATTACAGCCGCCGTCAGGATAAGTTCTGTTATAACGATGAAAAGGTGTGGGAAGTAGTGCGCTGGTGCTGGCTGCTGATGGAACACATCGACGATGTGCCCAATCTGGATGCCAATGAAAAGGCGCGTATGATTGCGGAGGCCAAATGCTTGATAGCCGTGCGTTACTTTGACATGTTCCGTCATTACGGGGGGCTTCCTTTGCTTTATGCCTCTTTTGAAGGAAATGAGTCCAGCTACGAATGTCCGCGTGCCACGGTAGAAGAAACAGTGAACTACATGATTAAGATGTTGGATGAGGCCATTGATTCCGGGGCTTTGCCCTGGGCATACGGTCCCGGTGCTGACGGAAGTTCCACCTATACCGGACGCTGGACCAAGGCAGGTGCTATGGCGTTGAAGTGTAAAATCTGGCAGTTTGCCGCTTCTCCTTTGTTCAATGACAATCAGGGTTATGCTGGAGGGGCATCTGAAGCTGAGCAACAGCATCTGGTATGGTATGGAGGATATCGTCAGGAATTGTGGGAAAACTGCCTGAAGGCTTGCGAAGACTTCATGAACGCATTGCAGGCAAATGGTTATTATGAATTGAACCAGTCTGTCAATAACACACCGGCCGGTTACCGTTATGCCTACCGTATGGGGTACCTTTATCAAGGAAGTAAGGAAGTCATTCATTCTGTCAGGGTTCAGATGGGAGACGCTTTTAATTCCAGTACTTATTTCTGGCATAATTGGAGCGATTTGGGACGTAACTCTTATACGCCTACACAAGAATATGTGGAAATGTTCCCGTGGGCCGCCGGTAAACCGTTCAATTGGGAGGAAACAGAGGCAGAAGGCAAGCTGGATGAAATGTTCGCGAAAGGTACTTTGGCCGACAATAACCTGGAATTGACCCGTGACCCTCGTTTGTATGAGACAGTGATAGTGAACGGATTGCCCAAGATGCTGGACTGGTCGGACAATGCCGGGTTGATGTCCGGACAGCCATACGAACTGTGGGTAGGCGGTTATGATGCCGGAAACAACTCACGGGATGAGACCATGCGTTTTGCTACTGGCTATGACAATATGAAGTATTATATCGGTACGGAATATCAGCGTCAGTATTGCCAGTGGGTGACTTTGCGTCTGTCGGATATTTATCTCACTTATGCGGAAGCATTGCTTCAGGCAAAAGGGGACAATGCGGGTGCGTTGACCTGGATAAATAAGGTGCGCGAACGTGTAGGCCTTGGCAAGCTGGAAGATTGTAATCCGGAAAAGAACCTGACTTCAAACAAGGAAAACTTGTTGGAAGAATTGCTGCGTGAGCGTGTGTGTGAGCTTGGTATGGAAGACGCACGTTTCTTTGATTTGATTCGGTATAAACGTGCGGACCGGTTTGAAAAAGAGCTGCACGGACTGTTGATTTACCGTCTGGATGAGAAAGGAAACCGTATAGAGACGAAATGGTTTGAAGGTGACCAGAATCAAGGAGCTCCCCAGCCCGTTCATTTTGACTATGAAAGATTTACGTTGCACAATATCCGTCGTTACTGGTGGGATTATGGTTTTGACACCAAATGGTATTTGTCACCGTTCCCTCAAACGGAAATAAACAAGGGATACGGACTGGTTCAGAATCCTGGCTGGTAATTTATAAAAGTATAAGTAATAGATTTTTGATAATAGCTTTATGAAAAAATATAAGAATCTGATGTGGGCATGCCTTGCCTGTTTGGCTATTCCTGCAGGTGCTCAAGATGCAGACAACAATATCAGAGGTATGGTTGTCGACAAGTGGGGGCATCCGGTTTATGGTGCTTCTGTCATGGTGAAAGGGATGCCGGAAACAAGAGTTGAGACAGATAAGGATGGAAAATTTTCCATAGAAGCTTCTGCCGGACAGCAATTGAATATTGTGTCAGTAGATAAAGGTACGACTACGGTAAAGGCGGACGGAAAGTCGCTGGTGAAGGTCGTACTGAATTACGCGGGGCAGTCTGTCGACGTGGGCGCCGGACGTGTTTTTACCCGTGCCGAGTCTACGGCAGCCGTTTCTACCATTTATAATGAAGACTTTGATAAGCGTAGTGCTAAAAACATGTCTAATTCTCTGTTAGGGCAGGGAATGGGTATGATGGTCTTGCAGAATTCGGGGAATTATGCGGATGTGGAACCTACTTTTTATATCAGAGGACTTCAGAGTCTTTCCAGCAGCAATCCGTTGATATTGGTTGATGGTCTGGAAAGAGACATGAGCCTGCTTAGCCCGGAGGAAGTGGAATCTGTATCCGTTTTGAAAGATGCGGCCGCTGTAGCTTTGTATGGGTATAAAGGAATTAATGGGGCTATCCTGATTACGACCAAACGCGGTAAGTATAATTCCAAAGAAATCAAGTTTACTTATGACCATGTAAATAATTTCATGGACCGGAAGCCGGAGTTTGTGGATGCGGCCACTTATGCGCAGGCTTATAATGAGGCACGCAGGTATGAAGGTTTGTCTCCCCGTTATGCGGATAAGGAAGTGGAGTATTTCCGTAATGGAGACTTCCCTTATTTGTATCCGAATGTAAACTGGCTTGATGAGACTTTCAAGAATTCGGGCATTTCCAACAAGTATACGATTGAATTTCGCGGAGGTGGTTCTAAGTTCCGTTACTATTCTATGCTTGACCTGGTGACAGACAGAGGTTTCGTGAAAGAAGGCAATATGAACGAAGGCTATTCTACCCAGAACAAGTATTCGCGTGCCAATCTGCGTACCAATATGGATATTGATGTAAGCAGTACTACAAAACTGAAAGTGAATATTTTGGGTACATTGTCGGAATCTCTCCGTCCGGGTGCTTCTGCCAATCTGTGGGATATGATTTATACCCTGCCGGCAGCCGCTTTTCCTGTAAAGGATGAGGACGGCTTATGGGGAGGAAACAATACCACTTGGTTGGGAACCCAGAATCCGGTGGCTCAATCTCAGGGAGCGGCATATTCAAAAGGTCATACGAGAAGCTTGTTTGCGGACCTGACCTTGGAACAAGACTTGTCGGCTGTTACAGAAGGTTTGGGATTCAATTTCAGATTGGCTTATGATAACTATTCTTCTATATGGGAAGACCATAGCCAGGCTTATACTTATGGCGGATATACGGTGACTTATACTGATTTGACAGGACCTTTGTATACGCATACAACTGGAGGTGAGCCTACAGAAATGGGAAAAGACGGAAGCATAAATAACTGGACACGCCAGTTCAACTTCTCTGGTGGATTTAGCTATAACCGGAACTTTGCGGATACACACGATGTGTATTCTCAATTGAAGTGGGAATATGAGTACCGTGATTCATACGGCTTGAATACAACCATTTATCGCCAGAATGTGTCATGGTTTACTCATTATGGATATGACAAGCGTTATTTCCTTGACTTGGCGTTGGTAGGCTCCGGCTCCAGTCTGCTTGCTCCCGGTCATAAATGGGCGTTTTCTCCTACAGTGTCGGCGGCATGGGTGCTTTCGGAAGAAAATTTTATGAACAATGTGTCATGGATTGATTTCTTGAAACTTCGTGCTTCATTCGGCATTATCAATGCGGATTATCTGCCGGCCAGTGATGTGTATGATTACTGGGACCAGATTTATACCACAACAGGTACGCGCTATATGTTCAATAGTGCGTATGATTCTTCATTCGGTACGACAGAACTCGGCCGTTTGGCAAGTACGAATTATACGCATGAGAAAGGATATAAATACAATGTCGGTGTAGACGCCACGTTGTTTAAAGGGTTGAATCTTTCGGTAGACGCATATTATCAGCGTAGAAACAACATCTGGGTTTCTTCCGAAGGTAAGTACACGGCTGTCTTGGGACAGACTCCTCCGTATGAGAACGCCGGTGTGGTAGACAGTTGGGGCGGCGAGTTCAGCCTTGATTACACGAAGCGTGTGGGAGATGTGGTGCTGAATGCTGGAGGTAGCTTCAACTGGAACCGGAATGAGATTAAGGAGCAACTGGAGGAACCTAGAATGTACGATAATCTTGTACAGACCGGCCACTCGTTGAACCAGGTTTATGGTCTGGAAGCTGTAGGTTTCTTTAAAGACGCAGATGATATAGCCAACAGTCTGCCTCAAAGCTTCGGAACGGTCTATCCGGGAGATATTAAGTATCGTGATGTGAATGGAGATAAAATAATCGACAGCAATGACGTGACGGCTATCGGTTATAGCACAGTCGCTCCGGAAATTTATTATACGTTCCATTTGGGAGCGGAATGGAAAGGACTTGGATTTGACGCTCAGTTCCAGGGAACAGGCCGTTATTCTGCAATCCTGAACACAAAGAGTATGTTCTGGCCTTTGTTGAGTACCACTACGCTTTCCACTCATTATTACGAGAATCGTTGGACTGAGGATAATCTGAACGCAAGATATCCGCGCTTGAGCACGCAAAGCAATACGAATAACTATCAGACCAATACCGTGTGGTTGGCTGACCGTTCGTTCCTGAAACTTCGCAACATCGAGGTGTATTATAATTTCCCTAAGTCTTGGTTGCAGAAAACAAAATTCATCGGAGACGCAAGATTGTATGTGCGGGGAGTTGATTTGCTGTGCTTTGATAAGATTGATGTGTTGGACCCGGAATCTTATGGAGCTACGAATCCTTTGAACAAGAGTCTGATTGTCGGTTTGAAAGTAGGTTTTTAATCTTAAAAGAAACAAAGAATGAAACTTAGAAGAATTGTCTATGGTATGTTGTGTATGGGAGCATTGGCTTCGTGCTCAGACCAGATGAACTACCATGAATATAATAATTATGACGAAGAATTTGTGAAGCTGAATTTTAGCAATGTGGGAGGATTGGTTACGACGATTTATCTGGATTTGGATACCGATTTCGGCAGTTATGCCGGAGCGGTGCTGGGCTCGGCCACGGATGAATCACAGTACGCCTATACCGGAAACTCTATTGAAACATTCTATAATGGCTCATGGAGTCCGACAAATGCGCAAAGCGGTACATGGAGCACTTGTTATTCTGGAATTTCAAATTGTAATCTGTTCCTGGATAAGTATGTGGGACTGACATTTCCGGAATTGGAACAAAACGCGGATTATAAACCTCAGATGTTCCGGTATAATAACTATCAGTATGAAGTGCGTTTTCTTCGTGCTTATTTCTATTTTAATCTGGTACGCCAGTATGGTGACGTGCCGTTTACAGATCATTTTCTGACTGCTGAAGAAAGCAATTCGTTGAGCCGTACGCCAGCGAAGGATATATTCAACTATATCATCTCAGAATGTGATGAAATAAAAGACTTGATAATTGAAGATTATGCGAATCTTCCGGCCGATGTCGTATTGCCCAGCGAATCGCCTGAAACCGGACGTGTGAACAAGGCTACCGTGTTGGCTTTGAAAGCGCGTGCGGCTCTTTATGCGGCAAGTCCGTTGTTCAATCCGGAAAATGACCCGGAATTGTGGCATCGTGCGGCTACTGCGAATAAGGAACTGCTGGATTATTGCGTGAATGAACGGGGCATGAAGTTGGTTAGTGACTATGCGTCTTTGTGGGATAAGAACAACTATAAGAACGCTACGGACGAATTGATTTTTGGCTGTCGTGCGAATCGTGAGTCTAGCACCATGGAGTCTTATAACTATCCTGCAGGAATTGAAGGTGGAAATGGAGGGAACTGTCCGACACAAAATCTGGTGGATGCGTATGAGACTACCGATGGTTATGACGTGCGCCTGGTCAATGGAGCGTGGACTGCGGATGGCAGCCGTGTGTTTGACCCGGCAAAACCATACGATAACCGTGACCCGCGTTTGAGAATGACTATCTGTGTGAATGAGGAAACCGGATGGCCGACATGGAATGAAGGTACGATTTACACTTATCAGGGAGGGGCTAACGGACAGCCTCTGAATGGAGGTACTCCCACCGGATATTACCTGAAAAAATATTGTCAGGGAGATATTGACCTTCGCTCCAACAGTACCAACAAGTCGGCTTATCACACATGGATAACTTATCGTTTGGGCGAATTCTATTTGAATTATGCTGAGGCCGTGTTCCGTTATTTGGGTAGTGCGGATGCTACGGATAGCGAGTTTACCATGTCTGCTCGTGAGGCAGCAAGTATGACCCGTGAACGTGAAGGAGTCGAAATGCCTGCTTTCCCGTTGAATATGTCGGATGAGGAATTTTGGGAAGCCTATAAAAAAGAACGTATGGTGGAGCTTGCTTTCGAAGGACATCGTTTCTGGGATGTGCGCCGCTGGAAGGAAGCCGACAAATATTTTGTGAACATAGAAGGATTGCAAATCTCAAAAACCGGAGATAATGCCGCTTATTCTTATGCTACAGTGGTGAACACGCGTCAGTGGGACGATAAGATGTATCTCTTCCCGATACCTCAGTCTGAGAGAATGAAGAATCCTAATTTAACTCAGAATCCGGGCTGGTAAGTCCCGGATTCCGGAAAAGTATAAATATTAAAAATGCATTATATATCATGAAAAGACTATTTACAAGTTTCTTGGGTGCTGCCTGCCTTTTTGCGTTGTCAGCATGTTCGGATGAAGAAACACCAGTTCCGCAGCCTGGAGAAGAACCGGGTGCGGGAGAAGAACTTCCGGCATTGCCTTCCGAAGTGGTGAAGGAAGGACGTGCCATGTGGGTAAGCTATGATCCGACTCCTGATGCGGATGTAAACTCTAACACAGGCATTCACGGAGCACTGGTAAGCTGGAGAATGCTGCCTACTGACCCGAAAGGCATAATCTTTGATCTTTATAAATCGGTAGACGGTGGACAGGAAGTGAAATTGAATGAAGGAGCCATCATTAATTCTACTTGTTTTCTGGATGAGAACGTGGATGTGACCAAGACCAATCACTATCGGGTAACCTTGTGTGGAAGTACGGAAACGGTATGTGAATATGACTTCACTCCGGATATGGCCAAGACTTACTATCATAAGATTGCCTTGAACATGAATCCTTCTACCATAGAGTTGCCTGAAAACGGTTATACGGCCGATGACGTTCAGGTGGGCGAGCTGGACGGTGACGGAGAAATGGAAATTGTCATCAAGCGTGAGCCTTACGACGGAGCGAATCAGGGAGGATGGTATGCGGGTACCACTTTGTTGGAGGCTTACAAACTGGACGGAACGTTCCTTTGGCGCATAGACATGGGTATCAATATTCGTTCGGGTTCTCATTATACTTCTTATATATTGTATGATTTTGATGGTGATGGACTGTGTGAAATCGCTTTCCGCTCTGCCGAAGGTACTCAGTTTGCAGATGGAAAAATGATTACAGGTGAAGATGGAAAAGTACATGATTATCGTATCCGTGATTTAAATGGTGCCGGATGGGCTTCAGGTGCAAAACTTCCTACTACTTGTGGCTTGATTTTTGAAGGTCCTGAATACATCTCAATTTGTCGTGGGTATGATGGACGTGAAATAGCACGTACAGATAATATTCCTCGTGGAGGTGAAGGTTCTAAAGTAGAACGTGCAGAGTATTGGATGGATTATTGGGGGGATGATTATGGAAATCGTATGGACCGTTTCTTTATTGGTGCTGCTTATTTAGATGGGATTCCAGATCCAGCAACTGGTGCTAGAACAAGTAATCCTAGTCTGATTGTGACTCGTGGTGTGTACAAGAACTGGCAGGTTTGGGCCTTTGACCTAAAAGGATCGGAACTAGAAAATCGTTGGAAATTTGATACCAAGGATCATGATGAAAAATGGTTGGCAATGTGTTCTCATGCTTTTCGTGTAGCAGACTTAGATAATGATGGAAAAGATGAAATTCTTTATGGACAGGCTGCAATTGATGACAATGGAAATGAACTTTGGTGCACTGGAAATGGACATGGAGACTGCTTACATGTAGGTAAGTTTATCAAAGATCGTGATGGCTTGCAAATTGTGGCTTCCTTTGAAGAAGAAAATACATATTCTGTACAAGGATTAGGATATGGATGTCAGGTGATTGATGCACGTGATGGTTCTTTGATTTCTGCTCATGGGGCTGGAATGCATGGTGATGTAGGGCGTTGTATTGTAGCAGACGTAGATCCTGATAGTCCTAATATGGAATTTTGGTCTTCGATGAATTCTGGAATGTACAATTGTGGAGGTCCTACAGATGTACCTATAAGTCCTGATATGCCTAAGGGTATTGGTGGTGGTGTGATGTATAATGCCGCTATTTGGTGGACTGGAGAATTGACTCGTGAGTTGTTTGACCGTGCTTTGATTGTAAGCTATAAAGCTAATCCGAGAACGAATAAGAACCGTCTTGTGAATTTCGCAACTGGATATGGAAGCAATGAAGGTAATCATAGTACAAAATATAATCCTTGTTATTACGGTGATTTCCTGGGCGACTGGCGTGAGGAAGTAATAATGGGCTCTTCAGACCATTCTGCGATTTATATTTTCTCTACGAATTATCCGACAGAGCATCGTTTCTCACATCTTATGACAGATCATACTTATGATATGAGTCAGGCAATGCAGAATATAGGTTATAATCAACCCACTCATTTAGGCTATTATATCGGATCCAAATAATAGTAAACAAAAGTTAGTTAGATTTCGGTTGGCGTGTGAGCAAGTGATTGTGTGGACGCCAACCATTTTTTATTTTGTATAATAACAAAAGAGACTATTTCTCGGAAAAATGAAATAGTCTCTTTTGTTTTTTGATTGAATAAGACGAAAATTTAAATGCCCCTTTCCTTGATAATGCCGTTCTGGTAAGCTACCAGCAGTTTCTTCAAATCTTCAATTTGTACCATCAGTTCGCGGCCTTTGTCGGTATCTTTCACCATCATGCGCTGACTGCTCAATTCTACGATTTGGGTGGTCGACTTAATGTCTTGTCCTTCTTCGATGGCTTTTTGGGTAGAAGTGAAGGGTTCGTGCTGCACAAGTTGGAAACCGCGTGAGTGGTACACCAGCGTGTAGCCTGCAATACCCGTTTCCGGTTGGTAAGCCTTGGAGAATCCTCCATCGATAACCATCAGTTTACCGTTGGCCTTAATAGGTTTCTCTCCTTTGACTGCTTTTACCGGTACATGTCCGTTGATGATGTGGCGGTGTTCTCCTTCTACTCCGAATTCATCCAGAATCATGTCGCAGATATCTTCACGGTCGCGCAAGGTGTAATAATAGCCTTTTACTTCTTTATGAGTTTCCTTGTCGGTCAGGAAATAACGTTCGAAGGTAGCCATTTTACTCTTATCGAAGGCAGGAGAGTTCTTTCCGCACCACAGGTACCAGATGAAGTCTCTGGCAAATGCTTTTTCCGGATTGTCTTCTTCTGCAAAATAAGCTGTACGGATAAGCTGGCCTACGCGCTTGAGCAGGGCTTCTCCTTTGTATTTCTTTCCGAGAATGTCTACTTCCTTAAGCGTTCCGTCGGCATTCATCGGCATAGAAGCGTGGAAGAGCAGGTTCGAGTTGCATACATTGTACATGCATCCGTAACGGAAAATGCATTTCATGTGCTTGCGCAACTTTTCGCTTCCCGTGAAAGATTTGTGCAGTTTCTGTACGATTTCTTCTTCTTCCTCTGTCAACTGGTATGGGTTTTCCGGGTCGATGGTCGGGAATAGACAGTCGCGCATTTCGTAATCTTTTCCGTCAAGCTGGAATACTTTCCGCTTGAAATCGATGTGGTGCAACAGCAGACGGCTGTTCATGTCGAATTCCGGATGACGCCGGATGGCAGCAGCTTCCAGCTTGAACTGGATAATGGTGATGGCCTTGTGCATCTGCGAGATGAGCCGCAAGGTCTTGTCATTGTATGAACTGCTTTCGGGCGCAATCTTAGGAGCAAAGTATTCGCATGGGTCGTTAGCGTAGGCTTCCATGGCAAAGGTAGCCAGCGGAAGCAGGTTGATGCCGTATCCGTCTTCCAATGCCGGAAGGTTACCGTAGCGCATGGCCAGGCGCAGTACGTTGGCAATACAACAGTCATTTCCTGAAGCGGCTCCCATCCAGAGGATGTCGTGATTACCCCATTGGATGTCGAAGTTATGGTAGTTGCAAAGTGTGTCCATGATGATGTGAGGACCAGGACCACGGTCGAAAATATCTCCTAAGATATGCAGTGAGTCGATGGTCAGTCGTTGTATCAGGTTACACAGTGCAATGATGAAGTCGTCGGCACGGCGTGTCTCAATAATGGTACGGATGATGACATTGATGTAAGCCTGCTTGTTGGGGTCCATGGGACTTTCATGAAGCAATTCCTGAATGATGTAGGAGAATTCTTCAGGCAGCGCCTTGCGTACCTTTGAACGTGTATATTTGGATGATACATTCTGGCAGACTTTTACCAGCTGGTTCAGGGTGATGACATACCAGTCTACGAGGTCTTTTTCCACTTCCTTTACCAGTTGTAACTTCTGTTCCGGATAATATATCAGCGTGCAGAGTTCCTTTTTCTCCATTTCGCGGAGGTTGTTGCCGAAAATCTCGTTTACCTTCCGTTTGATAGCTCCGGAAGCATTGCGGAGCACATGCTGGAAAGCTTCGTATTCCCCGTGCAGGTCGGCCAGAAAATGTTCCGTTCCTTTCGGAAGGTTCAGAATGGCCTCCAGGTTGATGATTTCCGTGCTGGCTGCAGCCAGGTTAGGAAAATCGTGTGAAAGGAGTTCCTGGTAGCGGATGTCCTTCTGTATCATTTCCAGGGTAATTTGTTTGTAGGTTTTCATGATATTGAGTGATTTAAAAGTTGCTATAAAAATAACATGAGCAGTAATTGTGCGATGATGACGCGGGTAAACATTCCGAGAGGGTAGACCGTCGCGTAGCTTACCGAAGGTTCATCTCCTGGAATGATGTCGTTGGCATAGTTCAGTGCCATCGGGTTGGCCATACTTCCGCAGAGCATACCGCATGTATTGCCGAAGTCCATTTTGCACAGACGAAGGGATACCAAAGCCATGATAACAACAGGAATAAAGGTTATCAGGAATCCGATGCCTACCCACAAGGCTCCTTCCGGACGCATGACGGTTTCAAAGAAATGCGCACCGGCATCCAGTCCAAGACAAGCCAAGTAAAGAGACAAGCCGATACCTCTAAGCATCAGATTGGCACTGCGTGTGGTATAGGTCACCAGATGCAGACGAGGCCCGTAGGCTCCAATCAGGATACCGATTACAATCGGTCCGCCTGCCAGTCCTAATTTGACAGGTGAGCTGATGCCTGGAATGGCAATAGGAATGGACCCTACGATGAGTCCCAGTATGATGCCGATAAAAATAGAGGCTAAGTTAGGGTCTTTAAGCGTTTTTACGGTATTCCCTAGTACTTTTTCTACATTCTGAATGGCTGCTGCTTCACCTACTACCGTCAGACGGTCACCTAATTGCAGTACCAGTCCCGGAGTGGCCAGCAGTTGCACGCCGCTTCGCAGCACACGGCTGATATTGATGCCATACGTGTTGCGCAGACGGAGTGAACCCAGTTTCTTTCCGTTAATTTCCGGTCGGGTGACGATAATGTGTTTGGAAATCAGTTTGCTGTCGATGGCATTCCAGTCGATGTCTTCTTTGTTCCAGTCCCGTTTTTCCTGTTCACCGAACAGAATGGTCAGTGTGGGCGCATCTTTTTCGGTTGTGATTACCAGAATACGGTCATTCTCTTTCAGTATCTTTTCAGAAGTCGGAATGCTCACGGTACCTTCACGCCAGAGTCGTGAGATGACGAATTTGGGATAGCCCACCTGAGCAATATCTTGTATGCTTTTGTTAAAGATGGCAGGATTGTGTATCTGAAAAGTAGCAATGTACGTGTGGTTGGAGTCGTCGTGTTCATGCTCCTGCATATCAGACGGGCGTACAAAGAACTTTCTGATAACGACGATGGCAAAAATAACTCCCACCACTCCGAGCGGATAGGTCACGGCACAACTGAGGGCAGCTCCGCTGGTGGGCTCACCTAACTGTTTCAGTGTCTGCTGTGCGGCACCCAAGGCAGGAGTATTGGTAGTGGCTCCGCAAAGAATACCTACCATGTCGGGCAGGCTGATGGGGGTGGTCATGCTCAGCACTACGGCCATTATTGTACCGAGGAAGATAACTCCTAATCCTAACAGGTTCAGACGGTATCCGCCTCGCTGAAATGAGCTGAAAAATCCCGGACCGACCTGCAGTCCTAATGAATAGACAAAGAGAACCAATCCGAAGCTTTCTGCATAGCTGAGCATTTGCGGATCGATGGCGAGCCCTAAATGCCCGGCCAGAATTCCGGTGAAGAAAACAAATGTGACTCCAAGGGAGATGCCGCAGATATGAATTTTCCCTAATCCTAATCCGATTGCCGTAATCAACGACAGTATGATGACCGCCTGAAGAGCGGATTGTTCCACAAATAAATTAATTAGCCATTCCATGCTGCAAAGATATATACTTTGTGGAAAATAATTCTTTCGTGTCAGACAAAATGTTAGAAAAAGTATGCAGAAAAGAAATCCCCGAAAGGCTTTCAGGACCAATTTGGCCAATAAAAGTCTTTCGGGGATAATAAAATAATGGTAGGATTTGTATGCCGGAATTATCGAACGAACAACAGTTCGCGATATTTCGGAAGTGTCCACATCTGATCGTCGACAATCAGTTCCAGCTTATCGATGTGGTAACGGATTTGTTCCAGCATCGGAGCTACTGTATCGTGATAAGCAATGGCTTTTTCACGTTCGCTGGTAATGCGGTTAGCTACCTTGCGGGCTTCTACCATTTCATCCACATGCTTCTTGATGAAGGACGTATGTTCTGAAATTTCCTTGATGATAGCCAGGTTTTCAGCTGACAAAGTCTGAGCTTCTTCTTCTGAGAACAATGATTTCATCTTGTATGCATTGTCTATCAGTTTTGTCTGGTATTCAATGGCTACCGGAACTACGTGATTCATTACCAGGTCACCCAATACGCGGGCTTCAATCTGGATTTTCTTGGTGTACATATCCCATTTCACCTCGTTACGGGCTTCCAGCTCTTTGCGGGTCATGACACCGGTTGATTCGAACATGCGGATGCTCTCCGGTTTCAGGTAGTTATCGAAAATTACCGGGCAGCTGGTTTCGCAGTCCAAACCGCGTCGTGCAGCTTCTACCTTCCACTCATCGCTGTAGCCGTTGCCGTCGAAGCGGATAGGCTTGCATTCCTTGATGCATTTGCGAACCACCTGGATGATAGCAGAAATCTTAGGTTCTCCTTGTTCTATCAGTTCGTCTACTTCTTTCTTGAACTCAATGAGCTGTTCGGCTACCGCTGTATTCAGGGCAATCATGGCGCTGGCACAGTTAGCTTCTGAACCCGGAGCACGGAATTCAAATCGGTTTCCTGTAAATGCGAAAGGAGAAGTACGGTTACGGTCTGTATTGTCAATCAGCAGTTCCGGAATCTGAGGAATATCCAGTTTCATTCCCTGTTTGCCTCCCAAAGACACTAGGTCGTCGTTGGTACTTTCTTCCAAGTGGTCGAGCACCTTGCTGAGCTGTGTTCCCAGGAAAGAAGAAATGATGGCAGGAGGAGCTTCGTGACCACCCAAACGGTGTGTGTTGGTGGCGCTCATGATAGAAGCTTTCAGCAGTCCGTTGTGACGGTAAACGGCCATCAGGGTATTTACTACGAAGGTGATGAAACGCAGGTTTTCTTCAGAAGTTTTTCCCGGAGCCATCAATAAAGTACCGGTGCTGGTTCCAAGTGACCAGTTGTTGTGCTTACCTGAACCGTTGACACCTTTGAACGGTTTTTCGTGGAGCAGTACACGGAAACCATGATTACGTGCCACTTTTCTCATCAGTGACATAACCAGCATGTTGTGGTCTACTGCCAGGTTACATTCTTCGTAAATCGGAGCAAGCTCGAACTGGTTCGGAGCTACCTCGTTGTGGCGTGTCTTGACCGGGATACCTAATTCTAGTGACTGGATTTCCAAATCTTTCATAAAGGCAGCTACGCGGGTTGGAATGGCTCCGAAGTAGTGGTCTTCCAGCTGCTGGTTCTTGGAAGCTTCGTGTCCCATCAGGGTACGGCCAGTCAGCAGCAAGTCCGGACGGGCAGCATACAAGCCTTCGTCAACCAGGAAGTATTCTTGTTCCCATCCCAGGTAAGAGATGATTTTCTTTACAGAAGGGTCAAAGTAATGCATCACATCCAGAGCAGCCTTGTTTACGGCACGCAATGCTTTCAGCAACGGAGCCTTGTAGTCGAGTGATTCTCCGGTATAAGCAATGAATACGGTTGGGATGCACAAGGTGTCGTCTACCACGAAGACAGGTGAAGACGGGTCCCATGCACTGTATCCGCGGGCTTCGAATGTATTACGGATACCTCCATTGGGGAATGAAGAACCGTCAGATTCCTGCTGAACAAGCAATTTACCTGAAAACTCTTCCAGCATGCCACCCTTTCCATCGTGTTCCACAAACGCATCATGCTTTTCGGCTGTACCTTCTGTCAGCGGCTGGAACCAGTGTGTATAGTGGGTCACCCCTAATTCGATCGCCCATTTTTTCATTCCGTCGGCTACGGCATTGGCGATGCTGCGGTCGAGGGTGGCACCGTTGTCAATCACATCAATGAGTTTGGCATATACGTTGCTCGGCAGATACTTGAACATTTTTTCGCGGTTGAATACATATTTCGCAAAGTATTCACTGGGGCGTGTTGCTGGCGAGGCCACTTCTACCGGTTTTTTGTGAAATGCCTTTTCTACTACTCTGAATCTTAATTTTGACATAATACCTTATTTCTTATTTTAAGTTATTTGATTTCTATATTTACAAGTTGTTTTGTTTACAGACACTGGCAAATTCGCTGGATGCCTTCTTCGCACTGATGGCGTTCTCCGAAAGAGGTCAGACGTACATAGCCTTCTCCGCTTGGGCCGAAACCAACTCCGGGCGTGCTTACCACTTGTGCTTCGTACAGAAGTTTGTCGAAGAACTTCCAGGAAGTCTGGTTGTCCGGTGCTTTTATCCATAGATACGGAGCGTTTTCTCCTCCAAAAAATTGTATGCCTGTCTTCGAGAGCATCTTTTTCATGATTCGGGCATTGTCCATGTAATATTGCACCATGGCTTTCACCTGTTCTTTTCCTTCGGGAGTATAAATCGCTTCTGCTCCTCGTTGGGTGATGTAAGATACACCATTGAACTTGGTGGATTGTCGTCTGAGCCATAGTTTGTTCAGTGGAATCCGTTTGCCTTCCAAAGTGGCTGCGGTCACTTCCTTGGGAATTACCATGTATCCGCATCGCACACCGGTGAAACCTGCGGTTTTTGAGAAACTGCGGAACTCGATGGCCACCTTCTTGGCCCCTTTTATTTCATAAATGGAATGAGGAATGTCCGGGTCTTGTATGTATCGTTCGTAGGCAGCATCGAAAATGATCAGTGCATCGTTCTCTATGGCATAGTTGACCCACTTTTTGAGTTCGCTTTTACTCAATACTGCTCCCGTAGGATTATTGGGATAACATAAATAAATAATGTCAATGCGCTGTTTGGGAATCTCCGGGATAAAATTGTTCTCTATGCGGCAGGGCATGTATACCACATTACTCCATTTGCCGTCTTTTTCCAATGTACCGGCTCTTCCGCATGAAACGTTTGAGTCAATGTAGGCCGGATAGATAGGGTCTGTCACTCCGATGCTGTTGTCGTGGCGCAGTATATCGCCGATATTGCCCGTATCCGATTTGGAACCGTCGCTGATGAAAATCTCATTGGCATCAAAATAAATGCCGTGGGCGGCGTAGTCATGCTTCAAAATGGCTTCGATCAGGAAGTCGTATCCTTGCTCAGGTCCGTATCCTCTGAATGTGTTGGGATTCCCTAATTCACCGGCTGCTTTTTGCATAGCCTCTACACATGCTTTGGGGATAGGGAGGGTCACGTCGCCGATTCCCAAATGAATAATGCGGGCCTGGGGATGTGTCACTTTAAAAGAATTAACTCTTTTCACGATATCGGTAAACAAGTAGTTTTCCGGTAATTTGAGCAGGTGTTCGTTGACTAATGCCATTTATTCTTCTATTTGGCGGCAAAAGTACGAAAATCATGTCATTTTTAAAAGATTGTCCCCGCTTTATTTTTCTTATTTTTTGAAATTGATATAAGTCAATTGTATGGAATTTTTCTTACTTTTGCATCTGAAATTTTTTTAGAAAATCGATACGAAAATGAATCCAGCTTTGCCTGCTACAAGAAAGCAGAAAATTTTAAGAGAGACCAGGGATTATTTAATGATTGCGTTGGGTATGATTATGTATGGCATCGGGTGGACCGTATTTCTGTTGCCGAGTGATATTCCTTCAGGCGCGGTACCGGGTATTGCATCTATCATTTACTGGGGAACCGGCTTTCCGGTGCAATATACTTACCTGATCATAAACTTTCTTCTGCTTCTTCTTGCTTTGAAAATCTTGGGCCTGAAGTTTTGCCTGAAGACCATATTTGCTGTCTTTACGTTGACGTTTATATTGAGTGTAATCCAGAATTATGTAACCGGAGAACTGATTCACGACCAGCCTTTCATGTCGTGTGTACTGGGGGCTTCTTTCTGTGGAGCTGGTATCGGAGTCGCATTCTCTGCCAACGGAAGCACAGGTGGTACCGATATTATTGCGGCTATTATCAATAAGTATCGTGACATTACATTGGGAAGAGTCATCTTGATTTGTGATGTGATTATCATTTCTTCAAGTTATTTGGTGTTGCATAATTGGGAAAAAGTAGTCTATGGATATGTGGTGCTCTTTATTTCCAGTTTTGTATTGGACCAGGTGGTAAACAGTGCCCGTCAGTCTGTTCAGTTCTTTATTATCTCCAGTAAATACGAAGAAATAGGTGCTCGTATTAATAAAGACTTGCATCGTGGAGTTACGTTTATTGACGGGGTAGGCTGTTATACGCATAACGGAGTGAAAATGATGTTTGTCTTGGCCAAGAAAAGAGAATCCAACACTATCTTCCGTTTGATTAAAGACATTGATCCTAAGGCATTCGTCTCTCAGAGCGCGGTTATTGGTGTATTTGGTGAAGGTTTCGATCGTATCAAGGTCAAATAATTAGTAAATGAATAGTATGATGACAAATATAGAAGTGGCCAAGCTAATGGTTTCCAGAATGAAATGTCTTTTAAGCCGGGAACAGATTCATGAATTGGCTGACATATTGGTTTGCCGGAAGTTCAAGAAGGGCGAACGTATCCTCGACGAAGGGGAGGTTTGCCGTTCCATGCTTTACCTGGAAAAAGGACTGACTCGTCAGTTTTATTTTAAATACGATAAGGACTTGACCGAACATATAGCGTATGAAGGAGGGGTCGTGATTTGTTTGGAAAGCTATTTAAAGGAAGAACCTACCCGCCTAATGATTGAAGCATTGGAGCCAACTATTGCATGGGATATTCCTAAAGATAAAATAGAACAGTTGGCTTTAAAAGATGCAGAGATAGGAGTGTGGTATCGCAAACTATTTGAAGCTTCCTTGATTGAATCTCAGGTAAAAGCTGATACGTTGCGTTTTGAGCCGGCGCATGAACGTTATAATAAACTACTTCAGTTGCATCCTGAAATTCTGAAGCGTGCTCCTCTGGTCTATATCGCTTCCTTGTTGCAAATGACACCGGAAACCTTGAGCCGTGTGCGTTCTGCAAGTCTGAACGGATAAGTAAAATCTCCTATTGCATATAAAATAAGGAATGGTTTTGTTTAGAACAAAACCATTCCCGCTTCAATCACCATTTTCTTGTCAAACGCCTGATTCCCTTTATATGTCCGGGTCCATCCGTACCCTCCGGCAAGGAACAGACCGAATTTCTTTGTCAAGCTATATTCCAGACTTATTCGTGGCTCGATAGCATATAAACGGGCCGGATAACCGTGGTGCTTGTTTTCCAAAGATTCTATGTGATAATATCCAAGGTCGGCACTGAGGTCTAATTTGTCAGTCAGGCTGCGATATACGCCTGCACGATAGAATCCCGTGACGGAAAGTTTATTGTCTACGCCCAGATAGTATGCACCTGTACCGATTTGCGTATAAGTATATTTGTTCTTGAACCGGATAGACAGGCTGGCTTTATTGGCGTTACCTCCGGATACAAGCATTTGCACACGGGTTTGTGGTTTCAGGTTGATACAGCCAATCTGATGGGCCGTACTGTCCGTACTGACATTGACAATACCGATCTGATAACCTTTGGAACTGTTTTTAGTATTGACATTTCCTACTCCTAATTGTACCCCTCTGTTAGTGACGCTGTAGTTGAGCAAGGCAGTTTGTACCCCTTTATTTTCTACACTCACATTACCAAGTCCGGCTAACTGCCATCCTTGGTTAGACTTTCCACTTACGTTCAATAGCGAGGTCAGTTGTACACCTCTGGAGGAATTTCCGGAAACGTTCATCAATCCTCCGATAATGAGTCCGGCCTGAATATCCTTGTTTACGTTGGCCAAGCCAGAGATAGCAAGTCCTCTGGTATCTTCGCTGACATTCACCAAACCGGCAATGCCAACACCTTTAATGTCTCCTCCGGAAATATTTCCCAAACCAGCAATGGATAAGCCGTATGCAGAAGTACCTGTAACGTTTGTCAATCCGGAAAGGATAAATCCGCAGGCTCTTTTACCTGTCACATTGGCAATACCGGAGATTTGTACCCCCGTAGATTTCAGTCCGGACACATTGGTAAATCCAGAAATCTGCATACCATACGAATTATAATGCTGAAGGCTGGAAATCGCGTTGATACCAAGTCCGTTCAGGCAAGAATAATTGCTAAACAAGCCGAGGTTTACGTATGTCCTTGGCGGGAATTTCTTTTTATTGGTGATGTTCAGTGAAACGTTCGGACCTTTTTTCAGGGCTGAGGCCGGTTTCGTTTCCTGTGCAGATAAGTGCGTTCCTGTCAGGATACCTCCTAACAGGAACGCGGATATAAATGTTCGTTTCATGATGCTACTTGACTTCTTGGTATAAGAAACGCTTGATGCTTTTCTTAGGTGTCTTTTCAAATTCTTCCGGATAAATCTTGATGCGCGTAATCTGAGAATAAGCAGGAAGTTCCGCATTCACCGCTACGCGGTTTTCTTCCATGATTCTTTCAATATCGGCATCTGTCAATCCTTGTTTGTAGGCTTCCTCAAAGTCCGGATAGATAAGCGCAGCCAGTTTATGGTCACTTTGCTGAATCACAATGTTTTCGCATACATACGGCAGGTTGCTTATCTTTTCTTCGATTTCTTCCGGGTAGATATTTTGTCCTGAAGGTCCTAACAGCATATTTTTGCTTCGGCCTTTGATGGTCACGTTTCCTTCTTCATCCATTACTCCCAAGTCGCCTGTGTGCAACCAGCCTTCCGCATCGATTGCCTGTGCCGTTGCTTCCGGATTCTTGTAATATCCTAACATCACGTTTTCTCCTCGGGTAAGAATCTCTCCTACAATATTCTGAGGATCCGGACTGTCTATCTTTATTTCCATACGTGGTGCGGCTTTACCGCAAGACCCCGGTTTGTAGCGCAACCAGTCCTCGTAGCAGATAATCGGTCCACATTCGGTCATTCCATATCCTACCGTATATGGGAAATCCAGACTTCTGAGTAGTCTTTCTACGTCCTGATTGAAAGCTGCTCCTCCAATAATGACTTCATAGAAATTTCCACCGAAAGCCTGCACCATGTGTTCACGTACGGCTTCCTTAATCTTATCGTTGATCAGAGGAACCTTCAGCAGAAGTTTCATTTTCAGTGTTTCCAGCTTAGGCAACACGTTCTTTTTGATAATCTTCTCAATGATAAGTGGAACCGAAATCACAATGTGAGGCTTCACTTCCGAGAACGCCTGGAAAATAATCTTGGGGCTTGGCATACGGGTGAGGAAGTACACATGGCAACCTGCACAGAATTCATAGATAAATTCAAATGCCAGTCCGTACATGTGTGCCATAGGCAAGATGGAGATTACCTTATTGCCAGGTTGCAGGGTCAATACCTCAAATGCGAACTGTGTATTCGACCATAAGCTGCGGTAAGGGAGCATTACCCCCTTGGAGAAACTGGTCGTTCCGGAGGTATAGTTGATAAGTGCCAGTTCTTCCGGAGTATCTCTTCGGTAGCTGACATGCTCTTTCCGGAAATTGCGTGGAAATTTCTTTCCAAACATTTCGTTCAAGTGTTCGCGGGCATATTCCAACTGCTTGCTGCGGCATACTAACAAGGTAAAGTCGGTCATCAGAATGATACCTTCCAGATTCGGCATTTCAGCCTCGTTCAATGCTTCCCATACCACATCTCCCACAAAGAGAAGACGGGCATCGGAATGATTGACGATATTATGTACATTGTCTGCCTTGAATTCATGAAGAATAGGAACTGCTACCGCACCGTATGTCAGGATAGCCAGAAAGGCTACTCCCCAGTGTGAACTGTTGCGTCCGCACAAGGCTACCTTATCGCCTGGCTTGATGCCGCTTTCCTCCAGCAGAATATGCAGTTTCTCTATTTTACGTGCTACATCCTTATATTGCAGAGTGGCACCTTTATAGTCTGTCAGGGCATCCAGGTCCCAGTTCTTTTTGATACTGTCCTCAATGAAGGCCAGAAAACTTTTTTCCATATAATTGTATTTATAGTTTGCACAAAGTTATGCTATTTGTGCAAAGATACCTTTTTGTTTCAAGTTTCCAAACAAAATAAATTAAAACTATTTACGTTTGAAAGCTATCAGTCCTGTTTCGGCTGCTTATTTTACTTTTAGTTTAAAAATCTTTCCACCGTATGCAGGCAGTTCCGTGCAAGTGGGACTTTCGGGTGTGAAGCAGATTTTTTCTGTCTTTCCGGTAAGCAGGTCCTTGGCATTGCATTGGGCAGATGGAGTCATTTTGAAGTATTCAAATGCATGAGCCGGCACGTTAACTGCTACCTGACTTGCCGTGTCGCTGAAGTTTACCATGATAAAGAGTACTTCCTGGCCGTATTTACGCAAAAAAGCGTACTGCTTGTGTTCATTCATCTGCCATCCGTTCAGGTTTACATACATCAGGTCGAAGAATTCACCTTTGCTGATAGCCTGTTCTTTCTGGCAGATATGCAGGATGGTTTCGTAAGTTTTACGCAGTTCCTTTTCTTTTGCACTGAGCAGATGCGTATTCCAGCGTCCGCGGTTGCTCCAGCGGTAAATGCTGTCCACGTTCCAGTAGTCGAAGATGGTGGTTCGTCCGTCTTGCCCGCTGAAACCCTCGCAGTCCATTCCCTTTTCACCCAATTCCTGTCCGAAATAAACCATGACCGGATTGCTTCGCAGGCAGGAAGATACGATGAAGGCAGGAACAGCCTTGAATGGATTGCCAGCAAAGAAGTCGGATGCAATGCGCTGCTCATCGTGGTTTTCCAGGAAATTCAGCATGTGGTCCTGAATATCGTCCACACTTTGCCAGCAGTGGGTGATTCCGGTGGCTGAACCATATCCGCAAGTAATGTTTCTCAGCGTGTCATACAGTCCTACCTTATCATACAAGTAATCGAAATGTCCATTGTAAATATAGTTACGGTATTCATTCGGGTTGTAAACTTCGGCAATAAAGATAATCTGCGGGAATGCAGCCTTGATGCGAGGAATGACCCATCCCCAGAATTCGCAAGGCACCATTTCGGCCATGTCGCAACGGAAACCGTCGATACCTTTTCCGGCCCAGTAGCTCAGTATGTCCTCCATTTTCTTCCAGGTGTCCGGTATCGGGTCGAAATGTCCTCCGGTATGATGCAGGTAGTCCACTCCATAATTCAGCTTGATGGTTTCATACCAGTCGTTCCGGTTGGGCCATGCGTCAAAGCGGTCGTTTCCGGTAGCCTTGGCCGGCATTTCCTCGTAATTCCCTTGTTCCGGGTCATAAAGGTCGATTTCGCCTGCCAGCTTCTGTCCCGGTATATAGTAGAAATTGTTTTGTGGATTGAAATCCTGAGAGCAGTCATCGTTCTCACCCAAATCCTTTACACCAGCCGGTTTGGCCAGAGAGTGATACTGCCGTGCCACATGGTTCGGAACGAAATCCATGATGACCTTCAGGCCGCATTCATGGCTGCGTGTAACCAAATGCTCGAATTCCTCCATACGCTTGTCTACATGCTCTGCCAAGTCCGGGTCGATGTCATAATAATCGCGGATGGCATACGGAGAGCCTGCTTTCCCTTTCACAATGGAAGGATGGTTCTTGGGAATACCGTATGCGGTATAATCCGTTTGTGAAGCGTGCGCAATCAGTCCGGTGTACCAGATGTGTGTAGCGCCTAATTTTTTTATTTCGTGTAAGGCCTGTTTGGTAAAATCATTCATCTTTCCACATCCGTTTTCTTCAAGGCTGCCATTCGGACGGCAGGTCTTGTTCTGGTTACCAAACAAGCGGGTAAAAACTTGGTATATGATAATCTTTTCTGTTGTTTCCATAATGCTTGAATAATTTTAAAAACGAAAAAAGCACGAATTATACTTTCGCACGGATTAGAAAGAGAATCCGTCTGCTTTGTATAATTCGTGCCCTTGTCAGACTCATGGCCTGATTATGCTATTCCATGCGCATTGGCGTCTTTGTTGATTTTCTTGATCAATCCCTGCAATACTGCACCCGGACCACATTCTGTGAAGTCATCAGCTCCGTCAGCAATCATCTGCTGTACAGTCTGTGTCCAGCGTACAGAAGCGGTAAGCTGTGCCACCAGATTCTTCTTGATTTCAGCCGGATCAGTGTGTGGAAGTGCATCCACGTTCTGATAAATCGGGCATTTCGGTGTGTGGAATTCAGTAGCGTTGATAGCAGCTTCCAGTTCCACTTTAGCAGGGTCCATCAGCGGGGAGTGGAACGCACCACCAACTTTCAGCGGAAGGGCACGTTTGGCACCTGCAGCTTTCATCAGTTCGCAAGCCTTGTTGATACCTTCGATGCTGCCAGAAATCACAATCTGTCCCGGGCAGTTGTAGTTGGCTGCCACACAAACTTCTCCTTCAGCGGCAACTGAAGCACAGATTTCTTCTACTTTCTCATCAGGCAATGCAATGATGGCAGCCATGGTTGACGGCTGAGCTTCGCATGCTTTCTGCATAGCCATGGCACGTGCATACACCAGTTTCAATCCGTCTTCGAATGACAAAGCACCGGCAGCTACCAAGGCAGAAAATTCACCCAAAGAGTGTCCGGCAGTCATTTCCGGCTGGAAAGCGTCGCCCATGCACAAGGCAGAGATTACAGAGTGCAGGAATACGGCAGGCTGTGTCACCTTAGTCTGACGCAAGTCTTCGTCAGTACCTTCGAACATGATGTCTGTAATGCGGTAACCTAAAATATCATTGGCTTTCTCGAATAATTCTTTAGCGAGCGGAGAGTTTTCGTACAGGTCTTTTCCCATACCTACGAATTGTGCTCCTTGTCCAGGAAATACAAATGCTTTCATAATGATTATCTTTCTTGTTTAAGTTATTGTCTGCAAAGGTAATGATTCTTTTGAGATATTACTCGTTTTTGTCGAAAATGTGCATGGCGACGGGAGAGTGGAAGTGGTTCAACGGTCCGTGTCCGCCTCCGATGCAAACGTTTTTTCCAGATTCAATACCTTTGTATACATATTGTTTGGCTTTTTCTATAGCTACTGGTATGGGTTCTCCCAATGCCAGGTACGTGGCGATGGCAGAAGACAAGGTACATCCCGTGCCGTGTGTATTCCGGCTGTTTACTTTCGGGGCTGTGAACAAGTGGGGAGTTTCTTCCGTAGCCGTTTGCAGCACATCGCACATCAGTCCTCCGTCCAGGTGTCCTCCCTTGATGAGCACTCCTTTACATCCTAATTTCAGCATTTCTTTTGCCTGCTGCTTCATGTCTTCTACGGTGCGGATTTTTTGTCCGGCCAGGATTTCTGCTTCACTCAGGTTAGGAGTGATGAGGCTGGCCAGAGGAATAAGCTGGGTCGTAATGGCTTCTATGGCTTCGTCTTCCATCAGCTTGCATCCGCTGGTCGACACCATAACCGGGTCGAATACGACGAATTCAGGGCGATATTTATGAATGGATTCTGCTACTACCCGTACGATTTCCGCGTCGTTAATCATTCCGATTTTCACAGCCTTCGGGCGAATGTCATCCATAACGGCCTCTATCTGTCCTTTTACGTAAGCAGGGGGGACAGGGTGAATGCCTTTTACGCCGAGCGTATTCTGCACGGTAATGGCGGTAATGGCACTGGCTGCGTATGCTCCCAGCGCGGATATAGCTTTAATATCGGCTTGTATGCCTGCGCCACCGCTGCAGTCGGATCCGGCGATGGTCAGGACGCATGGATATGTTCTCATTTTCAGTTGATAATTTTTTGCAAAGATAGGAAATATTCAAATTAATGAGTTAACTTTGCGATATTACCAAGAAAAGTTTGTTATGAATCCAATGAATAACCATGTGGTCATTATGGCCGGAGGCATAGGCAGTCGCTTTTGGCCGATGAGTAGCCCGGAGATGCCCAAGCAGTTTATTGATGTGCTGGGTTGCGGACGTACGCTCATCCAATTGACCGTCGATCGTTTTAAAGATGTATGTCTGCCGGAAAATATATGGGTGGTAACCTCGGCCAAGTATGCGGAGATTGTAAAGGAGCAGCTCCCGGAGGTTCCCGTTGATCATATTTTGTTGGAACCGTGTCGTCGTAATACGGCACCTTGTATTGCGTATGTGAGCTGGAAAATCAAGGCACGTAATCCGAAAGCCAATATCGTGGTGACCCCGAGTGACCATGTGGTAATGAACGTACGTGAGTTTGCCCGTGTAGTCACATCGGCTATGAAGTTTACGGCCGATTCGGATGCCATTGTGACATTGGGAATGAAAGCCAATCGTCCGGAGACAGGCTACGGCTACATTGAAGCGGACTTGTCAATGGCCTGTCCTTCCAATAAGGAAATCTATCGTGTAGATGCGTTCCGTGAAAAACCAGACCTGGCTACGGCAGAACGCTATTTGCAGCGTAACAATTATTTCTGGAATGCGGGAATCTTTGTTTGGAATGTGAATACCATTGTCAATGCCATCCGGGTATATCAGCCGGCCATGGCAAGAGTGTTCGAACGTCTGCTTCCTTATTATTATACAGACAAGGAACAGGAGATGGTGGATGAGCTTTTCCCGACATGTGAAAACATCTCGGTGGACTATGCTGTGATGGAAAAGGCAGATGAGATTTATGTATTTCCGGCTTCTTTCGGATGGAGCGACCTGGGTACCTGGGGTTCTCTTCATGAAAATTCCAAGCGTGATGCGCATAACAATGTCTGCATCGGTTCGAATATAAAAATGTATGAATCGCGAAATTGCATCGTACATACTACTCAGGAAAAGAAAGTAGTGGTACAGGGACTTGACGGGTATATCGTGGCTGAAAAAGACAATACCTTACTGGTATGCCGCTTGACGGAAGAACAGCGAATCAAGGATTTTTCTGCGGAATAAGAAAATTGACAAAAGATAAAAAGAAAAGGGACAGACGTGAAAAATACGGACTGTCCCTTTTCTTATTTATATACCTTTAAATTTTATTTGAGTGCAGCAAGTGCGGCATCATAATCCGGTTCCTCTACGATTTCCGGAACCAGCTGGGTGTAGATAACCTTTCCTTCCGGATTGAGAATAACTACGGCACGAGCCAATAGTCCACACAGCGGACCGTCGGTCATCAGTACTCCGTAGTCTTTTCCGAAAGTAGAGGTATAGCGGAAATCAGACAACGGAATAACGTGCTCAATTCCTTCTGCCGTGCAGAAACGTCCTTGTGCAAACGGAAGGTCTTTCGAAATAGCCAGTACCAACGTATTTTCCATTCCGGCTGCCAGCTTGTTGAATTTACGTACAGATGCAGCACATACTCCGGTATCCATGCTGGGGAAGATGTTCAGCACTACAAATTTTCCTTTGGCGTCAGCTAAAGAAAATGTGCTCAAATCGCCTTTTACCAGTGAAAAGTCGGGAGCTTGTACCCCTTTTTGTATAAACTCTCCGGCCAATGCTACGGGAGTTCCTTGAAATAAAGTTGTTGCCATAATGATTCTATTTTTGAATATTCGTCATAAATATAACAATAAAAATCATAAAATGTTTTGCGGATGGTGATTCCGAGCGTTTTTTTCACTTACTTTGCATTCGCTAATCATTTATGGATAAAAATTGATGGAACGAAAACTGAAAGACTATGCAGTTCTGATGCTGAAAGGAATGGGGATGGGAGCCGCGGATGTAGTTCCCGGAGTGTCAGGAGGAACCATTGCCTTTATTGTAGGTATCTATGACGAGCTGATTAATTCGATTAAAAGTATTAATCTGGAAAGCCTGAAACTTTTCTTTTCTGGAAAATGGGCGACATTTTGGAAGAAAATCAATGGTAATTTTTTGTTTTTCCTGTTGGCCGGTATCGGTATCAGCGTATTTTCATTGGCCAAGCTGATTACATGGCTGTTGGTAAACCAGCCGATATTGGTGTGGTCGTTCTTCTTCGGACTGGTGCTGGCTTCTACCTGGTTTGTGTCGAAAGATATTAAAGAATGGAAGAACTGGAAAACCTGGGTGGCGTTTGTCATAGGGGTAGTGGTAGCCTTTTATATTACCGTGGCAACTCCGGCTGAAACACCTTCTAATCTGCTTTTCATCTTCTTGTGCGGAGCCATTGCCATTTGTGCCATGATTCTTCCGGGTATTTCCGGTAGTTTCATTCTGGTGCTGTTAGGTAAGTATTTTTTCATTATGGATGCAGTGAAAACGCTTGATGTAGTGGTGATTGCTGTATTTGGAGCAGGTGTCTGTATTGGAATTACCTCTTTCTCGCATATCTTGTCGTATGCACTGGCACATTTCCGCAACATCACGCTGGCGGTACTGACAGGCTTTATGTTGGGCTCCCTGAATAAAGTTTGGCCTTGGAAAGAGGTGGTAGAGACATTTGTCGACAGCCACGGAGAAGTAAAGCCTTTGATAGAAACCAATATATTACCTAATGCACATGTGCCGGAAGCAGTAGTGCTGATGGTAGTAGGCTTTTTCTTAGTGTATTTTCTGGAGAAACTTTCGGCTAAGACACCGGTTCGTTAAGGAGTTTCTTTATTATAGGTATACGATGCCGCTGGAGAGATTTTGAGAGTCTTTTCAGCGGTATTTTTTATGCTTTTCATAAGAACAAGAGAAGGGGTGAAAAAACGTAAGTGCGTTTGATATGAAACGCAAGTACGTTTGAGTTCAAACGCAAGGGCATTTTACTTCAAACGCACTTGCGTTTTACTTTAAACGTCGAAGTGTTTTAAAAGAAATGCCCTTGCGTTCTGAATCAAACACAAGGGCATTGTTTTATAAGTTCTTTAACTCCTTGAAATCAGAGTAATAAAGGAGTGCTTTTATCGCCTCACTTTTATTTGTTGATTTTGCTCCATGTATCTTTCAATGATACGGTGCGGTTGAATACCAGATGGTCAGGAGTAGAATCTTTGTCCACATTGAAGTAACCGATACGCTGGAACTGTAGGTAGTCGAGCGGTTTGGCATCGGCCAGGAATTTTTCTACGTAGCATTCGTTCAGCACTTTCAATGAGTCCGGATTGATCATTTCCTGCATGGCTTCCAGCGGAGAGCATCCTTTGGCTTCACGGATAGCAGCCATTTCATCACGCGGATTTTCTACCTTCCACAAGCGGTCGTACAAGCGGACTTCTGCTTTCAGGCAGTGGTTGCAGCTTACCCAGTGGAGTGTACCTTTCACCTTACGGTTAGCTTCCGGCATACCGCTCTTGGTGTTCGGGTCGTATTCTGCATACACTTCTACCACATTTCCGTTTTCGTCTTTCTTGCAACCCGTACATTTTACGATGTAGGCGTTTTTCAGACGAACTTCCTGTCCCGGAGTCATACGGAAATATTTCTTCGGTGCATCTTCCATGAAGTCATCGCGTTCCATCCACAATTCACGGCTGAACTCAATGGTATGTGTACCGGCGCTCAAATCTTCCGGATTGTTGATGGCTTCCATTTCTTCCACTTGTCCTTCCGGATAGTTGGTCAGAATCAGTTTCACCGGATTCAGAACGGCAGATACACGGGTAGAACGTGCGTTCAGGTCTTCACGAACGGCACTTTCCAGCAAAGCAAAGTCGTTCAGTGCATCGTATGTAGTATATCCGATTTTGTCAATGAATTTGCGGATAGACTCAGGAGAGTATCCACGACGGCGGAAACCGCAGATGGTCGGCATACGTGGGTCGTCCCATCCGTCTACCAGTCCTTCTTTTACCAGTGTCAGCAGGTTACGCTTGCTCATCAGTGTGTAGCTCAGGTTCAGTTTGTTGAACTCATACTGATGCGGGCGGTTGTCGTCCAGGTCTTTTCCGTCTTTCACCCAGTCTACAAACAAATCGTAAAGTGGACGGTGTACCACGAATTCCAGTGTACACAATGAATGTGTTACTCCTTCGAAGAAGTCGCTTTGTCCGTGTGCAAAGTCATACATCGGGTAAGCCTTCCATTTGTCACCGGTACGGTGGTGAGGAGTTTTTACCACACGGTAGATAATCGGGTCGCGGAAGTGCATGTTCGGGTTGGCCATGTCAATCTTGGCACGCAGTACCATCTTGCCTTCTTCAATTTCTCCGGCATTCATTTTCTGGAACAGTTCCAGGCTTTCCTCAATCGGGCGGTTACGATAAGGACTTTCCGTTCCCGGCTGGGTAGGAGTACCTTTCTGGGCTGCAATTTCTTCCGAGGTCTGTTCGTCTACATACGCCTTTCCTTCTTTGATAAGACGGATAGCGAAGTCCCAGAGTTGCTGAAAATAGTCGGAAGCATAATATTCATTTCCCCACTGGAAGCCCAGCCACTGGATGTCTTCCTTAATGGCTTCTACATATTCTACGTCTTCTTTCGTCGGGTTTGTATCATCGAAACGCAGGTTACAGGTTCCTCCGTATCGCTGTGCGATTCCGAAGTCCAGACAAATGGCTTTTGCATGTCCGATGTGCAAGTATCCGTTAGGCTCTGGCGGGAAACGGGTTTGAATTCTTCCACCGTTTTTGCCTTCCTGCAAGTCTTTCTCTACAATTTGCTCAATGAAATTCAGGCTTTTCTTTTCTGAATTTTCGGTTGTATTTATTTCTGTCATACGGAAACTTTTTGTTTTTTCTTTTAACTCTGCAAAAATAGTAAAAATAATCTCCTTATAGATAATTGGAAAGAATATTTCTTCGGAGCTACATCCTTTTACTTAAATTTGCTTATCTTTGTAGAGCGCGAAGATGCATCTTGTTAATAATGCCAAAGGAAAGAAAATGAAAAAAAACGCAGAATGTGTTTTATGACATGTTTTTTTATTTGGTTACCTGAAAAAAAGGCCGCATCTTTGTGCCGTTATCCTGAAAACAATCTTTTTACCTTAAGAAAAAAAACTAATACCTATTGAAAACTTAAAAAGGCCCTTTGTGAAAAGCGCCTTTTTTTTTGCCCTTACATTTGCATTTCAGTTGTGTTTCATCGTGTGATTTTTGTGTGTCGCCGCAGGTTTTCTTTGCGTGTATTCAGAAACTTTCCGTATCTTTGGAGGATATTAATTAAGGTAGAACTATGGCACAACCATTGGCTGAAAGAATGCGTCCGAAGACGCTGGATGAATATATTGGCCAGAAACATCTGGTGGGAGAAGGGGCCGTGTTGCGCAGGATGATTGAAGCGGGGCGGATTTCTTCGTTTATTTTGTGGGGACCGCCGGGAGTTGGAAAGACTACTCTGGCACAGATTGTAGCGAACCGGCTGGAAGTTCCTTTTTATACACTGAGTGCGGTTACTTCGGGAGTGAAGGAAGTGCGTGAGGTGATAGAAAAGGCGAAGGCCAACCGTTTCTTTTCTCAGCAAAGTCCGATATTGTTTATTGATGAAATTCACCGTTTCAGTAAGTCACAGCAGGACTCATTGTTAGGAGCGGTCGAAACGGGGGTGGTGACGCTGATAGGTGCCACTACCGAGAATCCGTCGTTCGAGGTAATCCGGCCGTTGCTTTCCCGGTGTCAGTTGTATGTACTTAAGTCACTGGAAAAGGAGGATTTGCTTGAACTGCTTCATCTGGCCTTGACTAAAGACCCGATACTGAAAGAACGGCAGGTGGAGTTGAAGGAAACGGATGCCATGTTGCGTTACTCCGGAGGAGACGCGCGTAAGTTGCTGAACATTCTGGAACTTGTGATAGAGGCGGATACTGCCAATCCGGTGGTTATTACCGATGAAAAAGTGGTGTCAAGCTTGCAGCAGAATCCTTTGGCCTATGACAAGGAAGGCGAGATGCATTATGATATTGTTTCTGCTTTTATCAAGTCTATTCGTGGCAGTGACCCCGATGGAGCCTTGTACTGGCTGGCCCGTATGGTAGAAGGAGGAGAAGATCCGGCATTTATAGCTCGTCGTCTGGTAATTTCGGCTTCAGAAGATATTGGTCTGGCCAATCCGAATGCACTGCTGCTGGCCAATGCGGCCTTTGAGGCGGTGATGAAAATTGGCTGGCCGGAAGGGCGTATTCCATTGGCTGAGGCTACGGTGTATCTGGCCACCAGTCCGAAAAGCAATTCGGCTTATGAAGGAATTAATTCGGCATTGGAGCTGGTGCGGCAGACGGGAAATCTTCCGGTTCCGCTGCATTTGCGCAATGCACCTACCAAGCTCATGAAGCAGTTGGGATATGGAAAGGACTATAAATATGCGCATGCGTATAAGGGAAATTTTGTTAAGCAGGATTTCCTTCCGGAAGAGATTCGTACACAGCGTATCTGGCATGCACAGGATAATCCTTCTGAACAGAAGCTGAAAGAGCGGATGGTGAGCCTGTGGGGTGATCGTTTTAAAGAATAATATGAATATATAGTTTTAAGAAGAAAGATATGAAGATTGTAATATTAGACGGATATACATTGAATCCGGGTGACTTGTCATGGGAACCTTTGAAAGAGTTGGGTGAAGTGACCGTGTATGAACGTACGGCTCCGAAAGATGTCTGTAAGAGAGCAGAAGGAGCTGAAGTGGTGTTTACGAATAAAGTAGTGCTGGATGAGGCTGTGCTTGAAAAGCTTCCTTCACTGAAATATATAGGTGTGCTGGCTACAGGATATAATGTAGTGGATGTGGCGGCTGCGGCCCGAAAGGGGATTGTGGTGACGAACATTCCGGCTTATAGCACTAGTTCGGTAGCTCAGATGGCGTTTGCACACATTCTGAATATTGTGCAGCGTGTGGGATACTATGCCCAGGAAGTAAGTAACGGAAAGTGGAGTCGTCAGGCTGATTTTTCTTTCTGGGATGCGCCGTTGCATGAACTTGAGGGGAAAAAGATGGGTATTATCGGTTTTGGAAATACGGGACGGGCTACGGCACGTATCGCAGTCGGTTTTGGCCTGGATGTGTATGCTTATACCAGCAAGTCGGCTATGGAACTTCCGGCTGATGTGCATAAGTGTCCTTCAATGGATGAATTGTTCCGTAAGTGTGACATCGTGAGCCTGCATTGTCCGTTGACGGAAACAACCCGTGAACTGGTAGATGCCCGTAAACTGGACTTGATGAAGCCGTCCGCTATTTTGATTAATACCGGTCGGGGAGGCTTGGTAAACGAGCAGGATTTGGCGGATGCACTGAACAGTGGCAAGATTGCTGCTGCGGGTTTGGATGTGCTTTCTTCTGAACCGCCTCGTGCAGATAATCCGTTACTGAAAGCACGTAACTGTTTTATCACGCCACATCAGGCGTGGGCTACGAAAGAAGCGCGTGTTCGACTGATGCAGTTGGCCGTAAATAACCTGAAGGCTTTTCTGGAAGGTAAACCGGTAAATGTAGTCAACAATTAAAAGGAAAGGAAATCATGACGAAAGAAGAACGTATACAGAAAGCTGTTGCGCTGTTCAAGGAAGGATATAATTGCTCACAGTCAGTCGTGGGGGCTTATGCGGATATGTATGGTTTTACCTTCGAGCAGGCATTGCACATGGCTGCTTCGTTTGGAGGAGGTATCGGGCGCATGCGGGAGATATGCGGTGCGGCTTGCGGTATGTTTCTGCTGGCAGGTTTGGAACGTTGTGCCGTGGAAGGGGCAGACAGGGAAGGAAAGGCTGCCAATTATAAATTGGTACAGGAACTGGCTGAAAAGTTTAAGGAAGAATGTGGAACCATCCATTGCAGCGAACTGTTGGGCTTGTCAAAGAAAGAACCTATTGTAGCTACACCCGATGCCCGGACCGCACAGTATTATGCCAAACGTCCGTGCGCACGAATGGTGGAAACGGCAGCAAGAATTTGGGGCGATTTCTTGGAAAATGAAGGGAAATTGTAATAAGAAGCTGTTTTTTACGTTGTAAAATGAAAGTTTTCTCTTTTTTCTTCACGTCTTTTCTTGTTTTTTGTTAATTTTGCCGCAGTTTAATGCACGTCAAGTTTAGATGTATAATTATAAAAGCAAAAAGACTATGTTAAAAGAAAAAGCAGGTGTCATTGCCGGACAAATCTGGGAGGCACTGAATGAAACAGAAGGCAAAACTCAGAAACAGCTTAAGAAAGAAGCTAAATTGAAAGCAGACAAGGACTTGTTCCTGGGTTTAGGTTGGTTGTTGAGAGAAGACAAAATTGAGACAAGTGAAGTGGATGGAGAGTTATTTGTGAAACTGAAATAATTCTTAAAGAAAAATAGAAAAGTGCGCTGGTTGGAAGCTTTTTCCGGTCAGTGCACTTTCTTTTTGTGGTGTTCAGGAGTGATAGCATCCTTTGGCTGTATCTTCACATTGCGAGCCTGGGGTTTCAAATTCGATGGTAGAATGGGTAATTCCGTGTTGGGATAACAGTTGTTTAAGTGCATGTTTGGTACATTCTATCTCGTTCAGACTGGTAATTACCACATGAAGGGTAGCGGCATTTTCAGTCGTACTGACAGCCCATACGTGCAGGTGATGCCAGCTTTCCACTCCCGGTGTCTGACTGATTTCCTGCTCCAGTTTGTCGAGGTGGATGTGCTCAGGCACGGCGTCCAGGGTAAGATAAAGACTCTCTTTCAAGAGTTTCCAGGTAGAAATCAGGATAATGAGGGCTATGCCCATTCCGATGAACGCATCGAGTGCGTAATAATGGGTCAGGCTGATAAGGATGCCCGAGATGACTACACCGACGGATACCAGTGTATCCATGGCCATGTGCAGAAAAGCTCCTTTAATGTTTAAGTCGTTTTTTCGTCGGCTCATCAGTAGCAGGGTGGTAGCTCCGTTCACTAATATGCCCGCTCCGGCAGTCCATGAGATGGCTTCACCGGAAACGGTGCCGGGGCTATATAATTTATAGATACTTTCAATCAGAATCCCTCCTACGGCAATGAGGAGTATGACGGCATTGGTCAGCGAGACAAGTATGGTACTTTTTTTATAGCCGTAGGTGAAATGGCGATTTCCTTTTCGTACCGCCATCCGGATGGCAAAGAGTGAAAGCAGTAAGCTGAATATATCACTCAGGTTATGTCCGGCGTCAGAGAGCAGGCCTAAGGAATGGTAGGAAAAACCGATGGCCGCTTCGGCTATCACGAACAACAGGTTTAGGATGATGCATACGATGAGTGTGCTACTGACCGATTCGATGGCATGATGGCTGTGCACGTGTGAATGAGAATGTGAATGTGACATAGTTGTAGCTGTTTTATTACGAGGCGAATTTACCTCCTTTTTTGATTTCTTGTATCAGTTATGTAACAATAACAACCGGGTTGCATAAATAGATGGGGATAATAGCGGTGTAGAGTGGGGATTCCATGAAAATATGTATCTTTGTGCAGATTAATAAAGTATAGGACATGAAAAAAATGTTGTGCCCGCAATGCAAAATTGCAGCGATGTATGTGAAAAATGAAGCAGGAGAGCGTCGGTTGGTATATGTGACTTCTGAAGGAGAAGTCGTACCGAAAAAAGAAGATGAATCGCTTGAAGGATTTGATTTGAATGAGGTTTTTTGCCTGGGGTGTTCCTGGCATGGAAATCCCAAACGATTAGTAAAGTATTAATTTCATTGTTGTTTTAGTAGTCAATTTAGCCGGAATCTGAGGATTTGGCTATTTATCATGATTTTTAGGCTACTTTATTTTGATAAGAAAAAGAATCGAAATAAGAAAATATACTTATCTTTGTCTATATTTTATGCTTTTTAAAGAATAAGGATAATTATGGAGAAAGTTATTATTAACTCGTACGAAGAGTTCGAAAAATTGGTAGGCCAGCAGATTGGAGTATCAGAATGGCTTGAAATTCCGCAGGAACGCATCAACCAGTTCGCAGATGCTACATTGGATCACCAGTGGATTCATGTGGATGTAGAGCGTGCCAAAGCGGAAAGTCCTTACAAGAGTACAATTGTACACGGGTATCTTACCTTGTCTTTGTTGCCTTATCTGTGGAATCAGATTATCGAGGTGAACAACTTGAAGATGATGGTGAATTATGGAATGGACAAGATGAAGTTCGGCCAGGCAGTTTTGTCAGGTCAGAGTGTACGTCTGGTTGCTGATTTGCACTCATTGGTAAATCTGCGCGGAGTGGCAAAGGCAGAAATCAAATTCTCCATTGAAATTAAAGACCAGAAGAAGAAAGCGTTGGAAGGTATTGCTACTTTCTTGTATTATTTCAACTAATACGCAGCAAAGAATCTGTTCGGAAGTGAACGCAGCAGGAAATGGTTTGCTGCGTACATGCTTCCGGGATTATTCAGAATTTTAAAGAGGTATAGAATCCGCAATAACCGTCACCAGCTACGGGACTGATGGCCAAATCATGTTTCTTGGCAAATGGACGGGTAAAAAGATAGGAGCTTCCTACTCCGATGGCCGCGCCGGCCGCTACATCCCACCAGTCATGTTTTTTTCCGTATACACGGCTCCAGCCTACATAAGTGGAGACTACATAGGCAGGAAGTCCCCATTTCCATCCGTAACGTCGCTGGATGAAAGAGGCAGCTGTAAAAGATACAGAGGTATGCATGGACGGGAATGAATGATTGTCGCTGTGGTCGGGACGTTCTTTTTTAACCGCATATTTCAATGCGTATGTAACTCCTAACGTGGTAATTCCAGCCAACGCACCTTGTTTCAGTCCTTGCCAGTCTTTTTCAATAAGTATGGCTGTCAGTCCGGCTACGGGAAGCAGTACGGCACCCACATCGCCGGAAGTACGCACGGCTTTTCGGGACTGGCTGATTTCAAGCTGTTGTGCCTGTAAAGACACGCTGAGGCAGAGTGCCGCCAAAAAAATCATGACAGGTTTCATGACAGGGTAAGAATTTTAGGAATGAATATTATTAATCCGACAATGGCTGCGCTGATAGCCAGAATCAATACGGCACCAGCTGCCAGATCCTTTGTACGCTTGATAGCTTCGTTGTATTCTGGCGAAACTAAATCGGCCAGTGCTTCAATGGAAGAATTGACTGCTTCTGCAGCTAGTACGGAACCAATGGCAAACACGATGGCTATCCATTCTGTGGAAGAAAGTCCAATTAGCCATCCTGCCAGGGTTACACATACTGCGGCGAAACAATGAATCCAGGCATTGTGCTCGCATGTAATCAGCAGACGGATACCGTTTCCAGCAAACTTAAAGCTCCGTAAACGCTTCCGTAAAGTAAATCCTTCGTTCTTCATGCGGCAAATCAAATTTCAACGGTCACTTCCACGGGGCAATGATCCGAGCCGAATATTTCCGTGTGAATCTTCGCTTCTTTCAGCTTGTCGGCAAGGCTGGCTGAGGCCAGAAAGTAGTCAATACGCCACCCTGCATTCTTCTCGCGTGCCTTGAAACGGTAAGACCACCAGGAATAAATGTTGGTTTGCTCGGGATAGAAGTAGCGGAAGGTATCGATGAATCCGGCATCTAACAGCAATTGAAATTTTTCGCGCTCCTGGTCGGTAAAGCCCGCATTCATCCGGTTGGTTTTCGGATTCTTCAGGTCAATTTCCTTGTGGGCTACATTCAGGTCACCGCATACCAGTACAGGTTTGCTCTGGTCTAACTTCTGCAAATAAGCGCGGAAATCATCATCCCAGGTCATGCGATAGTCCAGACGTTTCAGTCCGTCCTGTGAATTCGGTGTGTAGACTGTTACCAGGAAGAACTTTTCCATCTCCAGTGTAATGACACGTCCTTCATGGTCGTGCTCGTCAATTCCCAGACCGTAAGTTACGTGCAGGGGCTGGTGCTTGGTAAAGATGGCAGTGCCGGAATATCCTTTCTTCTCAGCATAATTCCAGTAGGAAGTATAGCCTTCAAAAGAGAGGTCAAGCTGTCCTTCCTGCATCTTCGTCTCTTGCAGGCAGAAAAAATCAGCATCAAGTTGGGTGAATATGTCTCGGAAACCTTTGTCGCAGCAGGCGCGCAGCCCGTTTACGTTCCAGGATATAAGTTTAATCATACAAATTATTTTTTCAAATCAAATAAATAAGTCAGACGTCCGCCAATGTAGGAGTGGGCAGAACGTGAGAAATAATCTTTTTTACTGTTGTTGTAGAAGTCGCTCAGACCGAAATAGTAACGGGCTTCCAATAGGAAATGACCTATACCTGTACGTATTTCCACGCCACCTCCTCCTACGATTCCGTAGTCAAATCTCCGGTCGGCAAACTTTCCGTATTGTTCATCAGTCCCTTGCGGACGGTTGGTGGTATCCCAGGTAGACGGGTCGCTGTAAAATTCTTTTTCTCCCAACAGGAAGCCTACCTGCGGACCCAGGTTGATGATAAACCGGGCACCATTTCCTTTGTCTTTCCCGAAAGCCAGATGGGCTAACAGTGGGACTTCTATGTAGTTCATGGCACGGTGGTAGGTATTGTTACTTCCGTCTTCAATAACTTCCTTCCATCCTCGCTGGGAAAAGTTGATTTCTCCCTGTATACCACAAATCATTTTGAAGTATTTTTCGGAGATATAACGGACTGTAAGACCAAATTCCGGTGCAATGAAGTTCGTCTGCTTGATGCTGGGGGTGAAACTGACAGAGTTTAAGTTTACTCCTCCATTGATTCCCACGGACAGATTATGCCGTTCATCCTGCAATTGGGCAAACAACGACAAGGGCAGCATACAAAGCAGGTAGCATATAAAAATCAGTTGTCGGTATCTTTTCATTTTATTCAAAATCAAGTTTGATCAATTCGTAATTCTTGGTCAGATGAACAAAAAATACTTTCCGGTTGATAAAGCCCCCCCAATTGTTGACTCTCTCAAATTTGAATCCCGTCTGAATAGGGGTAACCGAAACTTTATCCAGATTTTCTTCGAATTTATTGCCTTGTTGTGACAAGCCCTTCAGGAAGAAATATCCCGTATCAAATCCCAGCATGCCGTATTTGGGGAAAGTGTTCGCCATGTCTTTGCTATACCAGCGGCGGTAACTTTGGGTGAACCGAACAGCTTCCGGGAACAGGTTGTTGGTATAGAACGATGAATAGAAATACGTATCCAGTTCATAGAAGCTGGCCAGATGCTCTTGTGTGTAAGTCTGCCATTCCGGATAACCGAACAGGTGCATGTCGAAATGCGGATGTGAACGTAACACATTAGTCAGCTGAGGAAGTATCCGGGTCAGTGCCGAACTACGTCCGGAAGTCGGAATAAAAATATTTTCCCTCAGCGTATCCATGGCTGCAATGATTCTTTCCGGAGCAATTTCGCTGCTTAGCTGAATCTGCTTGAAGTCTACACGGTTGTCTTTCAACTCGCTTTTCAGGCCGTTGATAAATTCATTTTTTTCCTTGTCTCCATTAGCCGGATCGACAAATATGATGCGGGCCTTACTGAATTTACGGAGAAAATGGTCATACGCTTCTGAGTAAAAATAAGATTGCGGTGTGTTAATCTGATAGACCATCGGATTATTGAACACCTGGTCCACTTTCGGAGCAAAAGGAACGACCAGTCGTATTTTGTTACGCTCTGCAAAATTTGCCAGCGGTTCGATGTTTGAAGTATGGACAGGTCCGAAGATGATGTCCATATTCTTCATTTCCGGTTTGCTGAGAATGCTTGAAATAACATTGGTGCTGCCTTTCGTGTCGTAGGTATATAAATCAACCGAAACACCCTGACGTTTCAAACTGTCTACGGCAATCAGGAAGCCTTCGTAATATTCCACCATGCGGGTCTGCTCTTCAGGTTTGATACTTCCGGAAGCGGTAAACGGAAGCATCACGGCTGCCTGAATGGTCCGCAGAGATTTGGAAGCCGTTTTGCTTTGCTTGAACAGTTCTTCATTGGAAGGTGTTTGAACCATTGTGGGAGTAGGCGTTGCTGCAGGCTGGCTGCTCTTAGGGTAAGGAATAAAGATGAACATACCTTTTTTCAGCTTCCCGTTTTTCAATTCCGGATTCAGTGCCAGCAAATCTTCTTGTGTGATACCATATTCCTGACAGATACTGAAGATGGTTTCCTTTCGTTCCACTTTATGCATTTCTTTCCATCCTTTCTGGGTAGTAGAAGGAGTGGAAGATTGAGCTGGAGCGAGGGGAGTGACCGGAGCCGTCACACTTTCCGTAGGGATTGAGATTACCTGTCCCACGCGGAAATTGCTGGCACTCAGACCAGGGTTGGCGTCGCAGATAGCCTGTGCGCTGATATTGTATTTCACCGTCAGCTGGTAAAGCGTTTCTCCAGCCTGTATGGTATGGAATCTTCCGTTTTTGCTGGAAGAAGAGGAATTTGCCTGAGGAATTTTCAATGCTTCTCCTACCCGGATTTGCTTGTCGCTTCCCGGATTCAAACGTACAATGTCGTCAATGGACACATGGTACATGTTTGCAATGGAGTAAAGACTCTGTCCTCTGCTTACTGTATGTAGAAAATAATTGTTTCCGTTCTGTGCGAAGGTAGTTATTCCGGCGTTTCCTAAAGTCAAAGCCAGCGAAAGGCAAACTATCTGAAAGAATCTCATGGTTATTATGGATTTGTTGAGTGGCAAAAGTACAAAAAAAATTGCATTGTCGAATGAAAATGGAAAAGTAAATATCTCTATCTTTGATTCTCGAAGATAGGATGCGGCTCGGCATAGCCAAATCTGAAAACTTTGTTTTCCGTTTGTCTCTGTTCTCGTCTTTCACTATCTTTGCAAAGATATCATTGAAGGATAATGTATGACTGAAGGAACAGAAACGATTTGTGTACAAGGAGCTCGGGTACACAACCTGAAAAATATAGATGTGGAAATCCCTCGTGACAGCTTGACGGTGATTACCGGATTGAGCGGAAGCGGAAAGTCTTCTCTGGCATTTGATACGCTGTTTGTAGAAGGACAGCGCCGTTATATTGAGACCTTCTCTGCCTATGCCCGTAACTTTTTAGGGGGGATGGAACGGCCGGATGTGGACAAGATTACAGGATTGAGTCCGGTGATTTCCATCGAACAGAAGACGACGAACAAGAATCCGCGTTCTACCGTGGGAACAACCACCGAGATTTATGATTATCTGCGACTGCTGTTTGCCCGTGCAGGTACGGCTTATTCCTATCTCTCGGGTGAGAAGATGGTGAAATATACCGAAGAACAGATTCTGGATTTGATACATCGTGATTATAAAGGAAAACGCATTTATATCCTGGCACCTCTGGTGCGTACGCGTAAAGGACATTACAAGGAATTGTTCGAGCAGGTACGTAAGAAGGGCTATCTCTATGTACGTGTAGATGGAGAAGTGAAGGAAATCGTACACGGCATGAAGCTGGACCGTTACAAGAATCACGACATAGAGGTGGTGATTGACAAGATGGTGGTTACGGAAAAGGAAGAAAGCCGCTTGAAGCAGAGCGTGGCTACAGCCATGCAGCAGGGTGATGGATTGTTGATGATACTGGATGCGCAGACGGAAAGTGTGCGTCACTATAGCAAACGCCTGATGTGTCCGGTGACGGGACTTTCTTACAAAGAGCCTGCACCGCATAACTTCTCGTTCAACTCTCCGCAGGGGGCTTGCCCGCGTTGCAAGGGACTGGGATATGTCAACTTGATTGATGTGGACAAGGTGATTCCGGACCGTTCGCTTTCGGTGTATGAAGGAGCTGTGGCTCCGTTAGGGAAATACAAGAACGTGATGATATTCTGGCAGTTGGAAGCGTTGCTTGAACGTTATGAAGCTACGTTGAAGACACCGGTGAGTGAGTTGCCGGAAGATGCCATCAATGAGATTCTGTATGGATGCGATGAGCGCCTGAAAATCAAGAGTACACTGATTCATGCCACTTCCGATTACTTTATTTTATACGAGGGCATCGTGAAATACATTCAGATGATGCAGGAAAAGGAAGCTTCTGCTACTGCGCAGAAATGGGCAGAACAGTTTGCCAAGACGGATGTGTGTCCCGATTGTAAAGGGGCACGTCTGAATAAGGAAGCCTTGCATTTCCGCATTCACGATAAGAATATCTATGAATTGGCCACGATGGACATCAGTGAGTTGTATGACTGGGTGTGCCATGTGGAAGACTTTCTGGAAGACAAGCAACGCCTGATAGCGACGGAAATACTGAAAGAAATACGTACCCGACTGAAATTCCTGCTGGATGTGGGACTGGACTATCTGTCATTGAACCGTTCATCAGTCACACTTTCGGGAGGGGAAAGTCAGCGTATTCGTCTGGCCACGCAGATTGGTTCTCAGCTGGTGAATGTGTTGTATATTCTGGATGAACCCAGTATCGGACTGCATCAGCGTGACAATATCCGGTTGATTAACTCCTTGAAAGAACTGCGTGATTTGGGAAATACCGTTATCGTAGTGGAACATGACAAGGACATGATGCTGGCTGCGGATTACGTGGTGGATATGGGACCGAAAGCCGGTCGCTTAGGTGGTGAAGTCGTTTTCTCCGGTACACCGGAAGAAATGATGAAGACCAACACCCTGACATCGCAGTACCTGAATGGAAAAATGAGTATCGAGGTTCCGGCAGAACGAAGAAAAGGCAACGGGCATTCCCTTGTGTTGAAGGGGGCGCGTGGAAACAACCTGAAAGGCGATGATGTGGAGTTTCCATTGGGAAAACTGATTTGTGTGACCGGAGTATCAGGTAGCGGAAAGTCGACTTTGATAAATGATACCCTGCAACCGATTCTTTCCCAGCATTTCTACCGTTCGCTGCAAGATCCTTTGCCGTATGACAGCATTGAAGGGCTGGAATACATTGACAAGGTGGTGAACGTAGACCAGTCGCCGTTAGGTAGAACCCCGCGTTCGAATCCGGCCACCTATACCGGAGTCTTTTCCGACATTCGTAACTTGTTTGTCGGTCTTCCGGAAGCCAAGATTCGCGGCTATAAGGCAGGTCGTTTCTCTTTCAACGTGTCAGGCGGTCGCTGTGAAGCATGTGGAGGAAACGGTTACAAGACCATTGAAATGAACTTCCTTCCCGATGTGCTGGTGCCGTGTGAAGTCTGTCACGGAAAGCGTTATAACCGTGAAACGTTGGAAGTGCGCTATAAAGGTAAGTCTATTGCCGATGTGCTGGACATGACCATCAACCGAGCAGTGGAATTCTTTGAAAACGTACCGCAGATACTGAACAAAATCAAGGTGCTGCAGGAGGTGGGATTAGGATACATCAAGTTGGGACAGCCTTCTACTACTTTGTCGGGAGGAGAGAGCCAGCGTGTGAAACTGGCTACTGAACTGGCTAAAAGGGATACCGGAAAGACTATCTATATTTTGGATGAACCGACCACCGGACTGCATTTTGAAGACATTCGAGTGCTGATGAACGTGTTGAACCGTCTGGTAGAAAAAGGAAATACCGTCATTGTCATAGAGCACAACCTGGATGTCATTAAGATGGCAGACTATATTATTGATATGGGACCGGAAGGCGGAAAGGCCGGAGGACAGTTGCTGGTGTGCGGTACACCGGAAGAAGTGGCCCAGTCGGGTAAAGGATATACATCCGGATTTTTAAAAGAAGAACTGAAAGGAGTAACAAAATAATGGCAAAAGACAAGATTGCAAAAACCAATGCGGCCCGTTTGCTGGACCGGGATAAGGTGAAATATGAACTGGTTCCTTACGAGGTAGATGAAAATGATTTAAGTTGCGTACACGTAGCCGCTACTTTAGGAGAGAACATCGAACAGGTATTCAAAACGTTGGTACTTCAAGGAGATAAATCGGGTTACTTTGTCTGTGTGATTCCCGGTGAGCACGAAATCGACCTGAAGCTGGCAGCCAAGATTTCAGGCAACAAGAAATGCGACTTGATACCGATGAAAGAGTTGCTTCCGCTGACGGGATACATTCGTGGAGGATGCTCTCCGATAGGGATGAAGAAGCATTTTCCTACATATATTCATCACACATGCAATGACTTCCCTTACATTTACGTAAGTGCAGGAGTGAGGGGCTTGCAGGTGAAACTGGCTCCAGCTGATTTAATCAAGGTGAGTCAGGCTGAGGTTTGTACTTTATTTTAATTTGATAGAAAAAGAATTTATAATTTATGGGATACGGAAAATGGATTGGGGGAATCATGGGATTTATGACCATGGGACCTCTTGGAGCCTTGGCAGGATTTGCCATCGGTTCTTTGTTTGATAAAAGCGTGACAGCACAGGAGGAAATGGACGGTGGCTATGGAAGCACGGCACAAGAAGATGTGTACACAGGCCAGCGTAACAGTTTTTTATTTTCTATGCTGGTCATGGCTTCGTATATCATTCGTGCCGACGGACGCATCATGCACAGCGAAATGGAGTTTGTGCGTCAGTTCTTGCGCGTGAATTTCGGAGAGGCTTCTGTCAGTGAAGGAGAGCGTATTTTGCTGAATCTGTTTGAACAGCGTAAGCGCATGGAGCAGAATGACCCTTCTGCCTTTCGTCGTACCATTCGGGAGTGTGGGGCACAGATTGCTGCCAATCTGACGTATGAACAGCGTCTGCAGTTGCTCGATTTTCTGGTGAAGATAGCACAGAGTGACGGAAATGTTTGCGCGGCAGAAGTGGATGCCTTAAAGGAAGTGGCTCAGTCTATGCAGTTGTCCATGCAGGAAGTTGATTCCATGTTGAACCTGAGAGGCGATTCGCTGGAAGATGCCTACAAGGTGCTGGAAATCGAACCTACAGCTTCAGATGAGGAAGTCCGTAAGGCGTATCGTAACCTGGTACTGAAACATCATCCTGACCGTGTGGCTACATTAGGTGAAGACATCCGGAAAGCTGCCGAAGAAAAGCTGCAACGCATCAATGATGCCAAGGAGCGTATTTTCAAGGCAAGAGGAATGAAATAAATAACATAAAGGCCTGCTTCGTTTTTTACGTTGCAGGCTTTTATTGTGTCTCTTTTACTGCTTTGATACACAGTGTTATATGTCCTGCGAGTACTTCCTAAGAAGTATTGCAGTACTTCCTTGGCAGTACTCCAGTACTTTCGGGGAAGTACTGAAGTACTCCTTAGAAAGTACTGGCTAATCGAACCAGTTGAATCCCTCTTCCTTTAAATCGAAGTCTAGATTTTCTGTGACTCCTGCCTGTTTCAGGGCCTTGCGAATGATTTCTTGTTCTTGGAGATTCAGTTTTCTGTCTCCTCTTCTTCTTTCAAAGTAAGGATTTCGTCCGAAGCGTGCAATCAGAAAATTCATGAACTTCTGGTATTGTTCGGGATACATTCGCTTTTTCATTTGTGTGAAGCCACGCATGTAGGTTACGGGAGCTGCATCACGATAGTACGGACATGAATGGTCTTTGGTGCATCGGGTAGGATTGGCCAGATGTAGAAAAGCTTCTCGTTCCAGTAATACCGGATAAGCCAGTTGACGAAGACAGGTGGAACCGCAAGTGCAATCTGTATGTACGCATACGGAAAAATTGGCCGGAGCCTCTTTGTAAAGATTCTTTTTCATAAACGTGTTTTTTTATGTTTGAGTTTGATGACAAAGTTATACAAAAAAACAGATTTTTATGCTTGATTGATAAGAAAGTCTGATTTGTAAAGCAATTTGTGTTTTGAACAGGACTTTCCAAAACTTTTATTATTCTTCAGATGATGAAAGAAGTGTCAGATAATATATTTTTTAATGTAAAAGAAATCGAAACCCTTTCCATTCCCTCTAAAACGGTATTATTGGAGGAAGGCAAAATTGCGGATAAGATATATCTTGTCCGTAAAGGATGCTTGAGGTTGTTTTTTTACAATGAAGGAAAGGATATAACTTTTCAATTCTTTTTTGAAGGTGATTTTGTGGCCTCATTTGACAGTCTGTATAGAGGTACACCCAGCTCGTTTTCATTGGAAAGCATTGAGCCGTCTGAAGTTGTGTCAATTAAAAAAGAAGATTTCTATCACAAAATAGAAAGCAATCCTTCATTGAGACTGTTATATGAAGAGAAAATTATAGAACGGTTCAGCTTTTACCAGCGCTTGTTTTTGTCCCGTATCAAGAATACGCCACAACAGAGATACGAAGAACTATTGAAGGAATACCCTAATATTATTCAACGGGTACCGCAACATTACATAGCTTCCTATCTTGGTATTACACCTGTTTCGCTGTCCCGTATTAGGAATCGTCGTTAAATTCCATTTCTTTACAATTGTTATCGTCCATTTCCAATAAAGTAGTGACTTTTGTCGCGTAATAAAAACGGAAATGTATGAAAAGAATTTTTGTAATTGACTGGATATTGATAGTTGTATTTATTGTATCAGCCATTTCAGGATTTGGTTTGCATGTGGCTGGACATGGTAGCAGTCATGAAATCTGGCATAACTGGGCTGTGTTTCATGTTTTGGGTAGTATATTATTTCTTATAGCCGTAATATTCCACGTGGCAACGCACTTGGAATGGTATAAAGGGATTATAAAAAAGGGAATAGGCAGGAAGAGTAAAGTTACAGCTGTCCTGTCTATCGTATTTTTATTGCTGTCGGTTACAGGTCTCGCACTATGGGGTATAAATGGGGCAAACTCTCCACTTGGATTATGGCATTATAAAATAGGAGTGATAACCACAGTTATAACCCTTGGACATGTGATAAAGCGACTGTCTGTTTTTCGTAAGTCGCTGAATTGTAGGAGGTAGGATTACGGTCAGTTTTGAGGGGATGTACTGGAAATATTCGTCTTTGACTTCCCGAACCATTTGTCAATGAGCAGTGCCAATGCGCCATCACCAGTTACATTGCAAGCAGTGCCAAAACTGTCCATGGCAATGTAAAGGGCAATCATCAGTGCCTGTGCATTCTCATCGAACCCCAGCATGGACGACAGAATACCGAGCGAAGCCATGATGGCACCTCCCGGAACACCTGGCGCAGCTACCATTGTCACTCCTAACATAAAGATGAATCCGGCGAACATCTGGAAGTCGTAGGGAATGTCCTGCATCATCATTAAGGCCAGGGCGCAGGCCACAATCTTCATGGTACTTCCGGACAGATGGATGGTGGCACACAGAGGGATGACAAATCCGGCGATACCTTCATTCACTCCGTTTTGTATAGTCTGTTTCAGGGTGACGGGAATCGTAGCGGCCGATGACTGTGTACCTAATGCCGTAAAGTAGGCCGGCATCATTCTTCCTAACAAGCGGAACGGATTCTTACCCACGAACATTCCGGCGATGCAGTATTGGAATATCAGCAGGAAAATATGCAGAAGGAAGATGATTCCGATAATCTTGACAAAGACAGCCAGCACGTGGAATACCTGTCCGGAGTGAGTCATGTTGAAGAAGATTCCGAAGATGTAAATCGGAAGCAAGGGAAGTATGACAGCCTGTATGGTCTTGACAATGATTTCCTTGAAGTCGTTGCACGCATTTTTCAAGTAGTTTGTATCCAGGTGTGCCAATCCCAGTCCGACAGTAAATGCCATGACGAGGGCGGTCATTACGTTGAGAGGTTCCGGAATAGCTACCGTAAAGAAAGGGGTAACACCTTTGGCCTCACTGATTTCGGATAAAGGAATATTTCGGGTAATAAGGTCAGGAAAGAAGGTTTCTCCTACACCGAATGAAAGAAAACCGGAGAACAGTGTGGCCCCGTAAGCCAGAAGTACAGTGGCTACCAGCATCTTCCCGGCACCTTTTCCAATATCGGCAATGGCGGGAGTAACCAGTCCGACGATAATAAGCGGAATGATAAAATTCAGAAACTGGCTGAACAATGCGTTAAATGTCACGAACACGCGTACGGGAAGTTCCGGTGAAACCGTTCCGGCAGCAATACCCAGTGCGATGGCAATCAGAATTTGTGGCAGGAGGCCTAGTTTAATCTTTTTCATATCGTTGACCTTTTGGAGCAAAGATAGTATAATAATCCTGAATAAATGATACACCCTTCCTGGAGAAATGATTACTTTTGTACCCGTGAAAAAATAATTTAACGAAATTATGGAATCGACTCAAAAGAAGATTAACAAAGTAGAGCTTCGAAACTTGCAGATTGAAGACTACGCACAGCTTGCCCAGTCGTTTACCCGCGTATATGCAGATAAAGATGTGTTCTGGACACACGAACAAATTGAGAAACTAATCAGTATTTTTCCCGAAGGACAGATTGTAACGGTTGTAGATGATAAGATAGTGGGGTGTGCACTTTCCATTATCGTAGATTACGATATGGTGAAAGGTGATCATACCTATGCCAAGGTGACCGGAAATGAAACTTTCAATACGCATAATCCGAAAGGTAATATTTTATATGGTATTGAGGTGTTTATTCATCCGGAATATCGTGGATTACGCTTGGCACGTCGTATGTATGAGTATCGCAAGGAGTTATGTGAAAAGTTGAACCTGAAAGCCATCATGTTTGGTGGCCGAATCCCCAACTATTACAAATATGCAGACCAGATGCGCCCGAAGGAGTATATAGAGAAAGTCCGTTCGCGTGAAATTTATGACCCGGTACTGACTTTCCAGCTCTCTAATGACTTTCATGTTCGCAGAGTGATGCGTAATTACCTTCCAAACGACGAGGAGTCAAAGCACTGTGCGACTTTGCTTCAATGGGATAATATTTATTATCAGCCGCCTACAGACTCGTTTGTGGATAAAAAGACGACGGTGAGAGTCGGACTGGTGCAATGGCAGATGCGTTCTTATCAGACGCTGGATGATGTGTTTGAGCAGGTAGAGTTTTTTATTGATGCTGTATCGGGCTACAAGAGCGATTTTGTGCTGTTCCCTGAATATTTTAATGCACCGCTGATGGCAAAATTCAACCACATGGGTGAGGCTCAGTCAATCCGTGCATTGGCACAGTACACGGAGGAAATCAGAGACCGCTTCATAAATCTGGCCATCAAGCACAACATCAACATCATTACCGGTAGTATGCCTTATGTGAAGGAAGATGGTGGACTTTATAATGTAGGTTTCCTTTGCCGTCGTGACGGAACATACGAGATGTACGAAAAGATTCATGTCACTCCCGATGAAGTAAAGAGCTGGGGATTGAGTGGTGGAAAAAGAGTACAAACCTTTGAAACCGACTGTGCTAAAATCGGTGTGTTGATATGTTATGACGTGGAATTCCCGGAACTGTCTCGTTTGATGGCAGATCAGGGCATGCAAATTCTGTTTGTTCCGTTCCTGACCGATACGCAGAACGGATATTCACGTGTACGTGTATGTGCGCAGGCACGTGCCATCGAAAACGAATGTTTTGTGGTTATTGCCGGAAGTGTAGGTAACCTTCCTCGTGTGCATAATATGGACATTCAGTATGCGCAGTCGGGAGTCTTTACTCCTTGTGACTTTGCCTTCCCGACCGACGGAAAACGTGCGGAAGCTACTCCGAATACGGAAATGATTCTGGTTTCAGATATTGACCTGGATTTGCTGAATGCACTTCATACTTACGGAAGCGTACGTAATCTGCGCGACCGTCGTAACGACTTGTATGAACTTCGTATGAAGAAGAATGCGTTGGAAAATAATTGAAGAGTAAAATAAAAGGCATAAAAAATCCCCGGGTTGCATTGAACGACCCGGGGATTTTTTTATGCTTACTCTTTGTATAAATCTTCATGATAATCAAACATCCATTCCGCATCGGCCAATAGAGGATGGTGTTTGTCTTTTTCTGAAAGGATGACCTTTTCCGTCGGAATTCTCCAGTCAATTTTCAGTGCCGGATCGTTCCAGGCAATGGCTCCCTCGCTTTGAGGTGCATAAAAATTATCGCATTTGTACTGGAAAATAACCTCGTCGCTTAATACGCTGAATCCGTGAGCGAATCCGCGCGGAATGAAGAATTGGCGGTGGTTGTTTTCTGTCAGTTCTACGGCTACGTGCTGTCCGAATGTCGGAGAGCCTTTTCGTATATCTACCGCCACATCCAGTACGGCTCCTTTTATGACCCTTACCAGCTTGCTTTGTGCAAAGGGTGGTTTCTGGAAATGCAGTCCACGCAATACTCCGTAGCTGGATTTACTTTCATTGTCTTGTACAAAATGAATGGTGCGTACCTGCTTGTCAAAATCTCTTTGGGAAAAAGATTCAAAAAAGTAACCTCTCTCATCTTTAAACAGGCGAGGCTCAATGATGACCACTCCTTCAATCTCTGTCTTTATTACTTCCATTATTTATATGATGAAAATCATTTATTGGTTGTTTCTTTCCAATTCGTCAATTACCTTCAATAGATATTGGCCGTACTGGTTCTTCAGCATAGGCTGAGCCAGCTCACGCATCTTTTCAGGGGTAATCCATCCTTGTCGTAAGGCAATGCCTTCCAGGCAGGCAACTTTCAAACCCTGGCGTTTTTCGATGACCTCGATGTAAGTGGATGCTTCAGCCAATGAATCGTGTGTGCCAGTATCCAGCCAGGCAAATCCTCGACCTAAAGTCTGCACTTTCAGTTCACCATCGGCCAGGAAACGCTGGTTGACAGTGGTTATTTCCAGTTCTCCGCGTGCGGAGGGTTTGATGTGTTTGGCTACTTCTACGACCTTGTTAGGATAGAAATAAAGTCCCGTTACAGCATAGTTTGATTTAGGATGCTGTGGCTTCTCTTCAATGGAGAGACAGTTTCCTTCTTTGTCGAATTCTGCCACTCCGTAACGTTCCGGGTCACTTACCCAGTAACCGAATACGGTAGCTTTTCCTTCTTCTTCGGCCATGCGTACTGCTTCTTTCAGCATGACGGTGAAGCTGTTGCCATGGAAGATATTATCTCCTAGTACCAGACAGGCTGCATCATTGCCGATAAATTTTTCTCCAATAAGGAAAGCCTGTGCCAATCCGTCGGGGGAAGGTTGTTCTGCATATTCAAAGTGTACTCCGAAATCACTTCCATCACCTAACAGTCTGCGGAATCCCGGCAAATCATAGGGAGTGGAAATAATCAGGATGTCACGTATTCCTGCTAACATCAGGACGGATATGGGATAATAAATCATGGGTTTGTCGAAAACAGGAAGAAGTTGTTTGGAAACTCCTTTTGTAATGGGGTAGAGGCGGGTGCCTGAACCGCCGGCAAGAACAATACCTTTCATTTCTGTTGTATTTAAGTTGGTTTTCTGCAAAGAAAGCCGTTTTTTGTGAGAACTCAAAGATTAGAGGGGGTAAAAGAGGGTAAAAAGTCGTTTTTGTAAAGAAAAATGCAATTTCCTTTCTTCAGGTATTGCAGGTTTAAAAAATAGTTGTACCTTTGCAACGCATTTGAGAAAAACAAGTGCAGCGGACATCGGTTCCTTGGATGAGTGGCTTAGTCAGCGGTCTGCAAAACCGTGTACGGCGGTTC
>OGPV01000073.1_pt1 | contig 72477 bp, 60 predicted proteins | sample 1553001 | NCBI WGS metagenome assembly OGPV01 (sample SAMEA2580268, study PRJEB22360) | human gut metagenome | biome: human gut; feature: human-associated habitat; material: faeces | place: Denmark | collected 2008/2010
ACCCACGTATCCAGCTTGGAAGGCTGGTGTTCTACCATTGAACTACACCCGCATATTTAATTGTTCACAAGTCGGGGTGACAGGATTCGAACCTGCGACCTCCTGGTCCCAAACCAGGCGCTCTAGCCAAGCTGAGCCACACCCCGATATGCTGTTTTGCCGTTTCGTTTTTGTTGCCTCACCGAAGCGACTCCGATATAATATCACCCTATTCTATACTTGTCAACACTTTTTTACATTTTTTTTAAATTAATTTTTCAAATACGATACATCCCGCGTTTTTACGATGTTTTTGATAACCTGAAATAACAGTTTTACTGACTCCTTAAATGATTTATTAACCGCACTTTCTGCTGTAGGAAATCGGGCAAGAATAAAGGCGGTTTTATCGCAAACCGCCTTTTAGTGGACTAGACGGGAGTCGAACCCGTGTCCGAAATACAATTCCCTGTCCTTCTACGAGTGTAGTTTATTATTTAACATTCCCTCTGCCACACGATAACAAACAACCTTGTGGTTTCAGTAGCTTCATGATACGCCCGATGGCTCAAAGCTTTGCCAACGTCGTTTCTCACATAGTCGAAGCCTGGGTCCTAAAGTGTGAGTGCTCTAGGTCAGACTGCTGCCATTAGGCAGCGTATGCTAAATTATCTTCAGCGTTTAATTTTAATTTGGCCATTTAACGCATCGCCATACGACTCGCTTCTCCAGCTGCATGTACCCCGTCGAAACCTTTACTAGCCCATATTTAATTTTTTGCGGGGTACATGCAGCTACGCTCCATGTTCTCCGCTCCGCTTCGGTCCGCCCAAAGCCAAGGTCCACCGGACCTTGTGGGCCCCGTCGAAACCTTTACTAGCCCATATTTAATTTTTTGCTAACCAAGATTTCTGATTTTGAAATCTCTCTGCGCCTCTCGCTTTTGATCCTTCTTGGCTATGTCTGCTCTCTTATCATAAAGCTTCTTACCTTTGGCAAGTGCTATCTCTACTTTGACCAGACTCCCCTTAAAGTATACCTCCACAGGCACAATTGTGAAACCCTTTTCCTTCATCTTTGATGAAAGCTTCTCGATTTCCTTCTTGTGGAGCAAAAGCTTTTTAGGTCTGAGTGGATCCTTGTTGAAGATATTTCCCTTCTCATATGGTGTGATATGCATGCCATACAGGATAATCTCACCGTTCTCAATACGGATGAACGACTCCTTTATGCTGCCCTTTCCCATTCGAAGTGACTTCACCTCAGTTCCTGCAAGTGAAATACCGGCTTCGTATTTCTCAAGCAAAAAGTAATCGTGATAGACCTTTTTGTTGTTGGCTATTAATTTCTTTGGTTCCTTAGCCATGTCGGTATCTCCTTTCCTCAAACTGCTTTACAATACTAACACATTTTTTTACAATTGCCAATATCTAAAACGCAAATTATTGTAAACCGCTGGTTCACATTTCTGTTTATTTACACTATATAATATATTATGACATCTTTTTCAATAAATCTATCGCACAACGACCGACAAATAACAGCTAATCAAATAAGTATTGTTAAATCATAAAAAATTTCGTCATTATTGTCATATTATTCCGCCGGTTTAAAATCAATTGTACGCATAATTTTGTCAGTACTGTCCACAACAACCTTGATTTTTTGTCCAAGCTTGTATCTCTTATTGGTGGCTGAACCGGCTAGCTCATAGGTATCCTCGTAAAACTCATAGAAATCATCTGTCAGGTCTGTCACGCGCACAAGTCCCTCAACTGTATTTGGAAGCTCCACGAAAAAGCCCCACTCCGTGACACCTGATATAACTCCTTCAAAGCATTCACCAATATGATTTGACATGTATTCACATTTTTTAAGCTTGACTGTTTCACGCTCTGCCTCTTCTGCACGTCGTTCAGTCTCACTTGCCTGCTTTGCAACAGCATCGAGTATAGACTCATAGTGCTCCCTGCGGTTATCATTCATCCTGCCGCGGATATTTTCCTTGATGATACGGTGTATCTGCAAATCAGGATATCTGCGGATTGGTGATGTAAAGTGACAATAATAATTTGCCGCCAATCCAAAATGTCCTGTACATGCTGTTGTATATCGTGCCTGTTTCATAGAGCGCAGTGTCAGTCTGCTTATCAGGGATTCTTCATCTGTGCCATCCACCTTCATCAAAAGCTTCTGAAGTTCCTTTGGGTGTACCTCATCAGCTCCAATATGAAGCGTATAGCCAAAATTATTGATAAATGTGGAAAGCTTTGCGATTTTTTCTGAGTCCGGCTTGTCATGTGTTCTGTATACAAAAGGTATTTCCTGCCAGAAATAATCCTCAGCCACAGTTTCATTTGCTATAAGCATAAAATCCTCAATGAGCTTTGTTGCCACATTTCTGTCATACGGCTTTATATCTATCGGATGACCATCTTCATCGAGCACGACTTTAGTCTCCGGAAAATCAAAGTCTATAGAACCTCGTTTCATTCTCTTTTTGCGTAGAATTGCTGCAAGCTCTGCCATTTTTTCAAACATAGGCACAAGCTCCTTATATTCTTCAATCACAGCGGCATCCTTATCTGCAAGAATCTTTTTTACATTTGTGTATGTCATCCTGCGGTTTGTCTTTATAACTGTCTCTGCAATCTTATGATCGATGACTTCACCCTTTTTATTTATTGTCATAATGCATGAAAGAGCCAGCCTGTCACATCCCTCATTCAAGGAGCATATGCCATTTGAAAGTTCTCTTGGAAGCATCGGAATTACTCTGTCTACAAGATAAACCGATGTTCCTCTCTTAAGAGCCTCCACATCAAGGGCACTGTGCTCCTGCACATAATTCGACACATCTGCTATGTGTACTCCAAGTACATAATTGTCGCCATCCATGTATAAAGACACGGCATCATCAAGATCCTTTGCATCCTCTCCGTCTATCGTGACCATCATCCAGTCGCGTAAATCCATCCTGCCGGCCATATCCGCAGGTGTCACATCCTTTGCCACATTCTGCACCTGATGCATGATTTTCTCCGAAAAATCCACCGGCAGATCATAAGCCTTTACTATAGAAAGAATATCTGTACCCGGGTCATCTATATGTCCGATTATTTCAACAACCTTTCCCTCCGGCTTTTTACCCTTTTTACCATAGCTTGTGATTTCAACCACTACCTTATGGCCCGACATAGCACCCTTTGAGCGTTCCTTTGGTATGAAAATATCTGTACCAAATCTGATATTGTCAGGCACTGCAAAACCAAAATTATCACTTGCCTCATAGGTGCAGACCACCTGCTTCATGCCTCGCTCTATGACGGAAACAACCTTTCCCTCCTTGCGGCGTCCTGTTGTGACAGGTGAGATTGTAATCTCAACAGTGTCCATGTGCATCGCACCATTTACATACTCTGCAGGGATAAAAATATCATCAGGCTCTCCCTCCACAGTGACAAAGCCAAATCCCCTTTGATGCGCTGTGAATACGCCGACTGTCTTTTTAATTTCCGACTTTGAGTATTTCCCGCGCTTTGAGAGTGTTATCCTTCCCTCTGCCTGCAAATCCAAAAGAATCTGTTCAAGCTGTGGTCTGTCCTCTTTTTTTACTCCGAGTACTATGCACAGTTCCTTGATTTTCATAGGAACATACATGTCATCACACATAAAGTCATAGACCATCTTTTTTCGTGTTTCATATTTATCTATATTACTCATTATCTCTCCTTTTCGTTGCCCCATCTGATTTCAAATGCACAGGCTTTAAATAAAATTTCCACCATTGACATTTTCAACCTATGAATGTTGATTTTATATCACATCAACCTGCAACGAAAACCTCGAATTTCATCATCTGGATGTTGATGCGATAAAAAAGACTGCCGATTTCTCGACAGTCTAAGTATTTACCATATTCCCATATTTAAAGCAATTGAAATAATAAAGAAAAGAACAACACATATAATGGTCGCTTTAACCAGACGTCCTTCCTTTGAACGTCCCTTGTTCTTGCCCCAATATGTATCAGCAACTCCGGCGATAGTGCCAAGTCCTGCTGACTTACCCTCCTGGAAAAGAATAACTATAGTAATTACTAAACTGACGATTATAAATAATACCGATAAAACAATTTTTAAAGTTGCCACGATAAGACCTCCTAATTTCAATTCTAAATAACAGAACTAATATACTACGTTTTTATTGCACAGTCAAGAGTTTTATACTGTATGTAACAGATTTTCATACTTTATGCAATGGATTTTATTAGTTTCACGCAATAAATGTATCGCTATTTTTCACTTTCATCTGCTGTACCAATCATTGATGTACAATTTGGGCATCTTGTTGCCGCAATGGCAATCTTGCTCTTGCAGTATGGACACTCCTTTGTGTCAGGCTCTTTTTCCTCTTTGTGCCCAAATCTCTCTCCTGCTGCATTCATAGCCTTTACTATGCAAAATACGATAAGTGCCATAATAAGGAAATTGACTACAGCGGTAAGAAACTTTCCATAATACAATGTAGCTTCCCCAAAGAGTTTTACCGAGAGCTGGTCAAAATTCATGCCGCCAAACACTCCAAGTATAGGGTTTATAATGTCATTGACCAAGGATGTGACTATGCTGGTAAACGCACCACCTATGATAATTCCAACTGCCATATCCATGACATTCCCTCTGCTGATAAACTTTTTGAATTCATTAAAAAAATTTTTCATCACTAGTATCCTTTCTTTTTACTCTCTTCTTTTGATAATCTAAACCATTTTTTAATATTATACATTTTTCCATTTTATTTTACAAGAAAATACATTATGATATTATCATGCCTTTTGCTTAGTGCATGTGAAAAGGTATGGGATGAGATATACAGCCTTCGAGGAAAATGATACTTGACGGATATATAAAACCCCAGCATATAAACCTTGAAACAGATTTATATGCCGGGGCTTTTCATTTAGATAAATATGTTAACACAAGCAAATTATCGTTATCTATACTTTCGATATTATACGTTAATCTCTGCCTTTACTCCACTCTCATCCTTATGCGCTTCAAGCACCGGATTAACTACATCACGCAGATATACATCTACCTGACGAGGTGCACGTCCCACATAAAGCTCAGGCTTAAGGTTCTTTTCGATATCAGCTTTTGTCAATCCGAATGCAGGATCTGCAGCGATTAAGTCTACGAGATTATTTTCTTTTCCCTCTTCCTTTACTGTCTTTCCTGCCTGCATTGAGAGCTGTCTGATCTTCTCATGGAGCTCCTGACGATTTCCGCCGTTCTTTACAGCATCCATCATGATGTTCTCTGTTGCCATGAATGGTATCTCTGCCATAAAGTGCTTTTCAATAACCTTTGGATATACTACCAGTCCATCCACCACATTGAGGCAGAGGTCAAGTATTCCGTCTATTGCAAGGAAGCCCTCAGGTATTGAAAGACGCTTGTTTGCTGAATCGTCAAGTGTTCTCTCAAACCACTGTGTAGCCGAGGTAATTGCAGGATTCATTACATCTGCAAGAACATATCTTGAAAGAGATGCTATTCTCTCACTTCTCATAGGATTTCTCTTATATGCCATGGCTGATGAGCCAATCTGGTTCTTCTCAAACGGCTCCTCCACTTCCTTAAGATGCTGGAGCAGTCTGATGTCGTTTGACATCTTTGTAGCTGATGCAGCGATGCCTGCGAGCACATTTACTACTCTTGTATCTACCTTACGGGAATATGTCTGGCCAGACACCGGATAACAATCCTTAAAGCCCATCTTCTTTGCGATCATCGGATCTATCTTGTCTATTGTCTCATTGTCTCCGTCGAAGAGCTCAAGGAAGCTGGCCTGTGTTCCTGTAGTGCCCTTTGAGCCAAGGAGCTTTAATGTGCCCTGCACATACTCTAAATCCTCGAGATCCAGCATAAACTCATTCAGCCACAGTGTAGCACGCTTTCCAACTGTTGTCGGCTGTGCCGGCTGGAAATGTGTAAATGCAAGAGTTGGCTGATTCTTATACTTATCAGCAAAGTTTGCAAGCTCTGCAATAACACTTATAAGCTTTTTGTGAACAAGCTTTAATGCTTCATTCATGATGATAATATCTGTATTGTCACCTACATAGCATGAGGTTGCTCCAAGATGTATAATTCCTGCTGCCTTAGGGCACTGCTGTCCATATGCATAGACATGGCTCATTACATCGTGACGCACAAGCTTCTCACGCTCCTTTGCCACGTCATAATTGATGTCATCCACATGTGCCTTTAATTCATCAATCTGTTCCTGTGTGATAACCGGCTTGCCATCCTGTGAAAGCCCAAGCTCCATCTCAGTCTCTGCAAGAGCAATCCAGAGCTTTCTCCAAGTGGTAAATTTCATATCCTGCGAAAAAATATACTGCATCTCTTTGCTGGCATAGCGCTCAGAAAGAGGACTTGTGTATCTGTCTGTACTCATATTCTCTCCTTTATTAGCGATTAAGCATTTTTCTCTCGAGGTCTATTTCTTTATCAAAATACTCGCCTCTGATATCATCCTTCGGTGGCTCCATCGGATATTTTCCTGTGAAACAGCCCATGCAGATTGGCAGTCCCTCTACCATCTCATGAAGTCTGTCAATTCCAAGGTAGCCTAAAGAATCTGCACCTATAATCTGTCTGATATCCTCAATAGTCCTGTTGTAAGCGATAAGCTGCTCTCTTGCAGGAATATCTGTACCGAAATAGCAAGGCCATAAGAATGGCGGTGAACTGATGCGCACATGCACCTCTGTGGCCCCCGCCTCTCTTAACATACGCACTATTCTGTCTGAGGTTGTTCCTCGCACAATTGAATCATCAATCATAACAACTCTCTTACCTTTAACAGCCTCCTTTAATACATTGAGCTTTATCTGCACGCTTGATTCACGGCTTGACTGCTTAGGTTTGATAAATGTCCTGCCGACATAACCGTTCTTGACAAATGCTGTGCCATATGGAATGCCCGACTCAAGTGAATAACCAAGAGCAGCGGCATTTCCTGATTCCGGTACTCCTGTCACGATATCAGCCTCAACCGGTGAATCCATTGCAAGGAATCTGCCAGCCTTGATACGGCTGGCTGCCATACACGCTTACTCCGTCAATATGGCTGTCAGGTCTTGCGAAATAAATGTATTCAAACACGCATCTGGCCTGTTTTTCAGGGGCAAGTGCCATAGTCATATCAGACTCAATGCCCTTTTCAGGAGTGATGGTGATAACCTCTCCCGGCTCTACATCCCTGACAAACTCTGCACCGATTGTATCAAGCGCACAGGTCTCAGATGTAACGATATATGCATTGTCTCTCTTTCCGATGCAAAGAGGCTTAAAACCAAATGGGTCTCTGGCTGCAATAAGCTTTCTCGGGCTCTCGACAACAAGCGCGTAGGCTCCCTTAAGCTTCTGGCAGGCACGTCTGACCGCCTCCTCCGCTGTTTTTGAGTTAAGACGTTCTCTGGCAATATGATAAGCTATAACCTCAGAGTCGATTGTGGTCTGGAAAATAGCTCCTGTATACTCAAGCTCCTTGCGAAGCTCCTTTGCATTTATGAGGTTTCCGTTGTGTGCCATGGCAAGTGTGCCCTTGACATAATTTAATACGAGCGGCTGTGCATTCTCACGTGTTGATGAGCCTGCTGTTGAATAGCGCACATGTCCCACTCCGATATCGCCCTTCATAGGCTCTAAGATATCAGGAGTAAATACCTCATTTACAAGGCCCATACCCTTGTGTGTTGTCACCTTTCCCTTTGGTCCGTGTGTATCACTCACTGCAATACCACAGCTTTCCTGTCCTCTGTGCTGAAGTGCAAAAAGACCATAATAGATAGTGGATGAGACATCTCCTCCATCAAAATCATACATGCCGAACACACCACACTCCTCATGAAGCTCATCAAATACATGGTTATGCTCGTCAATATCAGAACACCTTTCTAATTTTGTACCGGTATGACTTTTTGTATCTATACAAGTATTTATATACTGATTTATGTTATTGTCCTGGTTCATAATATCTCCGTTTATAATTGCGAAATAGTAACGCGGAATAAATAATATATTAGCGGCTGAATTTGCTTCCTGTAAGAAGCTCAAATGCCTCTTTATATTTCTCTACAGTCTTCACAACAACCTCATCAGGTAAAAGAAGGTCATTGTCCGGATTTGCCTTGAGCCAGTCTCTTACATACTGCTTGTCAAATGAAGGCTGTCCCTGTCCAGGCTTATATCCATCAAGTGGCCAGAAGCGTGAGCTGTCAGGTGTGAGCATCTCATCGGCAAGCACTACCTCACCCTGCTCATTTAAGCCAAACTCAAACTTGGTATCTGCGATGATGATGCCCTTTGTAAGAGCATACTCTGCACATTTCTTGTAAAGAGCAATTGTATAATCGCGAATCTTCTCTGCGTACTCTCTGCCCTTCTCAGGATAAATCTTCTCTAATACTTCTACTGATTTTTCGAATGAGATATTCTCATCATGATCTCCAAGATCAGCCTTGGTAGATGGTGTATAAATAGGCTCAGGGAGCTTATCAGACTCAACAAGTCCCTCCGGAAGTCTGATTCCGCAGACTGTACCGTTCTCCTGGTAGCTTGCCCAGCCGCTTCCTGTGATATATCCACGAACTATACACTCGATTGGAAGCATCTCAAGCTTCTTGCAGAGCATGCTGTTTCCGTTGAATCTGTCCTGACTGAAGAACTCCGGCATATCCTTTGCGTCTACTGAAATCATATGGTTAGGAACGACATCCTTTGTGAATTCAAACCAGAACTTAGACATCTGTGTGAGGATGGCTCCCTTGTCTGTAATCTTATTCTTTAAAATATGGTCAAAAGCGGAAATACGATCTGTTGCGACCATAATAAGGCTGTCCCCGTTATCATATACTTCTCTTACTTTTCCTTCTTTGAATGGTTTAAATTCCTGCATGATTGTCCTCCATCTTATGTGTAATTTATTTTACAAATCAAATGCTACCCTTAAATTATATACCAGCTCAATTTGTAAAGTCAACGTATATTATAAGTTTTTTTAAATAATTTTACGCTATTTATAAGCAATTCTTATATTTATTATTATATCTTTAATATATCAAAACAAAAGCTCCGGTTCAAACCCTTTGTCTGCGCCGGAGCTTATATAATACAGATTTTATTTAACGATAAGTGACTTTCCTGTCATCTCTTTTGGCTGTGGAAGTCCCATAATCTCAAGCAGTGTTGGAGCGATATCTGCAAGACATCCGCCCTCACGAAGCTTGTAAGAAGGGTCAGCGTTTACAAGAATGAAAGGAACAGGATTGGTTGTATGAGCTGTATGAGGTTTTCCTGTCTCATAATCAATCATCTTCTCTGCGTTTCCGTGGTCAGCACAGATGAATAATACTCCATCCACATCCTTGATTGCCTGCACTGCATCACCTACGAGTGAATCAACTCTCTCAACAGCCTTTACAGCAGCCGGAATCACACCTGTATGTCCAACCATGTCAGGGTTAGCAAAGTTGATGATAATAACATCATACTTGTCTGACTTGATAGCCTCAACAAGATCCATTCCAACCTCAGGAGCACTCATCTCAGGCTTTAAGTCATATGTTGCAACGTCCTTAGGACTGTTTACAAGAAGACGTGCCTCATCGATATTCGGCTCCTCTACTCCACCATTAAAGAAAAAGGTTACGTGTGCATACTTCTCTGTCTCTGCGAGACGAAGCTGTTTCTTGCCATTTGCTGCAAGATACTCACCAAATGTATTCTGGATTTCTTCCTTCTCAAAAGCGATAAGCTTGTTAGGAATTGACTCGTCATAATCCTTGAAGCATACAAATGTTGTCTTAAGGAATGGGCGCTCAAAGCCGGTAAACTTATCATCGCAAAATGCTCTTGTCATCTCACGAGCACGGTCAGGACGGAAATTGAAGAAGATAACAGAATCATTGTCCTTTACAACAGATACCGGTGTGCCATCCTCGTTTGTGATAACTGTAGGAAGCACGAACTCATCTGTAACATCGTTTGCGTATGACTCCTCCATAGCCTTTACAGGGCATGTAGCTTTTACGCCTTCACCCTTAGTGAGTGAATCATAAGCCTTCTGCACACGATCCCAGTTGTTATCTCTGTCCATTGCATAGTAACGTCCTGAAAGAGATGCAATCTTTCCTACACCGATTTCCTTCATCTTGGCGAGAAGCTGCTCGATGTAGTCCTTGCCTGATGCAGGAGGTGTATCACGACCATCAAGGAATGCGTGTACATATACTCTGTCAAAATTTTCTTTCTTGCAAAGCTCAAGAAGTCCGTAAAGATGCTCGATATGGCTGTGAACTCCACCATCTGAAAGAAGTCCCCAAAGATGCAGATCGGAGTCATTCTTCTTGCAGTTTTCGATTGCAGAAAGTAATACCTTGTTCTTGAAGAAATCACCATCAGCAATTGCCTTTGTGATTCTTGTAAGATCCTGATATATGATTCGGCCTGCGCCGATATTCATATGTCCTACCTCAGAGTTTCCCATCTGTCCGTCAGGAAGTCCAACTGCAAGACCTGAAGCTGCGCCCTTTACAAAAGGACACTCTGCCATCAATTTATCCATAACAGGGGTATTTGCCATAGCTATGGCATTTCCCTCTTTGTGGTCACTTAAGCCGTAACCATCAAGTACCATTAATACTACCGGTTTCTTACTCATTTATATTTCCTCTATTCTTCATATGAGGCTTGCAAAATACTCTATTACAGTGACATATGCAAGCCCGCAAAAAATTTCATTACATAATAAATGCCACTAAATGCAGCTAAGCTGGTGAATTTAGTGACATTTAGTTATTGTGATTGTCAAATCAAATATTAAATTATGATTTAATAATTACTTGTAGTTTACGATCTTTCCAAAATCAGCCTTGAGTGAAGCGCCACCAACTAATCCACCGTCGATGTCAGGCTTTGCAAAAAGCTCTGCTGCATTTCCTGCATTTACAGATCCGCCGTACTGGATACGAACTGAATCTGCTGTAGCCTGATCATAAATCTCAGCTACGCACTCACGGATTGCACCGCAGACCTCCTGAGCCTGGTCAGAAGTAGCTGTCTTTCCTGTTCCGATTGCCCAGATTGGCTCGTAAGCGATAACCATGTTAGCAACATCTGATGCAGCAACACCTGCGAGATCTGACTTAATCTGAAGTCTGATCCAGTCAAGTGTAACACCGCTCTCTCTCTGCTCAAGTGTCTCACCACAGCAAAGGATTGGTGTAAGTCCAGCCTCGATAGCCTTCTTTACCTTCTTGTTGAGAAGTGCGTCATCCTCTTTGAAGTAATCTCTTCTCTCTGAATGTCCGATGATAACATACTTAACACCTGCATCAAGAAGCATCTCTGCTGAGATTTCTCCTGTGTAAGCACCCTTCTCCTCGAAGTACATATTCTCTGCTCCAACAGCAACATTTGTACCCTTTAATGCTTCTACAACAGGTACGATGTCGATTGCAGGTACACAGTAAACAACTTCAACATCATCTGAAACTACGAGTGGTTTTAACTCTTCTACTAATTTAACAGCCTGGCTTGGAGTCATGTTCATCTTCCAGTTGCCGGCTACAATTTTCTTTCTTGCCATTTTATATCTCCTTGTATTTGTATACAAATATTTTTTGCCTGCGGCTTAATTTCATTAAGTTGCTTTCGGCTTATTTATCATCAGCACAAGCTACGCCAGGAAGCTCCTTACCCTCAAGGAACTCAAGGGAAGCACCGCCACCTGTTGAGATGTGGCTCATCTTGTCGCCAAGTCCCATCTGGTTAACTGCTGCAGCTGAATCTCCACCACCGATGATTGTGATAGCATCTGATTTAGCAAGTGCCTCTGCTACTGCAAGTGTACCTGCTGCAAGTGTTGGGTTCTCAAATACACCCATTGGTCCGTTCCATACAACAGTCTTAGCTGATGCAACAGCGTCAGCGAAAAGCTCACGTGTCTTAGGTCCGATATCACATCCCTCACGGTCTGCAGGCATCTTGTCATAATCATATGTCTCTGTCTCTACAGGAGCATCGATTGGATTTGGGAAATCCTTGATTGTAACTGCATCAACAGGAAGAAGAATCTTCTTTCCAAGTTTCTCTGCTTTTGTAAGCATCTCTTTACAGTAATCAATCTTTGTCTCATCAAGCATTGAGATACCAATCTCATAGCCCTGTGCTTTAAGGAATGTGTATGCCATTCCACCACCGATGATAAGTGTATCAGCCTTCTCGAGGAGGTTGTCGATAACATTGAGCTTGTCAGCTACTTTAGCTCCACCAAGAATAGCTACGAAAGGACGTACAGGATTCTCTACTGCCTTGCCAAGGAAGTCAATTTCCTTCTGCATAAGGTATCCAACAACATTCTCTCCACCCTTAGCTGTGATGAACTTTGTAACACCTGCTACAGAAGCATGTGCTCTGTGCGCAGAACCGAAAGCGTCACATACATATACATCAGCAAGGTCAGCAAGCTCTTTTGCGAATGCATCTCCGGCTTCCTGTGGCTTTGTCTCCTCTTTGCCTCTGAAACGTGTATTCTGAAGAAGAACTACATCTCCCTCTTTCATCTCTGAAACAGCCTTTGTTGCAGCCTCTCCTGTTACGTTGTAGTCAGCTACAAATGTAACCTTCTGTCCAAGCTTAGCCTCAAGAGCTGCAGCTACAGGAGCAAGTGACTCACCCTCGTTTGGTCCGTTTTTAACTTTTCCAAGGTGTGAACAAAGGATAACCTTTCCACCGTCCTTGATTAATTTCTGGATTGTTGGAAGAGCTCCGTTGATACGGTTCTCATCTGTGATTTTTCCGTCCTTAAGTGGCACGTTGAAGTCACATCTAACGAGAACTCTCTTGCCTTTTACGTTGATATCATCAATTGATTTCTTGTTTAATGACATAATATGTCCTCCCTTATTTCAAGGCATAAGCCATGTGGCCACGCCATATTGTGCATATTAAAAATATAATTAATTCTACAATTCACAGATATTCAAAAGAAATAGCCATGTTTTAAAAAAGAGGCGCGGTTCAATTAAGACCGCGCCCCTTGAGTAGTCTTGAGATATACTGTTCTTGTGGGTACAAGAATTAAGCTAACTCTGAGAAGTACTTGATTGTACGAACCATCTGAGATGTGTAGCTGTTCTCGTTATCATACCAAGAAACAACCTGTACCTCGTACAGATCGTCAGAAACCTGGTTAACCATTGTCTGTGTTGCATCGAATAATGAACCAAATCTCATTCCAACGATATCTGAAGATACGATCTCATCCTCGTTGTAACCGAATGACTCGTTAGCTGCTGCCTTCATAGCTGCGTTGATATCCTCTTTTGTAACGCCTGCTTTCTTAACAACTGCTGTAAGGATTGTTGTAGATCCTGTTGGTGTAGGAACACGCTGTGCAGATCCGATTAACTTTCCGTTTAACTCTGGGATAACAAGGCCGATTGCCTTAGCTGCTCCTGTTGAGTTAGGAACGATATTAACTGCTGCTGCACGTGAACGACGAAGGTCTCCCTTTCTCTGTGGTCCGTCAAGAGTCATCTGATCTCCTGTGTAAGCATGGATTGTTACCATGATACCAGACTGGATTGGAGCGTACTTGTTAAGTGCATCTGCCATTGGAGCTAAGCAGTTTGTTGTACAAGAAGCTGCTGAGATGATTGTATCAGAAGCCTTAAGTGTCTCATGGTTTGTATTGTAAACGATTGTAGGAAGGTCATTTCCTGCTGGTGCAGAGATAACTACCTTACGAGCTCCAGCATTGATATGAGCCTGAGCCTTCTCTTTTGATGTATAGAATCCAGAGCACTCAAGTACAACGTCAACCTTTAACTCTCCCCATGGGCAATTGTTTGCATCTGGGAATGCGTAAATTTTGATTTCCTTACCACAAACTGTGATAGAATCATCGCTTGCAGAAACCTCATCTGCATGCTCGTATTTACCCTGTGATGAATCATACTTTAATAAGTGTGCTAACATTTTTGGGCTTGTTAAGTCGTTGATAGCTACTACCTCGTATCCCTCAGCTCCAAACATCTGTCTGAAAGCAAGACGTCCGATACGACCAAATCCGTTGATTGCTACTCTTACTGCCATTTTAATTCCTCCTAGAATTGTAAAAAGTATTTTTAGGGACATGCCCTAAGATGCTTTTATTATAGCGAATAATTCTCAAAGGTTCAAGTACTTTATTTGCGTTTGTTAAAATTTTCACTAAATATTTTCATTTACACACATTTTTTATCATTCTTCACAATTTTTCTTTTTAGATATTGCACTTTATTATAATCTCGGCTACACTTAATTAATTGCTGTAGTTCGCACTTTCCGGCAGCCAGCAACAGACAATTATAAATCATGTAACTTATAAAGTTTTTTAACAATAATACATCAGTTTTACGGAGGTATTTATATGTGGGATCAGCACATGCACTGCATGTTTTCGGGTGACAGCGATGCCGACCCGGTATTGATGATAAAATCAGCAATCAACAAAGGGCTGGACGGCATTTGCTTTACAGACCATCTGGACTATGACTATAAAGAGGAGCCCGGACTTTTCGACCTTGATATAGCAGCATATGAAAAGCGCATCAAAAGACTTGCAATTGTTCTTAAAGAAAAGGGCTGCCCGGTAAATATCCACTGGGGCGTTGAAATCGGTTTACAGCCTCATATTACAGACAAAAATAATGAGGTCACCAAAAAATATCCGTTTGACCTCGTGATCGGCTCAAGCCATGTAGTAAACGGCATTGACCCATACTACCCTGCATTTTACAAAGGTAAGACAGAGCACGAAGCCTACACCGAATACTTTGAATCGATACTTGACAATCTGCACAGCGGAGCGGATTTTGATGTGTACGGTCACATCGACTACGTGGTCAGATACGGTCCTGACAAAAATAAATACTATTCATATGAAAAGTATGCCGACATAATTGATGCTATTTTAAAAGAGATTATCTCACAGGGAAAAGGCATCGAGCTCAATACCGCCGGCTTTAAATACGGGCTTGGCCACCCAAATCCGACCGAGGCGGTGTTAAAGCGCTATCATGAGCTTGGTGGGGAAATAATCACAGTCGGAGCAGATGCCCACAAGCCGGAGCATGTCGCGTACTATTTTGACAAGGTTTCAAATATCCTCAAGGATGCCGGGTTTATGTACTATACAGTATTTGAAAACCGCGTTCCTGCTTTTATCAAATTATAGCCCAGCCTTAAAGGCTTACGTTGTCATTCTATCTAACTATTAAACCTCACATGCATTCGCAAATGTCAAAAATAGGAGCCACCTGATCTACATTTTACATCAAGTGGCTCCTAAAACATTGGTTCCGTAAGCTTCACTGTATAACCTCCAAGCTCCGCTTTCGCTATATGAATTTATTTTGGCATTTCCATATTGCTTTGCTATAAATCTGATTCTGTTTATGACAGGATTCTTATTCTTTTAGCTTAGCTATGGACCTCTACCCTTCTTCATAAAATCACTCCTTTGGGTTACATTATCTATGTAAACTCTTATGAGAGATTCTATCTTTCACTTTTAATCTACAAGAACTTTTTCAACGATATTATTTATTTGCTAATATATCTGTGCGATTACTGCTCTTCGGCTCGCCCTACAGATTTAAATATTCCGTTCAATCATCCTTATAGTACTTTGACTTAAATTATGTAATCCCCATTGGACTGTACCTCCTGTGTTTTATTTTGTTCCTTTCGTATCTCTTTTTGTTGATTTAAGATTACACCAATTTTGCCTATTTGTCAATATATTTTTTGATAATTTTTATTTTTATTTTAAATTGTCTGATATTTTATATATTTTTTGTTTTGTTTACACATTTCTTGCAATTCAATCACATGATTAAAGGGGGCAAAATACCTTTGCCCCCTAATGCCGTCATTTATCATTCTTCATCCTGTAATCAATACACCTGTTCAGGTAATCGACATAATCCGGATTCTTGCACATACCCTTGCCTGCCACGTCGGAAATCTTTGCCACATCCATGCCGTTACACTTGGTGGTCTTCATAACTATGTTGAGTGCATCCTCATCAGTGTCGTTACTGATAAAGGTTCCTATACCGAATGCAACCTTTGCTTTATCCTTGAAATAATCATACAACGCAGTCGCACGCTCGAAATCCAGGCTGTCGCTGAACAAAAGTGTCTTTGTCCTTGGATTAATTCCCAGACTGTTGTAGTGGGCTATCATCTTGTCTCCCCACTCGTACGGATCCCCGCTATCCTGACGCACTCCCGAAAAAAGTGTCGCATAGGTGAGCTGAAAATCACGCAGGAAGCAGTCTGTTGTTATGGTGTCAGTAAGCGCAATACCATTTAATATACCATACTCCTTAACCCATGCATCGAGTGCGTACCAGTTTGAATATGCCGGATTATGCTTGTGATTGCCCTGTCCTGTACACATAATCCACTCATGAGCCATTGTTCCAACCGGCTTTAAATTGAATTTCTTTGCGAGATATACGTTTGATGTACCAATAAAGTGTGAATCTGCAGGCAGCTCAACCTCTGCGAGTGCCTTTACAGCCATCTCCTGTGCCTCGGCAGACAGACGGCGTCTTAGTCCAAATTCACTGAAATCGCTAAGCCTGTATGTATCCTCCTCGAGCAGACGCACCTTCTCATCAAGCCTGCGCTTAAACTGTTTAAGCAGCACATCATAATCATATGCCATACGGAAGTACACTTCATTTACAATAGCAAGCACCGGAATCTCATACATCGAAGTATTAAGCCACGTGCCGGCTGCATCGATTGCCAGCCCACACGGTGCATCTGTTGTGATGGTAAACTCCTCATATCTTGGCTGCCAGAGTCTTAAAAAATCAACATATGTGCCTTTTATCCAGGTGATGTTATCAAGATATTCAAGCTCCTCCTCCGTAAAGCGAAGCTGACAGAAGGCCTGCACCTGTTCCTTTATCTCCTCTACCATCTCATCTGTAAAATGCACGTCTTTATTTCGGCACTTGAAGGTCCATGTCGTTTTATAGCTTGTGAACTGATGGAAAATCGTCTGTCCCATGCTGAATTTATACATATCAGTCTCAAGGAGGCTGTTTATTATTTGTGGCAATCTCATTTGTTTTATGTCCTCTTTTCTTTCAAACCATTTACTACCTGTAATTTTAGTCTTGATTTTACCACTGCGACTATCAAATATCAAGCAGGCGCACGTGTTTAATTATCTTCAATTTATTTTCTTTTCCGTCAGCATATTTACTGGTTCCAAAATAAAAACTCCCATGAAAGCCACTAACCGTGACCTCCATGGAAGCTTAATTGTTTATATTGCAGAGATAATAACCCAATAAATATATAAGATATTGTAATTATTCAGTTATGAATTATTTAAAGTATTTCACACCGCTCTCGAATATCTTCATATCCTGCTCGCCGTAGATATTGATTGCTACAGACTCGCCGCGGCGCTCTGAGTGAGCCATCTTGCCGAGGATTCTTCCGTCAGGAGATGTGATACCTTCAATAGACATGTATGAGCCGTTTACGTTCCACTCCTCATCCATTGATACATTTCCGTCCAAGTCAACATACTGTGTGGCAACCTGTCCGTTTTCAAAGAGCTTATCAAGCCACTCCTTCGGTGCTACGAAACGTCCCTCGCCATGTGATGCCGGATTGCAGTAGGTCTGACCAAGCTTAGCCTGTGCAAGCCATGGGCTCTTGTTTGAAACAACCTTTGTATATACCATCTTTGAGATATGGCGGTTGATTGTATTGTATGTGAGTGTAGGTGACTGTGCATCCTGCTGTCTGATCTCTCCATATGGTACAAGTCCAAGCTTGATAAGTGCCTGGAAACCGTTACAGATACCAAGTGCAAGTCCATCTCTCTCATTAATGAGCTTTTCAACAGCCTCTGTCATCTTTGCATTTCTAAATGCTGTTGCAAAGAATTTAGCTGATCCCTCAGGCTCATCTCCTGCTGAGAATCCACCAGGGAACATGATAATCTGAGATTTGTCAATTGCCTTTACAAACTCATCAACCGAATCGCGGATATCCTCTGCTGTGAGATTCTTGAATACCTTGACTATTGTGTCAGCGCCTGCTCTTTCAAATGCCTTAGCACTATCATACTCACAGTTTGTTCCAGGGAATACCGGAATAAATACTGTAGGCTTCGCCACTTTATTCTTGCATACATAGATATTCTTTGCATCGTAGAGACCGCTATTTACCTTGCTTGTATCGTCTGTTGCCTTTGTATGGAAAACTCCCTCAAGCTTTGCTGTCCATACCTTGACAGCCTCCTCAACAGGAAGCACCATATCGTCACACTCAATGGTCTGCTTATCGTTTACATAACCGACTACAGAGGCTGCATCTGAAATACCTGCTGCATCAATTACCTCTCTGACCTTTGAAAGTGCATCAACAGGAACCTCAGCTACGATATTACCAAAGCCAGGTGCAAAGAGTGTATCGCTTGTCACCTCATCCTCGATTGTTACACCAAGCTTGTTACCAAATGCCATCTTTGATACTGCTGCGGCAAGACCTTTTCCGTCAAGTGCATATGCTGAAACAATTGCGCCATCCTGGATAAGATTTCTGATTGCTGTATAAAGTGTCATAACCTGATCATATTTTGGAAGATCAAACTCATCCTTATCTATTGTAAATAGAACAAGCTGGTTGCCCTCCTTCTTGAGCTCAGGTGTGATGATATCCTTTTCCTTTGCCACATCCACTGCAAATGATACGAGTGTAGGCGGTACATCAATATCATTAAAGGTACCTGACATGGAATCCTTTCCACCGATTGAAGGAAGTCCGAAGCCAATCTGAGCATCATATGCTCCGAGGAGTGCTGCAAACGGCTGGCTCCAGCGCTTTGGATCCTCGTTCATTCTGCGGAAGTACTCCTGATATGTCATACGGATTTTGCTGTAATCTCCGCCAGCTGCAACGATTCTTGAGATAGACTCAAGCACTGCATATATAGATCCGTGGTATGGGCTCCATGATGAAAGATATGGGTCGAAGCCGTAAGCCATCATTGTTACTGTATCGCATTTGCCCTTTAATACAGGAAGCTTTGCAACCATTGACTGTGTCTCTGTGAGCTGGTAACGTCCACCATATGGCATATATACACTGCCTGCTCCGATAGAGCCGTCGAACATCTCAACAAGTCCCTTCTGTGAGCATACGTTAAGGTCTTCAAGCTCTGCCTCCCAGGCACCCTTCATATCTCCTGCCTCAACCATCTTGGCTACAGCAGGTGTGCTGATTTTGTCCAGATAATTGTCACTCTCGCAAGGCATCTCAACCTCAACATCTGTCTCCTGATGAGCTCCGTTTGTATCAAGGAATGCACGAGAGATATTTACTACCTCTTTGCCTCTCCACTCAAGCACAAGTCTTGGATCCTCTGTAACTACCGCAACCTCTGTTGCCTCGAGATTTTCCTCCTTTGCGTATGCAAGGAACTGCTCAACATCAGAAGGCGCAACTACAACTGCCATACGCTCCTGTGACTCTGAGATAGCAATCTCTGTTCCGTCAAGACCTGCGTATTTCTTTGGTACCTTGTCAAGCTCTATGCGAAGTCCGTCAGCAAGCTCTCCGATAGCAACAGAAACTCCGCCGGCACCGAAATCGTTACATTTCTTGATGATATGGCTGACCTCTTCTCTTCTGAAAAGTCTCTGAAGCTTTCTCTCTGTAGGTGCATTACCCTTTTGTACCTCAGCTCCGCATACTGATGTAGACTTTGTATTGTGTGCCTTTGATGAACCTGTAGCACCACCGATTCCGTCACGTCCTGTGCGTCCTCCGAGGAGAATGATTTTATCTCCCGGATCTGAGTTAAGTCTCTGGACAGCACGTCTTGGAGCCGCACCCATAACTGCACCGATCTCCATACGCTTTGCAACATAATTTGGATGGTAAACCTCCTTGACATAGCCTGTTGCAAGTCCGATCTGGTTTCCATATGAGCTGTATCCGTGAGCTGCCTCTCTGACAAGCTTCTTCTGTGGAAGTTTTCCTTCAATTGTCTGTGAAACCGGTACTGTAGGATCTGCTGCACCTGTTACACGCATTGCCTGATATACATATGTACGTCCTGAGAGAGGATCTCGGATTGCTCCGCCAAGGCATGTAGCAGCGCCACCAAAAGGCTCAATCTCTGTAGGATGGTTGTGTGTCTCGTTCTTGAAGTTTACAAGCCACTCCTCTATCTTTCCGTCCACCTCAACAGGTACCACGATAGAGCACGCGTTGATCTCATCAGACTCTTCCTGATCATCAAGCTTGCCCTCTGCCTTTAATCTCTTCATGGCAAGAAGTGCAAGATCCATCAGGCAGACAAATTTGTCATTTCTGTCCTTGTAGATATTTGAAAATGTATTGAGATAATCCTTGTAGGTATTTTCAATCGGTGTGCGGTAGAAGCCATCGTCAAACTTGACATTCTTAAGCTCTGTAGAGAATGTTGTATGGCGGCAGTGATCTGACCAGTATGTATCGAGCACACGGATTTCTGTCATTGAAGGATCACGCTTTTCCTCATTCTTAAAATAATTCTGGATATGAAGGAAATCCTTAAAGGTCATGGCAAGGTTCAATGATAAATAAAGCTCCTTCAGCTTGTCCTCTGCCATATCCTTAAAACCGTCAAATATGATGACATCAGCAGGATCATCAAACTCCTGCACAAGTGTCTTTGGCTTTTCCATGCCGATAGCACGCGAATCAACAGGGTTGATGCAGTGCTTCTTAATAGCAGCAAACTGCTCATCTGTGATAGCACCCTCAATCACATATGTGATAGCGCTTCTGATAATAGGCTCCTCATTCTCATTGAGAAGCTTCACACACTGCTCGGCTGAATCTGCTCTCTGGTCAAACTGTCCCGGTAAAAACTCTACAGTAAATACTTTTGCATCACCATAGTCAAATGTCTCCTCATATATATCATCAACAGGCGGCTCTGAGAAAACTGTATACAAGGCTTTCTTGTATGTCTCCTCTGATATATTTTCCACATCATATCTGATTAATACACGCACTGCCTCCACAGTTGTGATTCCCAGATAATGCTTAATCTCATGCTTTAATTCCTTTGCCTTTACCGCAAAGTCAGGTTTTTTCTCTACATATACACGACGTACGTTACTCATATGTTCTCCTTTCAATTCGAGAGTATGTAACCAATTATTCGTTACCGTCCGGCTTTTTGCACAGTCGGACTTTAAAACTATGGTTGTAGTATAACACTTTAGTTATGATAAGTATAATTAATATATTTAATTTGTTTTATAAGTTGCGTTAATTATAGTTTTCTTATATAATAATATAAGGGTCAAAAGGTATTTTGCCCCTCATTGATAAAAACAGATGCAAATAACCATATTTATACGGAGGATAACAAAATGGATATAAATTATGAGCTTTACAAGGTCTTTTACTACGTGGCAACGTCCCTAAGCTTCTCTGAAGCCAGCAAGAAGCTGTTTATTTCACAGTCCGCAGTAAGCCAGTCTATTAAGACTCTCGAAAAGAAGCTGGGACAGACTCTTTTCATCAGAAGCACAAAGAAGGTACAGCTCACCGCAGCCGGTGCCCTGCTTTTAAAGCACATTGAGCCTGCCATGAATCTTATTGCCCGCGGTGAAAGCCAGCTTTTAGACTCAGGCACACTTGGACTTGGCCAGCTTCACATCGGCGCAAGCGATACCATATGCCGTTATCTGCTGGTTCCTTACTTAAAGCAGTTCCATCAGAGGTTCCCGAATGTGCCTATCAAGGTCACAAATGCCACATCTATCCAGTGTGTGGAGCTTTTGGAGCAAAGGAAGGTTGACCTGATTGTCACGAATTTTCCAAACTCGCACCTCAATCACTCATACAGACAGAAAACCATATGCAACTTTTCCGATGTTTTTGTGGCAAATCCCAATTATTTCAAGCTTCGCAAACAGGAGATAGCTTTTTCTGAGCTCAATAAATATCCTATCATGATGCTCGACCGAAACAGCACCACCAGTGAATTCCTACATAATCTGTTTTTACAGCACCAGGTTGACCTGATTCCGGAAATTGAGCTAAGCAGTAACGATCTACTCATAGACCTGGCCAAAATCGGACTGGGTATAGCATTCGTGCCTGACTACTGCATCAACCATGAGAATAAGGAGCTTTTCGTGCTGAAGACAAAAGAAAAGATGCCGTCACGCCAGATTGTTGTGTCCGTAAACACTACAATGCCCGTGTCAGCATCCACTGAGGAATTTTTAAATCTGCTCCCAGAAGTCAGCAACTAGTTTTCCGACATTTGCTATATTGCATGGCTTTCTGTCACTCCACTCGCGTGGATAGAGCAAATCATATTCTCTCTGCCAGAATCTCTCATCTAATAGCAAAATGACACCTGTGTCCTCCGTCGTCCTGATTACTCTTCCGGCCGCCTGGAGGACTTTATTTATGCCCGGATACCTGAAAGCATAGTCAAAGCCACAGCCGTTTTCGGCATCGTAATAATCCTTTAATATAGTTCTCTCATTGCTGATCTGCGGAAGTCCCGTTCCGACAACAATAGCACCTATCAGTCTGTCGTTTTTCAAATCAATACCCTCACCGAATATGCCTCCCATGATGCCAAATGCCACAAGTGTTCTGTCCGATTCCTCACTAAATCTGTCCAGAAATTCCTCCCTTTCAGCCTCTGACATATTATTTTTCTGCAGCATAAGCTCTGTTTCGTCTGCATATTTTTCACAGTAAATATCTGCCACATCATTCATCATCTTATATGACGGAAAGAAAACCATATAGTTTCCAGTCTTTTGCGTGACAACAGCATTAATATACCCTGCAATGCGCTCATACTCACTCCTTGAGCGCCTCGTGTACCTCGTGCTCACATCGGTTGCCATCGCAAGCAGTCTCTTTTTGCTGTCAAAAGTGCTGTCAGCATATATGGCATAGTTGTCTTTTTTTGTGCTTAGCATGCTCTTGTAATAGTTTACAGGCAAAAATGTCGCCGAAAAAAACACAGCCGACTTGCCCTTATCCAGCCTCTTTTGTATATTAAGCGATGGGTCCACACAAAAAAGCTTTAGCATGAACCTGCCATCAGCCTCAAGCTCGGAATACATCACGTAGTGCTCATCCACCAGATCATAAATGTTAAGGAAATTGCGAAGCTCAAAATAAAAATCCATAACATCCTTTTTCCCCGGAAACTCATTAGCCTTCTGCAAAAACTCATCCAGAAGTGTCATAAGCCTCATAAAGGAAAATACCATATTGCCAAACGTATCATATACCGTATAATTCTCACACTCACGCTTCATCCCAAGCAGTATCTTATTGCACTTTTCAAGCGCTTTCTCAATAGAACGGCTGTGCTCCTTCATAATGCGCTTCACAGTAAGGAAATCCTCCTTATAAATCTGAGCGCTATACATCTGCCTGCTTCTTTCGACCATATTGTGAGCCTCATCAATGAGAAAAATATAATCTCCCTTTATCCCCTCCTGAAAAAATCTCTTAAGATAAACATTTGGGTCAAACACATAGTTGTAATCGCAGATGATATTATCACACCAGCTAGCCGTATCAAGACAAAGCTCAAACGGACAAACGGTATACCTATCCGCCTGTGATAAAATATCATCTCTCTCAATCATTTCACATCTGTGAAGCAGGTCAAAAACCGCATCATTTACTCTGTCAAAATGCCCCTTTGCATACGGACAGGTTACCGGATTGCATTCCATCTCATCACACGGACATAGCTTTTCCTTGGCCGTTATCTGAATAGTTTTTGCCCTGTAACCATTTTTTTCAAGCAGCGCAAACGTTTCCTTTGCGACTGCTGCGGTGATTGTCTTCGCTGTCAGGTAAAAGATTCTGTCTGCCAGCTCCTCACCAACCGCCTTCACTGCCGGGAAAATAGTAGAGATAGTCTTTCCCACACCGGTCGGAGCCTGCATAAAAAGAAGTTTCTGACGCATAATTGTCCTGTAGACATCCGAAACAAGCTTTTTCTGCCCCGGTCTGTACTCAAATGGAAAATCGAGTTCTTTGATTGAAGCCTGTCTTTGATTTTTCATTTCACACTGAAACGTTGCCCATTTGCCATACTCTTCCATCAGGTCATCAAACCATTTTTTTATCTCTTCAAATGAGAACTCCTCGCGAAAATACTTAGTCTGCTCCGTTTCCAGATTGCAGTAGGTCATCTGAATGCCTATTGTTTCCATATTATTTTGCAGAGCAAAAATATATGCATAGCACATAGCCTGCGCACGGTGAACAAAAACCGGCTTTTCAAACAGCTCAACCCTTCTGTACATTCCCTTAATCTCATCGACAAAACACTTTCCATCCTCCGTAAAGATGCCATCTGCCCTGCCCTCAACAGTCAGCTCATACAAATCACCTTCAACAACAAGTGAAAGCGGCACCTCTGCCTGATACTCCTTCCCCATACTGCCCTGGATTTTCCTGTGAATGCGTGTTCCCTCCATCATGGCATCGGCACTCATAGCTCTGGATGACCGGTTGTCTATGTCACCCTCCCTGAAAATAAATTCCACAAGGTTTCTGACCGAAATATGTAATTGTGTTTTCTTTTCACTATAGTTATTTCCAGCTTCTGTCATGTACTCTCCCTACATATTCCGGATTATGTCAACGGTTTTGTGTTCCGGCAATATTTTCAGTCTAACTCCAGACATTTTTAATACACTGAACTAAAAAAGGGAGAGCTCCAAGAAGAAACTCTCCCAAAGGACCTTATTCAATTGTATTACGCTACAGTGAATTTATCAACCACATTATCAAATGCCTGGTCATCGCCCATATAGCAGACCTTAAAGTCATTGTTTGTACCAATTCCAATCACTCCAAGAAGTGATTTCGCATCAATAAGAATCTGTCTATATTTGAGATCAATGTCAAAATCGCACTTAGAAGCAGCCCCAACAAATTCCTGAACATCATCCAATGTATTAAGTCTGATTACTGTTTCCTTATTGTACATAGTTAACACCACCTTTATAATCTAAAACATAGTGCTTTCGCACATGTCAATCAATTGTTGCGCCTATTATAACATCTGATATTCATTTGTCAAAAAAATCATAATCCGTCATTTTCCGTCAATTCATGTCATTTATTTTAATAAATAACTTTTGCGTAACCGATTTTTCACTATATTTTCATGCATGTTTTTTTAAAAAAACAATATAACTGTGAAATTCTTATAAAAATGGTATAATATTTAATTAATTTAAATTCATTTTTTACAATTTTTCATTTATAAAACTTTATTCTCGTAATTCTTTAACGCATCTATATATATTTCACCGAGCTTGCTAAGCTTCGTGCCCTTGTGCTTGATATAGCCTATATGCATTTTTTCACTTTCCTTAAGTGGAATTGCCGCATAGTCATTACCGTTTAAATCCTCAGAAATTATACCAGAGCACAGTGTAAATCCGTTGAGCCCCACCATGAGATTGAGCATTGTGGCTCTGTCATCAGCCTTTATGACACGCTTGTACTCATATGTACTCATCATCTCCTCAGCATAATAAAAGGAATTGTTCACGCCCTGTTCAAAGGTCAGACATGGGTACTCCTGCAAATCATCAAGTGTAATCACTTTTTTGCCGGCAAGCGGATGTTTTTTCCAGAGATACACATATGTATTGCATGTGAAGAGCTCTTTAAACTCGATGTCACATTCCTTAAAAAGCTTTCTTAAAACCTTTTCATTGAAATCACTTAAATAAAGAACTCCAAGCTCACTCTTTAAGTTCTTTACGTTGTCTATTACCTCTTTAGTCTTTGTCTCGTGGACAGCAAACTCGTACTCATCCATGCCCACCTCTTTAGCAAGCTGTACAAAAGCCTTTACTGCAAATGAATAGTGCTGCATGGAAACCGAGAATTTCTTTTTGGACTCCACATTCAGATACCGGTTCTCAAGCAGATGATACTGCTCCACAACCTGTTTGGCGTATCCCAAAAACTCCTCGCCCTCCGCTGTGACTGTAATTCCACGGTTATTTCTCATGAATACCGTAATTCCAAGCTCCTCCTCCACCTCTCGTACTGTGGCAGACAGATTGGGCTGTGAAACAAAAAGCTTCTTTGCCGCCTCATTCATGGAATTGGATTCTGCAATTGTAAGTACCTGTCTGAGTTGTTGAAGTGTCATTTTCTCTCCTATTGTGAACTGACGGTTTTTAGCAGAATGTGTAACTATTCAGCGCCCAGGCACCTTCGTAAAAACCGCACAATTGTAATATATTAAATAAAATTGTGTATAAACGATGCCCTGTGTATCGGCGATGGTCCTATCTCCTTTAGTGCCTTGATATGCTCTGCCGAGCCATAACCCTTGTTTGATGCAAATCCATAGCCGGGATATATGTTATCATACTCAACCATCATCCGATCCCTTGTGACCTTAGCCACAATGCTGGCTGCCCCTATTGATATGCTTTTGGCATCTCCCTTTATGATTGGAACCTGCTTTATATCCACCCCCGGGATTGTGACTGCATCGTTAAGTGTCAAATCCGGTGCCGGATCAAGCTTTCCGATTGCCTGTCTCATCGCCTCATATGTAGCCTGCAATATATTTATCTCATCTATCCGCTCGTGCGATGCCATACCTATTCCTACAGAAACCGCCTTTTCCATTATGACATCGTAAAGCTCATCGCGCTTTGCAGCCGTAAGCTTCTTTGAATCATTGATATATAAAATATCACAGTCCTTTGGCAGAATAACCGCACATGCCACAACCGGACCTGCAAGCGGTCCGCGTCCCACCTCATCTATGCCGCAAATATGAGCATATGATGCGTACTCGCGCTCATATTTCTTGAGACCTTCAGTGCGGATAAGCTCCTTCTCATACTTGTCCAGTCGCTTTTTTGCACTGTCTACAAGCTTAATCACTCCGCCCCTTTCATCTGAGCCGTATGCCTCAATGAACTGTGCAAGCTGTGAATCTGTGATGCTTTTCAGTTGTTCCTTAATATCGCCTATTTTTTCTGCTGACATATCCTTGTCCTATCGTCTATTCTTCGTAACTATTCTTCTATATCTCCGGTCTCTCCAAAGTGATATGGCCTAATTTACCGCTTCTGAAATCATCTATGATGAGTGCAGCCGCCTTGCTGTAATCAGGCTCTCCTCCCTTTGAAAGGCATTTTCTGTTGACAGCGACAGCACTTATAAGCTCTATGATATCGTTTTCCTCGCTTACCTCGTATCTTTGTGCCAAAAGCCCCGGATACTCTGCTTTTAGGAACTTTACAAGCTCCACGGCAAGCTCATCAACATTTAAAATCTCATCCTTTATCGAACCGATTAGCGCAAGTCTAAGTCCCACTGTCTGATCCTCAAATTTCGGCCACAGTATGCCCGGGGTATCGAGCAGCTCAACACTTTTATTGAGCCTGATCCACTGCTTTCCCTTTGTCACGCCCGGCTTGTTTCCTGTCTTGGCACAGGCTTTTCCGGCGTATGAGTTGATAAATGTGGACTTTCCGACGTTTGGAATACCCACCACCATAGCTCTTACCGGTCTGTTTTTGATACCACGCTTTCGATCTCTTTCAATCTTTTCCTTGCAGGCCTCCATCACGATATCTGTGATGCTCTTCATACCTGACTTGCTTCTAGCATCAAGACTGACTACAAAAAAGCCCTTTTCCTTGAAAAATGCACTCCACTCCCTGGTGCGCTCCTTGTCTGCCAGATCCGCCTTGTTCATCAGAATGAGCCTGTATTTGTTTTTTCCAAGCTCATCAATGTCCGGATTACGGCTGGATAGCGGAATTCTTGCATCCACAAGCTCTATAACCAGATCTATTAATTTAATATCCTCCTGCATCTGACGCTTTGCCTTGGTCATATGCCCAGGGTACCACTGAAAATTCATAATTCACCTGTCCTTTATCTATATATGTTATAACTATTGCTACTTGATGGTTCCAAAGCTTCCAAGGCCTGAAAATCTAAACCATGCCTTGCCGATAATATAGTCTCTCTTTACATTGCCAATATTGGCATAGCGGCTGTCCTCACTGTTGTTTCGATTGTCTCCAAGTACAAAATACTCGTCCTTTTCAAGCTCTATAGGATCTGAGGCAAGCCCTGCATCCTCCATTGAGGCAACATCCGTCGATTCCTTGTACAGCTCATCATTCACGTACAGTGCGCCGTCTTTTATCTGAACAGTATCTCCCGGCACCGCTACCACTCTCCTGACATAATAATGCGACTTATTATTTCCGTTTGGCAGAAATACTATCACGTCTCCTGCCTTTGGCTTTGACATGATATATGCAAACCTGTTCACAAGAATATTATCATCGTTCTCCAATGTCTGCTCCATAGCCTGGCCCACCACATTTGTACGTATACCGAAAAATGACACCAGCACATATGCCAGGCCTATCACTACAATCAGCTCCACTACCCACGAAACAATTTCCTTGAACAATGGCAGATTAAATTTTCTTCTTTGCCTTCTAAAGCTAAGTCCTGCTCGTCTTCTGGACATCTTACACCTCTTGCTAACTAATATTTTATTGCGTAATCTTAATTATATATTGTTTTCATGTTTGTTGCAAGCTGTAACCCTGAAAACTAAAAAGACCATTCTCATACGATTGCTCGCAGAAAATGGTCTCTTTCGCGTAAAAATATTATTTTACAAGCTCTTTAACCTTAGCAGCTTTTCCGATACGGTCTCTTAAGTAGTAAAGCTTAGCACGACGTACTTTACCTTTACGTACAATCTCAACCTTCTCTACATTTGGTGAGTGGAGTGGCCATGTCTTCTCAACACCTACACCGTTAGAAAGCTTTCTAACTGTGAATGTTGTACGGTTTGATCCGTTCTGCTTTTTGATTACTGTTCCCTCGAATACCTGGATACGCTCACGGTTACCCTCTTTGATTTTTCCGTATACCTTTACAGTATCTCCTACAGAAAACTCAGGTACCTCGGCCTTTAACTGCTCGTTCTCGATGCTCTTAATAATTTCACTTGCGTTCATTTTGTGACCTCCTAATTATTTTGACGTTCTTAATGCTACTACTATTTTCACAACAGAGGACCATCTCTTTTATTCACAACATTGGTACTTTACCACAGATTCATGGGATTTGCAAGTATTTTTTACTATCTTTTGCCTACCTTATGCATTATTTTTAGTCATCCAGTATACGGATGATTTTGAAAAATGCAATCCCATACTCTCCTGCAGCCTCATAGACGCCTCATTGCCCACGATTATCTGTCCATATGGTATCCATCCGTTTTCCAGTGCCCTGTTGAAAGCATATGTTTCAAGGGCTGTGGCAAGCTTTCGGTGCCTGTACTCTGGCTTTACATAGAGCATGCCGATGCTGCCCTCCTCATGAATTCCGATAATTCCCGCGAGAATATTAATGGTATCATTAGCAGTATTATCACTAAAAAAAGCGCCATAGACTGCCCCTGCCTCTATTCTTTCTATGATATAGTCAGGATTGTCAAAGCCCGGGTACATTGGCGCAGCCTCCTGTATATCATCTGCATCCAGCTTTCTTATAATTAAACCATTTGGCATCGGCCTTCCATCCGGTCTGTACAGTCCGCTGACAGATAGCTTTTCTTTGTTTGTATACACAGCCTGTCTGCACTCTACAGTCTCATTAAAGCCATTTGCTGTAAAGAGCTCAACATATCTTTGCTGGTGAAGCACTATGCCGTTTGTGATCTGATCTGTAACGTTTTTTGGAATATGCTGACTGCTGTATTTATCAACAGGCTTTGTGTCATCTTCCGGTGCCAAATCAATAAGCTTCGACACGCCCTCATCCGGTCTTGTATGAAAGCATACCTTTGAGACCATGTCCCGAAGCAGATATTCTCCATCTGCCTCAAACAGTATCTCGGCGCAGCCCCTGTTTATAAGCTCTATCATATCAATATGAAGCAGTTTATTTTTCATAAGAAACTCTCTGCATTTATCAAGCCTTTTAAACCCGGCATACAAATCCGGTCTGCGCTCCTTTGTGCGCTCAATAGACTTTTCAAGGCGCCATGCATCTATCTTTTTCTGATTGCCTGACATCAGTACCTCAGGCACCTTTTTGTCATGCCACTCAACAGGACGTGAATACTGAGGGTATTCAAGCAGATTGCCATGAAACGACTCTGTCTCTGCCGAAATGTCATTGTGCAGCACCCCGGGAACCAGACGTGAAATCGCATCTATCATCACCATCGACGGCAGCTCTCCGCCCGTTAGAACATAATCGCCGATAGAGACATAATCCGTTACCGTCTCCTCCAGCACACGCTCGTCAATACCTTCATAGTGTCCACATAGAAAAATGAGGTCATCACACTTTGCAAATTCTGCTGCCATCTGCTGGTTGAACACGCTGCCCTGTGGAGTAACATAAATCAGACGCGCATTGTGATTTTTTATTTCTTCTGCTGTGTTCTTATATGAAATATGTTCATCTGCAATATCGTCCGCAGAATTATCAATTAAATCACCCTGATTACATTTATTGATCTGACTCATCACACTTCGCACAGCCTGATACACCGGCTCTGCCTGCATAAGCATCCCCGCACCGCCACCATATGTGTAATCATCAACCTTATTGTGCTTATTGTGCGCAAAATCCCTGATATTTACCGTATTGAGTGATATAATATCCTGTTTTAAAGCTCTGCCTGTGATACTCTCTGACAGTCCCTGTTCTATCATCTGCGGGAATAAGGTCAGCACATGAAATTTCATTTCCTATATCTCCTGTTATCATCCTGTTTTACAGTTTTACGATTTAAAATGTATGATTTTGTTCAATTTTATATCTCATTTTACGGTTTTTGCAGTTTGAGATGCAGCTATCTCAAACCTGCCAGCAGATGTACCTTCATCATGCCATTTTCCACGTCAACATCCAGTATACAGTCCTTTATTGCCGGAATCAGCAGATCATTTGCCCCAGCTTTCTTAACAACATACACATCATTGGCACCTGTCTGGAGCACATCATCTATAACTCCAAGCTCCTCTCCTTCGTCTGATGTGACGGAAAGCCCGATAAGATCAGCTATAAAGTACTCGTTTTCCTCGAGTGGCACCGCATTTTCCCTTGTCACAAAAAGAGGTGCCTTTTTATATTTTTCCACATCATTTATGTCATCTATGCCTTTAAATTTCAAGATAACCTGGTTCTTGAAAAATTTGACAGAAGTTATTTCCAAATCCCTGCGCTCTTTGCCATTATCCAGAATGACATTTTTAAGCTTTTTAAAACGAGCTGCATCGTCAGTGGTTGGGAACACCTTTACCTCACCGCGAATGCCGTGTGTGCTCGTAATCACACCTACCTGTAGTAAATCTTCCATTCTCTGTCTCCACCTTGAATAGTTACTGTTAATTATAAAAAAACAGGCATCTCATAAGAGATGCCTTTATGTTATTGTACTATCTCAACAATAACCTTTTTGTCTTCTTTAGAGGCTGCGGCCTTAACAACTGAACGAATAGCCTTAGCAATACGTCCCTGCTTGCCGATCACTTTGCCCATGTCAGACTGTGCAACACGTAATTCCAAAACAATTGCTTTCTCGTTTTCGGTCTCAGTTACATTAACCTCATCCGGATAATCAACTAAAGATTTTGCAATTACTTCAACTAATTCTTTCATTACGCCACCTCTTTATCCTATTTCTCGATACCAGCACTCTTGAAGATTCTAGCTACTGTCTCAGTTGGCTGTGCGCCGTTTGATAACCATTTCTTAGCTAATTCCTCATTTACATGATACTCGCTAGGATCCTTAGTTGGATCGTATGTTCCGATCTCCTCGATGCATCTTCCATCTCTTGGTGATCTAGAGTCTGCAACTACGATTCTATAGAAAGGAGCTTTCTTCTGTCCCATTCTTCTTAATCTGATCTTTACTGCCATTTTGTTTCACCTCCTCATAGGTTTATTGAATAATATATATCAAAAGTAAAATAAATACTTTTGTTAACAAAACATGAAATTCTTTAATGAGATTCCTTTAATGAAATCCATTAAAACGGAAGTCCTTTGAATAATCCTCCAAGACCACCGCCTCCACGGCGTCCTTTTTTGCCGCCCATCATACCGGGCATCTGCTTCATGAACTTCTTTGTCTGCTCAAACTGCTTTACAAGTCTGTTGACCTCTGATACATCCACGCCTGCTCCTCTTGCAATACGAGCCTTGCGGCTTGGATTAAGAAGCTTTGGATTTCGTCTTTCCTCCGGTGTCATGGAATAGATGATTGCCTCTGTGCGGGCCATGCCCTTTTCAGCTTCATCTGTATCAATATCCGGCATCTTGCCTCCACCGATACCCATGCCCGGCATCATGCCCATCACGCTTGAAAGACCGCCCATCTTCTTCATCTGACTCATCGAATCAAGGTACATCTCAAAATCAAACTCATTTTTGCGCATCTTCTGCTCAAGCTTCTTGGCCTGTTCCTCATCAATGTTCTCCTGCGCCTTCTCAATCATGGAAAGCACATCGCCCATGCCGAGGATTCTTGAAGCCATACGCTCCGGATAGAACTGCTCAAGGTCTGAAAGCTTCTCGCCCATACCTGCGTATAGTATCGGCTTTCCTGTAACGGCTCTGATTGAAAGCGCCGCTCCACCTCTGGTGTCACCATCAAGCTTTGTGATGACAACTCCGTCAATTCCTATCTTTTCATCAAAGGTACCTGCTACATTTACCGCATCCTGACCAGTCATGGCATCAACCACGAGTATGGTCTGGAAAACATCAGTAGCTTCTTTTATCTCAATAAGCTCTGCCATCATATCCTCATCAATATGAAGACGTCCGGCAGTATCGATGATAACAACATTGAAATCGTTTTTCTTAGCATGCTCCACAGCAGCCTTTGCGATGTCAGCAGGCTTGTTTTTGTCACCCATTGAGAAAACCTCAACGCCCTGCTTTTCACCATTTATCTTTAACTGCTCAATCGCAGCCGGACGATACACATCACAGGCTACAAGCAGTGATTTCTTGCCCTTGCTCTTAAGCTTTCCGGCAATTTTTGCTGTGGTGGTTGTCTTACCTGCTCCCTGAAGACCTACCATCATGATAACGGTAAGCTCCTTGCCCGGCCTGAAAGCAATCTCTGTTGTCTCAGAGCCCATAAGCTTAATCATCTCTTCATTTACGATTTTGATGACCATCTGACCGGGATTGAGACCATTCATGACATCCTGTCCGATTGCTCTCTCCTGAACACTCTTTGTGAACTGCTTAACAACCTTGAAGTTAACATCGGCCTCAAGGAGTGCCATCTTAACCTCTTTAAGAGCAGCCTTTACATCATCCTCAGTAAGCTTTCCCTTGCTGCGGAGATTCTTGAAAACGTTCTGCAGTTTTTCTGATAAACTGTCAAATGCCATATTACAGCTCCTCTAATATCTGATTCGAAATAGCTTCGATTTCATTCATTAATAGCTCATTATGTGATTTCTTAAAATCATTTGTCAGCTCATGAATCCTTCGTATGTCACTCTTTATGGACATGAACTTTTCAACAAGATGAAGCTTTGCCTCATAGTCAAGCAGCTTCTTATTGCATCTCTTAATCAGATCTGCAACACCCTGACGGGAAATCCCCTCCTCGGATGCTATCTCACCGAGTGACAAATCATTGAAGACAAAATCCTCATATACCTGACGCTGATGCTCATTCAAAAGCTCACCGTAGAAATCATATAAATATGCCTGTTCAAGTTTTTCTTCCATATCAAGTATCCTCTTTTTTCCTCGAACCTATGGTAGAATAACACATAGTTTGCCCGGTGTCAAGTAAAAATACTTGATACTTTTATTTTTATATCATAGTGCGTACAATTCTCGGCTTATAGCCCTTCTTCTCGAGCGCAGCTATAATCTGCTCCTTGTGCTCTGTACCAAAACACTCAAGCGTGATGCGAAGCTCGACAGCCGCACTTCTGTTTGTAGTGACAAACTGGTTATGCTCCAGCTTGATTACATTGCCCTGTACATCGGCAAGAGTCTGTGAAACCTTGGCAAGCTCGCCCGGCTTATCCGGCAGAAGCACTGAAACAGTAAAGATTCTGTCTCTGAAAATAAGACCCTGCTGTACAACTGATGACATGGTAATAACATCCATGTTGCCGCCACTTAGGATAGAAACCACTCTCTTGTCCTTTACTCCGAGATGCTTAAGCGCAGCTACAGTCAGAAGACCTGAGTTTTCGACTATCATCTTGTGATTCTCAACCATGTCAAGGAAGGCCACGATAAGCTCGTCATCCTCCACTGTGATAATATCATCAAGATTTTTCTTTATGTATGGGAAAATATTTGAGCCCGGTGTCTTTACCGCTGTTCCGTCTGCAATAGTATTTACGCTTGGTAAAGTGGTCACTTTTCCATTCTTAAATGACTCCTGCATACAATTGGCACCGGCCGGCTCCACTCCGATAACCTTAATCTTTGGGTTTAAGAGCTTTGCAAGTGTAGATACACCTGTTGCCAGTCCGCCGCCGCCGATTGGAACGAGGATGTACTCAACAAGAGGAAGCTCCTTGAATATCTCCATAGCAATAGTTCCCTGTCCTGTTGCGACAGCTAAATCATCAAACGGATGGATGAATGTATATCCCTCTTTCTCTGCAAGCTCATATGCCTTGGCACATGCCTCATCATACACATCTCCGTAAAGCACTACCTCAGCGCCGTAGCTCTTTGTACGGTTTACCTTGATAAGAGGTGTGGTGGTAGGCATCACGATGACAGCCTTGCAGCCATAGCACTTTGCCGCATATGCAACACCCTGCGCATGGTTTCCTGCAGATGCTGTGATGAGTCCCTTTGCCCTCTCCTCATCTGTGAGTGTGCTTATCTTGTAGTACGCACCTCTGACCTTGTAAGCCCCGGTAAACTGCATATTTTCAGGCTTCAGATACACCTTATTGCCTGTCTGGTCACTTAAAAAGTCACTGTAAATGAGCTTTGTCTCAAGGGTGACCTCCTTGACCTTCTCACTTGCTTCTTCAAATTTATCTAATGTCAGCATATTTGTTTTTCCTTTCATTTCTTCGGTATAACTATTCATAACCACCCACACATTATTCGCAAAAACGCATTGTTCTCAGTGGTTCTGAATAGTTATTTTTCATTATATTATACCAAAAATTCCGTACATATATATATAAACTGATATATCAGATTATTATAAACAATATAACTTATACGCTCAAAGATATTTTTAAATTATTCCGTTTTAGTGTCAAACAATGCATTCACGAACTCGTCCGAATCAAATTTCTGCAAATCATCGATGGTCTCACCGACTCCGATATACTTGACCGGCACTGAAAGCTCCGACTGTATCGCTACAGCGATACCGCCCTTTGCCGTACCATCCATCTTAGTAAGCACGATGCCCGAAATCTTTGCCACATCAGAAAACTCTCTCGCCTGAACCAGCGCATTCTGGCCTGTAGTCGCATCAAGCACGACGAGTGTTTCTCTGTATGCATCCGGATACTCGCTCTCAAGGATTTTATTGATTTTTCCAAGCTCATTCATCAGATTCTTTTTGTTGTGGAGTCTTCCCGCTGTATCCACGAGAAGCACATCTGCGTTTCTGGCCTTTGAAGCAGCAACCGCATCATATACAACAGCTCCCGGGTCTGCACCCTCGGCACCGCCAATCATATCAACTCCGGCGCGGTTTGCCCATTCCTTTAGCTGGTCGCCTGCTGCCGCCCTGAAGGTATCGGCACCTGCAATAACAACCTTCTTGCCCTGTTCCTTAAGCTTTCCTGCAAGCTTTCCGACAGTGGTAGTCTTTCCTACTCCGTTGACACCGATTACAAGCACAACAGATTTTTCATTTTCAAATCTGTAGGCGGTCTCCTCCACCTTCATCTGCTCCTTGATGCTCTCAATCAGAAGCTCCTTGCACTCTGCCGGCTCCTTGATATGCTGCTCCTTAACCTTTCTCTGCAGATCTTCGATGATATTCTCCGTAGCTCTCACTCCGAGGTCTCCCATGATGAGAATTTCCTCAAGCTCCTCATAAAAATCATCATCTATATGTGAAAATCCACTGAAAAGTGAATCTATGCCTGAAACGATATTGTCTCTGGTCTTTGTCAGTCCTGAAACGAGCCTCTTAAAAAAGCCCGGCTTTTTTTCTTTTTCTTCCATTTCAACTCTCCATAAATAAAATTCTACTGCGTCAGATCATTCTCTATAAGATTTACTGAAACGAGTGTGGAAACACCCTTTTCCTGCATCGTGATACCATATAGCCTGTCCGCTGCCGCCATCGTACCACGTCTGTGTGTGATAACGATAAACTGTGTGTTCTTTGTAAGCTTGTTCAGATAATTTGCATAGCGCGAAACGTTCGAGTCATCAAGCGCCGCCTCAATCTCATCAAGCAGACAAAACGGTGATGGCTTAAGTGCCTGAATGGCAAACAAAAGTGCAATAGCGGTGAGCGCCTTTTCTCCACCGGACATCTGCATCATATTCTGAAGCTTCTTTCCGGGCGGCTGTGCGACGATTCTGATGCCACACTCAAGTATATCCTCATCCTCCACAAGCTCCAGGGAACCATGTCCACCACCAAAAAGCTGCTTAAAGGACTTGTCAAACTCTCTCTGAATCTCGGCAAACTTCTCTGTAAACTGCTTTCTCATACCACTGTCAAGCTCATCTATGATGCCAACCAGAGTCTTTTCAGCCTCGATAAGGTCATCATGCTGTCCCTTCAAGAACTCATAACGTGTTGAAATCTCCCTGTATTCCTCAATAGCGTTGACATTTACATCGCCGAGGCGTCTGATTTCGTCCTTTATGCCTGCAATCAGCTTCTTTAATGAAGGCAGGTCATCGTATGCATCATTTCTAAGCTCTGAAGCCGCATGCGGAGTAAGCTCATACTCATCCCACATGTAGTTGATCTGAGTCTCTGAAGCCTCCTTAAGCTTCTCTCTCTGGCTGTTCAGTCTGAAAAGCTCCTTATCCAGAGCAGCCTGTTTCTTTGAAACTTCCTCCTGCTTTGCAAAAAAGCCTCTGTAATCCTCAGACATCTTTTCCTTTTTTGTAAGGCTCTCCCTAAGCTGTTCGTCAAGCTTTGAATTGTTGTCCTTTGATGCCAGAATGGTCTGTGTAATTGCATCAATATCAGCCTGCTTCTTTTTAATATCATCCTTTGCAGCAGCTGCACCTTCCACAAGGCTTTTCTTCTGCTCATCGAATTTTTCTATCTCTGAATTGATACGATTGATATTTTCTATAGCAAACTCAGCCGTCTTTGTGATATTTGCAAGCTCCAGTGAAATGGCAGCGGCCTTGTGTGAAGCCTCCTGCTCAAGTACTCCCTGCTTTTCAAGTATCTCACTGTATGAGCTGTTTTCCTTCTCAAGCTGCTCCTCACGCTGCTTTGATGCCTCAAGCTGTGCTGCGATATCCTTCTTGCCCTGATTTATCTCTTCGAGCTGTTTTTCAATCTCCGCATTTTCTGTGCGCAGATCCTCGTAGACATTCGCACTCTCCTTCTTTTGCTGGTCTGCCCTGTCAACAGAAATCTGTGCTGTGTTCTGCTCAATATACTTCTCCTGCAGCAAGGTCTTTGTGGCTGCTATATCCTCCTCGCCAAGCGCAATAGCAGTCGCAATATCATCCTTTCTGGCTCTAAGCTCTTTAAGCTTTGTCTTAGTCTGATCAACTCTCTTTTCAAGCTCCTCAATCTCACGATTTCTCGCAAGCAGATTGGATGAATTTTTAAACGCACCACCGGACATAGATCCTCCCGGTGCCAGATACTCGCCCTCGACAGTCACGATATGGAGTGAATAGTGATTTTTCTTTGCAAGCGCAATGGCATTGTCAATTGTGTCCACCACAATCACTCTGCCAAGCAGGTATGCAACAACCTCATCAAACTTCGTATCACACTTCACCAGCTTATTTGCAATGCCAAGCACACCCTTTTCACCGAGTGCCGCCTCATTTTTAGTATTTCTGTTTGCACGCACACTTGTAAGAGGTAAAAACGTAGCTCGACCAAAATGATTGGCCTTCAAAAAGCCAATCATCTTTTTGGCTGTGGCCTCATCCTCAGTGACGATATTCTGGATATTGCCGCTTAAGGCTGTCTCTATCGCTATCTCATAGCGCTTATCCACCTGGATAAGATCCGAAACCACTCCGAGAAGCCCCGGATTTTTAGCCTTCTGCTCCATAACACGCTTGATGCTGTTGCCATAGCCATCATAGCGCTCGGCAATGTTTTTAAGTGACTCAAGCCTGGAAACAGACTTATGATACTCTGTGGAAGCCTCCTCCATCAGGCGGGCATTCTCTCCGGACTTATCTCTCCACTCCCTAGCCTTTGCCAAAAGAGCCGACTCCTTTTCCTTTAAACCGGCTATCTCTTCATTGACAGCATTAAGCTTTTTATTGGCATCATCCAATATATCATCAAGCCCTGCTTCCCTTGTCTTTCTATCTAAAAGACGCTTGGTAAGCTCCGCCTTTCTGATATTAATCTGCTCAAGCATAGTGGCAAAACGCTGCTTCCTTGACTGGATACTGCCTCGCTCCTGAAGCAGGGCAATAAGCTCATTCTTACCCTTTTCCAGTCCGTCATTGCAGCGGTTGACCTCTGCAAGCACAGCCTCATGCTCATTTACCGCAAGAAGCTCGTTTAGCCTCATCTTCTCTATCTCAGCTTTCAGTGCAGCTTTTTTGTCATCATACTCTTTCCTGCTTTTAAGACGCTGCGCCTTTTCCTTTTCGATAGCTAAAAGCCGCGACTGCAAATGCTCATCCGTCATTTCGGCCGTGTGAATCTGCTCCTTTAAAAGCTCTATCTGATTCTCAAGCTTCTGTCTGGTGGATGAAGTGCTTGTGATGCTCTCACGAAGAGACTCAATACGCTCATCCATCTGCTGCATATCGTTCCCAAGCCTCTCATACTCTGCCTTGATGCTCTCGTATGTGGCGTTGGTCTCCTTTAGCTCGTCATCCGCAATAGCGTATTTCTCATCAGCTGACTTAAGCTCGGTCTCAATGCGCGCTGATTCAAGCAAAAACATGTTGACATCGTAGTTCTTCAGCTCTTCTCTCTTTTTAAGATATGTATGAGCCTTCTCGGACTGTCTCTGTAACGGACCTACCTGTCTCTCAAGCTCTGTCAGAATATCATTGACACGCACAAGGTTCTCTCGCTCATTATCGAGCTTTTTTTGCGCTGTAAGCTTTCTCTTTTTAAACTTCACAATGCCGGCAGCCTCATCAAACAGCTCTCGCCTCTCCTCCGGCTTTCCACTTAAAATCCTGTCAATCTGGCCCTGTCCAATGATGGAATAGCCCTCTTTACCGATACCGGTATCATAAAAAAGCTCCGAAACCTCCTTGAGCCTGCACGGATTGCCATTGATTAGATACTCACTCTCCCCTGAGCGGTAAACACGTCTGGCAACCGTAACCTCATTGAAATCAATCGCAAGCGAATGGTCTGAATTGTCAAGTGTGATTGCAACATACGCGTATCCAAGCGGCTTCCTGTTCTCTGTACCTGCAAAAATAACATCCTGCATACTGGCACCACGAAGTTGCTTTGCGCTCTGCTCACCGAGCACCCATCTGACCGCATCGGCGACATTACTCTTTCCACTGCCGTTTGGCCCGACAATACCTGTGATGCCATTGTGGAACTCAAAAACAATTTTGTTGGCAAAGGACTTAAAGCCCTGTACTTCCAAGCTCTTTAAATACATTAAAAACTCCTATTCCCTGTTTCTGTACAAAAGAAGTGCCTGATATGCAGCCTGCTGCTCCGCCGCCTTCTTTGTGTGGCCTTCTCCCTCGCTGACACGCTCGCCGTCCACAAGCACCGCAACTGTAAACTGCTTGTCATGGTCCGGACCGCTCTCATCAATAAGTTCATAGGAAAGCTGCTCATGCCTGCCCTGTATAAGCTCCTGAAGGATAGTCTTGCTATCATAAAAGAGCTGCTTATTCTCAATATCAGTCATGATAAACCTAAGCACAAACTCCTTTGCATTAGTAAAACCACCATCTAAATAAATTGCTCCAATCACTGCCTCAAGTGCATCAGAAAGAATCGATTTTCTCTTTCTGCCACCTGTATGATCCTCGCCCCTGCCAAGACGTAAGTACTTTCCAAGGTCAAGTGGCTTTGTACAAAGTGCAAGAGTCGGCTCACAAACAATGCTTGCGCGCAGCTTGGTAAGCTCACCCTCAGGCTTTTGCGGATAATTGATAAACAAAAACTCACTTGAAACTATTTCCAAAACAGCATCGCCCAAAAACTCCAGACGTTCGTTATCAGAATGCTTTTTCATGTGCTTTTCATTGGCATACGAGCTGTGTGTCAGCGCCTGCTCAAGCAGATGTCGGTTCTTGAACGTATAGCCTATTTTACTTTGAAATTCATTTAAATCTGCCATAATTTCTCCTCTATTTCTATATCTATCCATTTTACATGTTCCGTGAGTATAACGAAAAGCCCTTATAATAAAGGGCTTTTCATTAGTTAAACATACTACTGCTCGCTTACAGCTTTTTTAATCTGCTCAACAGCATCGCCTACAGTGACGATTTTCTCAGCTTCCTCATTAGGAATCTCAATATCGAACTCTTCCTCGATACCCATGATAATCTGGAATACATCCAAAGAATCAGCTCCAAGGTCATCAATGAAGGTTGACTCCATAGTAACCTCGTTCTCATCCACGTTAAGTACCTCGACAATAATGTCTCTAAGCTTCTCAAATTCCATTTTTAATACCTCTCATTTCTGTTTATAGTGACCAATCATACTGCAATACTGCTATCTAATCAGCCGGCTTATTAATAATATATTCTTTAATTTTATCATTAATCTCTTTTTCCTTAAATGTAACACACTGAAAAACAGAGTTAGTGATTTCCTTTGCCTTGGAGCTGCCGTGGGTCTTTACCACAAGACCATTCAATCCTAAAAGCGGTGCTCCGCCGTACTCTGTCGCATCAAATGACTTTAGCGTATTCTTAAGAGCCGGAAGTGCAAGTGCAGCTCCTATCTTGCTCTTTAGTGTGCTCATGAGCCCCTTCTTGATAACTCCGATAAGTGTGGAGCTGAGCCCCTCGTAGAGCTTTAATATGACATTGCCTGTGAAAGCCTCGCAGACTATAACATCGGCATCTCCCTTTGGAATATCCCTTGCCTCAATGCTTCCGACAAAATTGATATCTGTGCACTCTCTAAGAAGCGGCATGGTCTCCTTTACCAGGGCATTGCCTTTCTCCTCCTCTGCACCGATATTGACCAGTGCAACCTTTGGATTCTTCACGCCGACAACATGTTCCATATAGATAGAGCCCATCTTAGCAAACTGTACCAGATGCTCAGCTCTGGCATCCACATTGGCTCCACAGTCTATGAGCAAAGATACTCCGCGCTCAGTCGGAATAAGCGGTGCCAGAGGCGGCCTTTGTATGCCCTTTATCCTGCCGACTATTACCTGTCCTCCGACAAGCACAGCACCTGAGCTTCCTGCCGAAACAAATGCATCAGCCTCTTTATTCTTGACCATATTCATGCCAACAACGATTGATGACTGCTTCTTTCGTCTGATTGCCACAACCGGTGGCTCTGCCATCTCTATAACCTCAGGAGCATCTACTATCTCTATCTGCTCCTTAGGATATGTATACAAAGAAAGCTCCCTCTCTACCGGTACCTTCTGTCCTATAAGAAATATCTTTATATCATTTCTTTTGTTAACCGCATCTACCGCACCCTTTACTACCTCTGCGGGTGCATTGTCGCCACCCATTGCATCGAGTGCGACCCTTGTTGTACTTTGCATTGTGACCTCCCTGTGCCTGCTAAAAAGCAAACTACTAATTGATTAAATAAAATATACTATAATCATAAGTATAAATCAATAACCAATTCACTACTCTATATGGCTTCCATCATTCTCCCGGACTCATTGAAATAACCTTGCCACAGTTCCATAAATCAGCAGTGCGCTTTGCTGCATCAAGTCTGTCCTCGTCTGATTTAAAATCAATATTCACAGAGTGGCATCCGCACTCAAGGCATGTCACATAATATGAGCTGCCGCAGTCCTCCTCGAGAATCCCGGCACCGCCACAGAGCGGGCACTCATAGATTTCAACTAAATCGTCTATATTATTCATGATAGTTTGCTTCCTTCTTTCTTTAATATCTAAATATCCTCTCAGTATAATAACATCCCTGCAAGCTATATACAAGCAAAAAGTACCTTCATTTTATTATGGGATAAAAAAGGGATAAAATCAATCAAAAAAGGATTGAACGATATCGTTCAATCCTTAATTTTACTGGTTTTCTACTATTAGTCCTGAGGAATGATTTCTTTTTTGTTGTATGATCCGCAGTTCTTGCAAACTCTGTGTGGCATCATAAGCTCTCCACATTTGCTGCATTTTACTAAAGTAGGAGCAGACATTTTCCAGTTTGCTCTTCTCTTATCTCTTCTTCCCTTAGAAGATTTATTCTTTGGACAAATTGACATTTGTTTACACCTCCTTAAACTTGTTAAATATATCCTGGAACGCTGCCATTCTTGGATCCGGTACAAAACTATCGCAACTGCAGGTGCCTTTATTCAAGTTCATCCCGCAGACTTTACAAATACCTTTGCAATCGTCTTTGCACAGAACTCTCATTGGCCAGTTCACCAGAATTTCGGCGTAGACAAGTTTATCTACATCGAGTTCAAACCCAATCAGGTAGTCAGTTTCCTCCATCTCTTCATCGACTAATGCTCCGTCTGTGATTTTCAGAGTCTTGTCAATGTCAAAATGCATGTTTGTTGGAACTTCTTCCAAGCATCGGCTGCACGGTATCGCTATGTCTATATCTACTGTTCCCGTGATGTGCACTGCTGCATTCTCCACGTTTGAGATATGAAGTGATATCGGCTGCTTTTTCAGAATAGGATAATCTCCTAACCGCGACTCAAATGATGTGAGCGTAAGCTCTGTCTCAATTGTTGTCTCTTTATTGATAGATTTTACAATGGTTGATATATCAATCATAGCTCTCTCCTATTCACACCTAACCAATTATACATATTGGAGTGGTGTTTGTCAACAAAATTTTATAATTTATCCACAACTTTTTGCTTTTTATTAGCCAACAAGCTTTACTGTCTCACGGCAGATTGCAAGCTCCTCGTTTGTAGGGATGACACATACCTTTACGCTTGAATCTGCTGTTGAGATAAGTGCCTCCACGCCGCGTGTCTTGTCGTTTGTTACACGGTCAATCTTTATGCCAAGGTAACCTAAATATGCCATGATTTTTTCTCTTACAAAGCTTGTGTTCTCACCGATTCCTGCTGTGAATGCGATAGCATCTACTCCGTTCATTGCTGCTGCATATGCTCCGATGTATTTTGCTACCCTATAGCTGAATACTTCTACTGCTGCGATAGCACGCTCGTTGCCCTCATTGTAGGCTGCCTCAAGGTCTCTGAAGTCGCTTGATACGCCTGACATACCGGCTACTCCTGACTTCTTGTTGAGCACATTCATCACACCATCGATATCAAGGTTTTCTTTCTTTGCGATAAACTCCATGATTGATGGGTCGATATCACCTGAACGTGTTCCCATTACAAGTCCCTCAAGTGGTGTAAGTCCCATTGATGTATCTACGCATTTACCGTTTAATACTGCGCTGACTGAAGCTCCGTTTCCAAGGTGTGCTACGATAATCTTTGAGTTGTTTAAGTCCATTCCAAGGTAGCTTGCTGCCTCCTTTGATACGAAGCTGTGGCTTTTGTGCCGTGGAAGCCGTATCTTCTTACCTTGTACTTCTCATAGTACTCATATGGAAGGCCGTAGAGATATGCTTTCTCAGGCATTGTCTGATGGAAGGCTGTATCAAATACTCCTACCATTGGTACATTTGGCATAAGTGCCTGGCATGCTCTGATTCCGATGATGTTGGCTGGATTGTGAAGAGGTGCGAGGTCGTTGCACTCCTCTACCTGTGCGATTACTTCCTCTGTGATGACTACTGAGTCTGAGAACTTCTCTCCACCGTGCACTACACGATGTCCTACTGCATCGATCTCTGCAAGTGATTTTACTGCGCCTGTCTTTGGATTTACAAGTGCATCGAGTACCATCTGGATGGCCTCTTTATGTGTTGGCATAGGTGCCTCCGTGATTTCCTTGTCAAGTCCCTCTTTCTGATATACAAGTCTGCCATCGATTCCGATTCTCTCGCAGAGTCCTTTTGCAAGTACCTCCTCTGAATCTGAATTGATGAGCTGGTATTTCAGTGATGAACTACCGCAATTAATTACTAATACATTCATTGTTTTGTCTCCTTTGGTTTAAAATTACAATACTATTGTTAGTATAAACTTATTTTTCAAATGCGACAAGGGTGTTTTTGTGGTATTATGGGTTTGAACTCTAAAAAATACATTATTGATTAAAGGAGCATCAAACATGAAGGTTGCAGGTGTGATTACCGAATACAATCCATTCCACAATGGGCACAAATATCAGCTGGAGCAGATTAAAAGGCAGACATCTGCTGATTATATCGTCGTAGTAATGAGCGGTGATTTCGTGCAAAGAGGTGAGCCTGCCATCATTGACAAATACAAGCGCACACGCATGGCGCTTTTGAGCGGCGCCGACCTGGTGCTTGAGCTTCCATCGGTCTTTGCCACTGCTTCTGCAGAGTTTTTTGCCGGTGGCGGAGTCAGTGTACTCAAAAACACAGGTATTGTGGATACGCTGTGCTATGGTGTGGAGTCTGTGGACCATGAACTTACAAAGCTTGTGGCTGGCGTACTTAAGAATCCGCCTGCTGAGTATTCCGCCTCTCTTGCCCGGCTGATTCAGGGTGGGATAAGCTTTCCTGCGGCCAGAAGCAAAGCTCTATGTGAATATTTTCGAGATACCTATGACAGCGCTTCCGAGAAATTAGATGCTTTCATAGCTTCACCCAATAATATTCTGGCCATTGAGTATGAGAAGGCTTTGATTGGCTGTGATATTACAGGATTTCCTATTCAGCGCGTCGGTGAAGGATATCACAGCACTGATTCGACAAGTGAGTTTTCTTCCGCTACGGCTGTGCGCGGGGTGATTTCGACCTTAATTGATATAGACAAACACAACACTATTACTAATATGCAGCTTGATAATTCATGGATTTCCGCAAAGTTCAGTCAGCTAATGCCATCAGACTGCGCCGATATTCTTATCAATTGTATTTTAGGCGGTCATATTGTGTTTCCGGATGATATTTCTGAAATGCTTTACTATCGCCTGCTGACCGGGAAGGATAAAGGCTTTGCGCAGTATTCAGACTGCACAAAGGAGCTTTCTGCAAAGATAGTTAAAAATATTTATAAATATGAAAATTTTACGCAGTTTCGTAACTTACTGAAGAGTAAAAATCTGACTTATACGCGTATTTCAAGGGTTCTCACGCATATTCTACTTGGTATTGAGAATAACGATTTTAACATATGTATGGATAATCCTTATCTGCGCATACTCGGTTTCAAAAAATCATCAGGAGAGCTTATGCATCTCCTCAAAAAAAGAGCATCAGTGCCTATTATTGCAAAAGTCGCTGATGCTCCGTACGAGCTTATTTCCAAGGATATTTTTGCTGCTGATTTGTATGGCAGGCTGTGGCATTCACAGCAAAATGAGTTTACACATGGGGTTGTAATTATTTAATCTACAGCTCCATTATAATTTCTCGTGCCAGACTTTCCTCTATAGGCTTTGCATACACTCCCGGTGCAAACTCAACAGTGGCTCCTATACCTTTTTGGAGCACGAAGCGCAGCTTGCCGTCTCTCACCTTTTTATCGGTGTAGAGTTTCTTTACAAGCTCTTCCCTGTCTATATAGTCAGGTATACGTGTCGGAAGACCGGCTCTCTCATAGAGTTTTATCACGCGCTCTGCCTGCTCCTCTGACATATAGCCAAGTCGTGCTGACATGAGTGCCTGTGCTGCCATTCCGATTGACAGTGCCTCTCCGTGCAGCAGCTTGTAGTCGCTGACTGTCTCGATCGCCCGGCCTACTGTGTGGCCCAGATTTAAGGTTTCGCGAAGTCCCGCCTCTCGCTCATCCTTCATGACCACATTGTACTTGATACGGCAGTTATTTTCTGCGATATACTCACATGCAAATTTCTTGAATGAATATATATCATCCAGATTTTCCTCTATAAATTCAAACATATCCTCGCTGCCTAAGCATGCGTGCTTGATGGTCTCTGCCATACCGCTTGCCATCTGGCGCTGTGGCAGTGTTTTCCAGGCAGCTATATCTATATATACCTTTTTGGGCTGATTGAACAGACCTATGGTGTTGGTAGCAAGAGGTGTATCAATTGCTGTTTTTCCACCTACCGATGCATCTGCCGCGGCTAGAAGGGTGGTTGCATAGTTGATAAACGGCACGCCTCTGCCGTAGGTTCCTGCAATAAAGCCTGATAAATCGGTTACCACACCGCCACCGACTGCAATGATACAGCAGTCTCTTCTGTACCCCTTTTTAAGCATGGCATCCTCTATCTTTGCCTTTGTCTCACGTGACTTACTCTTTTCCCCAGCCGGGAAAACAAACAAATCCACTGAGTATCCCGCATGCTTTATTTTCTCACAGATTGGAAGAGCATAAGGATCACGCACATTTGTATCTGTAATCACTGCAAATTTCTTTGTCTTACCCGCAAGACCATTTTCCAGGTCAGATACAAGGGTGTCTGAGAGGTTGTAGCCTATCTCAATATCATATGTGTCATCTACTACTTTTTTGAGTTCTACATTGAATATGCTCATCTTTTTCTCCTGTTATGCTATATTTTTGTTTCTTTTATGTGTGAAACTGCTACAGTATCCCCACAGCCTGCTTTGCCAGCTTATCTGCCTCTTCGTTGCCATCTACTCCTGAGTGTCCTTTTACCTTTACAAAAGTAAGCTTTATTTTATCCTTAACTGACATGATGTATTCGTGATAAGCTATAGTGCCTGCCTTGTTTCGCTTCCAGGCCCCTGTGGCCCACATCTCTATGCCCATGTAGTCATAGTATATGACCAGTTCCTTAATTCCTAGCTCTATAGCCTTTTTTACGGCAGCCTCCGCGCCCTTTATCTCTCCGGCTACGTTGCGCATTGTGGCCATCTCGGCATCATTATCTGCCCCCTGCAGCACGTACTTTTCATGGTCAGTCACAAGAAAGCCTCCATATCCATAGGTGTGTGTTGCTTTGTTGAAGGAGCCGTCTACAAACGCATATGTACTATTTTCGCCGGATGATTTCATACCTGTAATAGTTTTCTCTCCGGCAATAATTTTCTCTCCGTTAATAAATTTTTCTGCCTCTTCTATTGCCTTAAAACTTTTATACACTGCTCCCGGATATCCGTCAACCATTGCTTTGCAATCATTCCAGTTGAAATATATCCCGGGAACCTTTCCCTTTTTTACCGCATAGTATTTTGATGCCATGCTTTATTTCTCCTATAACACCCTTGACAAAAATTCCTGTAATCTCTCACTCTTTGGTGCGCCAAATACTTCCTCAGGTGTGCCCTCCTCAGCTATAGTACCCTCATTGATGAACATCACTCTGTTGGCCACTTCTCTGGCAAAGCCCATCTCATGTGTCACGACTACCATTGTCATGCCTGCCTCTGCAAGCTCCTTCATTACTGAAAGCACCTCACCTACCATCTCAGGGTCAAGTGCCGATGTAGGCTCATCAAACAGTATGACATCAGGATTCATAGCAAGTGAACGGATAATTGCCACTCTCTGCTTCTGTCCTCCGGAAAGCTGCGCCGGATATGCATCTGCCTTATCGAGGAGACCTATTCTGGTTAGAAGCTCATCTGCCTTCTTTGATGCCTCATCCTTCGTCATCACACCAAGCTTCACCGGTGCGAGCATGATATTTGCTTTTATTGTCATGTTGGCAAACAGATTGAACTGCTGGAAAACCATGCCGATTTTCTGTCTGGTCACATTGATGTCTGTCGACTTGTCTGTCAGGTCTGTTCCTTCAAAAAGGATTTGTCCTGATGTAGGTGTCTCGAGCAGATTGAGGGAGCGTAAAAATGTAGACTTTCCACAGCCTGACGGCCCGATGATGGCAATTACATCACCTCTGTTCACCTCTGTGCTTATGCCCTTTAATACCTCCTGCTCTCCAAAACTCTTGTGCAGGTCTTTTACCTCTAGTATCACGTTATTATCTTTCATTGCTTCTCAGTCTCCTCTCAAGTTTGCTTACTCCGTGGCTTAAAAGCATCACTATAACCAGATAAATAAGGGCTACAGCAATAAGCGGTATAAATGCCTCGTATGTGTTGCTTCGTATGATATCTCCACCCTTTGTCAGATCCATCATACCAATATAACCACTGATTGATGTCTCCTTTAGGAGGCTGATAAACTCGTTAAGCAGCGCCGGAAGTATATTTTTGACAGCCTGCGGTATGATAACAAGCTTCATGGTCTGTCTGTAATTGAGTCCTAAGCTTCGTCCTGCCTCAAACTGTCCTATATCTACAGACATGATTCCTGAACGCACAATCTCTGCCACATATGCAGCTGAGTTGAGGCCGAAAGCAATGACTGCTACAAGTATCTTGTTGGTCACAGATGCAAGCACTACATAGTATATAATAAGAAGCTGTATCATGACAGGTGTTCCCCTGATGATGGTCAGGTATGCCTTGCAAATTCCGTTTAATATGGCAAGACCGCCGTTTCTGTCATGGCTGGTTCTGACTATCGCAATTAAAAATCCCAGCACAATACCAAGCATTACGGCAAATATTGTGATAACTATTGTATTGCCAAGACCCTTTACGATATACATGTAACGATTGTCCTTGACAAAATTGTCATAGAGCTTTTCCTTTATACCGATTGAAGAACCCGACTGGCTGTCTTTTACGATAATCTCCTGCTTTGTGGTGATATATGTATCGGTAAAATCAACATTTTTCTGTCTGTCCTCTGTCACTGTAAAGCCTGCTGCCCCGACATCCACCTTGCCTGATGATACAGCGGCAATGATTGAGTCAAACTGCATATCCTCTACCTGCATATCCATGCCAAGCTCATCGGCTATGGCCTGCATGATATCCATATCAATTCCTGTGACCTTGTTGTCCTCATAGTACTCATATGGCGGGAACTCTGCATTGGTTCCTACCTTAAGTGTACCGTTTGGCCTGTCAATGTCCTTCTTCACGTAGGGAGTCTTTCCCACCTGATCCTCAGAGCCGATATAGTTGTCGATGATGCTCTGAACTGTTCCATCCTGCTGCAGCTTTTCAAGCGCAGTGTTTACCTTGTCGCGAAGCTCTGTATTACCCTTTTTCAGGCAGAATGCATAGTCCTCGTTGGTAAACTCCTCGTCCAGTATCTTAAGTCCCTTGTTTTCTTTTACAAAGGCAAGTGCCGGCTGCTCATCAATAACTACGCAGTCAATCTTGCCGACCTTTAATGCCTGGACTGCATCAGCACCCTTGTTGTATCTCTCTACCTTGGTGCCTGAACCGTCGTTCTCATAATCAGATACATAGATATCTCCTGTGGTACCGAGCTGGACACCTATTTTTGCGCCCTCCAGATCGTCCACACAAGTGACCTTTTTGCTGTCACTTTTGCCGCATGCGCATAAGCCAACGATGAACGTAGCCATTAATGCTGCCATAAGCAAAATCATAATCGGTTTTTTCTTAATGGATTTCATATTATTCCTCATTTCTGTATAAATATTTATTCACAATTATATCATATTAGTTTATAAAATAAAAGAGCCTGATTTTCTCAGACTCTTTTATACCAAATATTTATGCATCATGCTCCATGTTACTTAACTTCTTCGCCTGGTCGGCTGCGATACAGGCATCAATTATTTCCTGGATATCTCCGTTAAGAATCTTGTCAAGCTTATAGAGTGTCAGATTGATTCTGTGATCTGTCACACGTCCCTGCGGGAAGTTGTAGGTACGAATCTTCTCAGCACGGTCTCCTGTACCGATCTGGCTTCGTCTCTCCTCTGCCTCTGCATCCTGCTTCTTCTGAAGCTCCATGTCATAGAGCTTTGTACGAAGAAGTGCAAAAGCCTTTTCCTTGTTCTGTATCTGTGACTTCTCAGTCTGGCTGTAGATGACAATACCTGATGGATAATGTGTCAGTCGGACAGCTGAATCAGTTGTGTTGACACACTGTCCACCGTTTCCGGAAGCACGCATTACGTCAATTCGGATATCCTTGTCATCAATCTTGACATCCACATCCTCTGCCTCAGGCATTACAGCAACTGAGCATGTAGAGGTCTGGATACGTCCCTGCGACTCTGTCTCAGGCACTCGCTGCACACGGTGTACTCCTGACTCGTACTTTAGGATAGAGTATGCACCGGAGCCCTTTACCATGAACTCGACCGACTTCATGCCGCCGATTCCTGTCTCATCGGCATCAAGTGTCTCCACCTTCCAGCCTCTGTTCTCTGCGTAGTGCACATACATACGGTAGATTTCCGCTGCAAAAAGTGCTGCTTCCTCTCCGCCTGCACCGGCACGGATTTCGACGATGACGTTCTTGTCATCGTTAGGGTCCTTTGGCAGAAGAAGTATTTTAAGCTTCTTCTCAAGTTCCTCCACCTGTTCCTTCGAATCCTTAAGCTCTTCCTTTGCGAGCTCTCTCATCTCTTCATCTGATTCCTCATCCAAAATAGCCAGTGAATCCTCGATATTCTGCTTGCACTCTTTATATTTCTTATATGTCTCAACTATAGGAGCAAGGTCACTCTGCTCCTTCATAAGCTTTTTAAATCTGTTTGCATCATTTGCCACATCCGGCTCGCTGAGCAGATTCATCAGCTCTTCATAATGGTGTATAAGATCTTCTAACTTATCAAACATGTTTTTCCTCCTTGCTGTCATACACTCCCGATACTACCCTGTCGTTTCCCGCCAGGTCCTTTATCACATGTACATCGCTAAATCCGGCAAACTGCATCATCTGCGACACCTGTCTGCCCTGATCGCAGCCTATCTCAAAAAGCAGCCTGCCCTGCGGCTTTAGATTTGCCCTGCAATCCTTTATGATACGCCTGTAAAATAAAAGCCCATCCTCAGAGCCGTCAAGAGCTTCATGTGGCTCGAATACCGACACCTCCGGCATCAGATGCGGTATCTCGTCGCTTCTTATATATGGTGGATTGGATACTATCACATCATACATCTCATCGACATGCTCAAACAGATCGCTTCTCTCAAAATCAACAAACACGCCGTTAAGCCTTGCGTTTTCCTTTGCCACATTGAGCGCCTGCTTTGAGATATCACAGGCTGCACCGTCCACATTAGTCGTGTTCTTTAAGATGCTTATAATTATGCAGCCGCTTCCTGTACACATATCAAGCACTCTCATACCCGGCTCTATCACCTTGAGTGCCTCCTCTACAAGAGTCTCTGTATCCTGACGCGGTATGAGCACATTGCTGTTCACACGGAATTTGAGTCCCATAAACTCCTGCTCTCCGACTATGTACTGGAGCGGAATACGCTCAGCGCGCTTACTCAGCAATGCTTGATATTCCCTTATCTGCTCCTGCGACATTTCCTCATCCATATGCACATAGTAATATGTGTGATCTATACTGCATGCCATGGCTAAAAGCAGCCATGCATCGTTTTTTGCATCAACTATCTTTGCTTTTTGTAATATGCTTTCCCCAAGTAAAATTGCTTCTCTATATGTCATATATACCTTCTATCCGGCGGTCAATGTGAACACACATTGTTTTCCTCCTGCCATTTCTTCCAGTCAAACACGGCCTCAACCGATGCGATGCCAACCTCTATCATTTCATCATCCGGCTCCTTTGTGGTCATTCGCTGCATTAAAAGCCCCAGTACACTAAGCATGTTGACAACCGGATTGTCATATCTGCCCGCAAGTCTGATAAACTCATAAGATACCCCTGCGATTACAGGAATAAGCACAAGTCGTAACAATAACTGCAGTGGCTTTGAATCCACACGGATAAACATGAAAAATAATATGCTTATGAGCATTACTATAAGCAGAAAGCTTGTACCGCAGCGCTTGTGATGCTTTGAGCTTTTTCTCACATTTTCCACTGTAAGAGGCAGTCCGTGCTCTATGCAGTTGATGCATTTATGCTCAGAGCCGTGATACATAAATGTGCGCTTAATATCAGGTGTCAGCGATATAATTGCTATATACCCCAGAAATATTGCCAGTCTGATAACACCCTCTATGAACGCTATGAGCATCTGTGAGCTTATCACCTTTTTAAAAAGCCCAGAAAGGAAATACGGCAATGCAAAAAACAGCGCGAGTGCTATGACAATTGACAGTACCACTGTACCTCCAAGCATGGCATTTTCCTGTTTCTTTTCTTTGGCAGCCCTTTTTTTCTTTTCTTCCGCTGTGAGTTTTTCTTCCTTTTCCTTTTTCTTTGAAGCCAAGGTACCTTCATCATCCTCGTCCTCGAAAAATGACGCTGAATACATCAGTGTGCTCATGCCCAGATAAAGCGAATCGACAAAGCTCACCACACCTCTTAAAATAGGAATCTTTCTAACTGCATCAAGCATCTTTGAATTCTTACGCTTTGACACCTTGACATCTATTTCATGGTCAGGCTTCCTCACGGCTACGGCGTATGTGTCCTTGTTCTGCATCATTACGCCCTCCATGACAGCCTGACCGCCAATACCTGAATACTTCATAAAACCTCTCTATATTCCAAAAAAGGTTGAGGTATATTGCAACCTCAACCTTTCAAGTAACTATATGATTCTATTTCATACCATATTTCTTATTGAACTGCTCAATACGTCCACGAGCCTGGTTAGCTTTCTGCTGACCTGTGTAGAATGGATGGCACTTTGAGCAAATCTCTACGTGGATCTCCGGCTTTGTAGATCCTGTAACGAATGTGTTACCACAGTTACATGTAACAGTTGCCTGATAATAATCTGGATGGATTCCTTCTCTCATGATTTTCACCTCTTTTATATTCTTATCGTATTTCTTTAGCTTCACTCTTTATACCCGTATGCCCGATCCGCATATGATACTTGCTGCAAGAGCGACACGTTGCGTCCGTTTACATCCCGATAAACAGCTTAGTTATTGTAGCATATGAATCTGTCAATTGCAAGACATTTTTATAAAATTCTGTTTTTCTTTACAAGATTAACAAATTCCTTGTTGCTCTTTGTATGTGCAAACATGTTGAGTACGTTCTCAACAGCCTCATCAGAGCGCATGCCGTTGAAAGCTTTACGCATATTATCGACTGCTGCCTGCTCATCCTCATCAAGAAGCAGATCCTCACGCCTTGTTCCTGATTTTACTATATCTATAGCAGGGAAGATTCTCTTCTCGGAAAGCTTTCTGTCGAGCACAAGCTCCATGTTTCCTGTTCCCTTGAACTCCTCAAATACTACATCATCCATCTTGCTTCCAGTATCAACAAGAGCTGTTGCAAGTATTGTCAGACTGCCGCCGTTTCTCATATTACGTGCTGCTCCGAAAAATCTCTTTGGCATATGAAGTGCTACAGGATCAAGTCCTCCTGAAAGTGTACGGCCTGATGGTGGAACTGTCACATTGTAAGCTCTTGCAAGCCTTGTTATGCTGTCAAGGAGTATCATGACATCATTACCATGCTCTACAAGGCGCTTTGCTCTCTCTATTACCATCTCTGACACTCTCTTGTGATGCTCAGGAAGTTCATCAAATGTAGAGTAGATTACCTCGACATTGTCCCCCTCTATAGCCTCCTTGATATCTGTAACCTCCTCCGGTCTCTCATCAATAAGGAGAATAATAAGATGCATCTCAGGATTGTTTACAGTGACAGACTTTGCAACCTCTTTAAGTAATGTGGTCTTTCCGGCCTTAGGCTGTGAAACAATCATGCCTCGCTGTCCCTTTCCTATTGGAGAGATGAGATCTACAACTCTCATCGCAACACTTGCTCCGGGTCTCTCGAGACGCAGTCTCTCATTCGGGAATATAGGCACAAGATCCTCAAAGCTTGTACGCTTCAGTGCTACATCCGGTGTATATCCGTTGACAGTGGTCAGGTATAAAAGAGCCTGGAATTTCTCACGCTCAGACTTCACCTTCATATTACCCTTTATGATATCACCTGTCTTTAAATTGAAGCGGCGTATCTGCGCAGGTGCCACATAGATATCATGATCTCCCGGCATATAATTATCACAGCGGATAAATCCAAAGCCCTCCGGCATTACCTCAAGTATGCCTTCTGCCTCTTCTCCACTGTCGAGTGCTGCATAATCCTCTTTAAAAGAGTTGGCGCGCTCCTCGGCTGTACCGTTTTTCTCAGCCTCCTCAGCCTCTTTTGCATCCTCCTCGAGCATTCTTTCAATAATCTGTCCCTTTTTCAGTGATGAAACACCCTTAATTCCTCTTGCCTTCGCCAGATCCTTAAGCACAAATGCCGACAAACTTTCATATTTTTCTCTCATCTGTTCCATTTCGTCTTCTCCTTAAATTTGATAACAGTATTTATTCAATTCGTCTAAACAATATTATTTAACAAATATATATGTGTAACTATTGGGAAATAACGCCTGAATTGACTTTTGAATCATTAATTAATGATTATACATCATTTCTTCAAAAATATAAAGCGATTTCTTATTTTTTATCATATTTTTTATATAATCGGTTATCTGCATAGTTACTTGATTTAAATCACCTGCAATGTTATGATTATTCAAAAGAATTTTTAGAGGGAGAATTACCATGGATAATAAAGAAAAAGCACTGAAATGCCACGAAGAGTGGAACGGAAAACTCGAAACCATCGCTAAATCAAAGGTTAATTCGAGAGAGGACCTTGCAATTGCATACACCCCCGGTGTTGCTGAGCCTTGCAAGATCATAGCCGAGGATAAGGAAGCTGCATACAAATACACCTGGAAGGCAAATACCGTTGCCGTAGTGTCAGACGGAAGTGCTGTGCTTGGTCTTGGAAACATCGGTCCTTACGCTGCCATGCCTGTCATGGAGGGTAAATGCGTACTTTTCAAGGAGTTTGGCAACGTAAACGCTGTTCCTATCTGTCTCGACACTCAGGACACTGAGGAGATTATTGCTGCAGTCAAAAATATCGCACCGGGCTTTGGCGGAATAAACTTAGAGGATATTTCTGCTCCGCGCTGCTTTGAGATTGAGGAGAGACTTAAAGAGATACTCGATATTCCTGTATTCCACGATGACCAGCACGGAACTGCAATCGTTGTACTCGCCGGTATCATCAACTCTCTGCGCCTGACCGGCAAAAAGAAAGAGGATTGCAAGGTTGTTGTAAACGGTGCAGGCTCAGCAGGTGTTGCCATCACTAAACTTCTTCTGACATACGGCTTTACACATGTGACCATGTGTGACCGTCTAGGCATCATAGGAAAGGACTATCCAAACCTCAACTGGATGCAGCAGAAAATGACAGAGGTTACAAACCTTGAAAACGCAAAGGGTACTCTTGCAGATGCTTTAAAGGGTGCTGACATATTCGTAGGTGTTTCCGCTCCAAATATCGTCACAGCCGAGATGGTTTCTTCTATGAACAAGGACGCTATCCTTTTTGCCATGGCAAATCCTGTTCCTGAGATTATGCCTGATGTAGCAAAGGCTGCCGGTGCCAGAGTGGTCGGAACCGGAAGAAGTGATTTCCCAAACCAGATAAACAACGTGGTTGCATTCCCCGGAATCTTCAAGGGTGCCTTAGAAGGACGTGCTACGCAGATTACTGAGGAAATGAAGCTTGCTGCCGCAGAAGCACTGGCCAATCTTGTTTCAGACGAAGAATTAAATGATGATTTTATTATGCCTGAGGCATTTGACCCTCGTGTTGCCGCTGTTGTCAGCGAAGCTGTAAAGTCACATATTTAATATGAGATACTATTCACTCAACAGATACTGCCGCGATACATTCGGTGAAAAGCTCTACAAGCTCTCTTTAGATGGAGGCATGACCTGTCCAAACCGTGATGGCACACTCTCATCGCTTGGATGCCTGTACTGCAGCGCCGGTGGCTCCGGTGATTTTGCGGCGGACCGCAGCCTTTCCATAAAGGAGCAGCTGTCTGCCGCTAAGGAAAAGGTTGCTTCAAAGAGCAGCTGTGAGCACTTTATCGCATATTTTCAGGCTTTTACCAACACATATGCTCCGGTAGATTATCTTCGGCGCATATTTTATGAGGCTATAGAAGATCCATCTGTCGCTGTGCTGTCCATCGGCACAAGAACAGATTGTTTTTCAACCGAAATATATGATCTGCTCTCAGAATTAAACAAAATAAAGCCCATATGGATTGAGCTGGGCCTTCAGACCATTCACCAGTCTACTCTTAATGCCATGAATACACATACATGTGTTGAGGATTTCATCATTGTAACGAATGAGCTTAGACGCCGTGGCATAAAGGTTATTGCACATCTCATACTCGGGTTTCCTCATGAGACACGCGGCATGATGCTTGAATCAGTTGATTTTGTTGCTAAAAGCGGTATTTTCGGAGTTAAGCTTCAGCTGCTGCATGTGCTAAAGGGCACACCACTGGCTGATATGTATATTAAACAGCCATTTGAGCTTTTTACGCTGGATGATTACTGCGATTTTGTGGTAGACTGTATAGAAAGACTTCCAAAGGATATAGTTATCCACCGCATGACCGGTGATGGACCACGTTCTTTACTTGTTGCACCTCTTTGGAGCACAGATAAAAAACGGGTTCTAAACACAATCAATAAAAGATTTGAAGTGCGAGACACATATCAGGGACGATTAAACTTGTTTTAAAGGAGAAAATCATGGCTGAGCCATTTACCATATATAAGCTGACAATTTTATACATGCTCGACAAAGCGGGTTTTCCGCTATCAAACACACAGATTTCCAATTTCTTTTTGGAAAAAGAATACACCGACTACTTCCGTGTACAAGAGGTTATCGGTGATTTAGTAAATGCTGATTTAATTAATTTCAAGTCTACTCATTCCAATACACAATACACTCTGACTGCTGCCGGAAAAGAGACTCTCGGTTTCTTCAAAGACAAAATTACCGACGGTATTGAGTCCGATGTAAAGAGCTTCTTTACTGACAACAAGCTCGAGTTCAGGCAGGAAAACTCCATTCTTGCCGACTATTACAGGACAACTGACCGCAAATATGCAGTACGTTGTCAGGTGCGCTCAGAGAGCACCACTGTCATCGACCTGACTCTCTCAGTCGCCACAAAGGAGCAGGCCGAGGCCATCTGCAGCAACTGGAAGAATCAGAACGAGGATGTGTACGCATACCTCATGGATATGCTGCTTCGATAGATTATTTTTTAGTTTTTCTTACAGAGTATCCGAAACTTCCAAGCTTATCTCCAAAGCCAAAATACTCTCCGTGCGAATACATCACAAGGCCGGTATCATTGATATGAAATTTCCCGGTTCCGTCCATGTATTTATCATCCACTGTCACGCCGACGACGTCTGCTATAAACATTGTATGGCTGCCGAGCTCCTCGCTTTTTCTTACCCTGCACTCAATATTTACCGGGCTTTCTGATATTCCGACTGCTGACACATGCTGCATCGCAAGCGGTGTCAGATGCAGTTCTTTAAATTTGTCCACATCCCTGCCGCTTTTCACTCCGCAGTAGTCGCAGGCTCTAAGCAGCTCCTCGGTGGTCAGATTAACCACAAACTCTCCGGTTTCTTTAATCATGTTATAAGAAAAGCGCTCCGGCCTTACAGATATTGAAAGCATAGGCGGATTAGTGCACACCGTCCCCGCCCATGCCACTGTTATTATATTGTTATTTCCGGCCTTGTCAGTGACACTCACCATCACAGCCGGCACCGGGTTTAGCATATTGCCCGGCTTCCAGTTTTGTTTTCCCATATGTTAATTTATCCTTTAATTTTTCTTTAATATCCTTTTTTATCCACTAATTTTCCTTTAGACTTTCCATACTTTCTTTAAGCCTTGCCCGATTTGTCTCCTCAAGCTCCGTGAGCGGAAGACGAAGTCCTCCCACATCATATCCCAAAAGCTTCATAGCCGCCTTTACAGGAATCGGATTTACCTCACAAAACAGTGCCTCTATTAAATCCAGGTATTTAAGCTGGATATCAAGTGCTGATTTAATATTTCCATTCAGGTATTCCATTACCATGTCATGCACTGCAGCCGGCCTTACATTAGACAGCACTGATATCACACCGATTCCACCGAGCGAGAGTATTGGGATGACCTGGTCATCGTTTCCCGAATAAATATCGAGGTCATTTCCTGCCAGCTTCTTTAGCTTTGCAACCTGCGATATATTGCCACTCGCTTCCTTGATTCCTACTATATTTTCAAAATCCCTGCCAAGCCTTGCCGCAGTCTGCGGAAGTATATTGCATCCTGTGCGCGATGGTACGTTGTACATAATGATTGGAAGCCCAACCGCCCCTGCTATCGCTGCATAGTGCGCATAAAGACCATTCTGTGTGGCTTTATTGTAGTAAGGCGTGACAACAAGCAGACCATCTACGCCAAGCTTTTCAACTTTCTGTGAGAAATCTATCACATTTTGTGTGCAGTTGGAACCTGTTCCCGCTATTACAGGAATCTGCCCGGCTGTCTCGTCTACCACACATTTTATTACCGAAAGCTTTTCTTCCTCTGTCATTGTGGCAGGCTCACCTGTCGTGCCACACACTATAATTGCATCAGTGCCACCGTCTATCTGCCTTTTCACCAGTGTTCTAAGCATTTCATAGTTTACACTGTTATCCTCATTGAAAGGAGTAATTAGCGCTACTCCGGCGCCCTTAAACAGAGACATATATACCTCCCAAATACACTATTTTACTGAACTATTTTATACTAAACTATTTAACCTATACTAAAATATTAAAGTCTGATGTCAGGGTTCTCTTTTATTATATCAGCAATTAATTCTCTCTCATCCATGTGATGCTTTACACCCTTTATCTCCTGATAATCCTCATGTCCCTTTCCTGCAAGCACTATGATATCACCATCCTGGGCATTCTCCATGCAGTATCTGATAGCCTCCTTACGGTCAGGAATTGTCACATACTCTCCATCTGCCTTGTGTACACCCTGCAAAATATCATTGATTATGTCCATAGGCTCCTCATCTCTTGGATTATCGGATGTGACAACAGTAAGGTCTGCAAGTCTCGATGACACCTCTCCCATCTCATAACGGCGTGACTTTGCCCTGTTTCCGCCACAGCCAAACAGGCATACAAGTCTGCCCGGCTCATACTCCTTAAGAGTGGTGAGAAGGCTTTCAAGTGCCATGGCATTGTGTGCATAATCAATCATAAGGGTATATCTCTTTGTAACAGGAACAATCTCTATTCTGCCCTTTACACTCACATGATGAAGAGCCTCCCCGATTGCCTTTTTATCCACATTGAAATGATGGCAGATAGCAATGGCTGTTAGTGAATTGTATACTGAGAATTTGCCCGGCACATTGACCTCCACATCAAAATCCAGAAGCCCTGATACATGGTATTTAACGCCGAGTGCTCCATGCTCCTTTTTAAGCTCAACATTTTCTGCTACCAGGTTGTTTGTGGACTTGTAGCCGTAAGTCTCCACCTGGCATGTGTGTCCCTTCATAATACCCTCTAAGTGCTCATCGTCTCCGTTAAAGATACCAAGCCTGCACTGTCTGAATAAAAGGCTCTTGCAATGCATGTAGTCTGCAAAATCCTTGTGCTCATGCTCTCCGATGTGGTCAGGCTCAAGATTTGTAAATACACCAATATCAAAGGTAAAGCCCGATACTCTGTGAAGCATGAGAGCCTGTGATGACACTTCCATAACAACTGCATCAAGGCCTTCGTCCACCATCTCCTTAAACAGCTCCTGAACTCTGTATGACTCAGGTGTGGTATTTGCTGACGGAATTCTCTTGTCACCACATATAGACTCTATTGTACCGATAAGTCCTGTCTTTATGCCGGCTGACTCAAGAATTGACTTTACCATATATGTGGTGGTGGTCTTACCCTTTGTACCTGTAATACCGATAGTCTTTATTTTCTCGGCCGGATAATCAAAATAAGCTGCTGACATACACGCAAGTGCAAGCCTTGTATCATCTACCTTAATATATGTCACCCCTTCGATAGGAGTCACATCTTTTTCGACAACCACTGCCGCTGCACCTTTCTTCACCACATCAGGAATAAAATCATGTGCATCTGACACAGCTCCCGATATGCACACAAATACCGATGCCTTCTCCACCTTGCGCGAGTCATACACGAGGGTGGAAATCTCTATATCTGTGCTTCCTGCTAATACTTTATAATCCATTCTTTCAAGTAATTTTTCAAGCTTCATTTTATTTTCTCCCATATTTTATTATATTTTTGATATATATTTTCTGTTAATTTTGTTTCTTAAAGATTTGTAACTATTCAACCACAGACATTCGCCAAACCGCACAATACTTGTGCTTTATATGATATCAATTTCTCCTGAGAAAACCTCAGTAGCAGGTCCAGTCATAAACACATGATTGGTCTTTGGTATATACTCGATAGTCAGATCTCCGCCTCTTAGATGCACAAGCACCTTGTTGTCAGTCTTTTTGTTGAGTATACATGCCATGACGGTCGCACAGGTTCCTGTACCGCAAGCCCATGTCTCAGCGCTGCCCCTCTCCCATACTCTCATTTTTGCCTCATTCCTTGAAAGTATCTCTACAAACTCCGTGTTGGTGCGCTTTGGAAACATCTTATGATTCTCAAAAAGAGGACCGTATTTCTCAAGCTCAAAGTTCGCCACATCATCGACAAACACTACTGCATGAGGGTTTCCCATTGAAACACAGGTCATGTGCCACTCTCTATTGCCTGCTGAAATCGGTTCATCTATTACCCTGTAGTCATCACCATAAGCACTTCCGTCTGCTTTCACAACCGGAATGTCCCCAGGCGTCAGAATAGGCTCACCCATATCAACACGCACCTGTGATACCTTATTTTCCTCAACATATAGTGTAAGATACTTGATGCCCGCTCCTGTCTCAACCGATATTTCAGTCTTGGCAGTAAGTTTGTGGTCATACACGTATTTCGCCACGCAGCGTATGCCGTTTCCGCACATCTCGGCTTCCGAACCGTCTGCATTATATATCCTCATTCTAAAATCTGCCTTGTCTGACGGACCTATTGTGATTAGTCCGTCTGAGCCTATTCCGAAATGCCTGTCACTGACATATATTGACACCCTTGCCGGGTCATCCAACTTCTCCTCAAAAAGGTTTACATATACATAATCATTTCCACAGCCGTGCATTTTTGTAAATTTCATAGTGATCACCTCGTTATTGGTTTTATACTTGTAACTATTCAGAACCATCCCACGCACATTCGCAAAACCGCACGATACTCGTGCTTGGTCACTGCTACGCAGCTAATTTTGCTCATATGTGTGGGAGTGGCTCTATTCGAGCCACCTTGAGAACAAGCAAATCTGCTGCTTACATGCGAGCACGACGCATCAGCTTTTCTTGTTCTCAGTGGTTCTGAATAGTTACTTTAATTATATTATACAGCGCACTTTCTTGTTTTTCTATAGCATTTTGTGCGTTTTATGTTGCGTTTTGTGCTGTTATAGATTATGCTTATAGTAATATCTTATTATCAAAGGAGCATATCATGGATTCAACTTATACAAAAGCAGGCTACCTGACGGAGCCTTTTAAAATATTTCATCTAAGAGATGAACACAAGCTAAATATAGATTTCCATTACCATGATTTCCACAAAATTCTGATTCATCTGCACGGCAATGTATCCTACTGCATTGAGGGCCGCAGCTATGAGCTCAAAGAACATGATATCGTGCTTGTCAATGCCGGTGAGGTTCATAAGCCAATATTAAATGACGATTCAATTTATGAAAGAATCATTATATATGTGTCACCGCAGCTTATTGACGATTATGTGAGCAAAGGCTATGATCTGGCATGCTGTTTCAAGCAGGCCTATGCTAACCAGTCACATGTACTAAGACTCGCTGCGACCAAGGGCAGCCGTCTGGCTGATACGATCAAGGGACTAGACTCTACACTTAGAGAAACCAATGAATACGCAAATGAGCTGTACCAGAAGCTCCTGTTTTTAGAGTTTCTGATACAGCTCAATCGTATCACCCTGCATGGCGGTATAGAATATATTAACACATTTTCCTCAAACAAAAAAATTGTAGAGATTTTGGATTTCTTAAATAAGAATTTAACAAACCGTATAAGTATTGATGAACTGGCAGATAAATTCTATATGAGCAGGTATCACCTGATGCACACCTTCAAGGAAGAAACCGGCTGCACCATAGGTTCATATATCACAACAAAGCGTCTGCTGCTCGCCCGCGATATGATTCGCGACGGAAGCAGTGTGTCTGCCGCCTGCGATGCCTGTGGATTCGGAAGCTATTCCTCATTTATCCGTGCATACCGAAAGCAATTCCATTCTACCCCTACAAATACATAAAAGCTTCACGATATATCACATGAAGCTTTTAATTATTTTTAGTGCTGCATTATCTTTCATTAATCACATTTATAAGCTCAGGTATGAGCTGCTTCTTACGCGATACTACTCCCTTAAGCATAATTCCATCCCTGCTCTGCGGCAGATTGTATGCTGAAGCTGCTATTGACGCTGCCTCTGCACCACTGTAGATGAGATATGTAGACTCATTAAGTATATCCGTGAGCATAACAAAGAGCATATCAAGCTGTTTTTCCACCTGCATCTTGTCAAGCAGAGGCACCACTCTTGCCTGTACCTTATCGAGCTCTGTTCTCGAAAGAGCAGAAATCTGCGATACTCCAAATGTATAATCCCCTGAATGAAAGATTTTAAAATCCTGATTTAATATTTCCTCTTCTGTCTTGTTAGCAAAGTTACTACCTGCCTCAAACATTTTCTTGGCAAACTCTTCTACATCTATCTGCGCAATCTCCGCTAGGATAAGTGCTGTAGATTTATCAACCTGGGTACATGTAGGCGAACGGAACACTAGTGTGTCAGAGAGTATTGCAGCGCACATAAGCCCCGCCATCTGAGGAGTAACCTCCACACCCTTTTCCATATACATCTGATAGATGATGGTTCCGGTACATCCAAGCGGCTGGTTTCTGAAATACACAGGTCCTATTGTCTCAAGAGAACCAATTCGATGATGATCGATTATCTCAAGAATCTCTGCCTCATCAATGTTGGCCACTGCCTGTGAGGTCTCATTATGATCCACAAGTATCACCTGTTTTTTCCTTGCATTCATTAAATTTCTGCGTGAAAACATACCAACATAATTTTGGTTTTCGTCAAGTATTGGGAAATCCCTGTGTCGGATTTTTGAAACAGTATCACGCACATCATCCACATAATCATCCAAATCAAAATGAATAAGATTTTCCCTTGTCATAAATGACTTTATCGGCATACTCTGGTTTATCAGACGCGATGTGGTAAACGTGTCATATGGTGTACTTATCACTACCACATCCTTAGCGTTTGCAGCATTTATGACATCCTTAGATATATCGAAGCCGCTTGTCACAATGATACAGCTGCAGTTTGCCTCAATACATATAAGCTGTGACTCCTCACGATCTGATATGATGACCAGATCATCCTCAGCCACATTGCCCTTTATGGTATCAGGTGTACCTGCTCCAACTATAACCTTTCCTTTCACAAAATAGCCATGCTCATTGCCTGCAACTATCTTGCCATCCAGCGTCTCTACAATATTCCTGTACTGGGTCCTCGCCTTTGCCAGGATAGAATTGTCATACACATCCATATATGACTTTGCTATATCACCTGTCACAATAAGTCCTTCAAGCTTGTCCTTCTTATTGACAACCGGAAGAGTGACTACGTTGAGTATCTTCATCATCTCCCATGCCTTTTTCATGGATAGATTACTGCTGACACCCTCAGTCCTTCTGATATGTATATCCTTTATCTGTGTGCCAACATCCTTTAAAAGGGCAGGCGTATCGGCCTTAAAATAATCCAGCACAAATGCTGTCTCTGCACTGATGCTGCCTGCTCTCATTGGTATGTATTCCATTGTATCATCTGTATGTGATTTAAGGTTTGCATACGCTATTGCTGCACAGATAGAATCTGTGTCAGGATTTTTATGTCCAACAACTCTTACAATCTTTTTTGCCATTTAGTTTTCCTCTCTGTCTGCCTTATAAAATGTCAAAATATGGTGCAACTCCCTAACCGGGAACTGCACCACCCTATTACAATAATATTTATTAAAAAATCGAACCAAAGAACCCGAGTATATACAATGCGATTACAACAAAGCCAAATGTATTGATAATAGCCAGCACAGTAGAGATGACTGCAAAAGTCTTTGTTGTTCCTACCTGCTTCTCAAGCTCTGACACTGTGTCCACCTTGTCTCCCATTGCCTTAAAGAGATCCTGAATATTCCTGAAACACTTAACATTCTCTGTATGTACCTTGTCAGCCAACTCCGCCTTTATCGAAACAAGCTGATCATTAAGCTCTTTAAGCGACTGAAGCATATGGGCATTCGCCTCATTTACCGCTGATGTAACTGCTGCTGTGCCCTCCTCTGTGATACGCCTTGTCTGCTCTAATGTGTCACCAAAATCAAGACTCTGGCCTATATTCTGGCTGATACCTGATATCTCAATGCCAAGTGACTGTCCGAGATTTCCAATCTGTCCGGACACCGAACTGCCAAGATTATCCATGTCTGAGCTTACCTGACGGCCTAAGCTGTCCATGCCTGCATTCATAGATTGCTCTATCTCAGCCATCTTTTCATGAACACTTTCTATAAGCACATCTATCTGCTTAGCAACCTGTGCAGTGATTCCATCGGCTTTTTCCTGTCTCTCGTCAAGTATCTGCTGCAGCTCCTCTGCCTTAGCTTCCCTCTCCTCAACTATGACTGAAAGCTCCTCAGCTTTTGATTCTTTTGTATTAAGCATCTCCTGAAGACGTTTTGCCTTTTCACGAAACTCATCAATTTGTGTTAACAAAAAATCATCTTTATCCATTTGTATATTATTCTCTTTTTTCTGCACTCTTTCACTACGATTCACATCGTCTCTTGCTACACGAGATGCCATTACTGTTCTTGAAGGTACTGCCCGCTCCGCTTGTTCTGTCGATATAAATCTTTTTGCACGTCTATCAAATATGCCTGACATTCGTATCCCTCCGATGGTTCCATTAAATACCATTAACGTAAGTATTGTACCATTACATGTTGTATTTGTAAACAAAAAAACCACGAAGTATAGGGTAATCACAGGATAATAAGCAAAAATCCCACAGAGCATATGCCCTGTGGGATAAAATATATACTGTGACTAATGAATTAGTCCTCTCCGTATAATTTAACGAGTTTCTCAAGGTGTGTATAACGTGCCTTAGCTGTCTCCTCAGACTTAGCAAAGAGTTTCTCTGCTCTCTCTGGGAATGGCTTGATAAGACGAGTATAACGTGCCTCATTGTTAAGGAACTCCTGGTAAGATCCGTCGCCGGCCTTTGATGTAAGAGTGAATGGATTCTTTCCTTCAGCCTTGAGTGCAGGGTTGAATGAGAAGAGATTCCAGTATCCAGCCTTAACAGCCTTCTTCATCTCATCCTGGCAGTGGTTCATACCACCCTTAGCGATACCGTGAAGCTCGCAAGGTGCGTATCCGATGATAAGTGATGGTCCCGGATAAGCCTCAGCCTCTGTAATAGCCTTAACAGCCTGTGCTGGGTTTGCTCCAAGAGCGATCTGTGCAACGTATACATATCCGTAGCTCATAGCGATCTCTGAAAGTGACTTCTTGCTTGTCTCTTTACCAGCTGCTGCGAACTGACATACCTCACCGATGTTAGAAGCCTTAGAAGCCTGTCCACCTGTGTTAGAGTACATCTCAGTATCGAATACCATTACGTTTACGTTCTCACCAGAAGCAAGTACATGGTCTAATCCACCGAAACCGATATCATATGCCCATCCGTCACCACCGAAGATCCATACAGATTTCTTTCCGAGGTAATCCTTCTTAGCAAGTACTTCTTTAGATTTCTCACATCCGGCTGCTGCTGCCTTCTCTAACTCTGCGATAAGAGCTGTTGTTGGCTCAACATTTGCCTTTGTGTCGTCCTTTGTCTCAAGGAACTTGTCTGCTGCTGCCTTGAACTCAGCTGTAGCCTTGTCTGATGCAGCGATCTCTTTAACAAGCTCGATAGCCTGATCACGGAGATATCTCTGTCCAACTTCCATACCTAAACCATGCTCAGCATTATCCTCGAAGAGTGAGTTAGACCAAGCTGGTCCCTTCTTAGAGTTGATATTTACTGTGTATGGTGATGTAGCTGCCGGGTTACCCCAGATAGAAGAACATCCTGTTGCGTTAGAGATGTACATCTGCTCACCGAAGAGCTGTGTAATAAGTCTAGCGTAAGATGTCTCAGCACATCCTGCACATGAGCCTGAGAACTCAAGGAGTGGCTGGTTGAACTGTGATCCCTTAGGTGTTGTATCAACCATTCCGGCATCTGTCTTCTTAGAAACGTTAGCTACTAAGTAATCAAATACTGGCTGCTCTGCTGCCTGAGACTCCTGTGGCTGCATTGAGATAGCTGCTGTAGGACAAACTGTGATACACTCACCACATCCCATACAGTCAAGTGGAGATACGCTCATTGTATACTTGTAAGCGCCTGCCTTTGGCTTCATATCAGCAACCTTCATGTTGTCAGGAGCTGCCTTTACCTCGTCATCTGTAAGTAAGAATGGACGAATTGTAGCGTGAGAACATACAAATGCACAGTTGTTACACTGGATACACTTCTCTGGATCCCACTGTGGAACTGTAACGGCTGTTCCTCTCTTCTCGTATGCAGAAGCACCTGTTACATACTGTCCGTCTGCCTTGTCAGCGAATGCTGAAACTGGAAGGCTGTCTCCATCCATCTTAGCGATTGGATCAAGAAGCTCGTTAACAAGCTTAACAACCTCTGGACGTCCTGTGCGCTCTGCCTTAGGAGCATCTGCCTCTGGATTCTTCCAAGACTCTGGAACCTCTACCTTATGTACAGCGTCAACACCGGCATCGATAGCCTTGTAGTTCATCTCTACGACTGCGTCACCCTTCTTTGAGTATGACTTCTTAGCAGCAGCTTTCATGTACTCAACAGCCTTGTCGATAGGCATTACATCTGCAAGCTTGAAGAATGCAGACTGGAGAATTGTGTTAGTTCTCTTACCCATTCCGATCTCGATAGCCTTGTCGATAGCGTTGATTGTGTAAAGCTGAATGTTGTTGTCAGCGATATATTTCTTAGCGTCAGCGTTGAGGTGATGAGCAAGCTCTTCATCTGACCACTGGCAGTTGATCATGAATACTCCGCCCGGCTTAACATCCTGAACCATCTTCATGCCCTGGATAACGTATGCAGGGTTGTGGCATGCTACGAAGTCAGCCTGGTTGATGTAGTATGGGCTTCTGATTGGGTTGTCACCAAATCTCAAGTGAGAAATTGTAACACCACCAGTCTTCTTTGAGTCATACTGGAAGTATGCCTGGATGTATTTGTCTGTGTGGTCACCGATGATCTTTGTAGAGTTCTTGTTAGCACCTACAGTACCATCTCCGCCGAGACCCCAGAATTTGCACTCTTTTGTACCAGGTGCAGATGTGATAGGAGCTGGCTTAACCTCTGGAAGTGAAAGATTTGTAACATCATCCACGATTCCAATTGTAAATCTGTGCTTAGGAGCATCCTTCTCAAGCTCTGTATATACAGCAAATACTGAAGAAGGTGGTGTATCCTTAGATCCTAATCCGTAACGTCCACCTACTAATACAACATCGTTCATTCCTGCTTCACGAAGTGTTGTAGCAACGTCTAAGTATAATGGCTCACCAAGTGATCCTGGCTCTTTTGTACGGTCTAATACAGCGATCTTCTTTGCAGTCTTTGGAATAGCATTAAGAAGAGCCTCTGAAGACCATGGACGGTAAAGACGTACCTTAATAAGTCCGACTTTCTCACCCTTTGCTGTTAAGTAATCGATTACTTCCTCAGCTACATCATTGATAGAACCCATAGCGATGATTACACGATCAGCGTCAGGTGCTCCGTAGTAGTTGAATAATTTGTAATCTGTACCAAGCTTAGCATTAACCTTGTCCATGTACTTCTCAACAACTGCTGGAAGCTCATCATAGAACTTGTTACATGCCTCTCTATGCTGGAAGAAGATATCTCCGTTCTCGTGTGATCCACGAGCTGCTGGATGCTCTGGGTTAAGAGCGTGTGCTCTGAATTCAGCAACTGCATCCATTGGACACATCTCTTTGAGATCTTCATAATCCCACTTCTCGATCTTCTGAATCTCATGAGAAGTACGGAATCCATCGAAGAAGTTGATGAATGGAACCTTTCCCTCAAGTGCTGCACAGTGTGCAACCGGTGAAAGATCCATAACCTCCTGTGGATTTGTCTCACAAAGCATTGCGAAACCAGTCTGACGACAAGCATATACATCACTGTGATCACCGAAGATATTCAGTGCATGTGAAGATACTGTACGAGCTGATACGTCAAATACGCAAGGAAGATTCTCACCTGCGATTTTGTACATATTAGGGATCATAAGTAAAAGTCCCTGTGAAGCTGTAAATGTTGTAGTAAGTGCACCAGCTGCAAGAGATCCGTGAACTGTACCAGCGGCACCTGCCTCAGACTCCATCTCAACTACCTTTACAGTGCTTCCGAAAATGTTCTTCTGTCCTGCTGCTGACCACTGATCAACTGTATCAGCCATTGGGCTAGAAGGTGTGATAGGATAGATTCCGGCAACCTCTGTGTAGGCATATGCTACATGAGCGGCAGCGGTATTTCCATCCATCGACTGTTTTGCTCTAGACATGATATTTCCTCCTGTAAAATAAATGTTCAATTATAGACATGAATCAGAATGTCTCTACATAATAGTTTAGTTTGTGCGCTGTAAAAAATCAAGTTTTTTTAGCAATACATTGTACAAAAACCCTAAAATATTTATTAACAAGGTAAATTTTATGTACAAAAGGGCACAATGGCTATAAATCGCCTGTAAAACACTTGCAAAATACTGGTTTTACGTTAAAATAGAAACGATGTGTTACAGAAACGAACAGGTTATTAAATAGGAAAGGATTGAATAAAGACAAAATGATTAGTGCAAACAATATTACATTAAGAATTGGTAAAAAAGCTTTATTTGAGGATGTCAACATAAAATTCACAGAGGGAAACTGCTACGGACTTATTGGTGCAAACGGTGCCGGCAAGTCTACATTTTTAAAGATTCTCTCAGGACAGCTTGAGCCTACAAACGGTGATATCGCAATCACTCCGGGACAGAGACTGTCATTCTTACAGCAGGATCACTTCAAGTACGATGAGTTTACAGTACTTGATACGGTTATCATGGGTAATAAGCGTCTCTATGATATCATGAAGGAGAAGGAAGCCATCTATATGAAAGAGGATTTCTCAGACGAGGACGGAATCCGTGCCAGCGAGCTTGAGGCTGAGTTTGCCGATATGGACGGCTGGAATGCTGAGTCGGATGCAGCTACTCTCTTAAACGGTCTCGGTGTACCTACTGAGGATCACTACACTCTGATGGCAGATCTGCCGGGTGCAGTAAAGGTCAAGGTGCTTCTCGCTCAGGCACTGTTTGGAAATCCTGACATACTGCTTCTCGATGAGCCTACCAACCACTTAGACCTCGATGCCATCTCATGGCTTGAGGAATTCCTCATCAATTTCGAGAATACAGTCATCGTTGTATCCCATGACAGATACTTCCTCAACAAGGTCTGCACGAACATCGCCGACATGGATTACGGTAAGATCCAGCTCTACGCAGGAAACTATGATTTCTGGTATGAATCAAGCCAGCTTATTGTCCGTCAGATGAAGGAAGCAAACAAAAAGAAAGAGGAAAAAATCAAGGAGCTGCAGGAATTTATCCAGCGTTTCTCTGCCAATGCCTCTAAATCAAAGCAGGCTACATCAAGAAAGCGTGCCCTCGAAAAAATCCAGCTTGATGAAATACGTCCATCAAGCCGTAAATACCCATACATTGATTTCCGTCCTGAGCGTGAAATTGGAAACGATGTGCTTTTTGTCGAAGGCATCTCAAAAACCATCGACGGCGTAAAGGTACTTGACAATATCTCATTCACTGTTAACCACGATGACAAAATTGCATTTGTCGGAGGAAATGAGCTTGCAAAAACAACTATGTTTAAAATCCTTGCCGGAGAGCTTGAACCTGACGAGGGCTCATATAAATGGGGTGTCACAACCAGCCAGTCATACTTCCCAAAGGACAATACCGCAATCTTTGATACTGATGAGCTCATCGTTGACTGGCTCACACAGTACTCAGAAATCAAGGACGCTACATATGTGCGAGGTTTCCTTGGCCGTATGCTCTTTGCCGGTGAGGATGGAGTAAAGAAAATGCGTGTACTCTCCGGAGGAGAAAAGGTTCGTGTACTGCTATCCCGCATGATGATCATGGGAAGCAATGTACTCATGTTCGATGAGCCTACAGACCACCTCGACATGGAGTCAATCACAGCATTAAACAACGGAATGATAAAATTCCCTGGAGTAATCCTCTTTGCCTGCCGTGACCACCAGGTAGTCCAGACAACCGCCAACCGAATCATAGAATTCCTGCCAAACGGTTCAATGATCGACAAGATCACAACCTACGATGAATATCTTGAGAGTGATGAGATGGCACGTAAGCGTCAGGTCTACTCAATGAGCGAGGACGATGAAAACGACAACTAAACGCTAATTATAATTAAAAGAAGCATCCCAAGCCGGGATGCTTCTTTTTCTGTTAAGTCACAAAGTAAGATAGGAATTTCCATCCTGTCTGCAACTATAAAAACATATTATAATTATATCCACTGTGATTCCCACCTTCGCAAGCAACTTTGAATTGATATCTGCCGGCATTACCCAGCCCGGTATTACTAACATATGAGCCGGTATTGTCATCCTTTATATATCCTCTATCTGCCAGTCAACAGGCTCCACTCCATGCTCCTTAAGAAACTCATTTGCTTTACTAAAATGCTTGCATCCAAAAAAACCTCTGTAAGCCGACAGCGGACTTGGATGCGGTGCTGTCAATATCAGATGCTTTGGATTTGTAAGCATAGGAATCTTCGACTGCGCCGGGCGGCCCCAGAGCATATACACTATAGGTCTGTCCTGCTCATTTACAGCCTCTATGATTGCATCCGTGAACTTCTCCCAGCCGTGTCCCTGATGTGAGTTGGCCTGATGAGCCCTGACGGTGAGTACCGTATTCAAAAGTAAAACACCCTGGTCAGCCCATTTCTTCAGGTATCCGTTATTGGGGATATCACACCCCAGATCATCGTTAAGCTCCTTGTAGATATTCTGCAGTGATGGTGGAATATCCTTCTGAGACGGAAGCACAGAAAATGACAATCCATGTGCCTGATTGACATTATGGTACGGATCCTGCCCGAGGATGAGTACCTTTACCTTGTTAAGTGGTGTAAAATGCATGGCATTAAATATATCATCTGCCGGCGGATATACCACATGTGTGGCATATTCATCTCTCACAAAATTATACAAATCCCTGTAATACGGTTTTTTAAACTCGGCTCCCACAGCCTTTGCCCACTCGCCGTCAAGCATACTCATAATCTCAATCTACCGCCTATCTTCTGACCGACACACCTTTATCTGCCAGATAATTCTTTAAATCCATAATTTCAAGCTCCTTGTAGTGGAAAAGTGAAGCTGCAAGCGCTGCGTCCGCCTTTCCATCTGTCAGAGCCTCGTAAAAATGCTCCTTTGTGCCTGCACCGCCCGATGCGATAACCGGAGCAGAAACGTTATCGGCAATAAGCCTTGTAAGCTCGATATCGTAGCCATCCTTTGTGCCGTCACAATCCATGCTTGTAAGAAGGATTTCTCCCGCTCCAAGCTCATTTGCCTTAACAGCCCATTCAATGGCATCAAGGCCTGTATCTATGCGACCTCCGTTCTTGTATACATTCCAGCCGCTTCCGTCAACAC